>Ga0302320_10007790_pt1 | contig 23485 bp, 16 predicted proteins | sample Bog_T0_3_FD_202130 | JGI IMG/M metagenome (GOLD analysis project Ga0302320, IMG submission 202130) | Peat permafrost microbial communities from Stordalen Mire near Abisko, Sweden - Bog_T0_3 | ecosystem: Environmental > Terrestrial > Soil > Wetlands > Peat | place: Sweden: Abisko, Stordalen Mire... | reverse complement strand
GGTCTCCCATCGCGCTTCGCAAAACATGCAGGCGTACTTTCTAGGCGGGAACAAGATGCCCTGGTACGTGCTCGGCATCTCCAATGCTTCGGGCATGTTCGACATCAGCGGCACAATGCTGCTGGTCTACTGGATGTTCATCTACGGTCTGAAAAGCGTATGGATCCCGTGGCTTTGGCCCACGTTCAACCAGATCTTTCTCATGGTCTATCTTTCTGCCTGGCTGCGCCGGTCGAAGGTGATGACCGGCGCGGAGTGGATCAAAACACGCTTCGGTACGGGACGCGGCGCGCAGTTGTCGCACCTCATTGTCGTCATTTACGCGTTCGTCAGTATCATCGGCTTCTTCAGTTATGGCTTCAAAGGGATTGGCAAGTTTGCCGCCACGTTTCTCCCCTGGCATCTTTCCCCGAATGTGTACGCATTGATCCTCATCGCAATCACCGCGGTCTATGTCATCAAGGGAGGCATGATCAGCGTGGTGATCACCGAGGTGGTTCAATTCTGCATCCTGGCCATTGCATCGTTTGCGGTTGGAATCATCGCCATCATGAAGGTTGCCCCGGACACGTTGCGCAGAGCGGTCCCTGCCGGCTGGGATAATGTCTTCTTCGGCTGGCATTTGAATCTTGACTGGTCGGTTTTGCTGCCATCGGCAAGTGGAAAGATCGCATCGGACGGATACGGTCTCTTTGGATTCTTTGTCATGATGCTGTTCTTCAAGGGCGTGCTCATCTCCGCGGCTGGACCGGCGCCCAACTACGATATGCAGCGCATCCTTTCCGCCAAGTCGCCACGCGAGGCATCCATGATGTCCGCATGGGTCAACGTGGTGCTCACGTTTCCACGCTATTTCCTCATCATCGGACTGACCGTGCTGGCCGCAGCCTTCTTCAGTGACAACATCCGCGCCATGGGCCCGAACATGGACTTCGAACTCGTGCTTCCCATGGCGCTTGCCCGGTTTGTTCCGGTCGGCCTGCTTGGCTTCCTGATTGCTGGGCTTCTGGCTGCCTTTATGTCCAACTTTGCCGCCACCGTAAATGCTGCGCCTCCCTACTTCGTCAATGACATTTACAAGCGCTACATCCGCCCCGATGCCCCGCCCAAGACCTATGTGCGCCTGAGCTATCTGGCCTCGCTCGCCGTGGTTGTGATCGGCGTGCTCATCGGCTGGAATGTAACCTCCGTGAACTCCGTCGTGTTGTGGATTGTCTCCGGCCTGTGGGGCGGCTACACCGCTTCCAATGTCCTCAAGTGGTATTGGTGGCGCTTTAACGGCTATGGCTACTTCTGGGGAATGGTGGCCGGCATCTCCTCCTCGCTGTTGCTGCCCACCACAATTCAGAGGATTCCTGCCGTGCAAGCCTTCCTTGCAACGCACTCCATCAATACCGATGTCTCCATCGTCTTTCCGCTGGTGCTCATCTTCTCGATTGCCGGCTGCCTCCTTGGAACTCTGCTCACGAAGGCGGAGGACGATGCTGTGCTGATCGACTTCTATAGAAGGGTGCGGCCTTGGGGCCTTTGGGGACCGATCCTCCGAAAGGTCTTGGCGCAAGATCCAAGCTTCCAGCGCAACCGGGACTTCCCGCGCGACATGTTCAACATCGCGGTGGGCATTGTGTGGCAGATTGCGCTGGTGGCCTTGCCGCTCTATATCGTGATTCAGGAATTCACCCGCGCCGCCGTCACTCTGGCCATCGTTCTGTCGACATCGCTCGTCCTCAAGTTCACCTGGTTCGACCGCCTGGCCAGCCGCGAAGAGGAAACGGACAAAGCGGCGCTGGAGGGTGAAGCGCCCGGAAAGGACCGCTAGGATTGTCAGCCGAAACCGCGACACAAACTGAGCGGCCGGAACAAGGTGCTGCACAATCCGCAGTCAGCATCACGCGCATTCATTACCGAATGTGGCCGGAGGGCTATTGGCTCACCAATGGTGTGGTCGAGGCTCTTGTTGTTCCTGCCATCGGGCGCGTCCTGCAGTTTCGCAGCGTAGGCGACGCGGAAGGAACGTTTTGGGAAAGCAGCTTCGATCAAGCCGCACCCGGGGAATGGTCCAATTTCGGCGGAGACAAGTGCTGGCCCGCGCCCCAATCCAGTTGGCCCCGGCAACAAGGCCACGCGTGGCCTCCGCCTCCCGGTTTCGACGCTTCGCCGATGCAAGCAACCGTCTCCGGCAACAGCTTGCTGCTCACGTCTCCCGTCGATCCAACCTGGGGTGTGCAGGTGGTGCGCGCAATCGAACTGGATGCCGAAAAGCCGCGCATGCGGATCCAAACCGAATACCGCAAAGTGAGCGGGGAACCGGTGCGAGTGGGCATCTGGACTGTCACGCAGATGCGCGAACCGATTCGTATTGGGATGAAGTTGCAAGCCTCGTCGAGATTTCCAGACAGCTATGCACGCCTGCTGGATGCAACTCCCGCTGACCTCCGCGTTCAGAATGGTGTTCTGTCGCTGGCCCGCCATTGCAGCGCCTATACCAAGATCGGATCGGATGGCTCGGCCCTCGCCTGGGTCGGAAACGCATGCGTGGTGCGCATCGAGGTGCAACCGGAAGCGGGTGAATATCCCGACGGCGGTTGTGTCACCGAGATCTACACCAACCCCGATCCTCTTGGTTACGTGGAGTTGGAAACCCTAAGCCCGCTTGCAACGATGCACTGCGGCAGCAGCATCCGCCAGACCGTTACATATACGCTTGCGCCCCGTTCGTGTGACGACCCATTTCTGGAAACTGAAACTGCATTGTGTTCCGCCGAAGACCGGTCTTGACTGTCCCAGCTGACGGATAGCTCACGGAGCAGGTGCGGAATTCATCCATCGGACGGGGGGCTGACCGCGAAATTGCCTGCGCCCAAGCATTGTTGGTATCGTGGGGATTCTGTTTCAACCCCCGGGGGACACGATGTCGATACCGGCACCCGCCTCGCTCGATTCCAAATCGCAGTTGCGCAAGACTATGGGCTTCTGGGATGTGCTGCTGTTCAACATCGCCACGGTGCTCGGCCCGCGCTGGATTGCCGCCGCAGGGCACAATGGAACCTCCTCGATCAGTTTGTGGGTGCTGGCCGCCGTCTTCTTCTTCGTGCCCGGAGCGTTGGTCATCAACGAACTCTCATCGCGCTTTCCCGAAGAAGGCGGCCTCTACGTCTGGTCGCGGGAAGCGTTCGGACCTTTCCATGGTTTTGTGGCTGGATGGACGTACTGGATTTACACCGTCTTCTATTTTCCCGGCCTGCTGCTCGCCAGCGCTTCCATGAGCGCGTACATCATCGGAGGCCGCGGTGCGCAACTGGCGCAGGATCGCACCTTTCTGGTTGCCGTCTCGCTTGGCCTTCTGCTGGTGTCCGTCGTCTTGAATATCATTGGGCTCAACATCGGCAAGTGGCTGCAGAATGCAGGTGGGGTTGGAACCTATCTGCCCTTGCTCATGCTCCTGGGAATCGCCACTCTTGCTTGCTGGAAGCATGGGTCCGCTACCCATTTCACAGCTGCCAACATGCTCCCGGCGTGGAACTGGGATACGGTAAATTTCTGGTCGCAGATTGCCTTTGCCTTCACCGGGCTCGAATTGGTTTCAGCCATGAGCGAGGAGGTGCGCGATCCAAGACGCACCTTGCCCCGCGCGGTGTTCGGCGCAGGCGCGCTCATTGCTCTCATGTACATCGTCGGCACGTTTGCGATTCTTGCGCTGGTGCCAGCCGCAAACCTCGATCCGCAAAGCGGCGTCTTCCACGCCATCACCGTAGGTTCGATGGCACTCCGGGTTGGCTTTCTTGGCGTGCTCGCGGCCGTCCTGGTTACGGTGGGCAATGCGGGTGGAGTCGGCAGCACGGTGGCCGGCATCGCGCGGGTACCGTTTGTCGTCGGCATCGATCGCTACCTGCCCGCAGCGTTCGGCAAAATTCATCCGCGCTGGAAGACTCCGTACATCTCCATTCTCGTGCAAGCCATTGCGTCGGGCGCCATTCTCCTCGGCAGCCAGATCAACGAATCCACGCGCGGAGCCTATCAGTTTCTCATTGATGCGGCCATCATTCTCTACTTCATTCCATTTCTCTACATGTTTGCCGCGGTCATCAAGCTGGCGCGCCGGCAAGACCGCAAAGAAAACACGCACGCCATCCTGGTCCCGGGCGGAATTCCTGGTGTGTGGATTGCCGGCGGACTTGGCTTTGTGGTGGTGCTGGTGGGCATCGCCGTCTCGCTGGTACCGCCCGGAGACTCCGCAGACAAGCTTGGCTTTGAGCTCAAGCTTCTGGTCGGTACGGCTGCCTCGGTGCTGCTCGGCCTCCTTCTCTATTGGCGCGGATCAAGGGCACAGAAACAGTCCGCAACCCGATGATCGCTCCCGTTGGAGCACGCAGCTTGGTCTACTCGTGAATGCGAAAGATCCCCGTAACCACCGGGCTATCTTTCTTGCCGGGCGCAGAAGCGAAGGCCTTGATGGTCAGCTCGGTACCCTTTACGATAATCGGCGCTCCATAGACAGGCGAATTGGCTAGCGGCTGTGAGCTGTCGACGGTGAAATGGAGCACGGCGCCAGCCGTGTCGCAGTGCAATGAGACAGCTAAATCGTTGGGGAAGACGCCCGGTTTGGGTGAGAATTCCGGCTCGGCGGCTGTATCGTGGCCCGAAGGACTGGTCGGTATCGCCGCCACTTCGGCTCGATGGGACGGCGCCTCCTGTCGATCTGTCAAGAAATACGATTCCAGGTAGGCGCGTTGGAAGTCATGGAACGGCCAGCCGTAGTAGTCGTCATTCCAATCTCCCAAAAGTTTCTTGGCGCGATTGAAAGCCTGCTGGATGGTGCCTTGGGCTGGCGCTAGCGCCGCAATGAACACGTCGATGCGGGGCATGTTGAGATCGTCGGTAATCCTCACCTTATACAAGCCCGGACCTGGAAGCGGAAATGTGACGGAGGTCGCTGTCTTCTCCAGCGCGAGATGCAACTGGGTGGGAGACCGCGGATCGAGCGGCTGCAAATCGTAGGTGTAGTGCCCGTCGGGAAGGTGAGATGCCAAACCGCCGATTTGAACTTTCTTGTCTTCACTGATCTGCGCAAGGGCTTCGTCCCGCGGCAACGGCGCAGGCGGGTGTGAAGCTGCGGACGCGGCCCGATTCGCAACGATCGCTGCGCGTATCCGCGCCAGCGTTTCCACCGCAAAGGCGTCCGGTATTCGATACAACGCAGGCACGCGGAAGCCGCGCGCGCAATCCTCAAGCTTGGAGCACTCATAGAGGATGCGCTGCCCATCGGGAAGCAGAACCGTGATGGCGGCAGACGAGGTTCCCGGTGCGGGTTGCAGCAGCCACCCGGCCAGGATTGGGTCACCCGTGCGAAGCGGAGTATTGACTCCGGCGGCTTGCCACGTTCCATTTACCTGCCAAGCCAGGCCAGCGGGCTCTTCCTGTTGACTCGGTGAGGGAGAAGCGGCCGCCGCGATCGGCAGCAGGCATCCCATGACGGCAACCACCAAGGGAAGAGATGTCCTACGGTTCTTGAAGCTATGCACAGCTTTCCTTGTACAGATCGGCATATTTCCCTTCGTAACTCAAACTCGATTACCAAGACACCGTCAGAAGATTACGTTAGCACCCTGCAATGTGCGGCTTTGTTTTTGCAGTGAGGCTATTGTTGCATGACCCTGTACATCAAAGGTAGTAGAGAGATCACCGGTTTGTGTGTCTCGTGACTGAAGAATGCGGCGAAGCTCAAGCGTGAGCTCGACTGCGAAGGTTCGATCGGTTGTGTGTTTGCGCAGGTAGATGTTTGTGTCCTCAGTTCGGTCACACGTCTCCTGTATTTCATTGCTTTGGGAAGGTCCTTTTCATGTCTCCACGCTCCGGTTGTGTCCCTGCTGCGCAGCAGTTGCGCACGGCAATCGCTCAACCCATTTTCAGCCTCGCCAAGCACAAGCTCCTGTTCGTTGCCATCCTCTCCATGGCCGCCGCACATCTCCGGGCGCAGGCGCCCACGCCGGTGCCAGTGCCCACGTGGCGTTACGACATGTCGCATGCCGGACAGAACACCAATGAAACCGCATTGACACCCGCCAACGTGAACGTCAACACGTTTGGTAAGTTGTTTTCGCTGGCGGTGGACGGAAATATCTACGCGCAGCCTCTTTACATTCCCGGCCTCACAATGGGTGACGGACTGGTCCACAATGTACTGTTTGTTGCCACCGAGCACGATTCAATCTATGCCTTCGATGCCGACTCAAACGGGGGCACGAGCGCAAGCCCGCTGTGGCAAATCAGCCTTCTCGACCTCGCTCATGGCGCGGCCAAGGGCGCGACGACCGTTTCCTGGCAAGCCACCGGCTCCGAAGACATCCAACCTGAAATCGGCATTACCGGAACGCCGGTCATCGATCCAACTTCGAACACCTTGTTTGTTGTCGGTTCGAGCAAGGAAAACGGAACGGTGCTGATGAAGCTTCACGCCCTGAACATCATCACCGGCGCGGAGCAGGCCAACAGCCCCGTGGTCATCACCGCCACGGTGGCCGGCACAGGCATCGGCAGCTCGGGAGGAAAGGTCTCCTTTAGCCCAACCTGGCAAAACCAGCGCGGTGCCCTGGGCTTTTACAGCGGTCACGTCTATGTTTCATTCGGCTCGCACGGAGACAACGGACCGTGGCATGGCTGGCTCTTTGCGTATGACGGCACATCGCTCGCGCAGACCGGCGTCCTTTGCGCCACGCCCAACGGCTTTGGCGCAGGCATCTGGGAGTCGGGCGCAGGCTTGCCCATCGACACGGGCGGTCAAGCGGGACGGCTGTTCCTCACCACCGGCAACGGGACTTACACAAGCTATCCTCCGTTCAATGCGAACAGCGAATTTGGTGAGAGCATTCTCGACTTCGACCTGTCGAACGGGAAGCTGACCCCAACCGATGCATTCACATCGTTCAACGAAGCCAAGCTGACCGTCTCCGATCTGGATCAGGGTTCAGGTGGCATCCTAATGGTGCCCGATCAGCAGGGATCGACGCCGCACGTGATGGTGCAGGTGGGCAAAGAAGGCCGCATCCTGGTGTTAAACCGCGACAACCTGGGCGGATTCGCTGCCGGGGCGAAGTCCAACACCAATATCCTGCAAGACATTCTGGGCCAGACCAAGGGCCTGTGGAGCACGCCCGCCTACTGGAACGGGAATGTCTACATGTGGGGCAGCGGCGACGTGGCCAAGATGTTTGCCATGAACAGCGGCGTACTGGACCCGACGCCGTCCAGCAAGGCATCGGTTGCGTCGGCTTATCCTGGCGCCAACTTCACCATCTCCTCGAATGGTGCGCAGGATGGAATCGCATGGGCTGTCCGGTCCGATGCATTCACCACGCACGGCCCGGAGATTCTCTACGCATGGGATGCGACCAACCTCTCCAACTTGCTTTATGAGAGCGACGCTAACCCAACGCGCGACGGAGCCGGCAACGCCATGAAGTTCACCATTCCGGTTGTGACCAACGGCAAGGTCTACGTCGCAGCGGCGCGCGTGGTCAGCGTGTACGGACTGTTTCAAACGCAGCCAACCGCCGCAACCCCCGTGATCTCGCCGAACGGCGGCACATTCAGCACCGCACAAAGCGTCCAGCTCTCGTCCGCAACGCCCACGGCCAGCATCTATTACACGCTGGACGGTTCCGTGCCCACGCCGTCCTCGACGCTCTATACCGAGTCTTTCACGGTTTCCGCGAACACCACCGTGCAGGCCATGGCCGACGCGCCCAATTACGTGCAGAGCGCGGTCAGCAGCGCGACTTTCACCTTCCTCACGCAGACGCCGACGGTCGGCTTCTCGCCAGCAGCCGGCGCCTATACCTCGGCACAATCGGTCACCTTGACGGACTCTGACTCCAATGCCACCATCTACTACACAACGGATGGTTCGACGCCGACAGCGAACTCGCCGGTCTATTCGACGCCCATCGCGGTCAGTGCATCCACCACCATCAATGCGATCGCCATTGACAGCAACCTGCAAAACAGCGGCGTGGTCACAGCAGCCTATGTGATCCAGCCAAACCCGCCCAGTATCAGCTTCCCCACCGGCTTTGCTACCATCTCCGGCTTGACGCTGAATGGCAGTGCAGTGAATACCGACGACAGCCGCCTGCAGTTGACCAGCGGGGCACTCTATCAGGCGGGCAGCATGTACGCAACAAAGCCCGTCGGGGTCACTTCGTTTACAACGCAGTTCGGTTTCCAACTCTCCTACGCGCGCGGCGACGGATTCACGTTCACCATTCAAAATGTGAGCCCAAAGGCGCTCGGAACATCGGGTGCAGGTCTCGGCTATGCGGGCATCAAGAAAAGTGTCGCGGTCAAGTTCGATATCTACAGCAACGCAGGGGAAGGGCTCGATTCAACCGGCGTCTATACCAACGGTGCGGTTCCCACGTTGCCGGCAGTGGACATGACCAAGAGCGGCGTGCTGCTGAGAAGCGGCGACTCCATCCTAGCCACTCTGACCTACGATGGCAAAACGCTGACATTGAACCTTCTCGACCTGGTGGTGAACAAGACGTTCACTTACTCCAAGGTCATCAATATTCCGCAGGTGGTGGGCTCCAACAAGGCCTACGTTGGCTTCACGGGAAGCACCGGCGGACTGACAGCAAGTCAAAAGATCCTGTACTGGACTTACACAGGCCAGTAACATCCGCGTCGGGCCAACCAAGCCCGGCGGGATGACACAGGGCAGGAACAGCGATGAAGAGCGAGCTATATAAAGAGGGCAAAAGAATGGGCTATATAAAGTTTGGGGGCCAGGAGCGAGCCGCGGTTGGAGGGCTGAAGAATCGATAGTTATAGGTTTTAAACATAGAGAGATTAAAGAACAAAAGGTTTTACACGGGTTATACATATATATATGCCGAATGGAGCAGGAGAACCTACCTGCTCCATTCGGATTTTAGGGCCGAATTCTGGCTCTGAGCGCGAGACCGGAGCGCCGATTCCGTGCTCAACGAGGGGGCACTTTGTTACTGTTGAGCCATGGCTGAACTTGCTACCCCCGTCGATCAAATCACCCTCGATCTTGAATCCCTCACCACCGATGTCGTGGCCATGGCCATGAAGGCTGGAGCCTCCGATGCCGAGGCCGTGGTCCGCGAGGGAGACGAGTTCAGCGTCAACGTGCGCATGGGCGAAGTGGAAACGCTGAAAGAGTCCGGTTCGCGAGGCCTGGGACTGCGCGTATTTCTCGGGACGCAGTCCGCCTCCACCTCCACGTCCGACCTCACGCCGGATGGAATCCGTCACCTGGTCGAAGGCGCCATGGCATTGGCGAAGGTCACTGAAGCGGATCCGTTCACCGGTCTGCCGGAAACCCGTGCATTTGGTTCCGTGCCCGGCGATCTTCATCTTTACTTCGGCGATGTCTATTCACTGGAGGGCGCGGAGCGCATTGAGTGGGCGCGCCGGGCCGAAGCCGCGGCGCTGGCGGCCGATCCGCGCATCACCAACTCCGACGGGGGCAGCTTCGATGCCGCCACGGGACGCAAAGTGCTGGCCAACTCGCGCGGCTTTGTGGGTGGCTATCGCACCAGCTATGCCGGGGTTTCGGCCGCACCGCTGGCCATGGACGCCAACGGCCAGATGCAGCGCGATGGCTGGTGGAGCGGGGCGCGCCGCATGGCCGATCTCGAGTCGCCCGAAGCCATCGGCAAAGAAGCCGCGCGCCGCACCCTGCGCCGCTTGGGGGCCCGCAAAGTTCCCACCCAGCGCGTGCCCATCGTGTTTGCCCCCGAAGTGGCGCGCTCCTTGATTGGTTCGGTGTTTGAAGCGGCTTCCGGCGACTCCATTTGGCGCCACGCGTCGTTTCTCGCCGGCCGCATGGGAACGCAGATCGCCGCGCCCTCGCTGACCATCGTCGACGACAATGCCATGCTGCTGCCCAACGGCGCCGGCGGCTTCGGTAGTTCGCCCTTCGACGGCGAAGGTTTGCCGTCGCTGCGCACCGTGGTCGTTGAAAACGGAGTCTTGCAGACTTATCTGCTGAACACTTATACAGCGCGCAAGCTGGGGCTGAAGTCCACGCACAACGCCTCGCGCGGATTAGCGGGCACTCCGGGGATCGGCTGCGGCAACCTCTATCTGCAACCCGGCACGCTCACGCCGGAGGAGATGATTGCGCAAACGCAAACCGGTTTGTACGTCACCAGCCTCATGGGCTTTGGCACCAACGTGGTCACCGGCGACTACTCGCGCGGCGCGACGGGCCTATGGATCGAGAATGGACAGCTCACCTATGCCGTCGAGGAGGTGACAATCGCCGGTAATCTCGCGGAGATGCTGATGCATGTGACCGCGATCGGCAACGACCTCGTCTTTCGCGGCTCCGTCGCTTCGCCCACGCTGCGCATCGACGGCATGACCATCGCCGGAGCCTGAAACTGTGTCCGGCGACGCCCTCAACCAATCGCTCCCCTTCGATCCCGCTGATGCACGGGCGGCGCTCGTCCAGCTTCCCCGCACCCCGGCAGTCTTCGCGCTCTACGGCGCTTCATCGCAGGATGAGCCCTACATTGGCCGCACCCCGAATCTGCGCGGACGCCTGGAAAGACTTCTCCAGCCGTCGGCCCGCCATCCGCGTCGTTTGCAACTGGCGGGTCGGGTGCGCCGCATTGCCTGGCGGCTTACCGGGTCCGATTTCGAATCCCTCTTCCTGCAATTTGAGCTGCTTGAAAATATCTATGGAGCGAAGGCGCTGGAGAGGATGCACCTCGGCGCTCCGACCTTCATTCGTTTCCTTGGCTCCAATCGCTACCCGCGCATCACTTTGACCAATCGACCCAGCCTGCGCGAAGCCAACTGGGTTTACGGTCCCTTTGCCTCGCGCGCTGCCGCCGAGCGTTTTGCGGAGGAAGCGCTGAAGCTCTTTCTGCTGCGCCGTTGCACCGACGATCTCGATCCCAACCCCGCCCATCCTGGCTGTGTCTACTCGGAGATGAAGATGTGCCTGGCGCCCTGTTATCAGGGCTGCACCGACGAGCGCTACCAGGAGGAGTCGAGTGCCGTGGAGAAGTTTCTGGCCACGCGCGGCGAAAGCCGGCTCGTCACCCTGAGCACCCAGCGCGACCAAGCTTCGGCCGAGCTGGAGTTCGAGTCAGCCGCCCAGCTTCATGCGCAGGTGCAGCGCACCGAGGCGGTGCGCGCTCTGGCTCCGGAGCTGGTGCGTCCCTTGAACCACTTGCGCGCCGTCATCCTGCAAGCTTCTCCCCACCCTGAAGAGGTGGAGATTTTTCTTTTCCAAGGAGGAAAACTGCGCGGGCCGCAGGCCTTCTCGACTCTCGGGATGAGAATCCAAAATGAACAATCGGGTTCAAGCTCGCTCTTTGCTCAGCCGTTGGCGATCGAGCCTGTTCCCGAAACCGCAGAGATCGGGGATCCGGGATTACGTATAAGGGAGAGCCAGGCGGCACGGGCTGAATCCGGGCCTCAGCCAGCGTCGGAAGCACGCATCGCGATGCCCACTAGGGCGGCTCGCGGACTTCTCGAGTCTCGGCTGGAATCGGCCCTTGCCGCTCTCGACGTACTGAGCAAGCCGCCTTCAACCACGCAACGCCGAGGCCATTTGGCCCTGCTCAAACGCTGGTACTACCGTCCGGAGGTGCGGCGTTCCGGGGAGATCTTCTTCCCCGATGGGGAAAGCCGCTGGCCGCTCAAAACCCTGCTGCGCGGCATCGGGCGCATAGCCGCCAAGGCAATTGCCCCAGCCCATGAACCGTCTCCCCATCCGCCCGAAAGCTAAACTGCACCCTCCGAGCTAAGATGGAGGCGAACCCCGATGTCCAGAGGACCCGATCTGCGCTTGCTGCTCGCCCAGGGCCGGCATGCTCTGTCGTCGGGGCGCGTGGTGGAGATTGCGGACCTGGTAGAAGCTGATCCCAGGCGAGCCCGTCGCCTGATCGAATTTATGTTTGACGATGACCCTGGGGTCGCGCAACGCGCCGCCGATGTGCTGGAGCGTATCTCGCACCAGCCTTCGCCCGCCCTGGGGCGTATCCTGGCGGAATCAAAAGAAGTGTTCCTCGGCCTGCTCCCGGAGGCCACTCTGAAAAAAGTCCGTTGGAACCTCGCCCTCACCATGGGCCGCCTTCCGTTGACTTCCCCGGAGGCACGACGGGTTGCCGCCATCCTGGAAGCGTGGCTCGACGATCCATCCTCCATTCTGAAGACGGCCGCGCTGCAGGGTCTTGCCGACATGGCGCATCGAGAACCTGCGCTGCGGCCCACGGTGCTTGACTTGCTGCGCCTTCACGGGAGAAGCGGTACCCCCGCCATGCGCGCACGCAGTCGCCGCTTGTTGGCGGCATTTTGGGTCGAACCCAGCCGGGACGATCCAGCAACCCCTACGTCCTCCCAGGCTCGTTTGCCAAAATGGGAGGTCGGGCCAGAATGAAAAGAACCTTCGATTAAGGCCTGTCGGCCGCAGAATTCGTTCCCCTTTCCCAGGAATCTGCGACTAGACTGGCGTCATGGAGCTGTTGCCGCATCCCGAGTCCCTGCTTCCACCTGGACGCCCACCCCGCTCGCCCATCAACATTCTCGATGGCCTGTTGCGCCAAGGGGTCCAGTGTCAGCGCGAGGGACGTTTGCCGGATGCGGAGCGCGTCTACCGCCGCATTCTCGCCATCGATCCCCGGCATGCCGCAACCCTGTACCGCCTGGGAACGCTTGCCCACAAGGTCGGCCATTTGGAGGCTGCCGCACATCTCGTTGCCGCCGCCATCGCCGTCGATCCGCTGGTCCCCGCCTACCATTGTGCGTGGGCCGCGCTCTTGCTCGCGCAGGGAAGATCGCTCGAAGCAGCCGCTGCCTATCGGCATGCCTTGAGCCTCGACCCAACCAGCGCCGAGGCGCTGGTCAACCTGGAGGCCCTCGGTGCTGCGCGCGTGCATGCACCCCACCCTCTCGGTCAAGTCCTGGATATTGCCTGACCGTGCACCCCGCTCCCCCGCGCGCAAAGTTCATCCACTCATTGCGCGTCCCTGACCGTCAGCCGCCTCCGCTGCTACACTGGCCTCACAGGGATCGCCCGGCGTTTCCCCGTGAACCCCACTATGGTTCAACTACTTCCTTCCATTCTTTCGGCTGACTTTGCCCGCCTTGCTGAGCAGGTGCAGGCGGCCGAGCGCGGCGGAGGCACCACCATCCATGTCGACGTGATGGACGGCCATTTTGTGCCTAACATCACTTTAGGGCCCCCGGTCGTCAAGAGCCTCCGCAAGGTCACCAAGCTGCCTCTCGACTGCCACCTCATGATCGAGAATCCCAATGAGTTCATTCCCGCCTTCGCCGATGCCGGGGCCGATTGGGTCAGCGTGCACTACGAGGCCTGCACCCACCTGCACCGCTCCCTGGAACTGATTGCCCATCACGGCATGAAGCCCGGCGTGGTGCTTAACCCGGCCACCCCGGTAGGGTTCCTCGTCGAAATCCTGCCCATGGTGCATCACGTTCTCATCATGAGCGTGAACCCGGGCTTCGGCGGGCAGGAGTTTATCCCGTTCACGCTAAAAAAGCTGCGCCGCCTGGCCGAATTGCGCCAGGAACTGGGGCTGGCGTTTAAAATCGAGGTGGATGGGGGCGTGGCTCACGATACCGTCGCCCAGGTCGTCCAAGCAGGAGCGGAGTTGCTGGTGGCGGGAAACGCCGTCTTTGGCGCCGGTAATCCAGAGCAGGATGCGCGTTCGCTTTTGGCCGCAGCCCGCCAGGCTTCAGGCGGATAAAGCAGGATTGCAAGCGGTCGGAAAAACAGTTTGAGAGAAGGGCAGCCGAGCCCGTTCACCAGCCCGGCGCCGCAATGAGGGTTTATGCATCGGTTGTTCAACAAGATCGCCGTGGCCGCACTGGCGCTTCTCGTCTTCGGATCGGCGGCTGCGCATGCTGACAAGAAGCCCAAGAAAAAGAAGAATGTGGATTTGAGCGCCAATCCACTGGCGAACGTGAACTCCAAGCAGCCGGACAAGGAACTGTTCGACAAAGCCATGATGGCCATGAAGAAGGGCCGCTTCGACGTCTGCCGGCTCGATCTTCAGACCATGCTGAACACCTACCCGGAATCCGAGTTCCGGATGCGCGCCAAGCTCGCCGTGGGCGACAGCTGGTTCAAGGAAGGCGGCACTGCCGCCCTGGCCCAGGCCGAGGCCGAATACAAGGACTTTATCACCTTCTTCCCCAACGCTCCAGAAGCCGCGGAAGCCCAGATGAAGGTCGCCGACATCTACTACCAGCAGATGGAGAAGCCCGACCGCGATCCCAACAATTCAGAGCGGGCCGAGCTTGAATACCGCAACATGATCAACATGTTCCCCGATTCCACACTGGTGCCCCGCGCCAAGCAAAAGCTGCGCGATGTCCAGGAAGTTATGGCGGAGCGGGAGGCGCAGATTGGTCTCTTTTACGAGAGCCGCGAGAACTTCGGCGCCGCGATCGCCCGGCTGGCGACGGTCACGGATACCTATCCGCTCTACTCCAAGAGCGACCAGGCGCTTCTGGGCATCGGCGACGCGTATGCCGGCGAGGCGCGGCGCATTCAGATGCAAAGCAACCTGCCCGCCGCGTTGCGCGAACGCCTGCATGCCACATACATGGACAAGGCAGCTGCGGCTTACGCCAAAGTGATTACCCGCTACCCCATGGCGCCCCACGTTGAAGATGCGCGCGATCGCCTGGTGGCCATGAACCACGCCGTCCCTGAGCCATCCCAGGAAGCCGTAGCCGAGAATGACGCCGAAGAGCGCAGCCGGCAACCGGTTCGCTTTACCGACAAGACCTTCGACATCATCAAGCACGGCCCCATGGTGGTGGAAGCGGTCCATGTGGGCGAGCCGTCGCTCGACGATCCCAAGCGCACCCTGGCGCCGGATGTCACCAAGCAAAACGTGGCCATCTTCAACGAAGCGGTGAACGCGGGCAAGCCGCCGGCGGCCGTGAATCCTCCCGAGGCGACAGGAGTGAATGAGCCGCCGCGCAGCGATCAGCCTTCCTCCGCGCCCTTGCAGTTGGCGCCTCCTGCCGGTGGTACCGGCGTGGGTGCTGAAATTGTCTCGGCTCCGAGCGGAACCGCGCCCGCCGCAGCGGAACGTTCGCCCGCGACGAGCGCTCCCGCCAGCGCGACTGCGGGTTTGAAGGCGGTTGGCCCCACCAACACGGTCATGCCTGCGGCAGAAAAGCCGGCAGAAGCCCCGGTGCAGATCAACGAAGTCAAATCCTCGGGCCCCACGGTGAGCTCCGTGGCCGACGGGAAAGCGAAGAAGCCCAAAGTGGACCTGAACGACGAGTCCTCCAGCAAGAAGAAAAAGAAGAAGGGCCTGGCGAAGCTCAATCCGTTCTAGCCGCAGAAACAGATAGGCAGCACAAGGCCGTACTCCCGAGGACGGCCCGTTTGCGGCAGTCCCCAACTGCGTGGCAATTAAGTCTGGTCCCTTCTCAGTTCATTTATCCCAAGAAGCCGGCTCACTTTGTTGTCGGGCAGACACATGCCCTGAATGCCTGCGCTGAGTCGTTCGCCATGCTGCACCCGTATTGGGGCCAGATCAAGCCAAGTAAAGACGAGCTGCCGACATAGAAGTTCTGGACATAGTCGCGGCTTTCTTGCTTGTCGCCGCTTGGGTCGGCGGTGAATCCGGCAACCTCCTTGCCCACGCCGTACGGAGAAAACTCGGCTTCGTGAAAGGTCTTGGCCCAGTCGTACTCCTCATGCCAGGTGGCTCCGACACCGGTTGCGTTCGACGCGGAAAAGACGCGGTAATCCTTCAGCATCGCACTCGCCGTATCCACTCGTGCCACGGTGAAGGACGGCGCATTTCCGTTGATGGGCGAGATGGACGAGACCAGCTTGACGGCTACGCCTTGTTCCGGCGCGGCGCCAGGTCCCGTGCCTTCGGATTTCAGAACGCGCACCTCGTCCATGTGGGTGTGTGCAAAGACGGCCAGTTGAATCACGTCGCTGAATCTTGCCACCACCTCGGCCAGCTTCTCAGAGGCTAGGAACATCCGGGGACCCTTGCCGGAGCAGACTTCGTCCAGATGCTTGGCGCTGGAATAGACGTCCACCCCTGGTGGAATGTGGGCCATTACCCAGACCTTCTCACGGCTGTTCCGCGCGTCCGTCAGCTCCTTGTCCAGCCAGGCCAACTGGGCGCCGGCTACGCTGGTATCGGGTTTGACTCCGCACGTGGCGTATTTGCCTGACATGAAAATGTCGTCCAGCACCAGCAGCCGCGCGCGATGAATGGGCGCAGGGAGGCGCACGCTGTAGGATCCGCTGGCTGCGAACGTCTCCTCGGCGGTTTTGCGCTCGCCAACCGGCACGTCTTTCGTAATTTCCTGGGCCATGGATGTCAGGAACTCGCTATGGGCATCGAGCCTGTAGTCGCCGCAATCGGAGTCGTTATTGCCCAGCGCGACATAAACGGGTGTGCCGGGAAGCGCGCGGCGCAGTTCCTCCACCACAAAAGTCAGCGTCTTCTCCACGAACGCACGGTAGTCGCCGGGAGCCGCATGGGGAAACGCTGCTTTGTATTTGCAATCGAAAGAATGCGCCAGCAGATCGCCGCTCACCGTCACGAATTTGCTTCCTGTCGCTTCTTTGCGCATGTCCTGCAGGCTCGATTCCAACAGCGTATAAGCCGTGTCTTCGCCGCGTGTCGGGCAGGCCTTCTCCATCGCAGCGTGGCGCGCCTCGCGATCCGCCGAGGGCGCGGCAGAGAGAATCCTGCCCCACTCCGTCGCCGGCGCGGCTGCCAACTGCGCAACCCTGGCCGGATCGAGGAAGGGGTCGAAGTGGATATCGCTCACCAACAGAGCTGCGACCGTCTCATCCCTTGCCGGCGTAGCCGATTTGGCCTGCGAGTGCGCACCTGGAACCGTCACGGCCAAGCAAAAAGCGCAAACCATCAGCTCCACAAAGCGCTTGATGTAAACCTCGTGCTTTGTGGCGTTTCGCATCCTCCTCGAGCGGGTCGAATTCATCCAGGCTCCTCGTTTTGCCGGTTCGGCGAACCGTTGCATCTGTGAGCAGGATAGCGCAGGCAGAGCCGTCCGGTTGCGGGGTCCGCACCCCAGCCGGTACGGCATGCATCTGCTAAAGTGAGGGGTGGTCCCCTCGCAAAAATTCTCATTCGAAGAGGTTTTCGCGCAGATCCGAGGCCCCCAAAAATCCCATGCCCCACGACCTTCCCAAAGCGTACGATCCTACCGCCATTGAAGACCATTGGGCCGAATACTGGGTTCGCGAGAACCTCTTCGCCCAGCCCACCCCCGACCCGGCGTCCAAGCCCTCTGAAGGGCGCGAAGCGCCGTCCGGCTCCGGGGCCCATTCGGCCTTTACCATTCTGCTGCCGCCGCCCAACGTGACCGGCCGTCTGCACATGGGCCACATGCTCAACCAGACGGAGATGGACATCCTCACCCGCTGGCGGCGCATGTCCGGCCGCCGCGCCCTCTGGCTGCCCGGCACCGACCACGCCGGCATCGCCACGCAGATGATGGTGGAGCGCCAGTTGACCGAGGAAGGAACTTCCCGGCAGGCGCTTGGCCGCGAAGCCTTCGTCGAACGTGTCTGGGAATGGCGTCGCCACTACGGCGGCGCCATCCTCAGCCAGATGAAGCGCCTCGGCGCTTCGGTGGATTGGCAGCGCGAATACTTCACTATGGACGAGAACCTGTCCGTCGCCGTCCGCGAAGCCTTCGTCCGCCTCTACGAGCAGGGGCTCATCTACCGCGGCGCCTACATTGTCAACTGGTGCCCCCGCTGCCAGACCGCTATCAGCGACGTGGAGGTGGTTCACGAAGAGCAGAAGGGACACATCTGGGAGATCAAGTACCCGGTGCTCGACGATCTTGGCGAAGATTCGGGCGAGTTTCTCACTGTCGCGACAACCCGCCCCGAAACCATGCTGGGCGACACAGCCGTCGCCATCCATCCTGAAGACGAGCGTTATCTGCATTTGCACGGGAAAAAGCTGCGTCTGCCCATGGTGGGCCGCGAGATTCCCATCATTCTTGATGCCTGGGTCAGCCGCGACTTCGGTACCGGAGCCGTCAAGGTGACGCCCGCGCACGATCCCAACGACTTTGCCCTCGGCCAGCGCCACAATCTGCCCACCATCAGCATCATGGACGAGACCGCCCACATCAACAACGAGGGCGGCAAGTACAAGGGCCTCGATCGCTACGCCGCGCGCAAGCTCATCCTGGCCGACCTGGAAGAACTGGGCCTGCTGGCCGGCGTCAAGGACCACACTAACAACATTGGCCACTGCGACCGTTGCAAGACCGTGGTCGAGCCGCGGCTGTCCACGCAATGGTTCGTCGCCGTCAACAAGGAGCCGCTTGGCGGCGGGGACACGCTGGCGGGTAAGGCCAGGGCCGCCGTCAAGGCGGACGAGCATGGCAACAAGGCCATTCGCTTCACGCCGGAGCAGTACGAGAAGACCTACCTCAACTGGATGGAGAACATCTACGACTGGTGCATCAGCCGCCAGCTTTGGTGGGGCCATCGCATCCCGGCGTGGCACTGCGCCACCTGCGGCAAAATCACCGTGGCCCGCGTCGACCCCGCGGCTTGCTCGCATTGCAACTCGGCGGAGATCAAGCAGGAAACCGACGTGCTCGACACCTGGTTCTCCTCCGGCCTGCTGCCTGTGTCCGTCTTCGGGTGGCCCCATTTCGCTGCCAAGACTCTGGGCGCTCCATCCTTTCCGCGCACTTCAGCGGAAAGGGTGGGAGACCAAGACTCGCAGGCGGGTGCCCCCCGTCCCTCGCATCTGGGGACCGGGGAGGCAGCGCAAGATCGCGCCGACGCGGCCCTGAGCGGTTTTGAGGATTTTGCCGCCTTCTATCCCACCAGCCTCCTCGTCACCGGGTTCGACATCCTCTTCTTCTGGGTGGCGCGCATGATCATGCTCGGCTGCTGGTTCGCCGGCGACGTGCCCATGCCGGACGGGAGCTCACGCACTCTCGCGGAATCAGTGCCCTTCAAAGAGGTCTACATCCACGCCCTGGTCCGCGACGCCAACCGCGAAAAAATGTCCAAGACCAAGGGCAACGTGATCGATCCGATCGAGATTGTGAAGCAGTACGGCACCGACGCGGTGCGCTTCACGCTGGCGTCGATGGCTTCTCCGGGAACCGACATTGCGTTCAACGTGGCGAGAACCGAGGGCTACCGCGCCTTCGCCAACAAGATTTGGAATGCGGCGCGGTTCATCTTCATGAACGTGGACCGGGCAGCGGAGATCGGCATCACGGTCGATCCGGCCGTGCTCGGCGGCATGCCCACAGCCTCCGAAGACGCGCCTCTCGAAGCTCGCTGGATCGTGGCCGAGTTGCATGCGACGGCCGCGAAGGTCAATCAGGCTCTGGAAGCGTATCGGTATGACGATGCGGCCAATCTCATCTACCAGTTCTTCTGGGGCAGCTTCTGCGACTGGTATCTGGAGATCGTCAAGCTGCGGCTCGACTTTTCGGAGACTGCGGACAAGGCACAAACCACTGCCGCGCTCACCACGTTTGTTTCGGTCTTCGAAGTGGCCTTGCGCTTGTTCTCGCCGTTTATGCCCTTCATCACTGAAGAGATCTGGCACGCCCTTTACGATGGCAAGCCTCCCGCGAAGTCGATCGCGCTTGCGAGCTTTCCGCAAGCGAACGGAAAATTCGCAATCCTGATGGGCGACGCAAGCTTGTACACTCTCATTTCTTGCAGCGGTGGCGCAGTACTTGAGATGCATGTGATCGAGAAGATCGTTACCGCCCTGAGATCGCTTCGGAAAGATGCTGGCGTACCCGACAAGGAGATAGTTGACTCGCGCATCTACTGCTCGGAAACCGACGGATCTCTAGCACTTGGTTATATCGCCCAGCGATCAAACAAGGACTTATGTAACTATCTTGCGAAAGTCGTGCTTGAAGTAGTAACCGGTGAGGCACCTCTTCAAGGACTGGTGCGACAGGAGACAGGCTTCGCGGTAGAGGTACTCTACGAGAAGGCCATCGACATCTCCGCCGAGCGCGAGCGCTTGACAAAGGACATCGCCAAGTACGAAAAAGGTCTGGCCGCGGCGGAGCGGCAACTGGGGAACGAAGGCTTTTTGGCCAAGGCTCCGGCACACATCGTGGAGGGCTTGAAGAAGCAGGAAGCGGAAACGCGTCTGTTGCTGGAGAAAGCCCGGGCCGCTCTGGATGCACTGCCGCCAAACTGATCGCTGAACCCTGAAACCTGACCTCTGATTTCTGAGCCCTGACCGAGCTTTCAGTGGAGTAGGTAAGCCGGCAAGCCACAGCAGCCTGGGCCAGAAAGCCGCTTCGCTCGCCCATCGTCTTGCCATAGAATGAGGGATGAGAGAGCAAGAGGAGGTTTCGATGGCTGCCCTGAATCCACGCATCACCGTTGAATCCGGCAAAATGGGAGGAAAACCCTGCATTCGTGGCCTGCGTTTCACGGTCTACGACCTTGCCTCGTATCTGGCCTCGGGGATGTCCGAAGACGAGATTCTGCACGAGTTCCCGTACCTGGAACGGGAGGACTTCCAGGCTATCTATGAGTTCTTCGCAAGTATCCCAGAGAGGATCGCGGTACTTGAAGCTTCTCGTTGATGAGAACGTGCCGCCGCGGCTTGCCAGCGACCTGACCGATTTGTTTCCAGAGTCAGCGCATGTTGGTTCCGTTGGACTGGACAGTACCAGCGATTCGGCGATCTGGGAGTATGCAAAGACGAATGGATTCGCGTTCCTGACCAAGGACAAGGATTTCGCGAGCCTGAGCCTCGCCAGAGGCGCGCCTCCCAAGGTAGTCTTGCTTCAGACTGGGAACTGTTCGACAGCGAAGATCGTTCAAATCGTGCGAAACAATTCCGTGCGCTTTACCGATTTCGAGCGGGATGCACAGCGCAGTCTGCTTGTATTGAGATAAGTTTTCCTTTACGCCTATGGAATGGAAGAGCAGCCGCATTGACGCCTTGCTGGAGCAGGCCCTGGTGGAAGACCAGGCGGCTCGCGACGCCACCACCAACCTGACCATCGATCCCGACTTGCGCGCCACCGCTTCCATCATCGCCCGCCAGGAACTGGTGGTGGCTGGGCTGGGCGCGGTGCCGCGTTTTCTGGAGATCTTTGCCCGCCTTGACGCGAGACTCGATGCGCGCGCTTCGGCCCAGACCCGCTTTGAAGTCATCCATCATCCGGAGATGTTCGACGGTGTGCGTGTGCATGGGGGCCAGGTGCTGGCCGTGATCCGCCACAACGCGCGGGTCTTGCTCAGTTGCGAGCGCGTCATCCTCAACCTGTTGCAGCACCTCAGCGGCATCGCCACGCTGACCCGCACCTATGTGGACGCGATCGAGGGCACGCATGCCCGCGTGCTGGATACGCGCAAAACGGTCCCCGGCCTGCGCGCGCTGGAGAAATACGCCGTCCTTTGCGGCGGCGGCACCAACCATCGTCTTGATCTGGCTTCCGGCATTCTCATCAAGAACAATCACATCGCGCTGGGCGGCGGCCTGCGTGCCGCGCTCACCAATGCCCTGCAGCGCCGCAAGCCCGGCCAGCGGGTGCAGGTGGAAGTCCGCACCCCGCAAGAGCTGGAAGTGGCCCTGGAGTACGACGCCGAGGCCATCCTGCTGGACAATATGACGCCGGAGCAGGTCCGCACATCGGTCGAGCGCATCAAGCAGGCGACCGCTGCAAAGGGTGGCGACGACAAAGCTCACTGGATTCCCACCGAAGCCTCCGGCAGCATTGTTTTGGAAAACATCCGCGCTTATGCCGAAACCGGCGTCGACTTCATCTCCGTAGGCGCCCTGACGCACTCCGCCAAGGCGGCCGACATCTCCATGAGCATTGTGGCCGAGTGATTCCAGAATCCGAAAGGCCCGCATCGTCCCCCTTCGATCTGCCGGCGCTCGACGCCGTATTGCGGGGCACGATCTTCGCCGGCAGGCTGCATTTCTCTGCCGTCACCGACTCCACCAACACCGATGCCTTGGCAGCGGCCCGCTCCGGCGCGCCGCACGGATCGGTCTTCTTTGCCGACGAGCAGCTAGCTGGGCGTGGCCGAGGCGATCACGCCTGGGAATCACAGGCCGGCCAGGGGCTTTACGTCAGCGTCTTGCTGCGCCCTGCGTTTCCAGCCGTTCGCCTGGCACTCTTGCCCCTGGCGGCGGGACTGGCAGCGGCCCACGCGGTTCACGAATGCACCGGTCTGGATGTCGATATCCGCTGGCCCAACGACCTTCTGATCGGCGACTGCAAAACCGGTGGTATTTTGGTCGAAGCCAAAACCGAATCCAATTCGGTGGCCTACGCGGTCGTCGGGATTGGCATCAACGTCCATCAGCGCAGCTTTGCTGCCAACCTGGCAACGCCGGCCACTTCTCTCGACCTGGCTGCAGGCCGCGCCAACTCCCGGCAATCCCTGCTCGTTGCGCTTTTGCGAGCATTGGAGCGGGAAGTGCTTCAACTTCACGGCCCCGACGCCGCACAGGCCCTTCCGCGCCGCGTGCAACAAGCTTCCTCCTGGGTCCATGGCCGCAGCGTCCACGTTCATGGCCCGCAAGCCTGCTCCGGCATGACAGCCGGGTTGGACGAGAACGGCTTCCTGCGGGTTCGCACTGCGGAGGGAGTCGTCACCGTCCAAACCGGCGGCCTGCGCGCGGCAAAATCCGACGGAGAGTTATAAGCTAAGAACACGATGCTGCTCGCCCTGGATGTCGGCAACACCAACACCAAGCTCGGCCTGTTCCGGCTCGACGGAGAACTGCCCGCGCTCGCCGCCAATTGGCGCTTGACCACGCACCGCACGCAAACCGTGGACGAGTACGGCGCGCTGTTCATCAATCTCTTCAACATGAAGGGCATCGATCCGGCCCAGGTCAAGCACATCATCATCTCGTCGGTGGTGCCGCCCATCGACTCCACGCTGCGCCAGATGTGCGAAGCCTACTTTCACATCGAGCCACTCTTCGTCGAGCCGGGTATCAAGACCGGCATGCCTGTCCTGGTCGATAATCCTACCGAACTGGGCGCGGACCGCCTCTGCGACTCCATTGCCGCTTTTGAGAAGTACGGCGGCCCTTGCATCGTGGTCGACTTCGGGACGGCGACCAAGTTTGAAGTCATCTCCGCGCGTGGCGAGTATCTTGGCGGCGCCATCGCGCCCGGTCTCGGCCTCTCTGCAGATGCTCTCTTCAACCGTGCTGCCAAACTTGCCCGCGTGGACATCAAGCGTCCCGCGAAGGTCATCGGCACCAATACCGTTGGACACCTGCAGACCGGGCTTTACTATGGCTACATTGGGCTGGTGGACGGCATCCTCGACCGCATTGCGGCCGAGCTAGGCAGCCAGCCCCGCGTCATTGCCAGCGGCATCATGGCCCACCTCATTGCCGAGGACTCGCGCCACATCTCCGAGATCGACGACATGCTCACCCTGGACGGCCTGCGCATCCTCTTCGAGCGCAAC
>Ga0302320_10007789_pt1 | contig 23489 bp, 17 predicted proteins | sample Bog_T0_3_FD_202130 | JGI IMG/M metagenome (GOLD analysis project Ga0302320, IMG submission 202130) | Peat permafrost microbial communities from Stordalen Mire near Abisko, Sweden - Bog_T0_3 | ecosystem: Environmental > Terrestrial > Soil > Wetlands > Peat | place: Sweden: Abisko, Stordalen Mire... | reverse complement strand
TTCCAGAGTTTCAACTTCCGCTCGACTCATGTTGATCCACTCCCCTGTGAATCAACTTCTCCTACTGGATCGCTTTGTGGAAGTTCCTATGCTGGTTCACGCTGGTTTCAAATGCGATTGCCCTGGGCCATCCCTGGTGTAGAGCGCGCCCGCGGCCTGCCGAGCGTATACTTCCTTGTTCGTCGGCAAATTACAAAGGATGGAGGGATGCTATGTCCGCCAGAACCGCCTCCGCAACAACCCTGGGTCTTGCCGCCTTGGTACTCGCATCGCTTTTCACCGTTGCCCACGCGGCTGAACCTGATGCCGCCAAGGGCAATCTCATCAATCCTTTCTACGTTCAGCCGCGAGCCGGCGCGCAGCACATTGCCATGGATAGCGGATGGGAGCTTGCTTCCCGCGATGCGGCCATTACCGGCCCGGCCGAGTTAACCGGGCAAGCAAAGTGGATTCGCGCCCAGGTGCCGGGATCGGTCCAGGTGTCGCTGTTCAAGGCCGGAGAACTGCCAGATCCATACATTCGCTTGAACGCGAAGAAATACAACTGGGTCCTTGCCAAAACCTGGTACTACCGGAAGAGCTTTGCAGTTCCTGCGTCCGCCAGAAATCAGTATGTGTTCCTGTGCTTCGACGGCGTGGATTACTATTCCCGGATCTGGTTGAACGGCCAGGAGTTGGGGCGCCATGAGGGAATGCACGGCGGCCCCATGATCGAAGTCGGATCGCTGCTCAGGACCGATGGGCCGAATGAACTCGTGGTGGAAGTGCGCGCGCCCAGCTACGGAATCGAGGACAAGTTCGTTGCCTTCGGTGAGGAGATGGCTCCCAAAGCCCCTGCGGACAAGGTGGTGGTGCCGTGGGGATTGAACGGCGGCCTTGGCCTGATTACCGGAGCCAGCTGGGGAGATACGAAGCTGAAGGCGCTTCCCGGCACAAAGGTCAGTGCTCTGGACTATTTCCCCATGGGCATCTGGCGGCCTGTGCGATTGGAGATTGTGCCCCGAACCCACCTCGAGCGGCCCTTCCTGGCCACCAGGGAAGCCAGCGCTGCATCAGCCAGGCTCCTTCTCGAGGTTGAAGTGCAGTCGGGTACGACGGGGTTTGACAGCGATCTGAACAAGGAATTCGGAGGCTACCGCAATGCCTGGACAAGCAAGCCGATCGCGACGCAGCCGGAACTGCGGTTTCAATTGCTCGACAGGGTATCCGGGCATCCCGTGTTCACCAGGAACATCGCGCTCCACATCTATGAAGGCCGGAACTGGGTCAGGCAGGAGATCGATGTCCCTTCGCCAAAGTTGTGGTGGCCAAACGGTCTGGGCGACCCTTATCTTTATCGCGCCAGCGTGAGCCTTATCCAGCAGGGCAATGCCCTCGACACCATCGAATTCGACTATGGCATCAGAACCATCCGCAGGCTTCCGTCGGCGGGCCCCAAGACGCAGGACCGCTGGGACGACTGGCAGTTCGTCGTGAACGATCGCAAGTTCTTCGTCAAGGGAATGGATTGGTGGACCAACGACATCCTCCTCGATCTGCCCCGCGACCGCTACGAGTGGAATCTCAAGTCGGCGCAGGCAGCCGGCATTCAACTGCTACGCACCTGGGGCGCGGGAATTGTAGAGACCAACGATTTCTACGAACTGTGCGACCAGCTTGGCATTTTGGTTTGGCAGGATTTCCCCATCGGCAACCGGCAGACCGGAACCTGGCCGCAGGATATCTGGCAGGAGACGGTGATGCAGAACCTCTACCGCATCCGGAACCATCCGTCGCTGGCAGTTTACAGCGGCGGCAATGAGTTCGATCCGTATTCGACGGGCAACACGGCGACGGTGGGAATCATGCAGCGGTCGTTCCAGGATTTTGACGGGACGCGCCCATTTGTGCGGACCACGCCTGACAAGGGCGATATCCACACTTACCCAGATCTGGACCCCACCTGGTTCCGGCACCTGTATTCGCTGGTGCCTTATATCAGCGAATTCGGTCCTCACTCAGTGCCCGAAGCACGCGCAATTCGGCAGTTTGTGGATCCGCATGAACTGGACGGGCCGCTCGGCGACATCAATAGCCAGCAGTTCGCGGATTCGCATCCAGAGTTTGTTTACCACAACATGGAGTACGGCTCCGACCGCACCAAGCTTTTGATGGCCCGGGCGTCGCAGTTTGACGATATGCGGTCGCCGTCGCTCGATACATATTCCGTTGCTGGCCAGATGTCGACCGGCGAATTCATACAGATCGTCTCCGACTTCGTTCAGTCGAACTACCCGGTAAGCACGGGCCTGTCGCCATGGGTTTACAACACGCCGTGGCCGCTTTCAACATTCTGCATGTTCGTGGATTATGACGGCCAGCCGGTGGCTTCTTATTACTTCCTGAAGCGGACCTATGAGCCGGTTCACGTCATCGCTAACATCCCCGAACTGGTGTGGGGCGCGGGCGAGAAAATGCCCCTGACCCTCAGCGTCATGAACAGCCGCGGCGTGGCGTTGCCGGGAGTAACCGCATCGGTCCAGGTGTTCGACACTGGCTTCCAGTCATTGTTGAAGACGGAAAAAATGATCGATGTGAAGGCAGGGCTCTCGGTAAGCAGCGCCGATATGGGTTCGTTTGTTATTCCGTCGGCGCTCGAAGATCATTTCTTCCTGGTCGTCACCGAACTTAGGCAGAGCGATGGCAGCTTGATATCCCGCTCTGTTTACTGGCCGCGCTGCCTCAAGGCGATGGCCGACGATGCTTTCCGCGCAAACTACCGCGCCTCTCCTCAGCCCTCGCTGACCTTTGACAAGGGCCCGTGGTTGAAGAGCGAGGTGCAGGCCGGCAAAACCGACCTTGAGCTTCAATTGGTTTCAGTCCGCGATGAGAGCAGCGATCAAAGCGTGATAAGGGCGCGCGTGCGCAACGCCGGAAGGCGGCCCTCCTTTTACACCCAAGTGAATATCGACGGCACGAGGCGGACGTTCTACGCAACCGACAACGGCTTCTGGCTGGCGCCCGGGGAAGAGCGGGTGCTTGACATCCATGTATGGTGGCGCGAACCGCTGACTCGCTCAAAGGCAGTGTTGACGCTGGGGGCGTGGAATGCGGCGCTCCAGCAGGTTGCCGTGGGGAATGCCAGGTAGAGAAGGAAATAGCTGGCGTGCGGAGGCGCCAAAGCAGCTGGCATTTTTTATCCCCCAATCTCTCCCTCTGGACAGCCCGCGTGAGAATCGAGACCTATTCGAGCGAATGAACCCCGATTCTTTTGCTAATTGGATCTCAGGATTGTCCGTGGAAATCGGCAAGCAGCACTGGGGGCCAATACGTGATTCCTGGATCGTCATCAACTCCCTGGTTAAGCCGGAATCAGCATTTGCCTTGATCCGGGAACCGGAAGCAAGTCCTGCCTCACGCCCAATCGCCAAAACACTCTTCGCACGCCAGCTGGCCCTTGCCCCCGGTTGCCTGTTTTTACACGAAAAAACACCCCCGAAGGATCACGTCTCTTCGGAGGTTCCTGTGTTTAAACAAGATAAAGACGGGGACCAGTAGCCGGCACTGGAGGTCGGTAGCGCGCGGCTACTGGTGATCCCTGCACATACGAAGCTAGCTGCGGCTTCCCCTTTCCACGGCTACTTCGTGTCGCCCGGCTCTAAGAAGGCTGGTCTTGCTCGCCCTCCGAACCATGTTGACAAATGCAGTCTCTCCTATCGTGAAAACGCATTCCGTGACGGCCATCACAAGGGTTTGTTTTCTCTTGAAAAACCCGCAGCCAACCCAAAAAACACCCCATTCCCCTGGAATCTCCCCACCGTCCCCCCACCACGGACTCCCGCCCGGCGAATTGACAAACACCGCCCTTCGCTCCACAATCGGAGATTCAGTTCTCTCCAAGGTCCGGTCCTCCCATGACATCGCTGCTGACTACGAATCTAGGTTCTACACCCCTCATTGGCAGGGGCAAAGTGCGTGACCTGTATGCCATTGCAGACGCACTCTTGCTCGTCGCCACTGACCGCATCTCAGCCTTTGACCACGTTCTCGCCACCGGCATCCCGGGCAAGGGCCGCGTTCTCACCCAGATCTCCCTGTTCTGGTTTGACTTGCTCAAAGATCTGGTACCCAACCACCTCATCAGCGCCGATGTCCGCGATTTCCCAGCCTCCCTGCACCCCTATGCCGACCAGTTGAGAGGCCGTTCCATGCTCGTCAAGCGCGCAGCCATGTTTCCGGTCGAGTGCGTCGCCCGTGGCTACCTGACCGGTTCCGGCTGGAAGGAGTACCAGAAGAGCGCGACCGTTTGCGGCATCCCACTGCCGGCAGGCCTTCTCGATGGCTCCCGCCTTCCCGAGCCCTTGTACACTCCCTCAACCAAAGGCGAGGCTGGAACCCACGACGAAAACATCAGTTACGCCGCCACGGAAGCAGCCATCGGCGCAGCCGATGCGGCGGAGTTGAAGCGCCTCACCCTGGCCATCTACAAGAAGGCTGCCGACCACGCCGAGTCCCGCGGCATCATCCTCGCTGACACCAAATTCGAGTTCGGCAGAACCGCGGAAGGAATCATCCTTGCCGATGAGGTCTTGACCCCGGACTCCTCCCGCTTCTGGGAGGCCGCTTCCTGGAAGCCCGGCGGTGCCCAGCCATCCTTCGACAAGCAGTTTGTGCGCGATTACCTTGAATCCATCCACTGGAGCAAGCAGGCGCCCGCCCCGGCCCTGCCCGACGATGTGGCGAAGCGTACCCAGGATAAGTATCTTGAGGCTTTCCGTCGTTTGACCGGACGGGATCTCGATCTGGCGAGTTGAGGCAAGGCAAACCATGCAGCCGGTAGACTGGATCATCGTAGTCGTCCTTGTGCTTTCCGTCGCCTCCGGGCTGTCGCGCGGCTTCTTTCGCTCTGCCTTTTCCTTGGGAGGGCTTTTCCTCGGCCTGCTGCTGGGTGCATGGAACTACTCCCGTGTTGCGGCGTTCTTTATGCCCCTTGTGCGCATCGAGCCCGTCGCCAATGCCATCGGATTCCTGCTCATCGCCATCCTGGTCATGGCGGTCGCCGGAGTTGTAGGCTCCATCCTGGCCAAGACCATGCACCAGATGGGGCTGGGTTGCCTCGACAGGCTGGCCGGTGGGGCATTCGGCTTCTTGCAGGGCGCCTTGATGGTCCTGCTTTTCATTTTGGTTGCTGTCGCCTTCTTCCCTCGGGCGCACTGGCTGGCAGAAGCCAGGCTGCCCAGGGAGTTCTTCGGGGCCTGCCATCTCACCACCCACATGAGCCCGGCCGAGCTCGCTGCGCGAGTCCGGCAGGGCCTTGAGATGCTCGAACAGGAGTCGCCCCAATGGCTGCACCCGGAAAATCCCGGGATGTAAATCTGTATCGCGCACAATCGCGCCCAAGTATGGCAAGCTAGTAGAGCAAGAGGTGGACGTGAAACGAGAACTGGACAGCCTGGTGACGCAAATGCACTCCAGCGGCATGCGCTACGACGATGCCGTGCGCGAATTCAAAAAGCAGTATCTGCGCGAGGTTTTGATAAGGCACCGGGGAAACCAGTGTAAGGCGGCAGAGGAACTGGGGATGCACCGCAACACCCTCAGCCGCACAATGGCCGAGCTGGGACTGAATTTGGCCGAAGTGCGCGCCGGACTCAAGCGTCCGCCCCGCAGCGAACGTCCTGTATTCAGCGCGGTGCAGCCCAGGTTCCGCCAGGGCTGACGCTCCCAGAGGATGATGGACACAACTCAAGAGACCCACAAAGCGCGAGTCAATATTCAGCCGGGCTTTGCCTGGGATGGGCAAGACGCCTATCTGTTTGACATTGACGGCACAATCCTGCGCGACCCCAAGCGCATCCACATGGACTGTTTTGCGCCCAGTATCCGCAGCGTGACCGGCATCGAGGTGACATTGGATGGCATCGCCATCCACGGCGGAACTGACACAGGCATCCTGCGCGAGGCCTGTCACCGCGCCGGCATCCCTCCTGAAATCCTCGAACCCCAGATCGAAGACATCCTCCAGGCCCTGGGCCAAACTGTGGTCGATCGCAGCCCTGACATGGTCCTCGTTCGCATGCCGGGCATTGAAGACGCTCTCCGCCACCTCGCGCAGCGCGGCGCCCTGCTCGGCGTCGCCACCGGCAACCTCGAGGTCATTGGCTGGCTCAAGATTGAGGCTGCCGGCCTGCGCGAGTGGTTCCGCTTCGGCGGCTTCAGCAACCGCTTCCCTGACCGCGCCGAGCTCGTCGGCAATGCCGCCCGCAAAGCCCGCGAGATGGCCGGCCCCCACGCCACCGTCTGCGTCGTAGGCGACACCCCGCGCGACATTCAAGCCGCACACGCCAACTCCTTGCCGGTCATCGCCGTGGCCACTGGCAGCTTCCCTTTCGATGCCTTGCTCGAACACCGCCCCGAGGCCTGCGCCTCATCGCTGGCTGATCTGCTGGCCCTTACACGGTCCCCTCAATGAAGCTGCATACCCAGCCAGGACCAGGGATCGGCCGCCTTCCAGCGCTCCAATTCGCCCTGCCTCTCGATGCCTTCGCCCGCCTCGCGTCAGGTGCACTGCTGCTCCTGGCAAGTTACGCGATCCAGGCTCAAACGCCGAATCCACAGCCGCCAGCCCCGTCGGCTGCCGCAACCCAGGCCATCCCGCCGGCCACGGCAGCCCCGGTTGCCAGGGCACTCCCCACGCCCACCAGCAGTGCCAGGCGGCGCGCCGTCAAGCTCTTTCTCAACGCCACCAGGCTCTTTGAGAAAGCCCAGTTTGAAGACGCGCTCCACGACTACCAAAAGGCTGCCGCGCTTGACCCCTCCAATCGAGATTATGCCTTGGCTGCCGAAGTGGCCCGCAGCCACGCGGTCACCGCGCTGGTTCAGGACGCCGCCAAAGACCGCAATCGCTTGGATGAGCATGCTGCCCTGGCTGCCCTCGCGCACGCCCTCGAACTGGACCCCAAGAGCGCCTTGGCTGCCGAGCACGTGCATGAGCTGAATAACAGCCAATTCGTGCCCCGGCCAATTCCCATCTACGAGCAAGGAGCAGGCACCCTGGGAGAAGGTGAACTGCTTGCGCCCCAATCCGGCCTGCGCAGCTTTCACTTGCACGCCGACCAGCGCACCGTCATTCAAGACGTCCTCCGGGCCTACGGGCTCGCCGTTACTCTCGACGCAAGTATTCGCGCTACCCAGATTCGGCTTGACCTGGATGACGCCAACTTTGCCCAGGCCACGCATACATTGGCCGTTGTCACCAATTCCTTCTACGTCCCGCTCGATGCGCATCGCGTCATCGTCGCTCGCGACACCCGCGAGAACCACCAGCAATACACCCGCAAGGAGCTTGAGACGCTTTACCTTCCCGGCTTGACTCAGACGGAGCTCGCCGATGTCGTCAACCTGGCTAAAAACGTCTTTGGCGTATCCCAGACGGTTGCCCAGCAGTCCACTGAAACGCTTACCATCCAGGCCCCGCAGAATACTCTGAATGCATTCAATGCCACCATGCAGGAGTTGCTCGACGGGCACAACCAGGTGCTTCTCGATGTGCGCATGATCCAGCTTGCCCACTCCAGCCAGCGCAACACCGGCGTCCAGCTGCCGCAGCAGATGTCGGTCTTCAACGTGGCCGCGGAAGCCCAGTCGCTGCTCAATGCAAATCAGAGTCTCGTACAGCAAATCATCGCTTCCGGATTGGCCTCCCCCGGCGATACCCTCGCAATTCTTGCCATTCTCCTTGCCTCTGGCCAGGTCTCAAGCCCCTTGCTGTCCAGCGGGTTTGCAACCTTTGGCGGCGGGTCCATATCCACATTCGGGCTGGTTCCGGGCTCAATCGGCGCAAATCTCAATCTCAACTCCTCTGACTCGCGCGCATTGGAGCAGATTCAGATGCGGCTGGGCGACGGAGAAGAAGCAACCCTGCGCATGGGCGAGCGCTACCCCATACAAACATCTTCCTACTCCGCCAGTCTCTCCACGGGCGGTTCCAAGATCCCAGGCCTCACCGGCGCCGGAAGCTCCAGCTCTCTCTCCTCGCTCCTGACTGCCGCTAATTCAATACCGCCGATCCCCCAGGTGGAGTACCAGGACCTCGGCCTGACCCTCAAGACCACGCCAAAGGTCATGCGCAACGATGAGCTGGCCCTCACCATCGACCTGAAGATCGACGCCCTCTCCGGCTCCAGCCTCAATGGCAACCCCATTCTCAATAACCAGGCCTTCTCCGGCGTGGTCACCCTCAGAGAGGGCGAGGGCGTGGTGGTGGTCAACGAACTCAGCTCAACCGAGAGCCGCGCCATCAGCGGAACCCCGGGGATCAGCGAAATCCCGGGCCTCAATAACCTGACCGGGATTGACAATCAAAAGAACAAATCCACGTTGCTGATCGTCATGACGCCCCACGTCCTCCGCTCATCGCAGGCAGCCGGACATTCCCACATGATCTTGGTCGACAAGCAACAGATTCCAACGCACTGAGCGGATCGCGCAAGCTCAGTGAAAGCATAAAAAGCCCCTCATTCTCGACCCCCTTTGGATCGGGCGGTCGAGAATGAGGGGAAACCTTCCTGTCATCGGCAAAAAACCTGGCTACTTGGCCAAGCCGTCTTGCTTCACTTGGTAATCGATCACCTTTTTGACGGTCTCGTAGACTGATCCGCCAATCGGCACCATGCGGCCATTCACCACCAGCATCGGCGTCTGGTTGATGTTCAAGTCCTGGGCCAGCTTGATTGAAGCATCGATCCCATCGTTGATCGCAGGCGTTGACGCGCAGGCTGATACCTTTGCCGGGTCCAGCCCTGCCTTGGTCACGGCGCTGTTCAACGTCAGCGTGGCGCCATCTGGAGTGGCAAGGCCATCCTGACCGTCAAATACCGTTGCAGCAAAGGCGAAGAACGCGTCGTTCCCGCCAAGTTTCGCTACGCATGCGCCATAGGCCGCCGCATTCCTGGCCGCCGCATGCTGGGGCAATGGATAACTCTGGAAGACGATGCGGGCCTTGGGAAAATCCACCGCCAGCTTCTCCATGGTGGCCTGTGCCTCTTTGCAGTGCGGGCATTGAAAATCCGCAAACTCCACCAATTCCAGATCCTTCAGTGCCGATCCCCGGTAGGGTCCATCGGCCCGCTGCTGCAAAATCGCGCGATTCTCGGCAAACGGATGCTCGCCGAACGGTAATATCTCGTTATCGGCGATAATGTGCTTGCCATCGGCAAGCGCCAGAAACTGAAGCGCCGCCGGCTTCTGCTTGCCGGTCTTGTCGCCAACCAGCACAATCACCTTGCTGATCCCTTCCACGGGCGTCTTCAGGATGGCTTGAACCTGCCAGGTGCGGGTATCGTCATATCCCCAACTCGCCTGCAGGAATGCGTTGATCTGATCTTTGCTGGGGAATGTTGCTGTGAAATGCGCGGGGTCGGGCTTGGGAAATGTCGGTGCCGCGGCGGGTGACGGAGCGGCGGGCGCTTGCGACGCCACCGGCGCCGGCGGCACCTGTTGCTGAGCGACAACCAACGTTGCTGACAGGATCAAGGCAACCAGTAAGGCCGCCGGGGCAAATCGGAGGGACGAACGGATCAAGCTATTTCTCCTTATTTCGCAGGGATTCTCACAGTTCTAGCTTATACCTCAACTTTGACGGCAATGGGAAATCTGCGCCCCATGCCAAAAGACTTGCGTGTGACCTTCAGCACCGGGGCAGCCTGCTGGCGCTTGTATTCGGAACGCTCCACCAGGTGCACCACCTGTTGCACCAGTTCCAGTGGAAACCCGTTCGCCTCGGCAATGTGCTCTGCCGTCTCGTACCGCTCCACGTACCCCTCCAAAATCGGGTCCAGAACCTCGTAGGGGGGCAGCGAATCGGTGTCTTTCTGGTCCGGACGCAGCTCGGCCGACGGCGGCTTCTCAAGAATCGCATCCGGAATAATCTCCCCTTCCCGGTTCAACCAGCGGCACACGGCATACACGCGCGTCTTCACCAGGTCGCCGATCACCGCCAGCGCGCCCACCATGTCGCCATAGAGTGTGCAATAGCCCACTGCCATCTCTGACTTGTTCCCTGTTGTCAGCACCAGCGCTGAATGCTTGTTTGACAGCGCCATCAGCAGCCCGCCGCGAATCCGCGACTGGATGTTCTCCTCCGTCGTGTCGGGTCGAGTGCCAGCAAAAAGTGGCTCCAGCGCATGGTTATACGCATCGAACAACCCCCCGATCGGAATAATCTCAAACCGAATGCCAAGGTTTGCAGCCAACCTGCGGCTGTCGTCAATCGAACCTGTCGAGGAGTAGGCGCTCGGCATGCCGATACCTGCAACGTTCTCCGCCCCCAAGGCATCCTTGGCAATACATGCCACCAGGGCAGAGTCGATGCCCCCGCTCAATCCAACCAGCACCCTGCGGAATCCGCATTTGCGCACGTAATCCCGCGTCCCTACCACCAGTGCGTGGTAGGCCGCGGCCGTCTCGTCCTCCTCAGCCGCTGCGATCGCCGGCGCGTTGAACGGGTCCACAACCAGCAGATCCTCTTCGAACGAAGCCGCCTGGGCGATCAGCTCTCCCTTGGCGTCAAGGGCCAGCGACGAGCCATCGAAGATCAGGCTGTCGTTTCCGCCCACCTGGTTCGACATCAACACCGGGATGCCATCGCGCCGCGCAATGGCGGCCAGCATCTGGCGGCGAATCGCCCGCTTGCCGTGCCAGAAGGGCGAAGACGACAGGTTGATGTGCAGCGCCGGCTGCTGCCGCATCAACTCTTCCATGGGATCGATCGCATAGAGCCGGCGTGGCCAGAAGTTCTTGTCGTTCCAGGCATCCTCGCAGATGGTGATCGCCAGCCGCGTCCCGTCCAGTTCCACCACTTGCTGCGCCCACGACTGGGCAAAATACCGCTGCTCGTCGAAGACATCGTAAAAAGGAAGCAGGCGCTTGTGCTGTTCCTGCAGCACCCGCCCGCCATCCAGCAGCACGGCGGCGTTTACGGCCGGCTTTCCGCTCTCCGGCGCTGCCGCCAGCGCCACGCCCGCCAGCACCGCAGTGGACAAATGCCTGGTTGCCCCGGTCAGTTCCTCCACCGCCAACCGGCAGCGAGCCAAAAAGCTGGGCTTTTCCAGAAAATCCGCCGGGGGATAGCCGCAAATGGCCAGCTCTGAAAACACCGTGAGCCGCGCGCCCAGAGCCTCAGCGCGGCGGCTGGCGGCGATTATCTTCTCAAGATTTCCAGTGAAATCCCCAATCGTGGGATTGATCTGGGCAAGTGCGATCTTCACATGTCCATTTTAATCCCTGAACAGCAAGATGCCGCCCATTGCCGGGCGGCATCTCGCAACCGCAAAACTCAGCTCTGCTTATGTGCCTGACCCAGAGACCACCACGCCGATGGTCCGCATGATGATCTTTATGTCCAGCCAGATGCTCCAATTATCAATGTACGTCACATCCAGGGAGATGTAGTTATCGAAAGACGGGTCCTGGCGGGCTTGCACTTGCCACAATCCCGTGACGCCCGGAGTCACATCCAGGCGGCGCAGGTGATTCAGCTTGTACTCCCGCACCTCGCTGGCCAGCGGCGGACGCGGACCAACCACGCTCATGTCCCCGCGAAGAACATTGTAGAACTGGGGCAGCTCATCCAGGGAGTACTTGCGCAAAAAGCGGCCCAGCTTCGTGATCCGGGGGTCATTTGAAATCTTGAACAGCACCCCATCCCGCTCGTTCATGTGCATCACGTCAGCGCGCCGCTTTTCGGCGTCGCGCACCATGGTGCGGAACTTATAGCAGCGAAACACGCGGCCCTTCTTGCCAATCCGCTCAGAAAAGTAAAATACCGGGCCATGCGAATCCAGCTTGATGGCAATGGCCAGGGCCAAAAGCACCGGGGAAGAAATAAGCAGCATCGAGGCGGAAAACAGAATATCCATCAGACGCTTGAAAAACAGCCCGATCTCCGGAACATGCCCGCGATGCAGCGGAATGGTCGGGAACTGGCCGATATACTCGATGGGGCTGTTCCAGGCCAGTCCGTCGTACAGGTCGGGAACCACGCGTAAGTCCACCCCGTTCTGACGCGCCTGTTCCAGCACATCCTGAACGATGCCTCTCTCGCACGGGGTCGTGAAGAAGATCTCATCCACGAACTGCTGCCGGGCGTGCTGAAACAGAGTCTCCAGCGTTCCCACCACGTCTCCAGCAGCAGCCGTCAGCGCAGATCCAGCGCCGGGAAAATCAATGAAACCTTTAAACGTGTAGCCCAGATGACGGATGCTCTCAAGATGATGGCGCAGTGCGTGTGCCTCGGGACCCGTGCCCACAATCAGCACATTACGGGTGCCCAGGCCGCGGTCGAAGCGCCGATAGAGCAGCATTCGGTATATCAGCCTGCGCAAACTCAGCGCCACCGTCACCAGACCCAATGTGGCCAGCACAATGCCTCGGGGAATATCCTCGGCATGAACCATATAGAGCGTGCCCGTCAAGAGAAATCCCGACGTAAAACAGGCCTGGACACTCAATCGCTGCTCGTGCAAAAAACTGGCCAGTCTGGAGGGCGCATATAAGCCCAGGCGTCGGCTCGTAAAAATGAGCCCGATCGTAAACCCGCACAACAGGGCAAGCAATAAACTCATTGGGCGCCCATGAAAAAGCGTACCGTGCCAAAATCCCCGAGCGCCCGCTATCGGTCCGGTCCGAAACTGATAAAGCGTTGCTGCTGCTGCTGACGCGAAAATCGTAAGGGCATCCAGCACCATCCAGAGTCTGGAGGTGCCGCGCGCAGGCCGGCTAGAGCCGCCCTGCGCTCCGCCCGCCCACTCCGGCGATGAAGATACCGAGGCAGATACACGCTGCCAGAATTCCGATGTAGCCATAGTCTATTCCGCAGATCTCAAAGCTTGCATTCGCCAAAAGCCAAACAGAAAGTCTTCCCCGTCAGGATATGGCAAAAACTAAAATTCAAACTCTCGCAGAAATGTAGGGTTGACTCATCTCAGTCTTGCGCCTGGTCTTCGTCAGCCATTGCTTATCGACATGCAACTGAAAGTGTCGCCACGATTAAGCCCTACTGGCTGGGTCTTGCCAAGCCTTGCTCCTCATTCTGCGCCACTGGTCGCGAATACCACGGAACTGAAAATGATGTTGACCACGGTCCAATGGCCCATGGCAGATTCTCTTTGACCGCGATTGGATGCAGTCGCACATAGGGAAAGATGACCGCGTTGGTTAGACTTCGTCGATTAAAGCTGCCGGGCTGATAACCGGTCAACTTCATGATACCAAACTGCATACAAACCCAGCAGCTTTCTCTTCCCGCTCCTTGCCCGCAGGTCAACATCCAGCCGCCGGAAATTCCTGGTATTAAGCATGATGCGGGATGCCGCCCAGTTGCAAGGGAAATCTAAAATTATTGCGCAGATCCCTGTTCCGAGGGTAGCACATAGGCGTCCAGCGTTAAAAACTGTTGAATAATCTCATCCTTAGACGCCAAAAACTCCTTAAGTGGGCCATAAAAAAGCGCCCGCCCCAGGTGCAGAAATAGCACCTTGTCGGCGAGCCGCTCAGCCAGCCGCATATCATGCGTAACCACAATGCTGGTCAACCCCAGCTGGTCCTTGGCACGCTGAATCAGGTCGCCAAGACGCCGTGCAATGATCGGATCAACCATGGTCGTCGGCTCGTCGTAGAGAACCACATCCGGTTGTGCCGCCAACGCACGGGCTATGGCTACCGCACGCCTTCGCCCCGTTGAGAGGCTCGCCGGAAAGGCGTCCGTCACATCCTCCGCTCCAACCAGCCCGATCAACTGCGTCACGATCCAATTGACCTTGTCCTCGGCCAGCCCTCCCCGCTCGCGCAGGGGAAAAGCGACATTATCAAATACGCTCAGGGAATCAAAAAGCGCGCCGTTCTGAAACACCATGGTGACGTGCCTGCGGACCGCCTGCATCCCCTCTTCGTTCAGGCCGTTTATCTCCTCGCCATCCACCCGCATTGAGCCAACTTGCGGCTTCAAAAAACCCATCAGGATGCGCAACGCTACCGATTTCCCCACCCCGCTTCGGCCCAGGATGCAGAGGGTTTGGCCGCGGTCCACCGTAAAGCTCACATCGTTCAGAATCTTGTGCTCGTCAAACCAGATGGAGACGTGGCTGAACGAGATCATCGGCACTGAATTCTCCGATTCCGGCACAAAAAAAACCGGTTCCGGCCCAGTGCGAAGGCCTTCCGGCAGGTCGGAATTGGCAGCTATCTCAGTCATCTTCCTCAAATCAGCTTACGCGATGCAGGCAGTCGTGGACTGCACTCGCCCTGCGAAAGCCTTCCGGCGTGTTCACGTTAAGAAACCAGAGGGCTGCGGGCAAGCCTCCCCGGGGATGAACCACTTGACCGCATTGCACAAGGATTTCAACCGGAAGAACGGCAACCTGCTGGCCGAAGTGCGCGGCTGCGGCCTCGAATGCACTCAAACAGCCGCCCCGCCCGGCATCAAGCAAGTCTTTGAGCACCGGCAAGGTCGCCCGCCCAATTACGACAGGAAAAGGTTGCACCGCCCCGCTCACTGCCGTAACCGTCACTGGCACGCCTGTAACTACAGCGTGACCAATCAGATACAGAATCAAAGAGGGTGGCAAAAAAGGCATATCTACGGGCAGAAACACCGCCTGCGCTGCCGGCGTCATGGCCAGCGCTGAGCAAATCCCGCCAAGCGGCCCCCGGTCCGGCTCCTCGTCCGCCACCACCTGCGCAAACCGCTCAAGCCCCGCCCCCGCGCCCGCCAGGGATGCACTCAACCCGGCCCCTCGCAAAATATCCAGCGCATGCGCAATCAGCGGCCTGCCACCCAATAAAATCAGGGCCTTGTCCGTGCCCATCCGGCTTGACCGGCCCCCCGCCAGAACAAATCCAGCCGCTGGCCCGCCAGCCATCTCTGCGCCTTCGCCCAGGCTCAACGGCCAGACTCCTCCAGGAACCGAACAATCGACTCAATGCCAAGCTCAAAGTTCTTCAGATGGAACTTCTCGTTGGGGGCATGAATGTTGTCATCCGGCAACCCGAATCCCATCATCACGCTGGGCACGCCCAGGTGACGGTCAAAATCCCCCACAATCGGAATTGAACCGCCGGACCGGATAAACACCGTGTCCTTGCCCCAGACCTCCTTCAGAGCCCGCGTCGCCGACCGCACATACGGGTTATCCACAGGAATCAGGCACGGATCGCCGGCATGAATCAGCCTTACATCCACATCCACCCCCGCCGGGGCAATCTTCTCCACATACGTCTTGTACAGCTCAAACGACTTGGCCGGCGTCATCCCCGGAACCAGCCGCATTGAAACCTTGGCCAGCGCCTTGGCCGGTATCACTGTCTTCGCCCCGGCTCCCGTAAAGCCGCCCGGAATCCCGTGCACGTCCACCGTCGGCCGCGCCCAGGTCCGCTCCAGCACGCTATAGCCCTCTTCGCCCACCAGTTGCCGCGAGCCCACCTCTGTAATCCGATAGTGCTCTTCGTCAAAGGGAAGGCTGCGCCACGCCGCCAACTCTTCCGGGCTCGGCGGGATAATGTCGTCATAGAACCCCGGAATCAGAATGTGGCCGTGCTCGTCCTTGAGTTTGGCCAGAATCTGCGCCAGCGACACAAAGGGATTCGGCGCCGCGCCCCCGTACATGCCCGAGTGCAGATCGGTCTTCGCCCCGCGCACCTCCAACTCGGTGTAAATCATGCCGCGCAGCCCCACGCAAAGCGTCGGCAGCCCCGGAGCAAACAACTCCGTATCCGAAACCAGCGCAAAATCCGCCTTCAGCTCCGGCGGCTTTGAGGCCACATACTTCGCAATTCCCTCTCCGCCAACCTCCTCTTCGCCCTCAAACAGCATCCGGGCATTCAAAGGCAACGCTCCGTTGGCCGCCATCAGCGATTCCAGCGCCTTCACCTGCGCCCAAACCTGGCCCTTGTCGTCCGCCGAGCCGCGCGCATACAGGTTGCCGTCCCGCTCTGTCGGCTCAAAAGGCGGCGTGTGCCACTCGTCCAGCGGGTCGGTCGGCTGCACATCGTAGTGCCCGTAAATCAGCACCGTCGGCTTCCCGGCTGCATGCAGCCAGTCGCCATACACAAGAGGATGGTTGCCGGTCTCAATCAGCCGCACGTTCTCCATCCCGATCCGCTTCAACTCCGCGGCCAGCACTTCGGCCGCCTTGCGGCAATCGTCCTTGTTTTCCGGCAGTGTTGAAATCGACGGAATGCGCAGCAGCGCCTTCAATTCATCAAGAAAACGGGGGTGGTTCTGGCGGGCATAAGCAACAGCAGACGAAGACATGGAGATGCTCCCTTCAAAAATCAGACAGAACAGAGTATAGACCGTAAGGACCCTCTTCTGCCCTCGGCCAACGCCGCTCGCCCTGCATCAATCTCTAATAACGAGGAACCGCCGGATCAACCTCTGCCGACCACGCGTCAATCCCCCCGCGCAGCGACTGGGCCTGTTCAAACCCCTGCCCCCGCAGCCACCCCGTCACGTTCATTGACCGGATGCCGTGGTGGCACACAACCACAATCCGTTCGTCGGGATCCAACTCCAGGTTCGCGCGCGAAGGCACGTCCCCCATCGGCATCGGCAGGCTGCCCCCAATCCGCGCCGTAGCAAACTCCCACGGCTCGCGCACATCCACAATCCGAACCTTCTTTTCGCCCAGCAGCGCGGCTGCCTCAGCCGCAGAAATCTCATAGTCCAGCATGGCTCGAGTCTACCCCGCCCCCGGCTGCCGCCTCTACTCAACCCGCGACAACTCCACAATCTCCGCCATCCTCGCCTTCAAGCTTCCCTCTACAACTGCAATCCCCGAAGGCTGCCGCCCGCTTCCAAATTTGAACCCGCGCGCCTCGGCCCCAATCCTGAATCCATCCGGAAAATTCTGATCCGGGAATAAACGGTCAAACAGCCGAAGCACCCGCACCTGCAACCGCATCGCTTCTTCCAGATTGCCGGCCACAAACAGGTCGTACATCCTTCTCATCAGCTCCGGAGCCACATCGCTCGTCGCGTTCACGCCCCCCGTCGCCCCGGCCAGCATCATCGGAACCACCAGCGGATCCCAGCCCGTCAAAAACGTAAAATCCCTCCGCTTCGGCCGTATATTGCCAATCATCCGCATCATGAACGCCAAATCCCCTGACGAGTCCTTGATCCCGATGATCCTCGGCATCTCTGCCAGTTGCTCAATCGACTTCAGATCAATCGGGTTCGCAAACAGCGGCATGTTATACAGCAGCACATCGATCGTGGCGCCCTCTGCCAACTGCTTGAAATACTCAAGAACCGACGGCGGCTTCAGCGGAAAGTAGAACGGCGCCACCACCGCCACTGCCCGCGCGCCCATTGCGCAGTATGCCTCCCCGGCCTTCACCGTCTCATCAATCGAAGCCTCCGCGCATCCAACCACAACCGGCACTCTCCCCCGCGCCTGGTCGCAGATAATCGCCGCAATCTGCCGCCGCTCTTCGCTCGTAAAGCGGGTAAACTCCCCCGTCGATCCGTTGGGAAACAATCCATGAATCCCCGAAGCAATCAGCCAGTCGATAAATCGCCGCAACTCGGCTTCATTAATCCGGCCCTTTTGATCCAGCGGAACCAGCGTCGGTGTCCATATTCCAGATAGCGGCGTCATAAGTCCTCTCCCAACCTGCTCGCCTCAACTGGCCCGGCTAAAAACGGTGCCTCGTCTTCACAACTTCGTCTCCGATGCCGAGGGCGCAGACACAATCATAAGGTCGCGTCTCTTCCGTTGCAATGGGCTCCCCCATCACGAATCCAGCGTGGGTCTACAGGCAACTCAACCCCATTCTCCGCCTTCTGCAACCGCCGCACTCCACCTGCCAGCACTCCGCCGCATCCAAATTTACAACCCATACCCCAGGCGATATAGAATCGTCTGCCGGGAAAGAATGCAACCTGCGCAACGCACGCAATCTGAAATCAACCTCAAACCTTCGCCCCGGGTGTTCAGTCGCTCAAAGCGGCTCCCCCCAACCATCGCTTGCCTATCATCAATTCCAGAGGTGAAATCCATGAAGCACTCCGCCGCCAAGTTGGCCTTTGCATCCATGTCCTTGGTCCTTTGCCTGTGCCTTGCCCAGGCGCAAAACTCAAGCGACCCCCTCAAGAGCGGCTTTCAGAATCCTCCCAACGGCGCTCGACCCCGCGTCTGGTGGCACTGGATGAACGGCAACATCACCCAGGAAGGAATCAGGCTCGATCTCGAGTGGATGCACCGCGTAGGCCTCGGCGGCTTCCAGAACTTCGATGCCGCCCTCGAAACGCCCCAGGTGGTCAAAAAGCGCCTCGCCTACATGACCCCCGATTGGAAAGACGCCTTCAAATACGCCACCACCCTCGCTGACCAGCTCGGCATGGAAGAAGCCATCGCCGGCTCCCCCGGCTGGAGCGAGTCCGGCGGACCCTGGGTCCCCGCCGCTGAAGGGATGAAGAAGTACGTCTGGAGCGAGACCATCGTTGCAGGCGGCAAGCCCTTCACCGGCACGCTCGCCCATCCCCCCTCAAGCACCGGCGCATTCCAGAACCTCAGCATCCACGACGAGCACACTCCGCCTCCCGGCTCAGCGCCTATTCCGCAGTTCTATGCCGATGCCGCCGTCGTCGCCTTCCGCCGCACGCCCAGCGACCAGCCCCTTGAAGCCCTGCATCCTAAGATCACCGCCAGCGCCGGCTCTCCCAATCTCGCCCTCCTCGGCAACGGAGACCTCGAGAAAACCGTCAAGCTCCCCGTTCCCGCCATCGGCGAATCCGCCTGGATTCAGTACGAATTTGCCCGCCCTCAGGGCATCCGCTCCGTCACCTTCGTCACCAAAGACCCTGATCAAATTGCCGCCGCCGTCACCGGTGTCGGCGTTCCTGACAAAACCCTCGAAGCCAGCGACGACGGCAAAACCTTCCGCCTCGTTGCCCAACTCTCCGGCGGCAGCGCTCCGGAACACACCGTCTCCTTCCCCGCCGTCACCGCAAAATACTTCCGCGTCTGCTTCAAGCGTCTCCCCGCTCCTCCTTTGCCCTGGTGGGCCCGCGGCGCAGATCCCGCCACCTTGGCCATCCGCGTCGGCCCCACTCCCACCGACTACCAGATCGCCGAGTTGCAAATGCACCCCGGCGCGCGCGTCAACCGCTTTGAAGAGAAGGCCGCCTTCACCGTCGAGCCCGACCTCTACGAATTTGCCTCTCCCGCCTTTCCTGCCGCTGACGCCATCCGCAGCGCCGATGTCATCGACCTCACCGCCAAGATGCGCCCCGATGGCTCGCTCGACTGGACCCCGCCCGCCGGCGACTGGGTCGTCCTTCGCTTCGGCTACTCGCTGCTGGGCATCACCAACCACCCCGCAACCCCTGAAGCCACCGGCCTCGAAGTCGACAAGCTCGACCGCCACTTCGTCAAGAATTACTTCGCCACCTACCTCGACAGCTACAAAGACACAGTCGGCGCCGATTGGATGGGCAGCCGTGGCATCAAGTACGTCATCAACGACAGTTGGGAAGCCGGCTCGCAAAACTGGACTGACAACATGGTCGCCCAGTTCAAAAAGCTCCGCGGCTACGACCCGCTCCCCTGGCTCCCCGTCCTCACCGGTCGCGTCGTTCAAAGCTCTGAAGCCAGCGACCGCTTCCTCTGGGACTTCCGCAAAACCATCGCCGACCTCATCGCCAACGAGCACTACGGCCAGTTGGAAGCCACCCTCCACGAGCGCGGCATGGGCCACTACGGCGAGTCCCATGAGAGCGGCCGCGCCTTCGTAGCCGACGGCATGGAAGTCAAGAAATTCAGCGAAGTACCCATGAGCGCCATGTGGACCCAGACCCCCGGCGTCAATAAAGAACGCTTCAACTTCAACGCCGACGACCGCGAGTCCGCTTCCGTCTCCCACATCTACGGCCAGAACCTTGCCGCCGCTGAATCCATGACCGCCGCTGAGGCGCCCTGGGCCTGGTCCCCCTCCACCCTCAAGCCCACTGCCGACCAGGAGTTCCTCAACGGCATCAACCGCTTTGTCATTCACGAGTCGGCCCACCAGCCGCTGGTTGGCAAAGGCACCGCCCCCGGCCTCACCCTCGGACCCTACGGCCAGTGGTTCAACCGCAACGAAACCTGGGCCGAGCAGGCCGGTCCCTGGATCGACTACCTCGCACGCACCAGCTTCCTCCTCCAGCAGGGCCACTTCGGCGCTGACCTCATCTACTTCTACGGCGAAGACTCCAACCTCACCGCAATCTTCGAGAACAAGTCGCCTGACGTCCCCGCCGGCTATGGCTTTGACTACGTCAATGCCGACGCCCTAATCAACCAGCTCCATGTCACCGACGGCCGCATCACCACGCCCGCCGGAATGAGCTACCGCCTCCTCGGCCTCGACCCCTACAGCAAGCACATGTCGCTGCCCGTCCTCCGCGCCATTCACTCGCTCGTTGAAGCCGGCGCTCAGGTTGCCGGCCCCAAACCAACCGACGATCCAAGTCAGGCCGACAACCAGGCCGAGTTCAAGAAACTGGCCTCCGAACTCTTCGGCGATGGCTCCGGCATCCACCATGTCGGCAAAGGCACGGTCTACGCCGGCCAAAAACTCGACGAAGTCTTCACCGCCCTCCATGTCGAGAAGGACTTCGACTACACCAAGCCCCAGGCCGATTCCCGCCTGCTCTTCGTCCACCGCAAGCTCGACACCGGCGACCTCTACTTCGTCGACAACCGCAATGACCGCGACCAGTCCGTCGAAGCAACCTTCCGCGTAACCGGCAAAGCACCCGAACTATGGCATGCCGACACCGGCATCATCGAGCCCGCATCCTACTCCACCGGCGCAGGCCACACCACCGTCCCTCTGCACCTCGAACCCTGGGGCACGGTCTTCGTCGTCTTCCGCAACCCCGCTGAGAAGCCGTCCCTTCAGTTGCCCAAAGTCACTCACACCACCCTGGCCACCATCGGCGGCCCATGGACCGTCACCTTCCAGCCCGACCGCGGAGCCCCTGCCTCCACCATCCTCCCCACGCTCATCTCCTGGTCCGACTCGCCCGACAACGGCGTGAAGTATTTCTCCGGCACCGGGACCTACACCCAAGCCCTTCAAGCCCCCGAAGCCTGGTTCAAACCCGGCGCTCATCTCTGGCTCGACCTCGGCGATGTAAAAAACCTCGCCGAAGTCCAGATCAACGGCCAATCTCTCGGCATCGTCTGGCACACTCCCTATCGCGTCGACGCCACTTCCCTGCTCAAACCCGGCAACAATGAAGTCGTCATCAAGGTCACCAACGCATGGGTCAACCGTCTCATCGGCGACCAGCAGCCTGGCGCCGAAAAGATCACCTATGCCGACGTCACTCCCTACAAAGCAGACTCACCCTTGCAACCCTCCGGACTCCTCGGCCCGGTCACAGTAGTCCAATCAGCCGCGGAATAGCTTCACTCCGCGTCAATGAACTCCACATCGGCTAAGGAACTTCTGATTGAGTCGATGTTTTGAAAGCGCGCGACTCGAGGTACGCGGGGAACCGGGGAGCCCAGGGGAACCCTCTGGGGCAGGGTCGGGGTCGCGCGCCGAAAACTCAAAATAGCAGCGCAGGCTTTGGTGCCTGCGTCAGAACTGGACCTTCGCGCCACCTTGCTAACTTGCCATGCCGCGAAGCGGCGCCAACTTGCTGCTTTTCAATACAACTGTCTTCCACCCAACGTCCACTGTTCGGTTCACTGGCTGTAAGAGCCTGGTTCTCACGCACGCCTCCACAATCCCTGAAGGGTGGCCCATCGCATGCCAATCCCCGACTCGGCACTCTCGCAAGCCGTCAACCGTGCCCGCCGCCGTTTGCTCCCCTTCCTGCTGCTCATGTTTGTGGTCGCATTTCTTGACCGAGCCAATATCGGATTCGCCAAACAGCACTTCCAGCTCAGCACGGGTATCTCTGAATCAGCCTACGCATGGGGAGCGGGACTCTTCTTTCTCAGCTACGCCCTCTTCGGGATCCCTTCCAACCTCATCCTCCACCGAGTCGGCGCAAAAATCTGGATGTGCAGCATCATGGTCACCTGGGGCCTCATCTCCACCTGCACCATGTTTGTCCACGGCCCCGTTTCCTTCTACCTTGTGCGCCTTCTGCTCGGCTTCGCCGAGGCCGGATTCTTTCCCGGCGTCATTCTTTATCTCACCTACTGGTTTCCCGGTCGAGTGCGCGGCCAGGTCATGGGGCAGTTTTACTTCGGCGCGCCTCTCGCCTTCATCCTCGGCGGCCCGCTCTCCGGCCTGCTTCTCACTCTCCACGGCAAAGCCGGCCTGCTCGGCTGGCAATGGATGTTTCTCGTCGAAGGTTCCCTCGCCGTTATCGTCGGACTCTGGGCCTTCTGGTATCTCTCTGACCGCCCCAGCGACGCTCCCTGGCTCTCCATCGCTCAGAGATCGGCCCTGCAGGAAGCCCTGGCCGCGGAAGAACAACTGCGCGCCGCCCACGGCCCCTCAGCTCTGCTCAACGCATTTACCGATCGCCGCTTGCTTCACTTCGCATCGGTTTATTTCCTGATCCAGATGAGCGTCTATGGCGTCGTCTTCTATCTGCCCGCCGAGGTAGCCGCCATCCTCGGCAAATCCATCGGCCTTGAAGTCGGCTTCGTCTCCGCCATTCCCTGGCTCTGCGCTCTCGCCGCCGTCATCTTTGTTCCCTGGTGGGCCGATCGCCTGCGCCGGCCCGCTCTTCTCGCCGCCGCCGTTCTCGCCGTCTCCGGTTTATCCAGCACACTCTTCCTCCTCCCCAACGGCGCTCTGGCGCTGGCAGCCCTCTGCGTCGCCGCCTCCGGCTTCATCGCCGTGCAACCCATCTTCTGGACATTCCCCACCAGCTACTTCTCCGGCCGGGCCGCCGCCGGCTCCATCGCCGCCATCAACACCCTCGGCGCACTCGGCGGCTTTGTCGCCCCCAACATCAAAGTCTGGGCTGAACTCCACTTCGCCTTTCCCGCCGCCGGACTCTACGTCCTCGCCGCATTTTCACTGCTCGCCGCCGCCCTCCTGGCCCTGCTCGGTCAAGCCGGCCCCGCGCTCCCGCCCGCCAACCCCAACTGATACCATGCCTTCATCAAGGAGCGTTCCCGCGATGTTAAAGCAGACCATCCGCCACGTCCGCGCGTTCGTCTTTCGCGGCGGCGGCGGCGATTACCACGACCAGCCCTCCGGCCACTGGATCGACGACCACATCGCAACCCCCATGGCCAAGTATCCCCAGTACCGCCAGAGCCGCCAGTCCTTCGGCCTGAACGTCCTCGGAACCCTGGTCGTTGAAATCGAAGCCGACAACGGAGTCGTTGGCTTTGCCGTCTCCACCGGCGGCGAGCCCGCCGCCTGGATCGTCGAAACCCACCTCGCTCGCTTCCTTGAAGGCGCGCAAGTCTCTGACATCGAGCGCATCTGGGACCAGATGTACCTCTCCACGCTCTTTTACGGCCGCAAGGGCATCGCCCTCAACGCCATCA
>Ga0302320_10007788_pt1 | contig 23489 bp, 16 predicted proteins | sample Bog_T0_3_FD_202130 | JGI IMG/M metagenome (GOLD analysis project Ga0302320, IMG submission 202130) | Peat permafrost microbial communities from Stordalen Mire near Abisko, Sweden - Bog_T0_3 | ecosystem: Environmental > Terrestrial > Soil > Wetlands > Peat | place: Sweden: Abisko, Stordalen Mire... | reverse complement strand
TGTCGACGCGCTACCTGCGCGCCGCCATGCACAACTCGAAACCGATTGGCATCCCGCACTCGATTATCCTGGAGAACCTGTTCGCGCGCACCTATGACGCCACCAAGCTCAGCGAAGACGCAGAGCGGGTGCGTTTTGCATTTCAAGACAAGGGATACTTCAAAGCTATCGTCGAAGACCCAAAGACAAAGATTCGCGATGTCGGCGGCATTGCCTGGTATTTTCCGTTCAAGGCGCGTCACGGCAAGTCGGTCGATATCACTGTCGCAGTCGAGGAGGGTGATCGCTATCGCCTGAAGGAAATTACGTTTACGGGCAACAAGACCATCACCAATACCGTGGCGTTGCGCCGTCTCTTCAGGATTAAAGACGGCGAGTGGTTCAATCGCACGCTAGTGAGCAAGGGACTGGAAGAGTTGCGCAAGGCTTACAGTTCGCTCGGATATATTAATGAGACCAATGTTCCAAACACGGTGATCGATGAAGAACACAAGTCCATCACGCTGAAAATTGACGTGGATGAAGGCAAACAGTTCTTCGTCCGCCGCATCGAATTTTCCGGCAACACGACCACGCGCGACAAAGTGATTCGCCGCGAGCTGGCCCTGGAAGAAGGTCAGGTTTATAACTCCCGTCTTTGGGAACTCAGCCTCCTGCGCCTGAACCAGTTGAACTACTTCGAAACCCTCAAGCCGGAACAGGATTCGGAAGTTCATCAGGACGTTGCAGAAAACAACGTGGATATCAACCTGAAGGTCAAGGAAAAGGGCAAGAATTCCATCGGACTAAATGGCGGTGTGAGCGGACTTTCGGGAGCGTTCGTCGGACTCAACTATGAGACCAACAACTTCCTGGGACTCGGAGAGACGCTGACCCTTGCCGCTTCGTTGGGAACCTATCAACGCGACGCAACGTTCGGCTTTACCGAGCCGTACCTGTTCGATAAGCCGCTCCACCTTGGATTCACGGTCTTTACGCGCAACTTCAAGTATGACCAAGCCCGGCAGGCCAGCATTAACTCGGGTCAAAAGACGACTTTTCCGACCGCGTACCTGAATTCGTTGCAGAATTATTCGCAGCAGAGCACGGGTTTCACCGTTTCGACCAGCTATCCGCTGCACCGTTCGTTCAAGCGCCTCGGCCTCACCTATTCCTTTGATACGTCAACCATCACGGCATTTACGACCGCGTCGCAGAACTACTTTCAATATCTGGCATTCCGCAGCATCGGCGGACCCAATGCGCTGCAGGGAATTGTAACCAGCAAACTGGTTCCCAGCTTCAGCAGCAGCACCATCGATAGCCCGATGCGTCCACACAGCGGCCGCAGCTACTTCATTGGCATGGATATCGCCGGAATTGGTGGCAATGTCGCAGATATCCGCCCGATTGCCGAGTACAAGCAGTTCTTCCCGATGAAGGGTATTCACCCACGCAAAGACGGAATGCAGACTCTGGGAATCCGTTTGCAGGGATCGTTTATCACCGGTTGGGGAGGCAAGACAGCTCCGCCTTTCGAGCGCTTCTTCCAGGGGGGCGATACGGATCTGCGTGGCTTCGATATCCGGGCCGCTGGACCGGTTGCCCTGATCGCAGACCAGGTGACCGTGAACCTGCAAAATCCAGACGGTAGTGGCGCGGTTCCTGTAGATCCGAACAATCCCCGTCTTGGCCCATACACCATCACGGTGCCGATCACCCGCCTGGTCTTCCCCGGAGGAGATACCGCTTGGGTAAGCAACGTCGAGTACCGGATTCCGATCGTAGGACCGGTGACGTTCGCTTTCTTCGCCGATACGGGCATGAACATGGCCATTCGACAGTCGCAATTGCGCCTGAGCGATCAACAGTTTGATCAGTTGGACCAGACGCCATTCGGCTGCCCGACCAGGGCAGGGGGCGATTCCACCACGGCACCGTATTGCACTGGCACCCAGTTCATCAAGTTCGAGAAGAATTTAAGGCCTGTCAGTGGAACCAACTACGCAGTGCGTATGTCTACCGGTGCGGAAGTGCAGGTAATTCTGCCGGTGGTGAATGCGCCGTTCCGGATATTCTACGCATACAATCCGTTGCGCGTTGATACCCAGGCGCCGTCCCCGACCCTGCTGTCGCCGAGCATGTTCCCCGCCGGTACGGACACAAGCGTACCGACCGGTTCAGGAAATTTCACGTACCTGAATACGGCTGCACAGTACAATCCGTCGTATCGGATTCGAGATCCGAGAAAGACGTTCCGATTCACGGTGTCTACTACGTTCTAGTAAGTTTGTGAAATCCTTGGGAAGAAGGCGTCACGAGTGTTGTTTGACGCTCTTTTTCTCACAACCTATAATCGGGAACGTCCGTCAGAGGAATTTTTCGATCAGGGCTAGAGCTGGATCAATTGGGCTCGCCCGCCTGCTGAAAGGTTTCTGCGGAATCTCCGTATGCTCTTACAGGAGTTGAGGCTAATTTCCATGAATCGCAACTTTGCACGTTTGATCCCGCTAATGGCGCTGGCAATCATTTTCAGCGTTCCCACCCTTGCCCAGACCGCAGCACCCGCGGCTTCCGCAGCCCCTACAGTAACCAAGGTGGGCATTGTCAATATTCAGGCTGCCATCGTTAATTCCAACGAGGGACAGCGCGACTTCGAAGCTCTACAGAAGAAGTTCGACCCAAAGCGTACCGAACTCGAAAACCTGAACAAAGAGATTGACGAGCTCCAGAAGAAGTTCAACACCCAGGGCGACAAGCTCAACGACGAAGCTCGTGGAGATCTTCTCAAGCAGATCGACGCCAAAAAGAAGACGCTGCAGCGCAATTACGAGGACGCGAACACTGATGTTCAGGCGCAGCAGAACGAAATCGCCAACCGTATCGGCCAGAAACTGGTCGAGGTGTTGGACAAGTACGCCAAGGACAACAACTACACGCTGATTCTCGATGTATCCGGCCAGACCAGCCCGGTACTTTGGGCTGCCAACTCCGTCGATATTACCAAAGCGGTGGTGGACGCCTACAACACGCAGTCGGGTGTAGCCGCTCCCGCAAAGCCTGCCGCCGCTACTGTAAAACCGGCGACCCCCGCGACGACCACTAAGAAGTAACGTGCAAATTGGTAGCTGAAAACCGCCCTCTCGTGGGGCGGTTTTTTCTGGAATAAACGGTACACATTTTGCACAACAGAAGGCCTACTCCCAACAAAGGAAGAAATTACTGACATGTGGAAAATCTGTGCGAAATTGCGGCGAAATGGATTGTTAACGGTAGGTTTCAGTGGTTCACGGCTCACATGAAATCGCCAAATCGAATGTAAGGCTCATTTTTTCAGATAGTTGAAAGAAATCTGAAATTACTCTTGACGGCGCAACGTTTGAGTTTTCCAAATTACGGCCAAGAGGGTTTTGCACACATCTATACTTGCAAATGTACGGAGAATGTGCAGTGGGCGGTGAAATTGCCAAGAATGACGTGCCGCCTTTCCGTGACGGAATGCCACGGAATTTCGGTGCGAAAGGGATCAGCTTTCCTCGCTCGACACGCGAAGCACGGCCAGGAAAGCTTCCTGGGGAATGTCCACTTTGCCGACGCGTTTCATGCGGCGCTTTCCCTCTTTTTGCTTTTCCAGCAATTTACGTTTGCGGGAGATGTCACCACCGTAGCACTTGGCGATGACGTTCTTGCGCAACGCCGCAACGCTTTCGCGCGCCACAATCTTGGCGCCTATAGCGGCCTGGATCGCAACCTCGAACTGCTGCCGTGGGATGAGTTGGCGCATCTTCGTCACCAGGGCTTTGCCGCGATCATGGGCATAGTCCCGATGAATGATCGTTGAAAGGGCATCGACCGCATCGCCCGCGACCAGGATATCGAGCTTCACCATCGGCGATTCCCACCATCCGGAGAGGTGATAGTCAAGTGATGCATAGCCGCGTGAAACTGTCTTCAGCCGATCATAGAAATCGAGAACAATCTCGTTCAAAGGAAGCTCGTAGGTCAGCATGACGCGACTGGAGCCGACGTACTCAAAGTTCTTCTGCTTGCCGCGTTTTTCTTCGACGAGCTTTAGAATTCCGCCGACATATTCCTCAGCCGTGAGGATCATCGCAGTGATGACCGGCTCTCGAATCACATCGATCAGTGTAGGGTCGGGCCAGCGCGAAGGATTGTCTACCTCAACCGTCTCGCCATTGGTGAGGGTAACCATGTATCGCACGCTTGGCGCGGTGATGATGAGATCGAGATCGTATTCGCGCTCGAGCCGCTCCTGGATAATGTCCATGTGCAGCAGGCCGAGGAAGCCGCAGCGGAATCCAAAGCCGAGGGCGATGGAACTTTCCGGTTCGAAGAAGAACGACGCATCATTAAGCCGGAGCTTTTCCAGGGCATCTCGAAGCAATCCGTGTTCATGGGAATCAACCGTGTAAAGGCCGGCGAAGACCATCGGCTTGATGTCTTCAAAGCCGGGCATGGCTTCAATCGCAGGCTTGTCCGCATCGGTGATGGTGTCGCCAATCTTTACGTCGCCAACGGTCTTCATCGTGGCGAAAAAGAAGCCGACCTCGCCGGCCGTCAGTTCGCCGATCTCCTGCGCCTTGGGGGTCAACACCCCCATGGAATCCACGAGGAAAGTCGTACCCTTCGCCATCAGCTTGATCTTCTGGCCCTTGTAAAGCCTGCCATTGACCACCCTCGCGAGGATACCTACGCCGCGATAACTATCAAACCAGGAGTCGAAGATCAGAGCTTGCAACGGCGCATCGATGTTGCCTTTGGGCGGCGGCACGCGGTGGACGATCTGCTCAAGGACTTCGGCCACGCCCTGGCCGGTCTTGGCACTGATGCACAGCGCCGAGGAGGCATCGAGGCCGACCGCGCTCTCAATCATCTCCTTCGTGCGTTCGACGTCTGAGCTGGGGAGATCGATCTTGTTGATGACGGGAATGATTTCGAGGCCGTGGTTGATGGCGATGTAGCTGTTCGCAAGAGTCTGCGCTTCCACGCCCTGCGTGGCATCCACCACCAGCAGTGCGCCTTCGCACGAGGCGAGCGAACGGGAGACTTCGTAAGAGAAGTCAACGTGGCCGGGAGTATCGATGAGGTTGAGCTGATAGGTCTGGCCGTCCTGGGCAAGGTACATCATGCGGACGGCGTGAGCCTTGATCGTGATACCGCGCTCACGCTCAAGTTCCATGGCATCGAGAACCTGCTCCTGCCCCGCCATCTCGCGGGCGCTGAGTGATCCTGTGATCTCCAGCATCCGGTCGGAGAGCGTGGTTTTGCCGTGGTCAATGTGCGCGATAATCGCGAAATTTCGAATCGATGTGCGGTCCATGCTTTACTTTCGAAGTCCGACGCCCGCACGAATTGCGAGGCTACGCTTACGTGATTTACTGATTTTATCATTTGTGCCGGAGCGGACGGTGTAGAGATCCTCGCAACCCTTGTCCTAACGCGAACGCACGAGAATCTGAACGCAGTAGCCGTCCTGATCGTTTTCCAATTTCAAAATCCAATTGTTCTTCGCCAACGAGGGGGGTGCTGCGCCGGGAAGACTCGCGATGATTTGGAGGCGCGGAGAATCAGCGGGAGCCTGAACGACTAGAACGTTGGGCGCGTTCCAGACGGCGTGCGCCGTGCGCGGGCCGGGGAGTATATATTCACGGCGGAGGCCGAGCAGAGTGCGGTACCAGTCCAGCATCTCGAGATTCGCCGAGCCCTGCTGCCACCGCAGGTGCGAGCGTTCAAAGGTTGCAGGGTCTTGCGGATCAGGGACGCTGGTCCATCCGAATTCGGCGAACTCGCGGATGCGGCCTTCGGTGACGGCCTTCTGGATAATCGAATCTTCGAAGCTGGTGAAGAACTGAAAGGGTGCGGCCTCGTCATACTCCTGCCCCATGAACAGGAGCGGGGTGTGGGGCGAGAGCAGCAGCAGCGCGGCGGCAAACTTACGCGCTCCAGCGGGACCGAGAGACGTGAGCCGTTCGCCAAGAGCGCGGTTGCCGACCTGATCGTGATTTTGGATACAGACGATTTGCGTCGGCAGCGGGACGCCCGCGGCATCGGCTCCACGAGGACGCCCCTGCCAGAACTGAAACGCTTCTCCCTGAAAAGCATAGGGCTGGGAGAGAACGCGGGGGAGAAGCATGGGGTCGGCGAAATCTTGATAGTAGCCCTTGTTTTCGCCCGTCAACAGGACGTGGATGGCATGATGAAAGTCATCGCTCCACATGGCATCGGCGGCATAGCCTCCCTGTCTTGCCGGGAGGACGTATCGCGGAAGATTCTCGTCGGTCTCAACCGTGACGACAATTGCGCGGTGTTCGGCTAACGCGAGTTGATGCGCACGCTCGGCAATTTCGGCGACGATGTGCTTTTGGGAGTCGTCCTTGATGGTCTGCACTGCGTCGAGCCTGAGGCCGTCAAGATGATATTCGTGCAGCCAGTAGACTGCGTTTTCTGCGATGAATCGCCGGACGTGGGGGCATCCAGCGTCATCGTAATTGACGCCGTCTCCCCATGGAGTTTTGTGCTTAGGAGTGAAATACGGGCCGAGCAGAGAAAGGTAATTGCCCTCATTGCCGAGGTGGTTGTAAACCACATCGAGGACGACGGCGAGGCCGCGCTGGTGGGCGGCATCGACGAAGCGGCGCAGCGCCGCAGGGCCTCCGTAATTAGCCTGTACCGCATAGAGGCCGACGCCGTCGTAGCCCCAGTTACGCGCGCCGGGCACGGCGTTGAGCGGCATCAGCTCGATGGCGGTGATGCCGAGTTCGTGGAGGTAATCAAGGCGCAAGATGGCGGAGTCGAGCGTGCCTTCCGGAGTAAAGGTACCAACGTGAAGTTCGTATAAGACGTAGTCAGACAAAGGGAGGCCAAGCCACGGAGCGTCAGACCACGGAAAGGTCGGATCGACGATTTCGGTAGGCCCGTGGACGCCTGACGGGAGCAACCGCGAGACAGGATCGGGTATGGCCGGCGAGCCGGTCAGGTATTGGTAACGATCACCGGAAGAAGCGGGCAGAGTGATTCCCCAATATCCGTCGGCGAAGCGCACCAGGGGGAAATCGCGTGGCGCCTCATTGCGGCGCTGGAGGCGGAGAGCGACCGAATCGAGGCGCGGCGCCCAGAGTTGAAAATCCACGAGATCGCCTCGAAGCGTGGCTCCAAGTGCGTGCGGCTGAATTGCGGCTATCACTTACCTATAAGACGACAGAATGGGCAGTTTAGGTTGCGTCGCTTTTTCGCCTTGCTTTGGATGACATCACTTCTGGCACCAAGTTCAAATAGAATCAAAAGATGCTGATACTTGCTTCACAGTCGCCGCGGAGGGCGGAGTTGCTGCGCAATGCGGGGATTTCTTTCGAGGTTTCTCCGGCGGACGTGGACGAAAGCGTACGCGCGGGAGAGTCGCCAATCGAGTACGTGAAACGTCTCGCGCGGGAGAAGGCGCTGGCGGTCCTCGAAGTGGCCTCCGAGGGGGCTGTGGTGCTCGGTGCGGATACAACAGTGGTGGTGGACGGCGAGACCCTTGGCAAGCCTGCAGACGATGCTGAGGCGCGAAGGATGCTGCAGAGGTTGAGCGGACGCCGCCATCAGGTGATGACTGGAGTCTGTGTCGCATTCCGCAATGCCGATGGGGCCGCAACCGCTGACGTTGAGGCCGAAGTGACCGAGGTACAATTTGCGGCGATGTCTGCAGAGGACATTGCTGCGTATGTTGCCTCGGGCGAGCCGATGGATAAGGCAGGTGCGTACGCGATTCAGGGCAGAGCTTCACGCTGGATACCGCGCATCGAGGGATGCTATTTCAATGTAGTGGGACTGCCAGTGGCGCGGGTCTGTGAAATGCTGGCGCGCGCAGAATGGAAAAGCGCCCCTGAATGAAGGACGCTTCGCCGAACAATATTTTTTTTTGCAGTGCCTCGGCTACATCGATTCAGCAGCCGACACCGAAGCCAAAACTACTTCTTCTCGGGCTCGGTCGGAGGAGGCGTGGGCTCGGGATCTTTCACGGAGTTCTTGAAGTTTTTAATGCCTTCGCCGAGACCTTTGCCAAGCTCGGAGATCTTTGAGGGTCCAAAGATGATGAGGGCGATCACGAGGATAACGAGCAGTTCCGGTATACCAATTTTTCCACCGAACATTGTGTTTTCTCCATTCGCTCAGACCGTTCGAGGCTATTGGAACAGTTCGTTCCACCTGCAGGCTGTGCATTCTCTTTAAGTGTAGGTTACCGCTGGCGGCGAGTCAAAGATTGAAAAGCCTTAAACTGTCGCCAAAGTTGTCATTAGTTTCACAAGTAAGGCCGTATGTCCAGGCATCTCACGGGCTACATGAGAGCGTGCGGCCTGAGGAACCTCACATCCGTGACGATGTCGGAATACCCCTCCCCCATATTTCCCGCCAAAAACTTGAAAATAAGGTGGTTAGGAGCGAGGTTTCATGGTTTCACAGTTGAGGTTCACTATCCTGGTTCCACGGTCCTCATCTACTTTCAGAATAGCACTTTCGAGAGGCAATCCCCTCACCTGGATGGAAACTCTATCTGGTTTGGATTCAGCCGGTTGGGTTGATATTTTGAGAATTCGTGCTTGACAGTACATGGCGTTGGACGTTTTCGAGGCAAGAAGCGCATTTTTGATGGAAAGAGCGCGGCTTTGGAGCGAACTGAAGCCGGTCGAGTGGGAAGAAATCAAGGATTACCTGATAGGTTATCCTGGCGCATTTGCCGATGAGGGGACTTTTCCGCCGCCGGGATTTCCCAGCCCCACATTCGCCAAAGGATGGCGGCTGTGGGCCACCCGGGAGGACATTTCTACTTTGGTATGACACGAATGTGTTTCAGCACTTGGCGGCGGGCGGCGGTTCTGAAAGAATCGCAACGAGACCCAACGGAACCGATGCCATTATCTCTACCTGAATTTGTCGAACGCTGGAAGGCAAGCACGCTCACTGAGCGCGGTGGCGCGCAATCCCACTTCATCGATCTGTGCGAGGTATTGGGGCATCCGCACCCTGCGGCGGCGGACCAGACCGGCGATAGCTTTACCTTTGAGAAGCACGTTGCCACGGCGGACGATGGCAAGGGTTTTGCCGATGTTTGGAAGCGCGGTTTTTTCGCCTGGGAAAACAAGGGCAAGCATCGCGACCTTGCGGCAGCCTACCGCCAGCTCCTGCGCTACAAAGACGACCTTGAGAATCCGCCGCTACTGGTGACATGCGACCAGGAGCGCTTCGAGATACACACCAACTTCACGAACACGCGCCCACAGGTTTACAGCTTCACGCTGGATGAATTGCTGCTGGGCGCGACGACTCCGAATTGCGCTTTATCTCCGCTTGACGTGCTGCGGGCGGTCTTCCATGACCCAAACCAGTTGCGCCCAGAGGCGGCGCAGGCCCGCGTTACGGAGAAGGTGGCGCAGGAGTTCGCCAAGCTGGCAAACAGCCTGGAAACCCGCGGCGTAGATCCGCAACGCGCCGCGCACTTTCTGATGCGCCTGCTTTTCTGCCTCTTCGCGGACAGCATCGGTCTTTTGCCCGATCATCTGTTCCGGCAGATGATCGCGCTGGACAAGGGCAAGCCCGCGAATTTTACGCGCAAGCTCCGTCAGCTTTTCCTGGCTATGTCCGAAAAGGGCAGCACGTTTGGGATGCACGATATTCACTACTTCAACGGCGGCCTGTTCATGGACGATGAAGTCTTTGAACTGGACTGGCGCGACCTGGGAGTGCTGAACGTTGCCGCTGCGCTGGATTGGTCGCAGGTGGAGCCGGCCATCTTCGGAACCCTGTTTGAGCGCAGTTTGGACCCCGGCAAGCGCTCGCAGCTTGGGGCGCACTACACCAGCAAGGAAGATATTCTGCTGATTGTGGAACCCGTGGTGATTGAGCCGTTGAAGAGGCGTTGGCAGGCGGTAAAGGCGGCGGCCACGGCAAAGGTGGAAGCCGCGCAGAAAGCCAAGGGGCGCGAATACGCAAAGCTCCGCGCCGAGCTGGAGGAAATCCTGCTGGATTGGGTGACGGAGCTGGCGGGCGTCCGCGTGCTTGATCCGGCTTGCGGGAGCGGAAATTTTCTGTACATCGCTTTGAGGCGAATGCTGGACTTGTGGCAGGATGCCCGCATCTTTGCGGCGCATCATGACCTGCCGACTTTTCTGGATAAGCAGGTTCACCCGCAGCAACTCTTCGGGCTGGAAACAAATATCTATGCGCAAGAGCTGGCGAGCGTGGTGGTGTGGATTGGCTACCTGCAATGGCTGAATCAGAACGGCATCGGCTGGCCGGTCGAGCCGATCTTGCGCAAGCTCGATAACATCCAGCATCGCGATGCGATCTTGACGCATGACGCGGAAGGCAAGGCCGTGGAACCCGCGTGGCCGGAAGTGGATTATATTATTGGAAATCCGCCGTTTCTGGGCGGCAAGCGCTTGAGGAACGAACTCGGAGATAGCTACGTCGACGCGCTCTTTGCGGTTTATCAAGGCCGTGTGCCACAAGAAGCCGATCTGGTGACGTACTGGTTTGAAAAAGCCCGCGCCATGCTTGAGGGCCACAAAGCGCGGCGCGCGGGTTTGCTAGCGACACAAGGCATTCGCGGCGGAGCTAATCGAATAGTGCTGGAGCGAATCAAGAAGAGTGGCAACATTTTCATGGCGTACTCTGACCGGAATTGGGTGCTGGACGGGGCGACAGTCCATGTCTCTATGATTGGCTTCGATGATGGGGCACAGACAGAGCGGAGACTGGACGGCGCACTCGTTGCGGTCATCCATGCAAACCTCACAAGCGCGGCAGACACAACGTCAGCAATGAAACTTCCTGAAAACGCGAACCTGTGCTTCATGGGTACAACGAAGATTGGCGCATTCGACCTTTCTCCAGAGCTTGCGGCGCGGATGCTCTCTGCTCCAATCAATCCCAATAGACGGCCTAATTCGGATGTGGTGCGGCCTTGGGTGAACGCCATGGACATAACCCGTAGGCCGCGTGGAATGTTCACAATTGATTTTGGGACTGAGATGCCTGAGTCCGACGCTGCACTCTATGAGCAACCCTTCGAGTATCTTCGCGAGCATGTCTATCCTGAGAGGCAGAATAACAACCGCGAGGGCTACCGCCTGAGGTGGTGGATTCACGGGGAGTCAAGGCCAGACATGCGAGAGGCTCTCGCCCCGCTGCCACGTTGCATAATAACTCCAAGGGTCTCTAAGTTCAGACTATTCGAGTGGCTCTCAACTGAGACGCTTGCAGACTCTGCAACCTTCGTTTTCGCCCGGGAGGATGACTACTTCTTTGGTGTGCTGCACTCTCGTCTGCACGAAGCTTGGGCAAGGGCGCAAGGCACTCAATTGCGCGAAGTCGAAAGCGGGTTTCGTTACACGCCTTCTTCTACCTTTGAAACCTTCCCCTTCCCTTGGCCACCTACCAGTGAGCCGAAGGATTCTGCGCTGGTGGAAGCCATTTCAGAGGCGGCGCGGGAACTGGTCGGCAAGCGCGATGCGTGGCTGAATCCGCCGGGTGCAAGCGCGGAAGATTTGAAGAAGCGGACGCTCACTAATCTCTACAATGCGCGACCGGCATGGCTGGCGGATGCGCATCGCAAGTTGGATGAGGCGGTGTTTGCGGCGTATGGGTGGCCCGCTACGCTCACGGATGCCGAAGTGCTGGAACGGTTGCTGGCGTTGAATCACGAGCGCGCCACGTCCGGGAGCGCGGCTTCTGCCGAGGCGTGAGGTTCCCACATTCGCCAAAAGCAGGCGGATGTGGGCCACCCTCGAATAGGGGCGCGGTCGCAGGAGCAAAGGCGAGGACAAGAGCAAGGGGCAGAGTCAACTACCCCACCCTAGCCAACGGAAGGCTAGGATGGGGCACCCACGAGGATTGCCGGTTGAAAAGCTTGGGGCGGCGCCGGCTATTTGAACGGTGCAGGGATTCCTCGCTGCTCTCGGAATGACAGCATAAGGGCACGGCAAGAGCGACGGCAACCACACGGTCAAAAACCCCACCCTAACCGCGCAAAAGCAGCGCCTTTAGGATGGGGCACCCTGATCAGCTTTCCGGCCCAGGAGCACTCGCTGATATACTTTATTTACCTTTCCACAGGAAGTTCAATGACCGAATTCCATGACACTACTCTTACCCCCGATGTGCTAGCGAAGCTACCGCTCGAAAGCACCGAAATTCAAAAAATTCTGCCGCACCGCTATCCGTTTCTGCTGATTGACCGGGTGGTTGAACTAGAACGGCGGAAGCGCATCGTCGCGATCAAGAACGTGACGGTGAACGAAGAGTTCTTTCGCGGACATTTCCCGGGGAACCCGATCATGCCTGGCGTGCTGATGGTAGAGGCGATCGCGCAGGCCGGGGCAACCATGCTGATGACCGAGATTCCGAACCGGGCCGAGATGCTGACGGTGTTTACCGGGATCGAGCGGGCAAAGTTCCGCAGGCTGGTGACTCCGGGAGACCAGTTACGCATTGAAGTGAACGTGGTAGTGTGGCGCACCACGGCGGTGAGGATGGCAGGCAAGATCACCGTCGATGGCAAGGCCGTGTGCGAAGCAACGGTGACCTGCCGGTTGGTGGACGTGAACCGAACCGCGGCCGTGGGAGCCGTAGAGGCGAAGGCGGAGTAGGCATGGCCATTCATTCTAGTGCCGTGGTGGACCCGGGAGCGCGCATTCCGGAATCCTGCACGATTGGGCCTTTTTGCCTGGTTGGCGCAGAGGTGGAGATGGGCGAGCACTGCGAGTTGATTTCGCATGTGAGCCTGACCGGACCGACCCGGATGGGAAGCCACAACCGGATCTTTCCGTTTGCCGTGGTGGGCATGGGGCCGCAGGACTTGTCTTTTAATGATGACCCGACACGGCTGGAGATTGGCGATCACAACCAGATTCGCGAGTACGTCACGATTCATCGTGGAACGGTGAAGGGCGGCGGGTTGACGAAGATCGGCTCGCAGTGCCTGATTATGGCCTATGCGCATATCGCGCACGACTGCTTTGTGGGCGACCACGTGATTATGCCGAACGCAGCCACCCTGGCGGGACACGTGACGTTGGAAGATTGGGCGCAGGTGGGTGCATTGGCCCCCATCCATCAGTTCGTGCGAGTTGGCGCGCATGCCTATATCGGCGGTGGGACCACGATCACGCAGGACGTCATGCCATTCTCGAAGACCAGCGCGGTGCGCGACGTACACGCCTATGGCGCGAACTCGGTGGGACTGGAACGGCGCGGTTTCAGTAAAGAGCGGATACGTGCGATTCAACGCGCCTTCCGATTGCTGCTGGCCGCCAAGCTCAATACCACGCAAGCGCTGGAGCGGATTGAGCGCGAGGTAGAACAGACCGAAGACGTGAAGCTACTGGTGGAGTTTATCCGCGCGAGCGAACGCGGAATCGTGAAGTAAATCAAGGTTTCAAAGTTTCGCAGGTTTCAAAGTTTCAAGGTTAAAAGCAAAGACAGGGTCAACTACCCCGCCCTAGCCAAAGGAAGGCTAGAACGGGGCACCCAGCATCCAGTACGTAACCGACCCCCGGCATGTTCTCGGTGCCTTTAACTTTGAAACCTTGAAACATTGAAATCTTGAAACTTTGCTTTTAGGAGCGGAGCGATGGGAGCACGGCTGGGATTGATTGCGGGGAATGGAAAGTTTCCGTTCCTGGTGCTGGATGCCGCGAAGGCCAAGGGGTATGAGGTTGTGGTGGCGGCCATCCGCGAAGAGACCGATCCGACGATTGAAAAGCGCGGCGCGGTTGCCGTGCATTGGCTCAGCCTTGGCGAATTGGGCAAGCTGATTGAGACCTTCAAGGCTGCCGGCGTCAGCGAAGCGATCATGGCCGGACAGGTGAAGCACCGGCAGATTTTCAGCTCGATCAAGCCGGACTGGAAGCTGGCCAAACTGCTGCTGAACCTAGCGACGCGCAATACAGATTCCTTGATTGGTGCAGTGGCAAAGGTGCTGGCGGACGAGGGCATCCAGCTGCAAAACTCGACTACCCTGCTGGAACCGATGCTGGCGCAGGCAGGAGTTTTGACGCGCCGAGCGCCGAGCGATCAGGAGCAAACCAACATTACTTACGGGCGGGCGGTGGCGCATCACGTGGCGCGCTTCGACATTGGGCAGACGGTGGTGATTGCCCATGCGGCCTGCGTGGCCATGGAGGCGATGGAAGGCACCGACGAGGCGATCCTGAGGGCCGGCAAGCTGATGCAAAGCTTGGGCGGAGAAGCAAGCACGCTGAGCCGTGAACTGACTGTGGTAAAGGTCGCAAAGCCGAACCAGGATATGCGTTTCGACGTGCCAGTAGTGGGAATTCACACGATTGAGACGATGGTGAAGGCGGGCGCAAGTTGCCTGGCGTTGGATGCCAACAAATGCCTGATGCTGGATCGTGAAAAAGTGATCGAGGCGGCAGACGCGGCGGAGATCGCAATTGTGGCGGAAGCTGCTGGACATGGCAAGGCAGGCAGGGACTAGGGAAGGGGAGCCGATGAAAGACGCTTTGGTCAGTGGGAGTTTGACGGAGTTGCAGTCGGCGGTGGAGCGGGGAGAGACTTCCGCAGTGGCGGCGGTGCGGGCCTGCCTGGAAAAGATTGCCGCCGAGAACGAAGAGCTGCATGTGTTTATTAGCGTGCGCGAGGATGAAGCGCTGGCTGAGGCTGCGGCCGTGGATTCGCGCAAGACCAGGAGCAGAGCAAGCGCCTTGGCTGGCATTCCAGTCGCGGTGAAGGATCTGATTGACGTTCAGGGTATGCGAACCACGGCAGCAAGCCATGTGCTGGATGGCGCGGCTCCGGCAGAAGCCGATGCCGAGTGCATCAGGCGATTACGCGCAGCGGGGGCCATCGTCGTGGGCAAGACGAATCTGCACGAGTTCGCTTACGGCGGGAGTGGCGTAATCAGCGCGTATGGCGCGGCCCGGAATCCGCTGGACCGGAGCCGGGTGTGCGGAGGATCGTCTTCGGGATCGGCGGCGGCCGTGGCGGCGGGAATGTGTTTTGGCGCGCTGGGAACGGATACGGCGGGATCGATCCGGCTGCCGGCAGCATGTTGCGGAGTGGTGGGATTCAAGCCAACGTGGGGCGCGGTTCCAGCCTCGGGGGTGATTCCGCTGGCATGGTCGTACGACCATGTAGGCCCCCTGGCGCGGAGCGTGGAAGATGCAGCCGCGCTGTTTGCAGTGCTGGTGGACGAAGTTCCGCCGTCTGGGAAAAACTGGGCAGAGACCAGCGGGTTGCGTTGTGGTGTGGCGCGTAAGTATTTTTGCGAAGGACTGGCCCCGGAGGTAGAGGCTGGATTTGAGCGCGTCCTCGAAGCGGTGCGTCGATTAGGTTGGAGCCTGCATGATGTTGAGATCGAGGTCAGCGAAGGCCGCAAGGTGAGCAACGCGGAAAGCTGGGCCTTCCATGAGAAATGGGTGGCCGAGCGTAGTGCGCTCTACGATCCCAGGACATTGCCGCGGATTGTGAACGGCAAAAAGGTCGGAATTGAGGAGTATATTGAAGCGCGGCGTGAGCTGGAGTTGGCTCGGGAACGCCAGCGCGAGGGAATCGAGGGCGTCGACGTGGTGCTGACCCCGACCTCTCCGATTCTGCCTCCCACGCAGGAGGATCTTGCGGGACCGGAATCGCGCACCCTGGAGCTGAAGATGCTGCGCAATACGAGGCCCTTCAACGTGCTGGGTTGGCCGACCGTGACGTTACCTTGTGGCCGGATGGTGGGCGTGCAAGTGAGCGCAGGGTGGGGCAAGAACTGGCTGGCATTGGCGGCGGCGCGGGAAATCGAAAGAGCGCTGTTGAGCGTGGGCTGAGGGAATCTACCGAAAAACGGAGAGACTCGCCGAAGTTGTTCCGGTTTCCATAGAAATTGCAGACTGGGAATTGGGCTCGAAAGAGATAACCTCCGCGTCATCAATGACCTACAAAATAGTTTGGGGATGGATAGCAATTTGCTACATAGAGAGTGAGCTATAAAGGTGCGGGACTTCAGTCCTGCCTGTTCTCGGCGATAGCAAAAGCTACGTCGCTAGAACGTAAGACATATTCATGGGGAAGCACCTTTCTTAAGCTCTGAACTCTGCGACTTGGCCACCGGGCGTCCGGTGGCCTTTTTTAGTGGAATGGCGTAAACCCTGGTTAAATCGTCGGGAGGAAGACTTGACGTGCAGGGGACGGCGTCGCAATTCCACATTCGCCAAAAGAAGGCGGATGCGGGCCACCCGAAATTGACTTCACGCCTTGCGAATAAAGACGAACGGCGCATCGTCATCGTGTGGTTCACCGGCAAACGTGGCGGGGAGCCGCAGCAGCGCTGGCGTGAGATGCCATTCGGGGGACTGCAGCTCGGGCATTGGTTTTGCCTTGAAAAGTTTCCGGCACTGGCTTGCGGTCCACCGAGCCCAGGTTTTGGATTTCTTCCGGCGCGCGCTGTCGGTTGAAATTCCGGTGCCTGCATACATCTGGCGGTAGAGCTTGGATAGGAAGATGAAGCCAAGTCTGGCGCGCAGGTTTGGAGTGCAATCCGATCTCTGCCAGATCGCGCGCCAGTTGTAGAACGTGTCCCATACCTTTTGCGTGCGCTCACGAATCTCATCGGAGCTCATGGAAGGATGCGGGGTGAACATCTTGGGACGAACTTCGGGTGGGATGAGCCAATAGCGCGTGATCGGCACTCCATCGACCAGTGTGGGATGGCTGGCCTGCTCTTTTTCCCAGCGACTGAAATCGACGGTACCAGGGAATGGGGTCATCATCACGAACTGGGCGAAGGTCACTCCGGCTTTGATGGCCATGGCGACGGTGGCACCGAAGGTCTCCGGCTTGTCCGTCGGGAGGCCGAAGATGAAGGAGCCAAGCACATGCACGCCATGCTGCTTGAAGGTTTGCAACTGCTTTGCCAGCGCCTCACCGGAGTAATTGAAGTCCTTGAACACTGCTTTCAGTCCCTCAGGAGTCACGGCCTCGACACCCACCAGGGCACCTTTGATGTTGGCCTTGCGCATGGCATCAAGAAACTCGCCGTCTTCACCGGCCTCCATGGTGATCTGAGTGAAGAAGACCATGTCTTTCGGGAGCTTCGCCAGCTCTGCCATGAGTTGAAAACGCTCTTTTCGGATTGCAGTCAACTCTTCGACTTTGGCAATGTTGTTTTGCTCGCGGGCGAGGCGGAGGTCGGTCAGAGTGACGGGATAAAAGTTGTCATCGGCCAAGGCAATGAAGCGGAAGCCGAGGCGGCGCAGGTCCACGATCTCATCTATTACGCGCTGATATTGGCGCTGCCGCGGGTGCTGACCATCGGTGCGCCAAACGCTGCAAAAAGAACAGTGCTTTGGGCAACCGCGAATGGTCTGCACCGAGGCCCACATATATTTTTCCGGCTGCATGAGATCCCATCGGGCGGGTAAAAAGTCGGTGCCATCGATGCGTCCGCCCTCATAAATTCTGCCGGGCTTGCCCGCCATGCAGTCGGTTACAACCTTGCCCCAGGTGATATCGCCGTCTCCCGTCACAACTGCGTGGGCCTCGCCGCGCTCGAACGCCTCCTCTGGGAACAGCGTGGCGTGAATTCCGCCATAAATTACCCAGGCTCCGCGAGCTCGCGCCAGGCGTCCGACCTGATATCCGCGCAGTGCGTTGCCGGTATGCACGCTGATGCCGACGATGTCTCCGGGCATGATGCTTTCGGGCATGACCGGTTCGAGCGACTCGTCGACGAGAATGGGGTCTCCGGCGCTTCGGGGCGTGGCCGCCGCCAGCACAAAAAGCCAGCGCGGCGTGATGACGGCGGTGCCAAAAGAATTGTCGCTGGGATTTACCAGATGAACTCTCACAGAACCCGACCTTTCCTCGAACGAGTGTGGCGGCTTCAGAGAGCGTCATCGCGATAGAACGAATGAACTTCCGAGCTGTTGAATTGGAGTTGACGGCGGAGGCCAGATCCTTACTTGGCGTTGCCGACTGTCACAATTGTACCTTGAGCCCAAGTTCGGTGATTTGTAGACAACCGATTAAGATACGTAGGGACCAGTTTGCGGATGCTTTGGCTAGACGAGGGCCGACCCGCGACGGAGAGACAAACGTGGCGACGGCCGCGTGAGTGCCATACACTAGAAGGGCACGTTGCGCATGAAGCCGGAGGAACCGCGAAAGGGAGAGGATGGGGGACGGAAAAATGGAAGAGAGCCGCAGCGCGCGAGAGATGCATGGATTGTTTCCGCATCTGTATGAAAAATTCAGCCGGGAGCAATGGGCGAAGCTGCGAGCCAACATGCCTCTGGAGATCAGCGACGAGGATCTGGATGCGCTGCGCGGGCTGAATGACCCGGTTTCGCTGGAAGAGGTGGAGACGATCTATCTGCCGCTGGGCCGGTTGCTGAACATCCACATCGCGACTTCTCACGGATTGGTGCGAGTAAAAGATTCCTTCCTCGGGCGACCCAGCGCGCGCCCCACCTACATTATTGCCGTTACCGGCAGCGTGGCGGTGGGCAAGAGCACGTTTTCCCGAGTCCTGGCCGAGGTGCTCTCCCGCTGGGGAGATCATGCGACGGTGGAACTGGTGACCACGGACGGCTTTCTGTATCCCAACAAAGTGCTGGAAGATCGCGGCCTGATGGAGCGGAAGGGCTTTCCCGAGAGCTACGATCTGCGCAAGATGCTCGACTTCATGATAGCCCTTCGGCAGGGCGCCCGGACCTTGAATGTCCCCGTGTATTCGCATGACAGCTATGACATTATCCCGAACGAGTTCCTGGAGATCCGCCGCCCGGAGATTCTGATTCTCGAAGGGTTGAATCTGCTGCAGTTGAACCTGCTTGGCGGAACCCGCACCCCGAAAATTTTTGCCAGCGACCTCATCGACTTTTCCATCTACGTGGACGCCGAGGAAGCCAATATCCGCAAGTGGTACATGGAACGCTTCATGCTCTTGCGAAACACGGCGTTCCAGAATCCGCGCTCGTTCTTCCACCAAATTTCGCAGATAGGCGAGGAAGAGGCAAAGGCGTTCGGCATCGATATCTGGGAGCGCATCAACTTGGTGAATCTCGTCTCCAACGTGGCGCCAACGCGAGAGCGGGCACAGGTGGTACTGCAGAAGAGCCCGGACCACACAGTACAGGAGGTTTGGCTGCGCCGGGTGTAGAAACTAAGGCGATTTTAGAGTTGATGTATCCAGCTTGTGTTGAAAGTGTCCCACTGAGCGTCGGCGAAGGGCCCCAACACCGCCCAAATCTCCCGCGCGGCCCAAGGCTTTTGACCAGCAATTGATTTCTTCAGTATTCGATATCGAGGGATCCGTCTACCGAGGATTCGCTCTGATGGAACTGCTATCGAAACGAAGGTAGAGGCACCAGAGTAAGAAAAGTAGATTGCCGGTCGAAAAGCCTGGATCGGCGCTTGCAATTGGGATTGTGGTAGGGGTCCTTCGCTGGCGCTCAGGATGACACTTCTGGCGCATACCTCTCGGCAGGAAAGGCCCCTTTCAACTAAGGATACGTCAACTCTGGTATTGCTCTGATCCAGTTTGCGCCGGTAGATGTCGTAGTTATTGAGAGAGCCGGCGGGCTCGAAGTCATGGGATAGAAGTTCGAGCAATTGAGGGCGGAACGAGAGCGGTTCTTCCTGTAGTTGCAGGCTGCGCTTGACGATGAGCCAGCGGACGTTTCGCTGCCGGGCCAGTTCGTATATTTGTGTCGCGCTGTATGGGTTCACCGTGTTGTCCAACATCAAAACCGGAAATTGCGGAGTGCGTCCTGTGGTGAAGTAGAAGAGGTCTTCGCCGGGTAGCGCGAGGATGGCATCGCCAGTCGGAATTTCACGTTGGGAGTAGGCGACGAGTTCCTCAAAATCAGCCAGCCAATTGCCGCGCATGGCAAGGCCGCGCAGGGCGGGCAGGCTGGAGTGTGCCAGCGTGTCTCCAGAGAGATCGACATAGCTGAGGCGCTCGTGACTCAGCGCGTAGTAACCGCCGGTGATGAGCAGCGCGAGCGAGGCAATGGCGGTGAAAGCGGTGAGCGGCAGGGTAGAGGGAACGGGATTGCGGGTATCGAGCCCGGTTGCCGCATCCTTCGTGCGCGGGGCGAGAGCGGCGAGGATAGTTGCGAGAAGGATCATCAGCAGCGGCCAGAGAGCGTAGGTGGAGCCCCATAGCTGCTGAGAGAGGAACGCGCCGTGAATCGCTCCGAGAAGGATGAGAGGCAGCAATTGCGCGATGTTTGCGGCGTGCGGAAGTTTCCAGAGAGCGAACGCGAGCGAAGAGATCATCAGCACGGGCCAGAGATGTAGAAGAGCTTCCACCCGGTCGGAAGCGTCCTGCTGCAGAACGAGCGCGGCCACTGCTCCGGCAAAGGGCGCGGCGAGAAGCGTTGCGGCTAGCCAGGGTATCGCCCGCGCCGGAATGCCCAAAACGCGGCTTAGGAATCCTGGGGCGCGGCTGACGGCTAAACCCAAGGCGAAGACGAGGTAAATCCAGAGCAGAGCTGGGTCCGCGTAAACCCCGAGCATGGTGGATAAGCCCGGCAGACGCCGCGACGCCGCAAACTGAACCGTCCAATGAAAATAGTTGCCAAGGCCAACCGCGTACTCGATGAATGCAAGCGAGATGCCGAGACCAGTGGCTGCTCCAGCCAGGAGCAGAAACGAAGCGCGGCGATTGCGAATTCCGATCCATGCGATGCAAACCACAGCGCTGAGGAGAAATGCGAGTCCAGTATTCTGCTTGATGAAGAGCGGAATGACAAGCAGGAATCCTCCGGTAAACGTGGAAAGCGCCGGGAAGCCCGTGGACTCCACTCGCAAGAGAAACCATGCACAGAGAAGGATGAAAAGCGTGCAGTCGGAGTCATAAAAAGGATGCGGGAAAATGCTACCGGTGCCGAGGAAGATGAGCGGTGCCGCGAGAAAAAAGGCGATGATTCGCGCAGGTAAGCGCGAAGCAGCAAGCAGCCTGAGAAGAATGCGCCAAGTAAGAAGAGAGGCCATTGCCGCGGTGAGCGCCGCATAAAGAAAGTGGTGGAGCACCACTCGTCCGAAGAGCTTGATAATGGCACCCTGCACTAGGAACGTGCCCGGTGCGTAGGGGAACGGAAAGTCGCGATAGGGGAGTTGGCCGAGCGAGATACGGGTTGCATTTTCAAGGATGTAGCTGAGATCCCAGAGCACGGTCAGGTGCGTGTTCTGCCAGAGAACGAATGCGCCCGTCGCGAGCGAGAGAAACGCTCCGGTGAGGATACCGGCGAAGTTGCGCCCTGGTAAGCGATCGCGTCTGGACATGGGAGCCGAAGTTCATTCTACGGCACTTGGCGTTTCCAAGCCGGGACAGATAAACGAATGTCCTTGTGCCGGCGAGGCGAATGGAGTTATTTCTAGTTGTGACGTAGCGATGCATGCCGGGCGTGCGGGGAGCGCGTTTCAGGTGGGCGGGAGCGCAGAGATGTCGCACCAGACGGCGAAAGAAAGTTATCGAAAGTTGTCGGAGAGATTGAACCGGTTCCCGCAGGGAGCGCCTCCGACGGAGTTGTTGTTTCGAATCCTGGAAGTGCTATTCTCGCCAGAAGAAGCAGAGTTGGTCTCTCTGCTTCCCATCAAACCCTTCAACGTAAAAGCAGCGGCTCATGTCTGGAAGAAGACAGAGGCGGAGGCGCATGCAGTCCTGGACACCCTGGCCTCGCGCGGGATGATGTTGGACACGGAGATTGACGGCGAGCAGGCGTACGTAATGCCGCCTCCGATGGCGGGATTCTTCGAGTTTTCGATGATGCGGATTGGGGACAATTACGATCAGAAGCTGCTGGCTGAGTTGTACTACCAGTATCTGAACGTGGAGGAGGACTTTGTTCGCGAACTGTTCACCGGAGGCGAGACGCAACTGGGACGCGCGTTCGTAAACGAAGCGGCGCTGACGGCAGAAAACACGGTCCACGTGCTTGACTACGAGCGAGCCTCAGAGGTGGTGCAGACGGCGTCGCATATTGGAGTTGGCACCTGCTATTGCCGCCATAAGATGGAGCATCTGGGCCGCGCATGCGATGCTCCGCTGGATATCTGCATGACATTCAACTCGACGGCGCGCTCGCTGATCAAGCACGGAATCGCACGTCAGGTGGATGCGAACGAGGGGCAGGAGTTGTTGCTACGGGCGATTGAGGGCAACCTGGTGCAGTTTGGCGAGAACGTGCGCGAACAGGTGTCGTTCATCTGCAACTGCTGTGGTTGTTGCTGCGAGGCTATGCTGGCGGCCAAGCGTTTTGCCGTGCTGAACCCAATTGCAACGACCAACTATCTGCCGGAAATTGACGAAGAGAAATGCTCGGGTTGCGGCAAGTGCGTAGAGGCTTGTCCGGTGGAGGCCATGGGCTTGGTTGCGGCGGGCGATCCGAAGAAGCCGAAACGCAGGAAAGCGCGGGTCAACGAAGACCTGTGCCTGGGCTGCGGGGTATGCGTCCGGCAATGCGGTACAGCGGTTGCGGCGAAATTGATATCGCGGGCGCGTCGAGTGATTACTCCAGTGAACACGGCACATCGCACGGTGCTGATGGCAATTGAACGAGGGAAGCTACAGGAGCTGATCTTCGACAACCAGGCCCTGTTTAGCCATCGCGCGATGGCGGCAATTCTCGGTGCGATCCTGAAGCTGCCTCCGGTGAAGCAGGCGATGGCAAACCGGCAGATGAAGTCGCGTTATCTGGAACAACTGCTGACCCGTCATCAGTTCAGGCACAAGGAAGCGTAAGCTTTTCATGTAGCCTCTGTGGCCACCCACATCTTTGTGTCGTTTGGTCTCATCGAAGATGCCAAGAGGCTCAGGGAGCGGGAACGCGGCACCTAAAGGAGGAAGTATGTTCAACGTTGTAACCATCGCAAGAGAGTACGGCAGCGGCGGTGCCGAGGTTGGACGCCGGGTGGCAGAGATGCTGGGCTGGGAATTGGTGGACAAACAGATCATCGAACGGGTGGCCGCCGTTGAAAAGATTGATCGTGCATGGGCTGAATCAGCGGACGAGCAGTCCTGCGCCTGGTGGGAGCGGGTGTTGCGCGGCTTCCGTCACGGGGGGCCGGAGGTATACGTGGGCGGCGTTGCCGACACCGGAGTGGATCGGGATTCGCTGCAGCAATTTACCGCCCGGGTCATTCAAAAGGCTGCAAAGGCAGGCAATTGCGTGATCGTCGGGAGAGGCTCGCAATGCGTATTGTACGGGAACCAGAAGGTGGTGCATGTGCTGGTTTACGCGCCACTGGCGGAAAAGCTCGAGCGATTGAGGTCCAGTCATCCGCGGGAACGAGATCTGCATGGCTTGCTGCGACGCATGGACGCAGAACGCCGACGTTATTCGGACGAGTACTTTTCCTGCGACACGACCGATCGAAAGCTCTACCACCTCTGCTTGAATAGCACGCTTGGGATCGACGCCTGCGCGGATGTTATTGCAGAGACGATCCGGTTGTCGGCGCCAAAGCAGAGATCGCAAGAAGAGGAAGCTCGCGTCTAGCTG
>Ga0302320_10007786_pt1 | contig 23491 bp, 19 predicted proteins | sample Bog_T0_3_FD_202130 | JGI IMG/M metagenome (GOLD analysis project Ga0302320, IMG submission 202130) | Peat permafrost microbial communities from Stordalen Mire near Abisko, Sweden - Bog_T0_3 | ecosystem: Environmental > Terrestrial > Soil > Wetlands > Peat | place: Sweden: Abisko, Stordalen Mire... | reverse complement strand
GACGCATTGCGACCATAGCTTGCCGCCCGGATCTACAGACGATTAGAAACCCACACGGAGCACGACGCAAGTTTCTGGTTCAATGCATCGCGCGCAAGCGAGTGGGGGTGCTGATAGCCGCATGTCCGGAGACGTCTCAGTCGGACCGCAGTAATTGCTGCCGCGCATCCTCGGCATCTCGTTCGGTCCCATAACTGATCACAACTTCTCCGCCGCGCGTAGCCAGTAAAGCGGCGATCTGGTCTTCGCGGGCGGGCCATACGGCTACGGTGTCACCTGTCTTCACAACGTAAAATCTGATGGGTCGATCCGGCACGTTTTGTGATTTTACATCTTCAGGGCGCTTTCGAGGAAGGCCAATCGATCCGCCCACTCGTCTATGGTTTTCGAAGTCGGCTTGCCGGCGCCATGCCCGGCGCGCGTTTCCACTCGAATCAGGATCGGCGCCGTGCCTGCCTGCGCCTGCTGCAGCGCGGCCGCGTATTTCAGGCTGTGTCCCGGCATCACGCGATCGTCGTGATCGGAGGTGGTTATCAGCACCGGCGGATACTTCACGCCGCGCCGGATATTATGCAGCGGCGAATAGGGCCGAATAAACCTGAAATCCTCCGCATTCTCGGGATTGCCGTATTCGCCCACCCACTGCGTGCCGAAACCGAACTTCTGGAAGCGCAGCATATCCATCACGCCCACCGCGGGCATAGCGGCGCCGAACAGTTCGGGCCGCTGGTTCAGGACCGCCCCAATCAGCAGGCCGCCGTTGCTGCCTCCGTAAATGGCCAGCTTCGGAGTCGAGGTGTACTTGTTGGCAATCAGCCACTCGGCGGCGGCAATGAAGTCGTCAAACACATTCTGCTTCTTCTCCCGCATGCCCGCCTGGTGCCAGGCTTCGCCATACTCGGATCCACCGCGCAGATTCGCCACCGCATAAACGCCGCCGAGACGCATCCATTCGGCGATCGCCGGACTGAACGAGGGGGTGACCGCGACATCAAAACCGCCATAGGCATAAAGCAGAGTGGGGTTCAGACCGTCGAGCTTCAGGCCCTTGCGATAGCTGAGAAACATGGGTACGCGCGTCCCGTCTTTGCTGTTGTAGAACACCTGCCGGGTTTCATAGGCGGGTGCATCGAAATCCACCTTGCTTTGGCGCACCACGGTGCTTTTCCCCGTATTGAGGTCCAGCCGATAAGTGCCGGGCGGGATCGTATACCCGGTAAATGTATAAAACATTTCACTGTCGTGCAGACGGGCGGCCGACCATACCGCCGTGCCGTATCCGGGCATGGCAATCTCGGTGACTGGCTTCCCATCGAGTGTGGCCAGGGTGGCAGTCGAATGCGCGTCCTTCATATATGACAGCAGCAGTTTTCCACCGGCCATCTGCACGCTGTCGAGCGTCTCGGGCTTCTCCCCAACAATTTCCTTCCAGTGGGCGCGCTCCGGGCTTTTGAGGTCAATCGCCACCACGCGTCCCCGGGGCGCTCCATCTGTCGTCCGCACATAAAGCATCGTGCCGGATATTTCGATCGGATCGTACGCGAAGGCCGGCGTGGATATCAACTCCACGGTGCGCGGATTCGCCACGCTCAGATCCTGGAACGACAGCATGTTCTTGCCCGGCACGCCCGTGTCGATGAACAGAATCAGGTAGTGGCCGCCTTCCATAACCTCGGCCGCAAACGTCCAATCGGGATGTTCGGGCCGTGCATAAATTAGTTTGTCGGCCGTCTGCGGATCGCCCAGTTTGTGGAAATAGACCTTCTGGTTGAGCGCCGCCACCGTCAGCAGCTTTTCCGGCGGCGGTTCGGGAAACCGACAGTAGTAGAAGCCGCTGTCGTCAGTGGCCCAGGAAATGGACGTTCCCTTGGACCAGCGAACCAGGTCGCTCAGATCCTTACCCGTGGCCACGTCGCGCACGCGCCATTCATCCCAGTCGGACCCGGCCTGCGCCACCGCATAGCCGTACAGCTTGCCGTTCCAGCTCACCGATTCGCCATCGATCGCCGCCGTGCCGTCTTTGCGGTAAGTATTCGGATCGAGCAGTTCGCGCGGCGTTCCGTTGAGCGAATCCATCACATAGAGCACGGCCTGATTCTGCAGACCGGAGTTATGAAAGTAGAAGTAATGGCTGCCGGCTTTGGACAACCCGCCGAATTTCTCGTAGTTCCAGAGAGTGGTGAGCTGGGTGCGAATGGCCTCCCGGTTCGGAACCTTCGCAAGCCACGAGAAAGTCAGTTCATTTTCCTGCTCGATCCACTTCTGGGTTGAGGGTGCATCGGCATTTTCGAGGCTGCGGTAGGGATCGGCGATTTTGACTCCGTGATAGTCGTCTACCTGGTCCGACTTCGGAGCGGGCGGGTAACTCAGCCGGGGCAGCGTCTGCGCGCAGAGAAAAAGGGCGCAGGCCAGGAATGTCAGGACATATGTTACGGGAGACATCTAAGAAAATTGTCTCACTTCCGGTTTGGGCCGCATCGTGCAAAGCTATTCGTATGTCTACCCGTTATAACAACGGCTCGCATTACGAGAACCACCAGCGCGCCGCCGAATTAGAGAAACTTCCCGAGCATGAGCATCGTGTGGCCGAGGCCCATCAGGGGCATTCCATGCAACTCGCCGAGCATGCCGCGGAGCACGCCCACGAGAGCCGGCAGCCAACCGTCGGACACGGCATCGCGGCCTTCCGTCATGAAGACATCGCCAGGCTCGCATGCGAACTCTGGGAGGCCCGCGGGCGCCCCGAAGGTTCGCCGGATGAGGATTGGTTCCAGGCCGTGAAGGAACTGCGCGCCCGTAGCATCGGCCATTAATTCTCATCGAATCGCAACATCTCTTCGGTAGACTTGGAAACCGATGAGAGTATTAATGATTGCCATGGCCGCGTTTGGCCTCGCGGCGGCCCAAAACGCACCGGCGCCGGATTTCTCGGGAACCTGGAAACAAGATAACGCGCAGTCTACGCCGAAGCGTGGTGGCGACGTAACGCTGCGCATCGAGCATCGCGATCCTGAATTCGTTGTCGAGACAACCTCGAAGGGGCTGACCACGCGGCATGCTCTGCAGCGCTACACTACGGACGGCATGGAATCGAAATCCATTGGCTCCGATGGCGACGAATTTCATTCGAAGGTGGTGTGGAAAGACGAGGCGCTGGTGTTCGATATCCTCGAGATCGAAGACGGTAAGCGCCTGCGATCGACCGAGGTCTGGAGCCTGATCGAGGGCGGCCGGAGCCTGAAGCGCGTGCGGCGGGGCGAAAAGGCGGGCGAACAAACGCTGATCTACACCCGCACGCAATAGTCGCCTAAAACGAAATCTTACCCGATAGCTGGAACTCGCGCGGCGTCCCACGGCCCGTTGCATAGCTGCTGATCGTGCTGGTAATCGCGCCAAAGTTGGACACCGATATGTTGGCATTCGGGGCGCCGTACTGAGCGCGATTGACAACGTTGAACAGATCGGCTCGAAGGCGCAGTTTTATTCGTTCCGTGAACGAGACCTCCTTCGCGAGCGCGAGATCCAGGTCCGAGATGCCGGGAGCGCGAAAATCGTTGCGGCCCAGATTGCCGAACGTTCCGGCAGCGGGCGTGGAAAAGGCGGCGATGTTGATCCAGTCCTGCGGAGTGGATCCGCCTGGAGGCCTGAGTGAGACACCGGAAACGTAATTCGGCCTCTGGCTGCCGACGGCATCGTTGCCCGGCACGGAAGCATTGGAACGGGTAATGCTGATGTTGACCGGCAGCCCGGTTTGCGATGTGCCGATGCCGCTCATCGTCCACCCGCCCAATACCGCCCGCACCACGCCGGGGCTGCTCAGATATGGCTTTCCCGCTCCGAACGGCAGCTGATAAACGGCGGAGAGATTGAATACCTGGCGAACGTCGTCGTCGCTCGACGCCTTATCGCACGCTCTGCAGAAGGAGTCCTGCGGCGTGTCGGATTCGCCGCCGCCGATGCTGCCGTCGTTGATGGAATGCGACCACATGTAGTTCCCCGAAAGCAGGAAGCCGTTCTGAAAGGCTCGTCGGACGTTGAACTGCAGCGCATGGAAGGTGCTGTTGCCGACGTCGCCGCGCCAGGTAATCGGACCGAATGCCGGGTAAGGGGCCACGCCCGTCGCCGGATTCACCAGGTTGGTATAAGTGGTAGTCAGAACATCCGTTCCTTTGTTTCCGAGATAGCTCGCAGTGCCGACGATGTTCAAAGGAAGCTTGCGCTGCACTGAAGCCGTCCATGAAGCTACATAGTCGTCTTTCCGGTTGCGATCCAGATCGCGCGGGGTAACTACGCCAAGTCCTCCGGCTTCCGCGTATTGAAGGAAGGGAGTCAAAGGATAAGACAGCGCGGGAAGCCCGGGGTATGTCGTCGCATTGCTGAAGGTGTAGCGGTCGGTGGTATTAGATATCGGAAGGTTCTGGTCGTCTTCCTGCCCGTCCGTGTGATAAATGCCTGCTCCCAGGCGTAGAACCGTATCGCCGTGCGACCAGGCAATTCCCAAGCGTGGGTCGAAATCGTTGTAGCGTGGATGAAAGAAGGAATCGGTATTGGGGCAGTAACCGCCGCACGTGGCGAAATCGAACGGTATATCGTCGTGGTTCAGCGCATGTAGCGCGTTGAAGAAGTTATAGCGGATTCCCGACGTGATCGTGAGATTGGCAGTGACTTTCCACTCGTCCTGCACATAGCCGAAGTACTGCGTCTTGCGCTGCCGTACCAACGGCAGAATCGCAGTATAAGTAGCGGAGCCCATGTTATTGGTCTCAAAAGCGGCCGTCGAGTTATAGGTCAATGTCCCGCTTTGCGATGTGCCCTGGTTGAGCAGAACCCATCGCGTCTCATAGCCGAACTTGATCACGTGTTTACCCTTCGCCCAGGAAAGGTTATCGATCAGATCAAACGTTTTCGAAGGATAATCGGTGGTAGAAGATCCGGTCAAAGAACTGAAGCCGGATACCGAGACGGTGAGCGGAATTGGTGAAACGTTCGCCGTGTGATAGATGGATTGGTTGACTCCGAATTTCAGATCGTTAACGAGAGTCGGAGCGAACACGTGGGAAAGTGAAACCACTCCGTTGTTGAACTTGGTGTCGTAGTTGGTCTTGACTATAAGGTTACCGGAGGGAACCGACTCGACTGCCTCATCCGAGCTGAAGCGCACAAAAGCATTTGTGCGATCGGAAAAGTAATGATCGATCCTGATCATCCCCGAATCTTCGTTGTCGACCTGTCGCCCCGGCGCGTCATAATTCCACACGCTGGCATTGGAAGTGGGGGAAGTACCGGCGGGGAAGGCCTGCAGGAGTGGTGCCAGCACGGGCGAAGTGCTCAAAGTCTGGGCCGCGAACGCGGGGCTCGGCACCAGCCCGATCTGCGTTCCGTCCAGTCTCTGCCGCAGTCCCTCATAATTCATGTAGAAGAAAGTTTTGGAGTGAACAACGGGCCCGCCAAACCCGGCTCCGAACTGATTCAGCAGAAACGGGTCGGGAGAAGCTCCGTCAAAAGGCGATCGCGCGTCGAGCGCGTTATTCCGGAAGTAATCGAACAGCTGCCCATGAAAAGTGTTGCTGCCGGAGGGTGAAACGACAGTAACCTGTCCGCCCGCCGTTCCGCTCTGCGTGTCCGCGCCGAAATTCTGCGACTGCACCTGGAACTCCGCGACGGAATCGAGAGGAATATTCAGGCGCATATACTCTCTTTGTTCCTGGTTGTAAACGGCGGTCGCGTCGATTCCGTCGAGCGTCAGATTGTTGTCGTCCAACCCGTGCCCCGCGAAGCGAATAGTTCTTTGATCGCCGGCCCCGTTATCGATGGCGCCCGGAGCGAGCGCCGTCAGTGTCGCCCAACCCCTGCCGTTGATCGGCAGATCGTCGAGCTGGGTCGTCTCGATCGCGGTGCCGACCGTCGCGTCCACCTTGTCGAGTTCCACCAGAGATTCGGTCACCGTAGTCCGCTGTTTAGCGCCCGCGATTTCCAGTTGCGCGTTCAGCGTCCTGGTTTGCCCGACCAGTTGTTCCACACGTTGGACGGTAATGGCCGCAAAGCCCGCTTTAAGAAACTGCACCGAGTAAATGCCTGGCGGGAGACCCGGCAGCTCGTAGGCCCCTTGGGACGTGGTGAGCGTTTCGCGCTGAAAACCCGTGGCGCTCTCGGTGGCGCGAACCGTAGACTGGGGGACTCGATTTCCCTGCGGGTCCGTCACCGTTCCGGTAATAGCCGTACGATCCACTTGCGCTTGCAAACCGCCCGGCGTCAGCGCCTGGAGAAAAACGAATAGAACGAGCAATGCTGCGTGACGATGCGAGGTGAATCTGATCGATCTGTCCATAACCTAACCACGTTATCCCGTCCGTATTTCAGAATCGTGAAAAGCCTGCTGTATTTCCAGGTTGTGTCAGCCATCGGATCGGAACCAGATTGTAAACGCCCCGAAACATCCGGGTGTGGCGCTAAGCGCAAAGCCGGACTACGAAGTTCTCCATCACAGTACGATCGTCGGGGCGGGCGCTGCGTAAGTCGCGATCCGCTTCGAAGATCAGCTTCAGTCCTCGCTCTAATTGCTCGCGGGAAAATTTCGTTGCCGTGAGCGATACCTGTTCAGCGCGGGAACCCCACATGGGAATACCGGCTTTCGCAAAATGCCCCTGTACCTGCGATGCGCCGCGGAGATTCGACTCTTTAACCACCAGCGCCATGCGGAATTGGGTGGCGAGGAACGTCAGCGCCAGGGGCAGATATTCTCCTTCGCGCACAAGCGAATCGAGCGCGTCGAGAGAACGTGCGCGGTCGCGGCGTCCCAGCGCGTTCACCAGCGCGAAGATGGTGCTTTGCCGCGCGTCCGGGACTAACAGAGGCAAATCGTCCGCCGTGACCGGCTTGCCATAGAGCGAGAGCTTTTCGATTTCGACCGCAATCCGCCCTACGTCCGCGGCGAGGGCCTCCACCAAAGCTTCGGCGGCAGCCGGTTCGAGCCGCACATTGGCGGCGCGCGCGATGCGGTCGAGTTCTCCGCGCGCCTCATCCGGAGTGAAGCGGCGGAATTCAACTACCTCGGTGACGGCGCCGTAGAATTTGCGGACGCGCTCGTTCTTTGCTTTATCCTCGCCGTCCAGATCCCAGCGCGTGGCTTCGAAGACGAGCGTTACTCCCGGAGTGGGGCTTTTCACGTAGGCCTGGAGAATCGCCGCGTCTCCCGTCGTCCCCGCGCCACCGCCTTCATCGCTCTCGTCTTCTCCGGCGGACGCCGCGCTGCGGGTTGACCGGGGCATCGCCGCTTCCGCATTCACGGCAAAGATCAGGCGTTCCGCGGCGAACAGCGACATGGCTCGCGCATCGTCGACGATGGCGGCGAGGGAGGTTTCGGATACGTCCAGCTGTTCCATCTCAGCCGGGCAGGCTGCCACCAACGCGGCCCGGCAGCGCTTGCGATTGTAACCTTCCTGACCGAGAAAAAGGCACACCGCCGGGAGTTCGTTACGCTTGACGCGCGCCAGAAATTGGGCGGGAGTCATAGACTCCTCAAAAATTCTCCAGCACCGAGCTCACTATGGTTCTCGAAACGTCGCGGCTCAGGCGCTGCAGCGTACCCTGGCTCTCATCCAGATACTGCCCCGGATTCACGCTGATTTCATAGCGGTCGCGAAACTCCAGATTGGGCCGAATGAACAGGACCTTGCCGTCTCTAGCCACCAGACGTATCTGAATCTGCACGATGATCTGCGCGCCGGTGCTGCGTCCCGTAACCACGTCGTATGTGGTGGCGTTGCTGAACATGTTGGCAATACTGCCAATCAGCGTGGCATCGGCCTTCGACGGATCGGCCACGATCTTATAGTGTGTGCGCGTAATCATCTCGCGCGACAGCGCTTCCGCCATGTAGCCTGCGAGCTTGTACTGCGTGGTGGCGTTGGCCCATGGTGGAATGGCAATCGTATGAATCTCAGTGGGCAGCAGGTTAGTACTGCCGGCAACGTGATAGCCGCATCCCGCCAGCGCCAGTACCAACAGACCCGCGAGGAACCTCATAACACAGCCCGCGCGATCATGGCCGCATTGTCCGCGCTGAGGCGCAGATTATCGGCGACCATCCACATCCAGACCGCATTGCCATTATTGCGATCCGGCGTAACCGCGCCGATGGAGATGCCACGCTGCCCCGCCGCGGCGACGTTGTTCGGAGGTTCGAGGCTGCCGCCGCGTACATCGATGGGATCGCCCATCACGGCATCTTCAATCTCGGCGGGAGTCGGAGCTTCATCGAATTCGATCCAGAGCGAAAAGCTGTAGCCGTGAAAAACCGGCGATTGAATCAGCCGCAGCGAAGGCATGGGAACGCCGTCGCCGCGGTCGAGCAGCGTGGCCAGGTGCCGCTCGATGCGCTCCTCGATCTCCTGCAGGGGCTCGGCCGCTTCCTCGCCCAGTTGCGCCAGCATGTTGAAGCTCAACTGCGCGTCGAATACTTTTTTCGGCAGCGGCTGGAAAGAGAGCAGGTTCACCGTCTGCTGCTGTAATTCGTCGATACCAGGTTTGCCGCGTTCGCTGGCGGGCTCGAAGATGTGCACGATGGCGTTCGAGATCGGATAGGTGCGGTGCAGACGTTCGAGCACCACGGCGATCGCCGTCGAGGCGGGATGCGCCACCACCTGCGGACCGGAAAGATCCGCATCGTAATCGGGAGCTTCGGCCAGGGGCGCGCGTACACAGGCTTCCGGATCGTCTTCGGTGACGTAGGTGAGATCCACAATCAGGCCCGAAGGTTTGGCGTCGAGCACTTCGGTTGACGACTTGTGCGTGCCTGCGAGGATCACGACTGCGGCGTCCTCCACGGCGTCGGGTTCGAGTTTGGTCAGGAATGCGGCCGCGCCGTCGATCTCGGTGAGCTTGCCCGTTTCTTCGGCTTCGGCAGCGACCAGACGCAAACGATCGCCCAGCGACGATTCCGCCAGCACATCCTGCACCTCGCGGCCGAGCAGCGTGTCGCCCCCGACCAGGGCTATGGTTTCAGACAAGCGGCGTCTCCTGCAGAGGTTCGGGCCGCGGTTTCCGCCGGAAATATCGACGAATGATGCCACCGGCGCGGATGAGGATTCCGCTCGCCACGTAGGTGCTGGCGAGAATCAGAAGCACGGGCTGCGCCCAGTTCCAGATGGCGAAGATCACGCCGCCCATCACCACCAGCAGCACGGGCGAACGCGGGCTTGACAGATTGAGTTCCTTGAAACTCCAGTAGCGCCACGTGCTGACCATCAGGAACGAGAGCAGCGCCAGCAGCGCCATCCAGACGATCGACCAGTAGAATTCGGTGATGGGGTAACTGTCGAAGGCGAACACCACCGCTGCGACCATACCTGCCGCTGCCGGAATGGGCAATCCGACGAAGTACTTGCGGTTGGGCACGCCGGGATTTTTGGGGATGGGGTTCTTCTGAACGTTGAAGCGCGCGAGGCGTAAAGCGCCGCAGATCAGGAACAGGAAGGCGAGGAATTTACCGGCACGCTGCATATGATCGAGCGAGCGGCTGCCGAGATCGCTGCCGATAAACTGCACGCCCCAGACATACGCCAGAATCGCCGGCGCGATGCCGAAGCTGATGATGTCTGCGAGGGAATCCATTTCGCGCCCGAACTCGCTGGTGGTATTAGTCATGCGCGCGATGCGTCCGTCGAGTCCATCCAGGATGAAAGCAAAACCGATGGTCTTGGCGGCAACCTCGAAATCGAGAGCGGCCTGGCTGGGATTCGAGGCGTAGGTCAGGGCGCCCTGAATGGAGCGGAGGATGCAGAGATAGCCGAGAAATATATTGCCCGCCGTGAACAGAGTGGGCAGTGCGTAGGCTGCGCGCGGAGGCCGTTTCCGTTCCGGTAGAGCTCCTTCCCGCAAATCTAGGTCCGGCAGAGCGCGGCCTCCTCAACCAGGGCCGCCGCGAGCGGTTCGGCGAGAACCACTTCACCGGCGCGCCGGGCCAATACGCTGGTGCCGGCCGCCACGCGCATGCCGGGCGAAACTTCCACGCGCCATTCAGGGCCGAAGAGGACGTCGACGCGCGATCCGAATTTGATCATGCCCACGCGCTCGCCCGCCTGCACGAAATCGCCCACCTTTTTGTCGAAAATAATGCGCCGCGCGATCAGCCCCGCGATTTGTTTAAAGACAACTTTAGTTCCGTCTTCGGCGCGGATGGTGACGATGTTCTGTTCGTTCTCCGCCGAGGCAATGGCTCGGCTGGCCACCAGGAAGCGGCCCTTTTGGTAAGTGACGTCGGTGATGATGCCGGAGATGGGCGCGCGGTTGACATGGACGTCGAAAATGTTCAGGAAAATACTGATGCGCGTCTGCCGGTCGCCCTCGGCGACGACTGCGACCACCCGGCCGTCGGCAGGCGAAAGAGCCACGGGTCCGACGGGCAGCAAGCGTTCGGGATCGCGGAAAAACCATGCGCAGAAAGCGCCCACGAAGAAGAGCGGAGCCGCCAGCCAGGGGTTCGTCAACCACCAGACGAATGCGCCGGCGGCGGTAAACGCTACTGCGTAATAGATTCCGTCTCGAACCATGCGGGCATTTCTTATTCTAGCCGGTGGGGCAGGTTGATAACCTGCGGCCGATTGGCAATCGGCCTCTCCAGCTCGGGAGCACCGGCGCAAGCCAGGGGTGGCGGATTACCAATCCGCCGCAGGTTACCAACCTGCCCCACGTGAAACCCATGAGGGCAGATCGGAAATCTGCCCCACCAGTCAGGGGAGGCTTTCGACGTTGAGGTCGCGGAACACGGCGCGCCCCTCGCCGAATAATCCGAATCCCACGAGGCCGTGATCGAGCGTGCGTTCGGCCACAGTTGAAACCGGCACTGGCTGGTCGTCCACCAGCACCGTGATCTGGCCTTTGCGGCGCTCCACCGAAAGCTTATGCGTGCGGGCGCGAGGAGCGGGGATGTTGGTCCACGGAATCAGCCGGGAGATTTGTCCGCCGGGGAGGCTCTTTCGTACCAGCGCATAGGCGATTTCGCCCTTGTTTTTCTCTCCCGCGCCCCTCAACAGCAGGGCGCAGTAGCCGGACTCGGAAAGCCCGAAGACCATACCCGCCTGGGTGCCGAACCACTCCTCGCCGGGCTGGGCCCAGTCGGTCTCGACAGTGATGGACCCGCGGAAATCGCTCCATGAAGGGCCGTACGCGACGACGGTCCCGCTGGCGGTTGCGTTGCCCTGTGGCGGATTGGTGCGCGCTACTTCGTATCCTCCGTCTATGTAACGCAGACCCGGCCGGTATTCCGAGACCACCGCTGGAGCGCCTTCTCCGATCAGCATGCCCGCTGAGCCTTGCCGATAAGACCTCGTTTGCTGCTCGTGCGGCTTTTGTTCGCGCCGAATGGGCCATCCCGAGGCCGGATTGGAAAAATCTTCGCTGTATACGAGCGCGCCAGATGGGGCCTTCGTCGTCCGCGTTTCCCAGGGATACGGGTAGTCCTGCGGCGACACTTCGCACGACGAGGCGCTGAAGCGGACAAGGCTCCCCGCTTCCTCCGCGCCCACTCCGCGACGCGCCAGAACGCGCACTCCACTGCGGCGGACCTTGACGTCGATGCGGCGAAAACGGCCTGCGTCATGCGGATAATACGCCAGTGTGTACTGCGCCTGCAGGATGGCCTGAATGCGCGCGATCGATTTCTTCAAATCGTCGTCGGAGTGCGGGAAAAAGGATTCCGCGCCGGATTCCTTTGCCAGGCGATCGAAGACGACGACCGGGTTATCGATATCGTGCTCCCCCAGCAGCGTCACCGTCTTCTCCCCTTCGCGAAAGACCGAGTACTCGTAGTCTTCAAAAAGGCCGACGGTGAAAATCTGCGCGTTAGAGGATTGTGTCAGCGCGACCAGTTGGTCGAGATTCAGGTGGCTGTGCTGATCGGCGCCGTCCGTGATGATCACGATGGCCTGCAGGACATTTTTCGCCGCGCGCAGATGGCAAAACGCGGAGGCGAGAGCATCGTAAAATGCCGTCCCGCCGCTATCGGCGCCGATTTTACGGGCCGCCGGACGCTTGGTTTGACCGGCCGTCACCTTCTCGAACGCCTGAACCCGATCGGTGAACGGCATGAAAAAAATCTCGTCATCGGGATGGTTGGCGCGCAGTAACGGGCCGAGCATTTCGCGTGCGCGCGCCAGTTTGCCACCGAAATCCATGCTGCGGCTGGTGTCGAGCAGGACGACGAGGCTCACCGGCACGCGCCCGGTGGCGAAGAACGCGATGGGCTGCGGCTTGCCATTATCGAGCAACGTGAAATCCGAGGCGGTGAGACCGTTGACATCGTTACCCTTCTTATCGAGGACCCGAACCGGCACGGATTGCAGCGTGGTGGTGTTGCGGAAGACAGGTTCAGCCGTCTGGGCCCATGCCAGAGTGCACGCTCCCACGGCAATGGCCGCTGTAATCACTCGTAGCGCAAACATACTATCGGATCCAGATTGGCCGCGCGGTTAGCCGGATAGTATCCGAAAAACAGGCCGACCCCCACGGAAATTGCCACACCCAGCGTAACCCATAACGGCGAGACTACGGCGGGAACGGCGGGCAATATAGTTCTGACGGTGAAGGCGATCAGAGCGCCCATGAGGATGCCGATCAGCCCGCCGATGCCGGAAAGCGTGATGGCTTCCATCAGGAACTGCACCCGAATATCCGCCTTGCGCGCGCCCACCGCTTTGCGCAGACCGATCTCGCTGGTGCGCTCGGTGACCGAGATCAGCATGATATTCATGACGCCGATGCCGCCTACCAGCAGACCGATGGAGCTGATGATGCCGGTGAGCAGCACCAGCGCCCCGGTGAGCTGATTCCACAAGGCGCTGAGAAAATCCGGATCGGAGATTTCGAAATCGTTTTCCGCGTGGTGGGGCACGTGGCGTTTGCGGCGCATGGCTTCTTCCACCTGATCCTTCACCTGCTGAAGCGTGTACTCGTCTTTCCCCTGCACCGCGATGAAGCGCTCTTTCACCTCGGGAAAACTCTTGCGGAAATTGCTCATGGGAATGCAGGCGAACTGATCTACGCCGAATTGCGAGAATAAGCCTTGATCGGGCTCGAAGACGCCGATCACTTCGTACCAGCGGCCATCGAGCCGGACCTGTTTGCCGATGGGATCGACCTGCGGGAACAGCGATTCGGCAATGGCGCGGCCGATTACCACCACGCTGCGCGCGTGCTCTTCGTCGTAGTCGCTGATGAAGCGGCCCTCCTGAATGGCGAAGAGCGGAAAGGCCTTGACGTATTCGGGCTGCGTGCCACGCAGAATGAACCGCTCCACGTGGGCGTCGTTATAGCGGATTTCGTCGTTCTGTTCGCCGAGGTTGATGCGCTGGCCGAAGACCGTGGCATACGCGGCGGCGGGACAGGTTTCTTCGATGTACTGCGCGTCTTCATCGAGCAGATACTTGCGGTCGCGGATCTTCTGGGACAGGCGCCCCGGGCCCTGGCCTGCAGGGAAGCGCGTGATGAAGAGAGTCTTCGATCCGAGGCGCGCGACTCGTTCTTTGATTACGCCATTCAACCCGTCGATGATGGAGGCTACTGCAATTACGGAGGTGACACCGATTACGATGCCGAGGATGGTCAGGCCGGAACGTACCTTGCGGGCACGCAGAGTGTCGAGAGCGACTGACAGATTTTCAGCTAACTCCGTGCGGGTCATCCAATCTCCGTCCGAAGTGCGTTGACAGGATCCAGCTGCGCCGCCTTGCGTGCCGGATAGATCCCGAAGAACAGACCGATGATGGAACTAAGGAATACTCCAAGCATCGCCACCCAGGGCTGTACAGAAGCCGGGAACGAAGTATAAGTGCGCAGCGCAGTGGCGCAGGCGAAGCCGATGCCGATCCCGATGGCGCCGCCCACCAGACATTGAATGACGCTTTCCGTGAGAAACTGCGACAGAATATCCCTCTGCGTGGCGCCCAACGCCCGCCGCACACCGATTTCGCGGGTTCTCTCAGTGACGCTGACCAGCATCACGTTCATGATGACAATGCCGCCTACCACGGCTGAGATGGAACTTACCATGACAAACACGGCGAAGAAAGATCCACTGATACTCTGCCACAGCGAGATATAACTTTGCGCGGTGCCGATGAAGAAGCTGTCTTCCTGATCCGGTCCATCGTGGCGCCGGGAACGCAGGATCACGCGGGCTTCATCCTGCGCGGCGTTGAAGGTCTTATCACCTCCCGAGGCTTTTATCTCCAGCGTAAGGGAGGAACGCGATCCTCTTACCTTCAGGTAAGTGTTCAGAGGAATCGTGACGAAGTTATCCTGATCCTGACCCAGCACCGAGCCGAGCTTCTGAAACGTGCCGATTACGGTGAACTCCTGCGCGCCGGTGCGGATGTTATGTCCCACCGGGTTAGTACCCTGGAAGAACTGATCGACGATCGAGGCACCGATGATACAAACGTATGCCGCATGGCGATCTTCGCTGGGCGTGAAGTAACGGCCCTGTTCGAGCACGCGGGTATCGATGTCGGCCATATTCGGAGAGTAGCCGTAGATGGTGACATCATCCACCTGCTTGTTCTGATACTGGACTGAAAGAGTACCGTTGGCCGAAGCGCCCACCAGTTCGCAAGCGCGGCAGAGTTCGGCCACGGCATCGAGATCGCCCTTATCGATGTTCTTATTCTTCAGCGCCTTGACGGCTACGGTGAAGTCGACCACGGCGAAGGGGGTTTTGGCGATGCGGAATACGTCGGTTCCGAGGTTGGCGATTTTCTCCTTCACGTAGGTGTTGGCGCCCTGCACCAGGGTCATGACGGTGACCAGCGTGGCGACTCCCATGGTGAGGCCCAGAATGGTCAGGGCGGCGCGAAGCTTGTGGGCGCGGATGGCGTCGACGGCGAGACTCAGGTTGTCGCTGATGTTGACCATGCTTTAAACTTCGCGGTAGGGACGGACTGAAGTTCCATTTGACCATTGAGGGTGAATTGAACAAAATCGCGTGGATCGTCATCTGGCTGGTGCTGATTCTGCTGGCTGTCTGGACGGTCTGGGCGGGGCGCCAGTCCGAAGTCCGCTCCATCTGGGCGCCGTGACGATTCCGTGCCCCTGTGGTCCTTATTACGACCCATCGAAGGCCGCGCGATATTATCATTCTTAACCGAGGTTCATGCCTGCCACAGTCGGAGTTCCATGCGAGACTTTTCCCGGAGAACGCCGGGTTGCCCTCACGCCGCGAGCTTGCGATGCCCTGATTACCGGCGGTAAAAACTTCGCCAAGTTCGAAGTCACCGTCGAATACTCCGCGGGCCTCGAAGCCGGTTTTACGGACGATGAATACGCGCGGCGCGGAGTCCGGCTCGGCACCCGCCAGGAGGTTTTCGCCGCCGCCGACATCATCGCCCAGGCCCGCACGCCAGGCTCGAATCCGATTCACGGACGCGCCGATATTCCACTGCTGCGCGCCGGCCAAATCGTCATCGGCTTCGGCGATCCGCTGACCTCCTTGCGCGAATGCTCCGACCTTGCCGAGGCGGGCGTATCTCTCTTCGCCATGGAAATGGTCCCCCGCATCACCCGTGCACAGACCATGGACGCCCTCTCATCCATGGCCAGCATCGCTGGCTACGAAGCGGTTCTGATGGCCGCCGGCACGCTGCCGAAAATGTTTCCCATGATGATGACGGCCGCCGGCACTATTACCCCGGCGAAGGTCCTGATCCTCGGTGCGGGTGTCGCCGGATTGCAGGCCATCGCCACCGCCAAGCGTCTGGGCGCGGTAGTTTCGGCCTACGATCTGCGCGCCGCGGTGCGTGAACAGATCGAAAGCCTCGGCGCGAAATTCGTCGTCCTCGATCTCGAAACCGCCGGCGGAGAAGACAAGGGCGGCTATGCCAAGGCCATGGACGAAGCCTTCTATAAACGCCAGCGCGAACTGCTCACCGTGGTTCTGCGCGAGCAGGATGTCGTCATTACCACCGCGGCCGTGCCCGGCCGCAAAGCTCCCATTCTGATTACCGGCGAGATGGCGGAATCGATGGCGCAGGGTTCCGTGATCGTCGATATCGCGGCCGAACGCGGCGGCAATTGCGAGCTCACGCGTGCCGGCGAAACCGTCGTCCATCGCGGCGTCACCATTCTGGGCCCCACCAACCTGGCTTCGCGAGCGCCGTATCACGCCAGCCAGATGTACGCCACCAACATCGTCAACCTGCTCCGCACCCTGGTGAAGGACGACGCCATTACCATCGACGCGACCGACGAAATCATCCGCGAAACGCTGGTGACCCATCAGGGCAAGGTGGTTCATCCGCGTGTCGCCAGCCTGGTGGGAGAAGAGGTAGCAAGTTCTTGAACTACGAATTCGGTTTATATGTATTCATGCTCGCGGCCTTTCTCGGCTTTGAGCTCATCCGCAGAGTTTCCCCCCTGCTCCACACACCGTTGATGTCGCTGACCAACGCCATCGCCTCCATCTCGGTGGTGGGCGCCATCCTCATCAGCGGCGAAGATCACGCGTCTACCCTGTCGCGTGTGCTCGGCTTCATCGCCGTGGTTTCGGCCACTACCAACCTGGTAAGCGGTTATCTCATCACCGACCGCATGCTGAAGATGTTCAAGAAGCGGGAGCCGCACAAGAAATGAGTTCCGGAATTTATCCCTGGCTCTATCTGGTCGCCGCCGCTCTCTTCATCCTCGCTCTGAAATGGATGAGCGCTCCCGCCACGGCGCGCCGCGGCGTAATTTCGGGCGAAGTCGGCATGCTGCTCGCGGTAGTGGGCACCCTGCTCCGCCATGAAGTCGTCAACTACGAATGGATTGTTATCGCGCTGCTGATCGGCACGGCCATCGGCATCCCTCTCGCGGTCCTGATGCCTATGACGCACGTCCCGCAGCGCACCGCGATCTCGCAGGCATGCGGCGCGCTGGCTTCGGCGCTGATCGGCACCGCGGAATATTACCGGCGCTTCCCGCACGGCTTCACCATGGTGGCGCTGTCGATTGAAATCCTGCTGGGATTTCTTACCTTCACGGCCAGCCTGATGGCTTTCGGCAAACTGCACGAACTACTGCCCTCAAGGCCCATCACTTATAAAGGCCAGAACTTCGTAAACCTGGGGCTCTTCGCATTGGCTGCGGGGCTTGCGGTGGCACTGGTGATCAATCCCGAAAACACCGTGCTGTTCCCCATCTTTGTCGGCCTCGCTCTCACCTTCGGCGTGCTGCTGATCATCCCCATCGGCGGCGCCGACATGCCTACCGTGATTGCGCTGCTCAACTCCTATGCGGGGCTCTCGGCCAGCGCTATGGGATTCGCCCTCGATAACAAATTGCTGATCATCGCCGGCGCGCTCGACGGCTCCTCCGGCCTGATCCTCTCCATCATCATGTGCCGCGCCATGAACCGCTCGTTCACCAACGTGCTCTTCGGGGCCTTCGGGCAGTTGCAGACTTCCGCCGGCGGCGGTGAAGCGCGGCCCGTGCGCTCGGCGAGTCCGGAAGAAGCCGCTTCCATACTCGAAGATGCCCGCAGCGTGGTCATTATTCCCGGCTATGGAATGGCCGTGGCTCAGGCTCAGCATAAGATCCGCGAACTGCACGACGTCCTCACCAAACGCGGCGTGGACGTGCGCTTCGCCATTCATCCGGTAGCTGGCCGCATGCCCGGCCACATGAACGTGCTGCTGGCCGAAGCCGACGTCCCTTACGACAAGCTGGTCGAGATGGACGATATCAATTCCGAGCTCGGCATGACGGACGTGGCGCTGATCGTCGGCGCCAACGACATCGTGAATCCGGCCGCGAAGAACGATCCGGGCAGTCCCATCGCGGGGATGCCGATCCTCGATGCTTATAAGGCCCGCACGGTAATGATCATCAAGCGAGGCATGAGCGCCGGCTTCGCGGGCATCGATAACGAGCTCTACTACATGCCGAATACGCTGATGCTCTTTGGCGACGCCAAATCCTTCGTGTCAAGCCTGGTCAAAGAAATCGCCGCCTCAGTCGCCGCGTAGCGCGCGCTACAGCGCTCCCAGCACAGCTTCGCCAACTTCGGCAGTACCGCAATTCCCGCCAATGTCCGGAGTCCGAATTTCCCCACGCTCCAGAACGCAAGCCACGGCATCCTCAATCCGCGCCGCCGCACCCGACTCCCCCAGCCAATCCAGCATCAACGAAGCCGACAGAACCGTAGCCAAAGGATTGGCCAGATTCTTCCCCGCCAATTGCGGAGCGCTCCCGTGCGAAGGCTGAAACATCGCGTGCTGACTACCGATCTCACCAGAAGGCGCCAGCCCCAATCCACCCACCAAACCCGCGCCCAGATCGGAGAGAATATCGCCGAACATATTCTCCATCACCAGCACATCGTAATCCCACGGATTCTGCACCATGAAAAGCGCCATCGCGTCCACATGCGCCGCATCGGCAGCGACCGTAGGATGCCACTGGGCTACCTCAAAAAAGATCTTCCGGAAAAACGCCTGGCTGCGGAACACGTTCGCCTTATCGACGCAAGTGACCTTCTTGCCGCGCCGCTCCGCCATGCGAAAGGCAACCTCAACTACACGTTCGGTCCCATGGCGCGTGATCACCATCGTGTCGGTGCTGACCTTATCCCCCACCGAAGCGCCACCCCCGTAAGAGGCAAACAGACCCTCCGTGTTCTCGCGCAGCACAATCATGTCGATGCCACGGCTCACGTCGCGCAGGCAGCTCGAAACTCCCGGATACAGCTTGATCGGACGCACCGCCGCGTAGAGATCGAGTTCTCGCCGAAGCCCCATCATCATCTCCGGCTGGACTTCCGTGCCATTGGGACGGCGCACATCCGGCAGCCCCAGCGCGGCAAGGAAAACCACATCCGCCTTAAAGCAATCGTCGAGAACGGACGGCGGAAGCACCTCGCCCGTGGCCTGAAAGTGCGCCGCGCCCATGGGGTGCTCGATGAATTCGAATTTGAGCGATGCCGATTCGACCGCTTTGAGGACGCGCAGCGCCACGGCCATAACCTCAGGGCCAATCCCGTCACCCGGGAATACGACAATGCGATAGGTCTTCACTGAATCCGTCACCCAGCCGCATCGAAAACCTTAAACCGTCGCGGGGTGCCGGGGCCACCTGGAAAGAGCAGGGCGACCAAAACCACGGTCACCAAAACAGCTATAGTGAGCATGTCCTGGGTCGTCATTCCTATAACTGTAGCATGTACTGAATCGTACAACCGCGCCGGACCCGTCGCAGGCCTTATACAAACAGCGAGTCGACCCGGACGCTGAACCCAGGAAGCGCCGCGCAGGTCAGTTCATCGCACTGCATCAGCGTCTTCTCGAACACCAGGTCGCCAGCCTGATTCCGGCGATGAACCTCAACGCAGCGATTTTCCGGATCCACAATCCAGTACTCGCCGTCGCCCTTCAAGGCAAACAGGCTGCGCTTGATATGCCGGTCTCTCTTCTCATTTGAAGCGCCCGGCGTAAGGATCTCGATCACAATCTCCGGCGCCGCGCGGAACCGCCCACCAATCAATGTCTTCCTGATCCGCTCGTTGGTTGCGAAGACAAGATCGGGGATCACTCCATCGTATTCGTCGAAGATCACGCCCGCGCCTGGAGTGACGCGGCCGATCGGGTGCTCCCGCAGGTAGTCGAGGAAGGCGTCTCCGAGATTCATCAATACGGGTTTGGTGAAGGTAGCTGGGCGCGCTGGACACGTATAGTTCTCCATCGATCAATTCGTACCGGTTGCCGTCCTCCGGCATAGCTTCCAGATCGGCGTTAGTCAGGCGAAGGTCGCTGGCGATACTCATGGTCGGGACAACTCTCATCCGGATGGTAGCGCAAAGAATCAACCCCACGCGATACCCTCAACTTTATGAATCGCCTTGAAGAACTGCGCCGCCGCCACGCCGCCGCCGAGGAGGGTGGGGGCCTCGAACGCCGCGAACGCCAGCATCGCGAGGGCAAACTCGCCGCCCGCGAACGCATCGAATTGCTGCTCGACGAAGACACCTTCGAGGAACTCGACAAACTGGTCGAACACCGCTGCCGCGACTTCGGCATGGACTCGCAGGTCATCCCGGGCGACGGCCTGGTCACCGGCCACGGCCGCATCGACGGACGCCCCACCTACGTCTTCGCCCAGGACTTTACCGTTTTCGGCGGCTCCCTCTCCGAAACCAACGCGCGCAAAATCTGCAAGGTGATGGACCTTGCCCTCAAGGTCGGCGCGCCCATTATCGGGCTCAACGATTCCGGCGGCGCGCGCATTCAGGAAGGCGTGGTTTCGCTCGGCGGCTATGCCGATATCTTCCTGCGCAACACCCTCGCCAGTGGCGTGGTGCCGCAGATCTCCGCCATCATGGGACCCTGTGCGGGAGGCGCCGTATACTCGCCCGCCATCACCGATTTCACTTTCATGGTTGCCGACACCAGCTATATGTTCGTCACCGGGCCCGACGTCATCAAGACCGTCACCCACGAGGACGTCACCAAGGAAGAACTCGGCGGATCCATGACTCACAATTCGGTCAGCGGAGTGGGCCATTTCATCGCCCAGGACGATGCCGATTGCGTCCGCATGATCCGCGAACTGATGAGCTTTCTGCCGCAGAATAATCGCGACGATGCCCCGCGACGCCCCTGTTCCGATCCCATCGATCGCGCCGACGCCGAACTCGACCGCATTGTTCCCGCCGAATCGAATCTCCCTTACGACATTAAAGACGTTATTCACCGCGTCGTCGACGATGGGTGGTTCTTCGAAGTGCACGAGCATTTCGCCCGCAACATCGTGGTTGGCTTCGCGCGGCTCGATGGACGCCCGGTGGGCATCGTCGCCAATCAGCCCGCGTTTCTGGCCGGCTGTCTCGATATTGACTCATCGGTGAAAGGCGCCCGCTTCGTGCGCTTTTGCGACGCCTTTAACATCCCCATAATTACGTTCGAAGACGTCCCCGGATTCTTACCCGGCACCGCACAGGAGTTCGGCGGCATCATTCGTCACGGAGCTAAGTTACTTTATGCTTATGCCGAAGCTACCGTACCTAAAATAACCGTGATCACCCGCAAAGCTTATGGAGGCGCTTATTGCGTGATGGGCTCGAAGCATCTGCGGACCGATGTGAACCTGGCGTGGCCCAGCGCCGAGATTGCTGTAATGGGCGCGGAAGGCGCGGTGAATATCGTATACCGGCGTGAATTAGCGGGAGGAGATGCATTAGTCAGAGCCCAGAAAATCGCCGAATTTAACCAGCGCTTCGCCAGTCCATTCGTGGCGGCGGAACATGGCTATATCGACGATGTTATAGAACCTAGAGAAACGAGGGTTCGTCTGATCAAATCGTTGCGCATGCTCGAAACGAAGGTAGACACCATGCCCAGGAAAAAACATGGAAACATCCCCCTCTAATGTGGGACAGGCGCTTCCGTCTGTCCATTCCTGGCGCCTACTGTCCGCCCTGGCACTCGTGCTGATCACCCTGGCCGCCTACGCGAATTCATTCGACAGCGGTTTCGTGGTGGATAACCGCGGCCTTATCCTGCAGGACCCGCGCGTCCACGAAGCAACACCCGAAAACATCCGCCTGATCCTCGACCACACCTATTGGTGGCCCAACGGCGACATCGACTTCTACCGCCCCATCACTACATTCTCCTGGCTCTTCAACTACGCCATCCTCGGCAATCGCGAACGGCCCGCTGGCTATCACTGGATCAACTTCCTGCTCCACGCCGGCAACGTGCTGCTGGTCTATGCCCTGTCGATGCGCTTCATGCGCAAGCGCTGGCCCGCCTTTTTCGTGGCCGCCATTTGGGCCGTACATCCGGTCCTGACGGAATCGGTCACAAACATGGCGGGCAGGGCCGATCTGCTTGCCGCCGGCGCGGTCCTCGGCGGCCTCCTCCTCTATTTGAAAGGTGTGGAAGCGCCGGGCTGGCGGCGAATGGCATGGCTGGCCGGCCTGCTGCTGACTACCACCATCGGAGTTTTTTCCAAGGAAAGCGCCGTGATCCTCCCAGCCGCCATCGTTCTGTATGAACTCACTTTCCGCGGCTTCCGCTGGCCCGGCCGGGCGCAACTGATGGGCTTGCTCGCCACCCTCGCGCCTATCGCGTTCATGTTCTATGAGCGATCCAGAGTCTTCGCGGGCATAACGCAAACACCGGTTCCGTTCACCGACGACCCCATCGTAGGGGCGAATTTCCTCGTCGCCAAACTCACCGCGCTCGACGTGATTGCACGCGATTTCTGGCTGATCGTATGGCCCGCCCGTCTTTCCGCCGATTATTCGTATGCGCAGATACCGCTGGCACAAGGCAGCCTGCGCGACTGGATCGTCGCCCTGGCCGTCTGCGCCATCGTTCCCGCCACGGTCTTCCTGCATCGCTTGAGCCGCGCCTCATTCTTCTTCTTCTGCCTGGGGCTGATCTGGCTCGCGCCCGCCTCCAACCTGCTGGTTCCCGTCTCCATAATGGGAGAACGCTTCCTCTACATTCCGGTGCTGGGGGTAGTAGCCTGCCTGGTCCCGGCCATCTATGCCATTGCCGAACGGGCCCAGGTTGCCAAGTATGTGCCAGTCGTCCTGGGCCTCCTGATCGCCGCCCTGGCCGCCCGCACCTGGGTCAGGAACACCGATTGGAAAGACGACCTCAGCATCGCTGAAGCCTCCGTCCAGGCCAGCCCCCGCAGCTACAAGACTCACGATATGCTGGCCAACGCTCTTCTCAACGCCGATCCCTCCCACGCCAATATCGATCGCGTCATCGAAGAATCGGAAAAGAGCCGCGCCCTGCTCGAACCCCTGCCGGATACGGACAAACCGGCGCATCCTTACATATTCGCCGCCACCTGCTATGCGCAGCGCGGAGATTACCCCAAGGCCATAACGGTCCTGCGCCAGTTCGTCACCGTTGAACAGGCCAGCCCCAGTCACATCAACGATCTCCGCCAGGCTTACGGATACATGATGCTCGCCGCCGCCTACATTAAAACGGGCGACAAGAATCAGGCAGCCGACGCGGCGGACCATGCGCGCGCCCTCGACACCTTAAATCCCAAGGTTTATATGCAATTGGCTGAAATCTACGCGACTTCGAACCGAATGGACGATGCCTTCATCAGCCTGGCGGAAGGCGAATTCGTTACCGCCGACGCCGGCCTGATGGATGCCTGGGTGGATTTGTATCGGCGCGCCGCGGGTCCCGCGAGTTGCGCACTGCAGCCCACTCCGGAAGGCCCCGCCCTCAATCCCCCGTGCCCGATCGTGCACGCTCATGTCTGCGCGGCATCGGCTTACGTTGTCAAGACTCTGGCCGCCGCGGGACAACAAGACGTAGCGTTGGCCAGAAAACAAATGTTTATCGAAAACTTCCACTGCCATGTGGAATAGGCGCTTCCGCGTGTGCCCCAAAGGGGCTGAATACCAGTGGGGGAAGGACCCACTCGAATAGTTGATGGTTAGATTCGATAGCTGGCGAGCGGCAGGTTCGGGTAACCGGGCAGGTCGAAGCCT
>Ga0302320_10007783_pt1 | contig 23500 bp, 12 predicted proteins | sample Bog_T0_3_FD_202130 | JGI IMG/M metagenome (GOLD analysis project Ga0302320, IMG submission 202130) | Peat permafrost microbial communities from Stordalen Mire near Abisko, Sweden - Bog_T0_3 | ecosystem: Environmental > Terrestrial > Soil > Wetlands > Peat | place: Sweden: Abisko, Stordalen Mire... | reverse complement strand
CGTTATCGTTGTACTGCAGGTTCTGGTCGTTGCCCCAGTTGAAGGCGAAACGGAATTCGTTGATCAGCGTGGGCGAGAAGGTATGCGTTTCGCCGAGCATATAGTTCGAGCTCAAATAGCTCTGCGTGTGGCCCTGGTTGCTTCCGATTCCGTCGAGGATCGGGCCCAGGGGCGCAACAAAAGTGTTCATAACATGCTGGTAGTCGACGCGGAAAGTAGCCAGGTCTTTGGAGCTGATGTTCCAGTCGAGTTTTCCATCCCAGTTGATTGGATCCGAGTCCTCGTTCAGATCCACCTGGTAGTTGTTAGAGGTCGCTCCCATATCCGTATCGCTCGTGGCGTTGCAGCCGGTCGTCGTACTCCAGCCGCCGTTTTTCACTCCGTAATTCGCCGTGCCGGCTGGAGAGTAGTTGGGGCAGGGGAAGGCCTGAATGAGCTTCTGCGCCACTGTATCGAGTTGTGCCTGGCTGAAGACATTCTGGCCGGGCGCGAACGTATAACCGTCATACGTATATACGCTGGAGCCAGACTGCTGAAGCGTGCCCGTCGGACCCGCCGATACTACGTTGCTGCTGCACTTGTACGAGCCGGTGTTGGTGTTGGGCACATAGAGCACTGTCGGGCAGGAGCCCTGCGTGAAGGCTGGATTCAGAAGTTCGGTGAAGTCGCCCTGCCGCATGCGCGGTGTGGGCACAGAATAGGTACTCGGATTCGCTCCAGCTACGTAGCGCGCATCCTGGAGGTCGCCAAAGAAAAACAGCTTGTTCTTGATGATTGGCCCGCCCAGGGTAGCGCCAAATTGATTCATGTGGAACACCGCCGGGCTCGAACCTGGCGCCTGTGTCCAAACCAGCGCATCGAGTTTCGTATTTCTCACGTACTCCCAGAGGTCCCCGTGAATTGAGTTCGTGCCGGACTTGGTGGTGGCGTTAATCACTGCGCCGTGCCCGCGCCCGATCTCCGCGCTGTAGTTGCTGGTCTCCATCTTGAACTCGTCGATGGCATCCGGCGGAGGCGCGATGCTGTAAGTCGACCCGTTGATGTAGTCGCTGTTCATCGTATTGTTGTCGGCGCCGTCGAGCATGTAGTTGTTCTGTTCTTCATGCTGGCCGTTGGACGAAAAATCGCCGTTGCCCGAGCCGCGTCCTACGAAGGGCGTCGAACCCGGTGCTTCCTGGGCGATAAAGATCCAGTTGCGGTTCGCCAGCGGCGCATCGTTCAGAAAATGCGTATCGACATCGACGGCCGTTTCTGCGGTCTGCGTCTGCATGATCGGCGCCGAGGATGTCACCGTCACCGTCTCGGATGTCTTGCCCGGCTTGAGTGCCAGTGGGATGTTCAGACGGTCTTGCACGTGCACCACGATTTCTTGCTCGACCGTGGTTTCGAAGTTTGGTGCAGACGCGCTGACAGTGTAGTTTCCGGTCTTGATCGGCGCAAAGAAGTAGTTGCCGCTACCGTTGGACTTGGTCTTCAGAGTCAGGCCGGTATCGACGTTCGTCAGCGTTACATCGGCGTTCGGAATGACCGCGCCGGTGCCGTCCGTGACCACGCCGATGATGGCGCCCTGGTCCGCCTCTTGCGCGGATGTCCGGGCCGCAAAAACAACCATCAGCGCCATGCTCAAAACTGCCAGGCCGCGGCAAAGCCAGCCTGCACAACGGAGATTTTGGGGTTGACTGCGCGCTGTGCGCGCAGACTTGTTTACTGTCACTTGGCGATTGCTTGCAATTGATTGCATAAACATGCGGGACTCCTCCTGGATTGTTGCGTGGGCGTAGTATCCCTTCTTTGCGCCCGCCGAAATGCTATGCAAACGTTCTTACGCTTGTCAGGGAATTTCTAAGAAACCGGTATTTATATTTTATGTAATTGATAATAAACATCTTATTGCTTCATTCATTGCCGTTGGCGATACTGTTCTAAGTGAGCGGTTCCCGCATGCCACTGGCACTTGATTCACCAATACTCTCATATCTTTGTTGATAGTAAGGCATTTATAATCAATATGATATGTCGATGTTCCAAGATGAGACCCATTATCGCTTGACTGCCGCAGCGCCAACGATGTAAGGTCTTTCCGACTACTCTGTGAGACCGGTTGCTGAGCTATTTGACTTGCGAGTAGCGGAACTTAGCCCAATCAAGCCGCCGGACACACGCCGAACGGAGAGACAGATGAGCACGTCCACAGCAGTGAACACCGCAACCCGGCAGGCTCTTGAAGCCGGCGAAGGCATTCTCAGGCTCGCCCCCACGTGGGTGCCGCGCGTCTATACCCAACCCGGACGCAGGCTCAAGCTCGATTCCCGCGATCTCTACGCCTACGGCGCGCATCGCGGAGGCATTGACGAGCGCTGGTTCGCTTCCACCACCCCGGCCATGAACGACAACCGCACGCCCGACGAAGGACTCAGCTATGTGGTCTCGAATGGCGACCGCTTCACCTTGAAAGAAGCCGTCGAATCCGAAGGACCGCGCCTGGTCGGCAAGGCGATCTGGGAGAAGTACCATCGCTGGCCCGTCTACAGCAAATTCTTCGACAACATGGGCCCCATCATGCACCATCTTCATCAAAGCGACGAACAGGCTAAACTCGTCGGCCGCCAGGGCAAGCCGGAAGGCTACTACTTTCCTCCGCAGCAGAACGCAACCGACGGCTATTTTCCTCATACATACTTCGGGCTGGAGCCGGGCACGACGCGCGAGCATATCCGCGCCTGCCTCGAGGCATGGGACAAGGGCGACAACGGAATTCTCGACTACTCCAGGGCCTACCGCCTCAAGCCAGGCACAGGCTGGCTGGTGCCACCGCGCATCCTGCACGCTCCGGGCTCTCTGCTCACTTATGAACCGCAGTGGGGCAGCGATGTGCTCGCCATGTTCCAGTCGATGGTGGAGGCGCGGCCGGTGCCGCGCAGCCTGCTCACCCAGGATGTTCCCGAAGAGAAGCACTGGGATCTCGATTTCATCGCCGACCTCGTCGATTACCCCGCCAACCTCGACCACGAATTCAAGAACCACCATTACATCGAGCCGATTCCAGTAGCCGATACCGCCAGCGAGGGCTACATCGATCGCTGGATCGTCTACGGAACTATCGCGGGCGAGCAAAAATTCAGCGCGCGTGAGTTAACCGTCGAACCGGGCGCGCGTTGCACCATCCACGACCCCGGCGCCAGCGGCATCATCGTCACCCAGGGCCACGGCCGCATCGGCAAGCTCGACATCGACTGCCCGTCGATCATTCGTTTCGGACAGATGACCCAGGACGAAGTATTTATCTCGCACGAAGCAGCGGTCGCCGGCGTCACCTTTGAGAACCACTCCAAAACCGACCCGCTGGTGACGCTACGTTACTTCGGGCCAGACGTGCACGCCAAAATGCCCGCCGTAGGAGATCACGCGCGCCTCTAAATTCCTGGCCGCCTCATCTTGCACCATGACTGGGTGCCCCCGGTCTCGTCCGCCGCGGCGGAAGACCGGGGAAACTCGGCACTCGACAGGAGAATGAACATGCGCCATCAACACTTCGAAGAAACCAACAGCAAGATTCAGGACCGCTTTCAGGAACTGAAAAAGAAGTCGCCCGACCAACTCAAATCGCGCCTCAAGCTCTCCTGGAGTAACTGGGGATTCGGCCGCGAGCCTTTGGCCGATTCGGCCGCACGTCTCGCCAAGTCGAAAGTCCCTTACATCGAGCTGCACGGCAACCACTACGGCCCCGACCTCGGCTACAAAGTGGATGAGACGTTAAAAATCCTCTCTGACCACGGCCTCCGGGTCTCCGGCGTCTGCGGCATGTTCTCCGCCGACAACGATCTGGCCTGCAATCGCGCCGTCTGCCGCCAGGCCGCCATCGATTATCTCGACCGCGAAGTTCCCTTCACCCGCGCCGTAGGCGGCAGCTACTTGCTCGTCGTTCCCGGCGCAGTCGGCCGCCCCAAGCCCTACGATGACGTTGAATTCGAGCGCTCCGCTGAAACTCTCGCCATGCGCGGCGACCTCTTCGTGAAGCACGGCATCAAGGCCGCCATCGAGCCTATTCGCTCTGCCGAAGTCAGCCTGGTGCACACCATCGCCGACGCCAGGCGCTACCTCGCGCAGGTTAATCACCCCGGCATCGGTCACATTAACGGCGACGTCTATCACATGCAGTCGGAGGAGCGGCACATCGGCGACGCGCTTCTCGATGCCGGCGCCCAGCTCGTCAATCTCCACATGGCCGACAGCAATCGCTGTGCCATGGGCGAGGGATCGATGGATCTGGCAACCATCATCCGCGCGCTCTACGTAATCGGCTTCAATCAGGGCGACCGCTTCGTCACCTTCGAGCCCCTCGGCCCCGGCGGCGATCCGTACCCCGCCATGCACGGCAAGCCCAACAAACCCAAGCTCGATGCTCTCGTCGAAACCAGCATCAGCTATTTCCGTGAGTGCGAGGAGCTAGTGTTAGCCGGCTAACTGCGCTTCACGAAGAACTCGGCGCAACGGTTCACGTTCTTCACTCATTTCACTTTCTTCACTCGTTCACTGTTCACGGATCACTAACCACTGCCCATGAAGACCTACTGCTTCGCACTCGATTTGCACGACGATCCCGCCCTGATCGAGGAATACAAGCGCTATCACCGGCTGGAAAACATCTGGCCCGAAGTGCTCCATTGCATTCGGGACAAAGGTGTCCTGAGTCAGGAGATCTATCTCGCCGGCAACCGGCTGGTCTTGATCCTCAAGACCGCAGATGACTTCGATCTCGACGCCAAAGCCGCTGCTGACAATGCCAACCCCGAGATGCGAAAGTGGGAAGAACTCATGTGGAAGTTTCAGAAACCTCTTCCCCATGCCCGCCCCGGCGAAAAATGGGTGCGCATGGAGAAGATCTTCGAGGTCAAGTAACGTAGGGTCCCCGCGTTTCTCCATCCCCGCGCAGCAATGAAGTTTTAGATTCGTCGTCAAGGAAGGTCCGATGGTTTCGCCATTCACCCTCGCCGCCGCGCTTCTATGGCAATCGCCCAACAGACTCGTCTCGCTTGCCCTTCCTGATCTGCTCATCATCGGTATCTATTTCCTGATGGTGCTGGGCATCGGCATCTACCTCAGGCGCTACGCCAACACCTCCAACGATTTCTTCATGGCCGGCCGGGAAATGACCGCATGGGTCGCGGGCCTCAGCTTTCTCTCCGCCAATCTGGGCGCCATCGAACTCATGGGCTGGGCCGCATCCACCTATCAGTACGGCATTCTCGCCGCGCACTTCTACTGGATCGCCGCCTTCCCGTCCATGGTCTTCCTCGGGCTGGTGATGATGCCCTTCTACTATCTCTCCAAGACCCACTCCGTCCCCGGCTATCTGCAACTGCGCTACGGTGAAGGAGCCCGCGCGCTCGCCGGAATCTCCTTCGCCTTCATGACCGTCCTCATGTCCGGCATCAATATGTATGCCATGGCGATTGTGATGAAAGTCGTCCTCGGCTGGAACATGCACTTCAGCATTCTGGTCTCCTCGCTCACCGTCGCCGTGTATGTGGCTCTGGGCGGTTTGTACTCCGCAATCTTCAATGAGGTCCTGCAGTTCTTTCTCATCTGGCTCGGCGCGCTCATCATTCCCGTCCTCGGCATGATGGAAGTCGGCGGCTGGACCGGCCTCAAAACGCGCATCTTCCAGGAAATGCATTCCGACGCCTACGTGCACCTTTGGAGCACCCTCGGCAGCTTCTCCAGTAATCCCATGGGCGTGCATTGGACGGGCATTGTCTTCGGCCTCGGCGGTGCCATCGCCTGCGGCTACTGGACCACCGACTTTCTCGTCGTGCAACGCGCCATGGCCGCCAAGGATCTCCGTTCTGCGCAAATGGCGCCCATCATCGCCTCTTATTTCAAGATGCTCGTGCCGTTGATCGTTATTCTTCCCGGCCTTCTCGGTCTCGCCGTGCTGCCCTATCACCTGGTACCTGAGAGCGCCATGGGGCCCGGACTGCACAGCTACAACGAAGTCTTGCCCTTAATGCTCGCCCGCTACTGCACTCCGGGCCTCCTCGGCCTCGGCATCACCGCGCTCATCGCCGGCTTCATGTCCGGCATGGCCGGCAACGTCAGCGCCTTCGCCACCGTTTGGACCTACGATATCTATCAGCCCTACATCAAGAAGGGCATGAGCGACGCCCATTACGTCAAGGTCGGCCGCTGGTGCACTCTCGGCGGCGTCTTTCTCTCCATCATCACTGCCTACTTCGTCCAGGATTTCAAAAGCATCATGGACTACATGCAGGCGCTGGTGGGCTTTTTCATCTCGCCGCTCTTCGGCACCGTGGTCATCGGCATGGTTTGGAAGCGCGCCACCGCAAAAGGTGGATTCTGGGGCCTTCTCGCCGGCACAGGTTCTTCCGTCGCCATGTACACCGCCGTCAAACTCCACCCCGCATGGATTCGCTTCGTGGCAATTTCGCCCGACGCCAAAGACATGGCCGAGAACGTGTATCGCGCCTTGTGGTCGCTGCTCATTTGTGTCGTCGTCACCGTCATCGTCAGCCTCTTCACCAAACCCAAGACCGACAAGGAACTCTCCGGACTCACGTGGGGCGCAACCATGTTCCCCAGGAACGAGCACCTGCCCTTCTATAAGACTCCGCTCTTCTGGGCTGGCGGTGTCGCCATCTTCTTCGCCATCCTGCAATGGATGTTCTGGTAATGGGTAGCTCAGAAAAAACGCGCTGTCATCCTGAGCGAGGACGATGCGAAGCAGCGGACGAGTCGAAGGACCTGTGGTTGCTTTTCACAAATTGAAACCGTCACAAAGATGGGTGCCCCACATCTCGATTCTGAGATGTGGGAGAGCACGAACCCCAACAAGACACCGTCATCCTGAGCGAGGACGATGCGAAGCGGAGGACGAGTCGAAGGACCTGCATTTGTTCTTTGTAATACCAGAAAATCAAAATGAAAAATCGAACTACAATCCAATCCCGATACCTCGCCGCCGCAATCCTCGCATTGCTCGCCGTCCCCGTTTTCGCCGCACCCAACAACACACCCCCTCCCGATCGCTTTCTCGCTCTCCACATTTCCCCGAACGATTCCGCAACCGGCCAAATGCTTTACCGCTACGGCATCCCCTTCCTCGAAACCCCCTCGCATCCCGCCACCAAAGATGTCATGCAAGCCACCGTCGGCGTCACCGTTAAAAAACTCTTCCTGCTTGGCCTCATCGAAACCCAGCGCGCCTCCGCCTGGTCCAGTCCCCTCACCTATGCCGCGCGTTACATCGTGGGCGACAATCTCGGCGCCATCCGCCTGCACTACGCCGACGGCTCCACGCAGGACTACCCCCTCATCCTCGGCGAGAGCGTCTGGTGGGGCCTGCCGTTTTACCAGACGCGCGAGCCCTTCCCGACCGACGCCCGCCTCCACAAAGCATTCGAGCAATCCCTGCATCTCTACCCCGCCGCACCCGTAGACGACGGCAACTATGTCGCCGTCATCGTTCCCAAAAACTCCCCGCTCTCGAGCATCGAAATCACCAACTCGCCCGAAAAGCATGGCTCCGTCGCCATCTCCGGCATCACGGCAGAAATCGCACCCGACGCGAGAATCCCCGGCGCGCTTCCCATCTTGCCCGGTGACTTCCCGCTCGAATTTCAAAAATTCGTCGCGGAAAAATCGCTCCGCCCCGCCGGCGTGGACGAATCCGATTCCAAAACGCATCTCCGCAATCTCAGCGACGCCTTCTACTCCACCGACGCCGATTTCAAGTCGCCCGTCGCACCCGAAATTCCCGCCGCGTACACCGGCCCGCGTGTCACCTTCAAGGGCGACAACTACACGGCGGCGTTGCAGAACGCGTTTTACGCCAACGTCCAGGACATGCTCGACAAGATCGACGCCGACGGAACCTATCACACCTCCACGCGCAACGCCCTGGCCTGGTCTGGCGATCCGCGCTCCGCGGGCGGCGAATTCGGCACCTTCCGCAAAAATGTCGGCGTCTACTACGGCGACGCGTGGTCGCGCGATTTCGGCCGCACCATGCAGGAGCTCACCGAACTCGGCTTCCTCAACAAAACCACGCCCACCGCCGACTTTGCCTTCCGTTCCGCGCGCAGTTGGGCGCAGAACCCCTCGCTCAAATACAAGGGCGTCTCGCTTCCACCGCATTGGAACCGCGTCATCAACCATCCCGATTTCGCGCAGCCACTCGAGAACGACGGCCACGGTCTCATCGCCCTCTTCATCTACAAACTCTGGCAGCGCGTTCCCGATCGCGACGCCTGGCTCCGCGCCCGCTGGCCCGACGTCAAAGCCGCCGGCGACTGGATCCCGTGGCAATTCGATCACGCCGACGTCACCGGGGCGAAAGACGGCATGCTCTACACCACCGGCGAATCCGCCGCGGGCAAAGGCTACTCCGTTTATCCCGACGCCGTTTGCATGACCGCACTCGAAGCCCTCGCACAAATGGCCGACTCCATCGGCGAAACCCAATCCGCCGCATTGTGGCGCGATCGCGCCCAAAAAATGCGCGCCGCAATCTCCGCTCGCTACGCCATCACCGATCCAAAATACGGCCGCGTGTGGACACTCGAATCCGCCGGCTGGCCCAATCAAAGCACCGTGCTCGGTCCCCTCATCTTCCTCGCGGATTACCGCGGCTTCGCTCCGCAGGACGACGACCCGGCATGGCGCCCCGTCAACGAAGCCGCCTATCAGCGCTTGATCGACACCTATCGCCCCTTCGGATTCTATGGATGGGCCATGGGCTACGGTCAGGGCTTCGTCACGCAGGCGGCCCTGCTGCTCGATCGAATGAAAGACGTAACCCCCATGCTCAACTGGACCGCCCGCGAAACCTGGGACCCCGAAATTCACTCCTTCATCGTGCCGGAAGGCGTGCAGATCGACCCCACCGGCCGTTACCTCTTCCGCACCGGCGATCAGGGCAACGGCGTGCAGGAAGCCGAGATCGTCAAAATCTTCCGCATCCTCATCGGCATCGACGACAACCAGCCCGAGCGACTGCGCATCATGCCGCGCCTGCCCTACGGTTGGACCGAAATCGCCGTCTCGAAATACCCAGCACTCGTCGAGCACAATGGAAACAGGGAGACCGCGCTCCTGCGCTACGACCTGCGCCGCGCCGGCAATCGCCTCTCGCTCGACATTTCAGCCGACCGTCAGCTGGGCTCGGTCTCCATGCGCCTCGGCCCATTCGCAAAGCAGCCTGCGGCGACCGACGTGCTCGTAAACGGCAAACACCCCTCGCAACCTGACATTGAGCAAAGCGGCGATTCCTGGTGGATCAGCTTCACCACCCCCATCGGCCCGGCCGCAACAAAGTAACCACACGTAACGCGAAGAAGGAGCCTGACAATGCCCGAACGCCGTCACATGTTGCCCGTTTGGTTTTTCATCGGAGTGCTGCTCACCATCTACGGAGTCATCATTCTCGTCGCCTCCATTGTTGACTGGTCCGAGCCTTCGCAGGCAGTTCTCTCGCAATATCATCCCGGCCTTTGGGGCGGCATCGTCCTCTTGCTCATCGGCAGCTTCTACACGCTCAAGTTTCGCCCCCGTCCGCCATCCGGCAACGGCGGCAATTGATCCGATAAGGAATTCCGCGCCCATGATGAAATTGCGGGTGCCCCATCCATTCGCGCTCTTTGCGAATGGGTGGGACAGCACGAACCCCAACTCACCCCTCTCAACCAAGCACAAACCTGGGTGCCCCATGTCCCGATTTTGGGACGTGGGAGAGCACGAACCCAGCCCCACACCCTCACTGACCCCGCCCCAATCTGCTGATATACTCGGAACCAACCGATGGCTGCGTGAGTGACCGGTTTCTACAAAGCCCTCCGCGGCGACCTGTCAGTGCGAGGAAAGTGCATGAATATCAGGGAGATTGCCAAGCGCGCCCGTGTTTCTCATTCCACCGTTTCGCGCGTCATCAACCAGGTTGAATCCGTCGACCCAAAACTGGTGCGCCGCGTGCAGGCCATCATCCAGGAAGTCGGCTACCGGCCCAACTTCCAGGCGCGTGCATTGGCGCGTGGCCGCAGTCACACCGTCGGCCTCATCGTCTCTGAGTTGAGCGGAGGCAATCCATTTTTTTCCGAAGTCATGCTCTACTTTGAGCGCGCCGCCGTCGAACAGGGTTACGAAGTTCTCGTCAGCTTCGCCGATACTGAAACCCGTCCCGATCACGTCGCCGTCTGCGCCGCCCGCATGCAGGAGCGCCAGGTGGAAGGCATCGCCACTCTCACCTTTGGCATGGAAGAGCAGTTGGCCCACACCCCCATCGACGTTCCCATGGTGTATGCCGGCGCGGACCACGATCTGCCCGGCGTACGCAATGTCCGCATCAACTATCTACCCGGCTTCAAAGACGCCGTCAAACACCTGGTCGACTTCGGGCATCAGCGCATCGGCTACATCAGCGGACGTCTCCGCTGGAGCAGCATGCGCACGCGCTTCGAGGCGCTCCGCAAAGCCATGAAAGCGGTCGGCTACACCTTCGACAAGGACCTCGTCGCCGAGTGCGATCACACCTGGGACGGTGGCGCGCAGGGTATGGGATTTTTGCTCAGCCTTCCCAAGCCGCCCACTGCTGTTTTGTGTTGCAACGATGTTGCCGCCGTCGGCGCCTTGAAGACCCTTGCCGCACGCGGTCTTCAGGCCGGAAAAGACATCGCGCTCATCGGCTTCGACGACCTCACCATCTGCCAGTACACGCAGCCGCCGCTCTCCTCTATCCAATTCTCTCCGCGCGAACTGGCCAGCCTGGCCTTCCGCGCACTCGTCGAAGAAATCCAGCACGTCCCGGCGAAAACTAATTTCGAATACAAAACGCGGTTTGTGCTCCGCGAATCCACCTGCGCCCCGCGCGCATAATCGCCGCCAGCCCCTGCGCGCCCCGGTTCGCCCCTTGTCGCCGCCTCACTGCTCCGTCGACTCGAATTCCGGATACTGCTTTGCCCAGGACGACGTAGGGTAACTGCTGTGCGGCAGGTCGAAGACCTGCTGCCGCGCTGTGCTGTCTTCCACATTGCAGCCGCGGTCATTGCGCACGTCATTCGCAGTGGTCAACTGCGCACGCGACTAACCCGAGAACTCGAACCGGACTGCCGAAGCGCAATCGGGAAGTCGCGTCAATCCACCTCAAGAAGCTCTTTCTAATGGTTTGTAAGTAGGGTTAGACGTCAGGAATGAGCCTCTGATTACAGAAACCAATTCGTAGAGACGCCCTTTTTCGCTATCTCACAAGGACCTGTGAGATGTGTCACAGTACATGCGTTTAGCCCAGCAAATTGGGAAGAATTTATTGACAGAACTACTCAAGTCGTCCTTATCATGGTTGCGACATTCATCAACAGTTCCTGGATGCGTGCTGTGAAAGTGACGGCATGGGGATGCACCGTCACGCTGAATGGAACGGATAACGTTTTACTAGTTACCCCGGCCGGTGAGCTGGATCACACCGACCACCCTGCTTTGTCTCGAGCGCGCTTCCGGAATATCACTGCGCCGGTTTTTGGGCCTGCGCACATCGAGTTTCCAGCACGCACCAGCGCGCTTCTCACAGCGCGCTGGCCAGAAAGGCAGGACCATGAACCACCGCAATTGGTTTTTCTCGTGGGTAACTACTCTTCATAATCTTGGCGGTCTGCGGCGCGGCACATTGCTGCTGGCCGCAGCCGTGTGCCTGTTCGCCACTCCAGCGGTGGCGCAACTCGGCTATACGGTCAACAACACCGGCGATCCCGGAACCGGAACTGCTACCAACTGTCCGGTGAATTCATCGGCATCGGGGCCAGGCACCTGCACGTTGCGCGATGCCCTTGCCGCAGCCAACGCGTCAGCCTCGTCTGCGCAGGGCGCGACCATCGTTTTTGATCCTTCGCTGACGGCGAGCGACGCGGCCGACATCCGTTTTTGCATAGGCTGCGGCCCCTACCTGGTCAACAATTACATCGCGATCATCGGGCCTTCGAGCGGTCATCCCGTGGAGATTGACGGCTTCTTCACCGATCTGAGCGGCGTGTCGATGCTATTCGACGAAACCGGCGGAAGCCTTGTCCTCTCTGGAAAGTTGATTTTCATGAACGGCGCGGGGACAGAGGCCTACCCAGGCGGTGCCGGTGGCGGCGGCCAGGCAGGCGGCATCGAGATTGATGGCGGAAGCTTAATAGCCACCGGCGTTACCTTCCAGAACAATCTGGGACTGAGCGGCGGCGCCATTTACAACAACAGCAATGCCAGCATCGGCGGAAATCCCACGGTGACGGTGAACAACTGCAGTTTCATCTTCAACAGCACCGGCATCACAAGCAATCAGGGCTCGTTGCTTGTGCAAAACAGCACGTTTTCTGAAAATGCGGCGGCCCTGGTGAGCGGGAGTCCGGTTACCGGTGAAGCGGCGGGAGGCATCCTGGCCAACAACACTGTCGTCACCGTCCAGAACAGTTCCTTCCTGAACAACTCCAACAACAACAATGGGCAGGCCGGTGGCGCCATCGCTTTGACGGGAGATCCGGGGGTTGCCAATATCGGCGTGTCGGGCAGCACCTTCGCCTACAACTCCGCGGTAGCCGAAGGCGGAGCCGCCTATATTGGCCAGGGCCTCGCAGCATGGTTTACCAACGACACCTTCTACGCCAACTCCGTCCAAACTTACCCCAACACCATCACGGACCAGGGCGGCGCGGCGGGCATCTTCGCCGATTCCAACAGCGACTTGTCGTTGCAGCAACTAACCATGCAGGATACCAACTCGGGTCCAGGGTTATATGACGACACCCTCGCCTACGGAAATCTGTCGGTCGTCAACAGCCTGATTTACGGCGAGGTAATATACGCTGGCACGGTCAATGCAACGGGTAACGTCTGGAACTCGAGCACGCCCATCTCCGCACTCGGCAACTATGGCGGCCCGACGCAAACCATGATGCCGATGCCCCAGGGGAACACCGTCTCGGCCGTGATCTGCGGCGGAGCAACCACCAACCTCGGAAACGACGCGACGGGCGGCGGCATTACTCTGCCGTCAACCGACCAGCGCGGGTACGCGCGCATTGGAGACAATCACGGCAGTCCCTGCGTGGACGTAGGAGCGGTGCAATCGGCTTACTCGCTGCAATGGATAGCCTCACCTTCTAATCCGCAGGTGGGCGGCGCCACGATGACGGCCACCTCCGCACCTACCTATCCCACGGTGCAGTTGCTGGAACACAACAACGTGATCGCGCTCGCCGGAGCCATCATCCCTGCGGCTCTGACCACCGGCACACTGGGTGGCACAATCACGGCAACCACAGCGCCGAACGGTGTCGCCACCTTCAACGCGCTCACTTCGCCCGTTGTGACGACTCCAATCTCCGGTGACCAACTATTCGCCGGGCTCTACATCGGCCCGGGACCGTCGCCCGGTGATACCAACTGGGGGAACTACCCCAGCACCCCCTTTGACATCACCGATCTCACTCTTCCGCCGACCACGCTCGCCAGCGGAACCGTGGGAACCGTCTATTCGCAGATCATCAACCCGGCGACAGGAGGCGAAGGAACCATCGCCTACGCGGTCACCGGCGGTGCGCTGCCAAATGGGCTGAACCTCAATAGCTCCTCGGGAGCGATCACCGGCATTCCCACAGCAGCTGCTCCCTCCGGAGCCTCCTTCACCATCACCGCAACCGATAGTGACGGCGACACCGCGACCCAGCTCTACTCGATCTCGATCGCCAAGGGCACGCCAATCGTCAGCTGGGCGACGCCAGCAGCCATCGCCTACGGCACGGCGCTCAGCGGTACGCAACTGAACGCGACCGCGTCCCTCGACGAATCGAACATACCCGGCAACTTTAACTACACGCCGCCATCGGGAACGGTCCTCACCGCTGGAACGCAGACGCTTTCCGTGCTCTTTACCCCCACCGACACGGCCGACTACACCACCGCCACCCAGACAGTGCAGTTGCAGGTGAATAAGGCCACACCGCTCATCACCTGGGCGACGCCCACTGCCATTACTTACGGCACCGCGCTCAGCGCCACGCAACTGAACGCCACGGCAAGCTCCAGCGGATCGAGCGTGCCCGGCAACTTTACTTACACGCCGCCATCCGGAACCATTTTGACCCCCGGAAATCAAACCCTCTCTGTTGCGTTTGCGCCCACCGATACCACCGACTACAACAACGCATCGCAGACCGTGACGTTGGTGGTGAACAAGGCCACACCGGCGGTCAAAATCTCGCTCACCGCGGGCTCGAATCCGGTCTTCCAGGGCAACAGCGTAACCTTCACGGCGACCGTGTCCTTCAGTTCGTCTGCAGGACCCGTAGCCACGCCAACCGGCTCAGTTAGCTTCTTGGTTGGTTCGTCGTCGCTGTGCGCAACCGTCAACCTGACCGCGGGCGCCGCCCCTTGCACCACAAACACATTGGCGCAGGGCGCGGACGTCATCACCGCCAGCTACACCGGCGACAGCAACTACAATCCAGTAGCGGCCGCCGCCAGCACCTCATTGACTGAAACCGTCATGGGGCTGATTTTGACCCCGCTTCAGAATGCGCTCACGGTGATTCCAGGACAAGCCGCCGTCTACTCCATCACCGTAGGCACCACGCCGTCGGGATCTCCCACAACCTTCCCGGCGCCGGTCACATTCACGGTCACTTGTGGCTCCTGCGCGGGAGGCGCGTTCCCAGCCGGCATCACTGCCGGGCTGAACCTTACGTCTCTTTCGTCCACGGGCACGCTCGTATTGACCCTTCAAACCACGAATGTGGCGAGTCTGTCGCCCTCCAACATACGTCCCGGCAGCGCCTCGCGGTTCGGGCCCCTGGCACTGGCGCTTTTGCTGCTGCCCTTTGCGCGCCGGTTGCGCCGCACAGGCCGCCGTCTGTCGCAAATCGGTCTCGCCCTGCTTCTCGCAGTCGTCAGTCTGGCTGTAGCGACGGGCATTTCGGGCTGCGGTTCAACCGTCGGCTTCTTCGGCCAGGCGCAGCAAAGCTACTCGGTAGTAGTTACCGCAACTTCGGGTTCCTACACCGACACCACCACCGTCTCGGTCACCGTCGAGTGAGCAAGGAGAGAGTCAGATGCAAATATCAAATGTTGGAAAGGCGCTGCTCGTAGGCGCATGCATATTGGCGGGGACTGCCGGCTGGTCGCAGCAAAAGGCGGCCGCGCCTGAAGTTTCCACCGACATCGCCGCCACCTTCGCCGTGGAACATTCGCAGGTCGTTCCCTCCAAGTGCTGCTTCTGGTTAATGGGCGGTGGAGCGGACGCGGCGATCACCTTCAAGAATGGTCTGGGCGCCGCAGTTGCGTTCACTGGCGACCATGCTTCCAACGTCACACCTGGCGTGGATGTCAACAAAATAACCATCATGGCGGGGCCGCGCTATACCTGGACCGTCCCTCAGTCGAAGAGTGCATCGCAGAAGAATTATCAAATCTTCACTCAGGGACTCTTCGGCCGCGTGCACGGCTTTAACGGAGCCTACCCGGCAATGCCCGCGCTGGCCTCCACAGCCAACGCCTTCGCGTTTCAGGCGGGCGCTGGCCTCAACCTTCTCTGCCATAATAACTGGGGCGTGCGTCTGCTTGAAGCCGACTACGTGCACTCCACACTGCCGAACGGCTCAGGAAATCTGCAGAACGATTTCCGCATTTCGTTCGGCGTCACCTGGCACCACTAGGGGGCAGTCCATTCGCACCAGCCCCTGCCTCCAAAGCAGGGACTGCTCCCTCAGGCGGTGGTTCCATCGAGCGCCGGAGCGGCAATCGTCCACGCGATGCTGCTCCGGCGTCCCATTTGCACAATATCCTTCCCGGCCCCACGCCATGCTGCCCAGGTCGCACAGTGCGCCCGCTCTGCGCTCCGTCTTGGCCGCGTACTCCGCCGCTCTCACATCCGAAAATTCATCTGCGCGGTACGCCCCAGCCCAGGGTGCGTCTCATTAGATCAAAATCGTTTTGCCCATGATCTCCACCTTCCAACCGCAGGTCGCCGCGACAACGGAAGAATCGAACAATCGAAGCAGGCAAAAGCCTCAGCCGGCATCGCATGAGCAGAGTCTCGCTCGATAGCAACCAGGCAGAGTGCATACCGCCAATTGCTCGATCTGCTCTCTTCTGACGAACGGAAGCGCAACATGCGCCATGTCGAGAAAGTCTTTGCGCGTTCATGCTTTCTTGATGCGTCGGATCCGATGCTTGAAACAGCACAACTGTGGTTTCTCTCAACGGCAAGCTCGCGGATCTCTTCGCGCGCTGCGGAAGTTCTGCGTAACTGCTCGCGGATCGACAATGACAGCTAACAGAAGCTGAACCTGGTTGGGATTCGGCAAAGCCGCTGCATGTTCAGACGATTCGCAACGATATCTATTAATCACGTCCGCTCATGATCGGATTTATAGATTCCATATACGGCCTTTATGCGCAGCTTACGCGATGCCGCTTGTAATCGTCATGTGGCTGTACTCGGTGCCACCAATGCCCTCGGCTCAGGAGACAGGGAGTGTCTTAGCGGTATCAACATATATCTGAGCCGGATTGCACGGAAACATAACAATGCAAGTCACAGCACGTGAAGACCGCTAGGCACTTATCAATTTCACGCGAGAGGTTAGGATGAAAAATATTGTTTGGACCGCCGTGACGCTGGCAGCAGCACTTATTGGCGCAACATGTTCTGCCAAAGCGCAGACCGCCTCAACCGCCCATTCAGACTTAACGCCGACGACCCAGGCCACACCTCCGCAGCCTGCGCAGGTGGCAGCTACTGATCCACCGGCCGCTCCCGGCACTACCACCAGCCGTCCCGCCGCCGCGACGGCATTGCCCGAGTCGCCTCTGGAGCAGGAGGTTGAAGTTCTCAAGGCGCGCATCGACCAACTCGAAAAAGAAGTTGAGCACGCGTCCACGCTCCAGGGCTCCAGTGACGCCACTGCGCTGAGTGCCGCGGAAAAAAATCTCCTCGGCCCCAATCAAGCCTCAGTTCTTCATGCCACTGCGCCTGGCTCGACTATGGTCAGAGCCGTCACGCCGCAGGAACCAGCTGCTCCCGCCGCGCCGGCGGCCCCGGAAATCAGCGCGCAAACCACCACCAAGGGCGAACCGTTCCCCGGCGACTGGACATGGCTAAACAGCAATGGACACCAGACAGACAGCCCCATGGCCACCAAGTACTTCACGCCGGAGTTCAGGGCCGACGCAAATTACACGCTCGATTACAATCATCCAGTGGACGATACCCTGGGCGGATCTACAGAAACATTCCGCTCGGATGAGTGGCAACTGGAGCAGATCAGCATTGGCGGCGACATTCACATTAACAATGTGCGCGGACGCATTCTCACAATGGATGGCTTGTTCGCCACGACGACGGTGCGCAACGACGGCAGTCCTAACCGCGGTCAGTGGGATCTGGCGAACGCATATAAATACGTCTCCGAAGCGTGGGGCGGCTATCACTGGGATGTAGCTCATGGCCTGAACGTCGATGCGGGTATCTTCGTTTCCTACATCGGCCTCTTCAGTTATTACAACTTCGATAACTGGACCTATCAGCCGTCATTTGTATCGTCGAACACACCATGGTTCTTCAACGGTCTTCGCATCCAATATTTCCCCACGAGCAAACTGAAGATTGAGCCGTGGATTATCAACGGCTGGCAATCGTACGCGCGCTATGGCAGCAAGCCCGGTCTGGGTGGACAGATTCTCTGGCGTCCCAAGCCGTACCTTGACTTTGTGTGGAATAACTATGGCCTGGGCGAAGACGACTCGACAAATCTTGGCCGCTCGCGCATCCACGCCGACTATAGCGCCCAAGTCAAGGTATATGACCAGCCGAAGAACTTTCTGGACAAGATCGCGTTCACAGTCACCGGCGATGCGGGATGCGAGTATGGCGGCGGCGGAGTTTCCTTCGCCACCCCCGATGGCGCGTTAAACAAGAACGGTCTCTCGCCCTTGAAAGGCACCACCGATACGTACAACGGCGGCGTTAACTGTCACGGCAACTCGAAAAACGGCCGGCCGAAGCAGGACTTTGTCGGTTGGATGATGTACAACCGCTACTGGTTCAAGCACGATCTTTATGCAGTTACCCTTGGCGGCGGTCAAATGAACAACCCCGGCCGCTATCTTACCCTACTGCCGCCCATCAACGGCGCCACGGCCATTAGCGGGTCTCCGTACTACACAGAGTCTGCCGGCGATCGCGCCCAGATGCACGACGGCACCATTACCTTCGACTACATGCCCAGCCAGTTCATTACCTTTCGCTTGGAAGAGGGTTATCGCTACTCGGATACGCCCTACTGGACGGGACGCGGCGGCATCACCCCGCCAGGGGGGAACACCGGAGCGCCCTCACAATACGTCTGTGCCGGCGGCGGTGCTTCGGGTTTCGGCTACGGCACGGCGGGCCTGGACAGCGCTGAGACCGCCTGCGGCGCGGCGCCTGGGGACGTAGGCAAGCCCGCAGGTCTCAATTCGATCTGGTGGCCGGATCTGCGTACCAACCAGACAGTCAGCACCATCGCGATTATGGTTCGCTTTTAGTCGCGCCATGGCCCGGCCGGTCGCAGTCTCGTAACGGCGGCCGGACTTGCTAACTCAGAGACTGGCACACAGCACCGGGATTTTATGCAATTCCGGTGCTGCCCAGATCGATGAGTAACTTTAGTACGGCGGCTACTTACCGGCGCATAAGTGCTAACAAATGCTCGCAAGGATGTAAGTGGAGTGCAAAGGTAATTACTGATGGAGTTAGCTCTCAATCTCGGATGGACGGCGCTGGCCATAGGGATGTGCTGGCTGTGGTTGCATCGTGCGCCCCGCGAGGGTCGGGGACGCTTGGCGCAATTCGTCTCCCTGGGGCTAGTCCTCATTTTCATGTTTGTTGTGATCACGATGTATGACGACATGGCGATGGCGCAAAATCCCGCCGAGACACGCTGTATCCAGCGCGAGGACGATTTGGGCGCGCATGCACACGCCGAATTTCATCCGGTTGTGGCATCGATTCCAACGCTTGCCGCGGAGCTTGATTTTAGCTCGGTTCGCCATGCTGTGCCGGGTAGCCTCCTTGTCCCGACTGTGAAGGTTCCGGCTCTCTTTTCCATTCAGAATAGGCCCCCTCCCGCGGCCTGATTCACTCCTCTCATTCGATCGAAATCCAGGCAGGTTTACTTCCTGCAGATGCTACGCGCAGCAATGCGCAGAGGCAGCTTCAGAAAGAGACTTGTTCCACAGTCCGGCCATGATCACAACGGCTACCGCTGTTGGAAGGTATCCGGTGTCCAGATGGCCGAGATGCACAAGGGGGCAGGAATCATGATGAAAAGCAAAGCTATGTGATTTGCGCTGCTGCCGATAGTGCTGATCGCAACTACCGTGATCAGCGGCTGCAAGAGCGATAAGGTCAATGCGGACGCCGAGGCGCCGCCGCCGGCCAAGGTGGTTCCCGCGCTGGATCCCTCCTTTTTCGCGGTGGAGCATCCGGAGTTGTATCCGATCGCAACAGCGACCCAATACCAGGCCCCATCGCAAATGCCCGTGACCGGCACTGTGTTTCCGGACATCTCGCGAACGGTTCCGGTGATCTCGCTCGCCTCCGGCCGCGTTGTGGACATCCGCGCACGCCTTGGCGACGCAGTAAGGAAGGGTCAACTCTTGTTGCGGGTTCGCAGCGACGACATTTCGGGAGGCTTCGACGCTTACCGCAAGGCCATCTCCGATGAACTGCTTGCGCGCAAGCAATTGGATCGCGCCAAGCTGCTGTACGAGCACGGGGCCATTGCGCAGCAGGACCTGGAGGTTGCGCAAGACACCGAGGACGACGCGAAGACCACCCTCGATACCGCGACTGAGCATCTCCACCTGCTCGGCAGCGATCCCAACGATCCGAAGGGACTTGTCGATATCACCGCTCCGGTTTCCGGTGTGATCACCGATCAGGAAGTGGCGATCGGGGCGGCCGTGCAGGCCTACTCTACGCCGAACCCATTCACCATTTCGGACCTCACCACCGTGTGGATCGTCTGCGACGTCTACGAAAATGACATGGCCAACGTGCGCCTTGGGGAACCCGCCCAAATCAAGTTGAACGCCTATCCGGACAAAGTTCTCAATGGCACGGTGAGCAACATCGGTTCCATTCTCGATCCGACTATCCGCACCGCGAAGGTCCGTATTGAAGTGGCCAATCCGGGCGAGATGATGCGGCCGGGCATGTTTGCCTCGGTGACATTGTTCGGCAAGGGAAAGCAGAACTACGCGGCAGTCCCGGCGTCCGCGATTGTGCATCTGCACGACCGAGATTGGGTCTACATCCCCACGGACGGGAAGTTCAAGCGGGTTGAGGTTGTCAGCGGTGAACAGTTACCGGACCAGATGCAGGCGATTCTGTCCGGGTTGCAACCGGGCCAGCAGGTCGTGACAAACGCGATCAATCTCGAAAATGCGATCGACAATGAATAACGCCCGGCTCCAGGATCCGAGGAAGAAACGATGATTCGCAATCTCGTAGATTTTGCTCTCAATAATCGATACGTGGTGCTGGCGGTTGGGTTGCTCTTGCTCGGCTGGGGGGCGGTGTCGTTCCACAACATGCCCGTAGAGGCGTATCCCGACATTGCCGATAATTACGTGAATATCATCAGCCAGTGGCCCGGGCATTCCGCCGAAGAAATGGAGCAGCAAGTATCGGTTCCCGTCGAAATTCAGGTCTTTGGCATTCCGCATCTCGCCACGGTGCGGTCGGAATCGATTTTTGGTCTTTCCCTGATTACGCTCATCTTCGACGATTCATCCATCAACGACTGGAACCGCCAAAAGGTGCTGGAAAGGCTCACGCAGGTCAGTGTGCCGGCGGGCGTGCTGCCTCAAATCGGCACGGACTGGAGCATGACGGGCCAAATCTACTGGTACACCGTCCGCAGCACGAATCCGGCGTATGACCTGATGAATCTGAGGAGCATCGAAGACTGGACTCTGTACAAGGAATTCAGAAAAGTTCCAAACATCGTGGACGTAAGCGACTTTGGCGGCACCGCGCGCGAATATCAGGTGCGCGTCGATCCCAATAAGCTGATCTCCTACGGCTTGAGCATCAGCCAGGTGGAAAACCAGCTGGCTAACAATAACGTGAACGCCGGCGGCAGCTTCGTCGAAGAGGGCGCGCAGCAATTGAACGTTCGTGCGCTCGGACTTTACCGCAGCGTGCAGGATATCGAGAACACCGTCTTGTCGACTTCGAATGGTGCTCCCGTTCGCGTCAAGGACATCGCGGTGGTCGAATGGGGCCCCAGAATCCGGCTGGGGCACATGGCCAGGGCCGACCATCGTCCAGACGGCGTGATTGTCGATGAGCCCGACGTCATCCAGGGCGGCGTGCTCATGCGCAAGGGGGCCGAAGAAGGCCCTACACTCGACGCGATTCACCAAAAGGTCGACGAGCTCAACAACCACATCTTGCCCGAAGGTGTGAAGGTTATTCCCATGCTCGACCGCAGCGATCTGCTTCATTTCACTTTGCACACGGTGCTGCACAACCTCGGCGAGGGCATGATCCTGGTTACGATCATTCTGCTGCTCTTCCTCGGCAATGTGCGCGCGGCACTTATTGTTGCGGTGACAATTCCGTTTTCCCTGATGTTTGCCTCAATCTTTCTCAATTTGAGCAATATCCCCGCAAACCTTATTTCACTTGGCGCGCTCGATTTCGGGATGGTCGTTGACGGCGCAGTGGTGATGGTGGAGAACATCGTTCGGCACCTGAGCCGCGAGTTTGGCGCCAACGCGGCAAGCGGACAGCATACCAACGGTGAAATCGACGATGAGCCCAGGGGCCGGCAAACACTTCCCAAGCCTGTTTCTACTGTGATTCGTGAGGCGTGCCACGAGGTCCAGCGGCCGGTTTTCTTCGCCATCGCCATCATCATCACCGCCTACATGCCGATCTTTACGCTGCAACGAGTCGAAGGCCGTTTGTTCCGCCCCATGGCATGGACCGTTGCCTTCGCACTCCTCGGCGCCATGACGTTCTCGATCCTGATTGCGCCCGTGCTCTGCGCCATTGTTTTCCGAAATGGAGTCAAGGAATGGCGCAACCCGGTCATGGTTTTTCTCATCGATCGTTACCGGACCGGCGCGCGCTGGGCTGTCAAGAACCGCGTGATCGTTGTCGGCGCTGCCCTGGCTTCGTTGGCCGTCGCCCTTTTCCTGGCGTTCAGCGGTGTCATTGGCTCGGAGTTCCTGCCGCATTTGGACGAAGGCGCCATTTGGGCGCGCGGTGCCATGGCCAACAGCGTAGGCGAGACGGAAGGCACGCGCTTCACCCAGCAATCCCGTTATATCCTCGCCTCTTTCCCCGAGGTCACCAAGGTCGTTTCGCAAGCTGGCGCGCCCGACGATGGAACCGACACCGGCGGATTCGGCAACACGGAATACTTCGTCGACTTGAAGCCCAAGGATGAATGGCGGCCGGTCTTTCATCAAAACAAAGAAGAACTGATCGCCGCAATGGATCGCGAACTGGAGAAACACCCAGGGGCCTTCTGGAATTTCTCTCAGCCCATTGAGGACAACGTCGATGAAACCATGACCGGCACCAAAGGCGGACTGTGCGCCAAATTATACGGGCCGGATCTGGACGTTCTCGAGAAAAAAGGCGAACAGATCAAGGATGTCATGTCCAATATTGACGGGGTCAAGGATTTGGGAATTCAACGCGATACTGGCCAGCCGAATATCGACCTCACTGTTGACCGTCAGGCGGCTGCGCGTTTCGGCATCAATGTGGCCGATATTCAAGATGCGATTCAGACCGCGGTCGGCGGTAATCCTGTCAGCCAGGTCTTGCAGGGAGAGGCAGTCTACAACGTCGTGGTGCGCTATCAAAAACCCTATCGCGATACCAAGGAGGCCATCCAGAATATTCGACTCCTCACTCCCTCGGGTGAGCGCGTCTCGCTGGCCCAGGTAACCAAAGCCCAGATTCGCGATGACGCCTACGACATCTACCGGGAAGACGGATCTCGGTACGTGGCCATCCGCTTTGAGGTGCGCGGGCGCGACCTGGGCACCACAGTCAAGGAATCCATCGACAAGATCGCCAGGAATGTGCAACTCCCTCGTGGCTATCACCTCGAATGGTCGGGAGAATACGCGAGCGAAAAGCGCGCCGAAAGCAGGCTGGCCCTCATTGTGCCACTCACCATCTTCTTGATCTTCATCATTCTCTACGCCATGTTTCGTTCCTTCAAGTGGGCGCTGCTGATTCTCGCCAACGTGGCCATGGCTCCCGTTGGCGGCTTGCTCGCTCTCCTTGTCACCGGTACATACTTCAGCGTGTCTTCCGGTGTCGGTTTCCTGGCGCTGTTCGGCGTCTCCGTCCAGACCGGTGTCATCATGTTGGAATACATCAACCAATTGAGAGTTCGCGGCTATACCGTCGTCGATGCCGCTGTCGAAGGCGCAGTCTTGCGGC
>Ga0302320_10007779_pt1 | contig 23506 bp, 20 predicted proteins | sample Bog_T0_3_FD_202130 | JGI IMG/M metagenome (GOLD analysis project Ga0302320, IMG submission 202130) | Peat permafrost microbial communities from Stordalen Mire near Abisko, Sweden - Bog_T0_3 | ecosystem: Environmental > Terrestrial > Soil > Wetlands > Peat | place: Sweden: Abisko, Stordalen Mire... | reverse complement strand
ACGAAATCGGCCTCGGCTCCGGCAAACACGGCGTTGACCTTGGGCACTCCGCCGATGACCGCCGTGCGAAAGGCGTAGGCCTGGAGTTTGGCCCCCGGCAGAGCGCGGGCCCAGTCCGGCTGGGCGAAAAAGCCCGGGTGCGGCGTGATGACTTGGAAATCCCAGTCGGAATAGGGGTCGGCCACTTCCAGCCGCTCACTGGCCGGGCGTTCGCGCGAGCCGATGAGGACGAGGCCGCTCACTTCCGGTGATTGCTCCGCCCAGGCGGTGATAATAGATCCGAGGTCGGGCGCCTTCATAGGCTCCGCAGTGAAATGAGGATTTCCGTGCCTTCCAGCCCGGGGCCGGCATGGATTTCGCCGTGATGCAAGCGAAGGATCTCCTTGGCCAGGAAAACGCCCAGGCGCCCCTGGTTGGGCACCGCCGTGTCCTCGGGCTCCGGGAGAATGCCTTCCAGCTCGAGCAAACGCCCCTTGATTGAGAGCAACGCGGTGAGCTTGCCGCCGTCGCCGGTGGAGCGGACTTGGAGAATGAGGTCGCGCATGCCATGGCCGGGGCGGTTCTCCGCCACCGAACTCACGAGCGAACGCACGGCAAAATCGACCAGCTCCGTCGCCACCACCAAGCGGACCGGATCGGGCCCGATTTCCACCTTGAGGCTGAGGGCATCGCCGATGGCCTGCACCATCTCGCGCAGATCGATGGCGGTGCCGTCGGCCTCATGGAGAGTCTGCATGACGCTGAGCTGGCGGTAGAGGGCCTCGAGCTTGGCCACGTCGCCCAAGGCGGTCTCGAGCAGCGGCGGCGGCGGCGCCTTGTCGCCGGAGAACTGGCGCAGGGTGGCGAGCGAAACCAAGGCATTGCCGACCTCGTGGCTGAGGGTGAGGCCAATCTCGCGCAACAGACCGCGGCGGCTGACCCGCTGGCGGGCGGCCGCATCGTGCAGTTCCGCACTCGCCTCCTCCCAAGAAGCCCAAATGCCGCCGGTCTCGGAAATCATTCCGGCGGCCGCCCGGAAGGGCTGGCCCTCCGAAGGAGCGACCCGGGAAATCTCCCGCTTGCGCTGCACTTGCCCGATCAGGTCGCGCACCACGAGGGGCACATGCCGGGGCACGCCCTCATCCGGGGCGAGCACGAGCGTATTGGGCAAGTATTTGGCCCCCAGCATGGCTTTTTCCGACAGTTGATTGAGCCGGCCGAGCTGGCTCGCTTTGGCCAGGCAAAGGCGGAGGAGGCGCGCGAAGAAGACGGCCCGGGTCCGATCCGCCTCATCGTAATGCTGGCCGTCGTCGCGCACCCCGAGCGCGATCAGCCCGAGCAGGCGGCCATTGTCGTGCACCGGCACCAGCACCCGCGCCCCCCACAGGGCGAGGCGGTTCCGCACCGCAAGCTCCGCCACCGGGTCGGCTTTCACTTCCCAGATATTGGCGTCGATGATCGCCGGATGATTCTCAAAAAAGGCCACGATGGGATCGTCCGCCGGAAAAAAGGACGTGCCCCGGTCGGCCCGAAAAAGATCGGCCTCGCGCAGGAAAAAGACCGTGTGGGAGGCGTGGAGGAGCAGGCGGGAGGCCCGGCGGAATTCCGTCGTCAGGCGGTCGCGCGAGTCCAGGTTCTCCACCACGCCTTCGAAAAAGTCCCACCATTCCGCGGCGTCGGTGGCGGGCGCGGGCGCGCGCCCGTTCGGCCGGCCCTGATCCGGCCGCCGGTTCATTTCCACCACCATGTTGAACATCGACTGCTTCTCGGCCAACTCCTCGACCAAAGGCAGCAGATCGCGCAGGCGGACATTGCTCTCCTCGTAGGAGAGATAGGCTTTGGCCCGGCCGGCCATTTTCGCCTGCTCAAACGGCGCGCTGCGGGGCTCGCCGATATAGATGGTGGGGCAGCGGACGAGCGCCGCCGGCAGATCGCGCTCGGCCGCCGCGTCCAGAATCACCACCGCCGAAAAGCCGACAGAATTGAGACTGGGGAATTCCTGCGCTCCGAGCCGTATGATCGTTCGTCCAGGTGACAATTGGCGTTCCCAAGCATTCGCCAGTTCGGTATCTGCAGTGGCGAGGACTACGATGGTTGGCATGGAAACGTGACGCGGAAGGTCGCCCCGTGCCCGGTTTCGGGCGGGTCGACTTCGATGCCGGCGTTGAGGCCGGTGAGGATGTCCCGACAGATCGCCAAGCCGAGGCCAAACCCCGAAGACTTGGTCGATTGAAAGGGTCGAAAAAGGCGGGTGCGAATTTCCGGGGCAATCCCCAGGCCGCTATCGGAGACGAACATCTCGACCACGCCGCTACGGTTGCGGGTGCCGATCTTGACCCAGCGTTCCGCGTCGCGACTTTCCGAAGCCTGGATGCCGTTGAGGCAGAGATTGAGCACGACCTGCTTGACCGCGGAAGGATCGGTGAAGGCCTGGTCCGGTATCGCGTCGAATTCCGTCAGGAGGCGGACCCGCTTGTCCGCGGCTTTGGGCGCGACCAATTCCAGGCTGGCCTTTAGGACGGCGTGGAGTTCGACCATCTGCGCGCTATAGGCGCGGGGCGAGGCCAGCTCCAGCAGCTGCTCCGTCAGGCGGTCGATGCGGTTGACCTCTTCGGTCATGAGGCGGAAGAACTTTTCGCGGAAGATCGGATCCTGGTGCCGGGTCGGCAGCAGTTGGACGAAGGTCTTGATCGAGACGAGCGGATTGCGGATCTCGTGGGCCAAGCTGGCGCCGAGCAGGCCCACGGTCGCCAGCTGTTCGGCGTGCTGCATTTTCTCTGTCAGATGGGCGCGTTCCAAGGCCCCGCCGAAAATCGAGCCCAGCTCCATCAGCTGGGTCACCTGGGGATAGGTATAGGGGCGGCGGGAGGCGGCGACGCCACATCCGACCAGCACCATCAGGGAGGGCCCTTCCTTCAGGATCAGGACGCCCAGCTTCTGTTGGACGAGGAGTTCCGCCAGAACGGCGCGCTCCGGCGTCGTCTTTTCCCGCCCCAGCCGCTCCGGGGTGATCCAGCGCAGCTGCCGCAAGCCCTGGATGGCCACGCAGCCCACATCGAGCTCGAGACCGGACCCGCGCAGGGTTTCGGCGTTGCCGGAAAGGAGAATGGCATGGTCGGTCTGGCCCCAGCCTTTGAGTATCTTCAGAAACCCCCGCTCGAGCTTGTCGGTCTGGGACTCCCGGCTCGCCACCGCGAAGGCCTCTTGGCGGGCGGCGGTCGCCTGGGGATAATACTGAAAGCGGGAGTCGATCCAGGAGCGCACGACGGCCGCGGCGATCAGGGTCACGATCGTAGTCGGCAAGAAGGCGATGGCACTGGGCAGCAGTTGCACCACCAAGCGGTAGGTGCCGTAGGAGACCGCCGACACCACCAAGGCCAAGACAATGCGACTGACCGAAAGACGGAGGATCTGCGAGGCATCGAAAATCCGGTGGCTGGTGATGGCGTAGGCGGTCGCGGCATAAAACCCCAAGATGAAGAGGGGCTGCAGCCGGATGTAGAGGGGATCCCGCGTGATGGCATTCAACGCCATCGTAATGAAGATAGCGCTGGTCGTGGCGCAGCCGCCCCCCAGCCAAACCTGCAATTCCAACCGGCGGTCGCCCGTAAGCCGCTGGGTGGTTTTGAACATGTTGCGGAAGAGGAAGGCGTAGAGCGCCAAATCCGCGAAAATATAGACGTAATACCCCAACCCCCGGACGCGATGGACCGAGGTGGAGCTGGAGGGAATGAAAAAATCCGTGAAGCAGAGCGCGCCCAAGCTGATGCTGATTGCAATCCAGCCCAGGCTCCGCCGGAACCGCTTGAGATCGATCCGATCGTCGCCCGTCACCACGCACTCCTGGACCAGCCAAAAATGGAAAGGCACGGCCGCTCCCACCGCACAGGCCAGTCTCAGCCAAAACAGGCCGGCATCGCCGTGAAAAACATAGGCGGCGAGGTGGAGGAACCCCAGCCAGATGGCCAAATGAAGCGAACACGTGAAAACCACCCGGTTGACGGCCCGCCCGGGGTTGGACCACATGATGAGGGCGCCGACGACGGCGACCACGATGGCGGCAAACGATGCGGTCGAGATCAGCATCGCTCCAGAATCATGCTCGAGTTTACCCCGGCCAGCCCATGGGCATTGATCATCGTCACCCCATGCGCCACCGCCCGGGGCTGCTTGCTCAGATTCAGCGGGCAGGCCGGATCGGGATAGTCCCAGTTGACCGTGGGCGGAATCAGGCTCTCCCGCTGCGCCAGCGCGGTCGCGGCAATCTGAATCGCACCGGCGGCCCCGAGCGGGTTCCCGATGGATCCTTTGATCGAGACCGTCGGGATTTCGGCCAAACCGCCGGCAAAAATCCGCTCCATCGCCCGGGCCTCGCCGACATCGATCAGCTTATGGCCCGGGCCCCAGGCGTTGATCGCCTCGATCTGGGCCGGCCGCATCTGGGCGTCCGCCAGCGCCAGTCGGCTGGCCACGGCGATGCCGCTGCACAGATCGCCCTGGTCGTCGTTGGCGAAAGCATAACCGGAAATATAGCTGTAGCCGGGGCGCGGGCTCGAATCCGCCTCGATCACGAACATCGCGGCCCCTTCGCTGACGACGCCGGTGGTGCGCCAGAGATCGAACGGGCGGTCCAGCCGCTCCGGCATGTCGGTGGTCGGCGGGGTCAGTCCAGCCGCCCGCAATTCGAGGAGCGGAAACCGGTGCAAGGGCGCTTCGGTCCCGCCGCAGATCGCCAGGTCGACTTCTCCCGCTGCCACCAGTTCCGCGGCAAAGCCCACCGCGTCCAGACCCGAGCAGCACGAACTCTGCATCGCCATCGTCCGCGCCGAAATTTCCAACACCTCGTTGATCGCGCCGGAAATCGTCGCGGTATTGATCGTGTACATGGTCCGGGGCTTCGCGCCCCGCGACCCGTGCTTGTGGACCGCGTCCATCGAGCTGACGATGCCGCCAAAGTCCATCACGGTGGTGCCGGTGATGATCGCGCAGCTCAGGCCCTGCAGGTCCTTGTGGGCGATGCCGGCGTCCTGCAAAGCCAACACGGCCCCGGCAATGGCAAAGAGGGTATGCCGGGCGGAGCCGTTCGGGACCCGGGTCTGATCGACGTAGTCGGCGGCATCGAAGGGATCGAGATGCGCGGCCACCAGCGGGCCATACTGGTGGCCCAATTTGCCGAAGGGCCGGACCCGGCTGATCGGCTCCAGAATACCCTGCCAAAACCGCTCGCGTCCCACTCCGGCGGGGGTTACCGGGCCAATGCCGGTGATTTTGACGCGCCGGCGTTTCATGCGTTGTCGGGAGGTTGACTGTCCGCGCGACGAGGGGGCATCAAGCGGTCGGCGCGGCCGGGAAGCTCAGACGCACCTTGGTACCGGCGCCCGGGCTGGATTCGAATTCGAAGGTTCCGCCATGGGCGGTGACTAAATGGCGACAAATCCCCAGGCCCAAGCCGGTCCCGCTGATCTTGCTGGTGAACCCGCCCTGCAGGGCCTTGCGGACTTGGTCGGCGTCCATCCCCGGACCGTTGTCGGTGATGACGACTTCGACGCGATCGCCGCGGCGGCTAAAGACGGTGCCAACCGTCTGCGCGCCGGCCTCGAGTGAATTTTTGAACAGATTCTGAAAAATCCGCATCAATTCGAACTTCGAGCCGAGAATGGGAGCCTCCGCCAATCCGGAAATGGCAATAGCCGGGTTGCCGAAGAAGATCACCTGCTGGACGTCGCGGGCGGCCAGCACCAGATCGAGGGGCGCCATCGTCGCCATCTTGCGCGAGGACAGGCGCCAATTTTCGGACAGGTGATGGCAGTATTCGGCGGCCTTCTCGACCATGCCGGCATAGTCCAGCAATTTGGCGCTGCGCTCGGGATCGGTTTCCCCCAGCGCCTTCGCCTCCTCGCAGAGGAGGGTGGCATAGCCGATCACGACCGTGAGGGGATTGTTCAGATCGTGGACCAGTTCGACGGACGCCCGCCCCTGCCAAATCTGGGGCTCGTGCTTTTCGATCTCGCGTTTGAGCGCGACGTTCATGTCCTGCGCATCGCGGGCGAGCCGGGCTTGGTGCCGGCGCAGGCTGGTCGCCTTGGTCTGCTGGCGCACGGCGGCGAGCAGCTCCTCCACATCGGGCGGCTTGCGCAAATAGTGGTTGGCCCCGCCCACAATCGCCTGCTGGGCGGTCAATAGGGTGCCGTAACCCGTCAGCATGATAACGGAAACCAACGGATCGATCTTGCGGATCTCTTCCAGGGCCCGGATGCCGTCCATCTCCGGCATGCGGATATCGAGCACGATGGCGCTATATTCGCGCTGGCGGATCTTGGCGAGGGCCTCGCTGGCCCGTTCCGCCGTCTCCACCGCAAATTCTACCGCCAAAGTGAAAGCGACCGATTCCCTCGGGCCATACTCATCGTCCACGACAAGGACCGAGGCCTTGGCGTTCGCGGTTTGGGCAACAGAAATCTCCTCGGTCAGCATAGATACCCCTGGAAAGGTCTCGAAGTGGCTGGAAATCCGGTCTCCTGAGGGATTATCCCCTCCGAAGTATCCGAAATCATACTGCGTTTTTGGGCCTTGTTAATTCTTCTGTCAAGACGGGCTTACTAGGGTGAACCCCCTGGGTAATGAGGTATTTTTACGTAGAATCGGAGCGAAAATACCCCTAGAAACGCCCGATTCAGCATTTGAATTGGTTTTGCGGTCTCGGGTCGAGAGAGATAAAGGTCACTTATGGTCATCTTGGCGGCATTTTTCGGTATCGTGGTTGGTGGCGGGGCCGCCTGGCTCTGGCAGGCCGGTCGTCAGGCCGCGCTCCGGGAGCGGGTCAAATGGCTCACGACCCAGCTGGAGACCGAGCGCTCTGCCCAGGAGCGGATCAGCAATGAGTTCAAGGCCCTTTCCGCCGACGCTCTCCGCGTCAACCGGACTGACTTTCTCGAGCAGGCCCAGCAAGTCTTCCGCCAGCTCCAGCAGCAATCGACCGGCGAACTAGAACAGCGCAAGCTGGCCGTGGAAGGCTTGGTCAAGCCGCTGCGGGAATCGCTGGAGAAGGTCGATGGGCGGATCGTGGAAATGGAAAAATCGCGGGCCAGCGCCTATGGGGCCTTGGGCGAACAGCTGAAGACCTTGACCACCGCCCAAATGCAGTGGCAGGCGGAAGCGGCAAAGCTTTCCACCGCTCTTCGCTCCACCACCTACGCCGGCAGCTGGGGCGAGTTTCGCCTGCGCCGCGTCGTGGAAATGGCCGACATGCTGCCCTACTGCGACTTCACTGAACAGGAGACTTCCGGCAGCCTTCGGGCGGACCTCGTCGTCCGCCTGCCCGGCGGCCAACGGATCGTGATCGATGCCAAGACGCCGCTGGAGTCCTACCGCGCCGCGGTCGACGCGACCGACGAATCCGTGCGGGCGGCCCGCCTGGCGGAGCACGGGCAGAAAATCCGCGGGCATATCGATGCCCTCGGCGCCAAAGGCTACTGGGAGCAATTCCAGCCCTCGCCGGAATTCGTCGTTCTCTTTCTCCCCGGCGACCATTTTCTCACCGCCGCCCTCCAAGCCGACCCCACTTTGATGGACCGGGCGCTCGCCAAACGCGTCCTCCTGGCCACTCCCACCACCCTCATCGCGCTGCTCAAGGCGGCGGGCTACGGCTGGCGCCAGGAGTCGGTGTCGAAAAACGCGGAGGAAATTAGCGCTTTGGGCAAACAGCTCTACGACCGAGTCTCGGTCTTTGCCGACTATCTGGGCAAGGTCGGCGGCGGTCTGGAAGCGGCGATCAAAAGCTACAATGCCGCCGTCGGATCCTTCGAGCAGACGCTGGTGCCGGGCGCCCGGCGCTTCGCCGAACTGGGCGCCAAAGGCGCCAAGCAGCTCACCGAACCCGAGGGGATCGAAGGCGGCGTGCGCGAAATCGTCAAGCGGAGCTAGACAGCCGATACAGTTATTCCGAGGTGAGGTGACGCCGGCCCCGTGAAAACGACTTATCTCCAAATGCTTTCGAGGCTGGAGCACCGGCCGAAAAGGCTCCCAGACCCTCGATTCCGAGTAACGGAAGCGGCGATCAAGCAATGGCAGTTCAACCGGTTTCTCTACATCCTTGTCGGCTCGCAGTGGAGCTGGAGAGATCGGTTAAGTTGGAGCGATGCGCAATGGAGCGACTACGCGGAGTCCGTGACCCTCCAAACTTTCGTGGCCTACTATGACGGATCGCCGGCCGGCTATTTCGAGCTATCGAAGTCCTCTGAAAATGAAATTGAACTGATTGCCTTCGGATTGGCGCCCCAGTTCATCGGCCGGGGTCTGGGCGGTCCCTTTTTGACCGAGGCGATTGATAAGGCGTGGGAACTGAAACCCTCCCGGGTATGGCTCCACACCTGCGAGCTCGACCACCCCAACGCGCTCTCAAATTACCAGGCTCGGGGATTTTCAATCTACAAGAGCATCTAAACCCCGGCCCGACGGCGCCGCGGAAGGCTGAACCCAGGCCCGCCTCAGCGGTGAATCCATTTGAGATCAGCCCGGGCGTCGAGCCCCAACGGCCGAGGCCAGGCGAAGGCCGCCAGGCTGATGTCGCTCTTACCGGTGAGGATCTGCTGTGCGATCGCCTGCCCCGCGGCCGGGGCCGGCGCAAAGCCGTTGCCGCTCCAGCCGCAGTTGCACCAAAAGCCGGTGAGTTGCGGGAACCGGCTGACAATGGGATGTCCGTCCGGAGTCATGTCGTACATCGCGGAAAAGCCCCCGTACGACACCATCCGCTTCATGGCTTCGTAGCGCTGCTCGAGCGAGGACCGAATCGCCGCCAGCTGCCCCTGGGTGATGCTTTCGTCCCATTGGTCGGGATCGCAGGGATCCTGCGTCCACCCGAAATGGGCCGCCCGGATCAAATCGGCGCCTTGGGCCCGCAAATAGACCCGATGCACGCCGTCGGAGATGATCGGACCCGACACCGGCAGGCGATCCGGCCGCTGGAAAAGGCAGGTGGGCGAACGGATCGCCTCGATCGGGATGTCGATGCCGGCGAGGGCGGCCACGCGCCCGCTCCAGGCCCCAGCGCAATTCACGACCGTCCCCGCGGCAACGCGTCCGCGGTCGGTTTTTACTGCCTGAACGGATCCTCCGCTCGCTTCAATGGCCGTCACCGCGACGCCTTCCACGATTTCAACTCCAAGCCGGCGGGCAGCGTCGGCCAACGCCACCGTGGTCCGTTGCGGATCCGCAAAACCCCCGCGCGGCAAAAAGACGCCCTTTTCTGCATCGGAGAATTCGGCAAACGGCGCCAGCGAACGCATCTGCGCCGCGGTCAAGATCTCCACGGGCACCCCAAGACCGCGTAGGAGACCGAGATCGGCTCCGATCACGGCCTGATCCAAGGATTCGGTCACGCGCAGAAAACCCGGCTGGACGAAGCCCGGATCGCCGCCCACCGCCTCCGGCCAGCGCTCAAACATCCCGGTCGAGGCGTGGACCAATTCGACATAGACTTTGTCGGCGAAAAGCGGGCGGATCATCGCTCCCGATTTGGCCGTCGGGCCTCCCGCGAGCCATTTCCTCTCGAGAAGGACAATCCGTCCGGCTTTTCGCTGCGCCAGACTAAAAGCCAGGCTCGTCCCCTGAATTCCCCCGCCAATAATAACGATGTCCGCTGTAGGTGTCATAAATAAAGAGAATCGCCCTTAGTCGCGCCAATCCACGCACTGCCGCTGGGATTCATTTTAAGAGCTTGGAGCCTGGGGGCTACAGGTACCACGGGATATTGATTACGACAATGCGCCGGTCGCCGCGCGCGAGGAGGAGCAGCTTCAGCAATTTGGCTCGCTGGTTGTGCAGTGGGGCCTCCCACCATCGTCGGACCACGAGTTCCGGAATGAGGACGGCGAGTTGGCGCGTAGGGTACTTCTGTTCGAGTTCCAAGATGTAATCGACCAAGGGGGGCAGGACGTAACGATAGGGAGAGGGAAGGAGGACGAAACCCGGCACCGGGTGCCCGGCCGCGCGCAGCGGCCCGACGACGTTCCGCTGCCAGCTCCGTTGGATTTCCTCGGGGTTGTCTTCGGTGTCCAGGATATGGACCGCCTGGATTTCGTCGCTGAGTTTCAGGGCGAAACGAAGCCCCTTTTCGGTAATGCGGCTCCAGCGATCGATGGGCATGATCACGATCGGCTCGGCTAGGTTGTCGACGCGCAGGGGACGGTCGATATTGACCTCGAGGGCGACGCGCTTGTAGTGGCGCTTTGCCGCTATCATGGCCACGATGAGGACGGGAACTAGGAGGGCGGTGATCCAGGCTCCATCGGTGAACTTCGCGACCAGCACAATGAGGGTGGTGATGCCGGTGGCGATCGCGCCCACGCCGTTGACCATCAGGTGGAGGACCCAACCATGGCCGCCCTTTTTTCTCCAATGCATGACCATTCCGGCCTGGGAGAGGGTGAAGGCGAGGAAGGCGCCGATGGCGAAGAGGGGGATGAGCCGGTCGGTGACGCCGCCGAAAACGATAAGGAGAAGGGCGGTGAATCCAACCAGGGCGTAGATTCCGTAGGAATAGAGCAAGCGGCGACCGCGGATCTTGAAGACATGCGGAAGGCAGCCGCGGAGGGCGATGGCGCGGGCGAGACGCGGGAAATCGGCGAAGGACGTGTTCGCGGAAAGGGCGAGGACGGCGAGGATCGAGCCGATGGTGACGTAGTAGAACCAACCGCGGCCCATGACGGCCAAGGCGAGTTGGGAAAGGACGCTCTGGTAGCCGGAACTATTGGGATCGGTGGCGCCGATCCCGTAGGCGCGGCAAAGCAGGGCAATACCCGCCAGCAAGATCATAAGCAGCGCAATGATGATTGTGAGCGTGCGCTTGGCGTTCTTTTGGCAGGGTTCGCGGAAGGCCTTGATACCGTTGGAAACTGCCTCCACGCCGGTCATCGCGGTGCAGCCGCTCGCAAACACCTTGGCCAGTAACCAAAGGGTGAGGAGCGATCCACTAACGGGCAGGCGCGGCGGCGCGACGATTGCCTGGGGGTGGCCGTGACTGGCAATGGCGCGGACCGATCCGACCGCAATGACGAGCAGCAGTGTGCCGACGAAGAGATAGGTCGGAATGAGGAACACCGAGCCGGTGTCCTTGACTCCGCGAAGATTGACCAGGGTCAGGACGAGCAAAATCGCAAGACATAGTGCAAGGGTGTGCGGCTGGAGAGCCGGGAAGGCGGAAACGAGCGCTCCCACGCCGGCGGAAATGCCCACGGCGGCATTCAGGATATAATCGATCATAAGCGCGGCCGCGGCGAGCAGGCCGGCGTGGAGGCCGAGATTTTCCGAGGCGACGGTATAGCTTCCTCCGCCACTGGGATAGGCGTCGATCGTCTGGAGGTAGGAGAAGTAGACGAGCGTGAGCAGGCCGATAATCGCGAAGGTGACCGGCACGATCCTTTCGATGCCCGCGATGCCGAGCGGAATTAGCAGAGTGAGCGCGGCTTCAGGGCCGTAGGCCGCCGAGCTGAGAGCGTCCAGGCCGAAGACCGGGATGCCTGCGCTGGGGCCGATGCACTCAGCGCGCTCGTCCGACGTGGCAAGTGGTTTCCCGATGAATAGATCGACAAGCGACATCCGGCGACCGATTGAGGCGCCCGACAATCTTAGCGTCCACGAAAATCGACCGCCATCGCGATGTGATCGTAAGCCACCACGGTGCGATTCGCTGGTATTCCAGTTGTAACGCCCACCCTCAGATTTCCGTAGCCGCCCTTGAACGACAACCCAATGTCTGCGATTGATGTCGGCGAAAGCCTGGTCTCATTTCTCCTTTTTTCGCAGGGTCTATTCCGATCCGACACGGCTCCGTTGTCCTTTAATTTTGGCCCGGTGCTTTTTCGACTGCACCATTCGGACCTTTTGTCCGTAGCTCTTCTGCCTGTTCCGCCGCCGCTCCGCCTCCCGCGCTTGCACCACAGCCGCGACCTTGCCCTGCGCCCGGGCGGTAAGCTTGCCGACCAATTCGTTCCAGGCGGTCTCCCGGTTGGCGGTTTGGGAGCGCTCCCGCTGGCAGCGCACCTCCACTCCGGTCGGCCGATGGCGCAGCCAGACCGTGGAGGAGGTCTTGTTGATCTTTTGCCCGCCGGGACCGCTGCCCCGGATGAAGCGTTCCTCCACATCCTCGACCCGCACTCCCAAAGCGCCCAGGCGCTCGATTATTTGGGTTGGTAATGTCATCGTCTGAAGGCTTTATCCATTGAAACTCTTTGCCACCTTCAGAGTCAAAAACCATTCTCCCACTCATGCTTAACGGTCCTTCTTGGTCCAACAAACTTCGCGAAGAAATCGGCAAGGCCGTGATCGGCCAGGATGCGGTCGTGGAGCGATTGCTCGTGGCCCTGCTGGCCAATGGCCACGTCCTCCTGGAGGGCATGCCCGGGTTGGCTAAAACATTGCTGGTAAAGTCTCTAGGCACCGCCTTGGGCGTCCAATGCGAGCGCATCCAGTTCACTCCCGACCTCCTGCCGAGCGACGTCGTGGGCACCATGATATTTCAGCCTAAGACCGGGGAATTCCGGCCCCATCACGGCCCAATTTTTGCCAATCTGGTTCTGGCCGACGAAATCAATCGCGCCCCGGCCAAGGTGCAAAGCGCCCTGCTCGAGGCGATGCAGGAACGCCAGGTCACGATCGGGGGCCAGACTCATCCCCTGCCCAAGCCCTTCTTCGTGATGGCGACCCAAAATCCGATCGAGCAGGAAGGCACCTATCCGCTGCCCGAGGCCCAAACCGACCGGTTTCTTTTCAAGCTGATCGTTGATTATCCCAAGGCGGAGGAGGAGGCCGCCATGATGCTCCGCTGGGGCCAGGTGACCGCGCAGCCGGCTCTCGCCGCCGTCTCCAGCGGCGAGGAGCTGATCGCGCTGCGCGGCGCGGTCGACCAGATCCACGTGGCCGCCCCGGCCCGCAATTATATCCTCGAACTGGTCCGTGCCACCCGGCAGTGGGCCGATCGCACGCCCGCGGCCGGCGCCAAGCGCTACCTGAATTTCGGCGCCTCGCCCCGCGCCTCCCTGGCGCTGTACCAAGCCGGCCGGGCGCTGGCCTGGCTGCGCGGCCAAGACTACCTCGGGCCCGCTTTGATCCAGGAAATTGCCCCCGATATCCTCCGGCACCGCGTCGGCCTGACCTATGAGGCCGAAGCGGAAGAACGCACCCCGGACTGGATCGTTGCCCGCATCCTCGATCAAACCCCGGTCCCGGCGGTTTGATCCTTCGGCGGATCCTCCCATGCCCGCGCCGGTCGCCACCGCTCCCCGCCCTGCCGCCTCGCCGATTGCGATGCTGCGGCAGCTGGAATGGCGGGTCCGCCATGCGGTCGAAAATGTCCTCAGCGGCGAATACCGCTCGGCCTTCCGCGGCCGCGGCATGGAGTTCGACCAGGTGGTGCGGTATGAATTTGGCGACGATGTCCGGGACATCGACTGGAATGTCACGGCCCGCCTCGGCGAGCCCTACCGCAAAAAGTTCGTGGAGGAGCGGGAGGTCACAGTCCTGGTCGTCTTTGAGGACACGCCCTCCCTGCGTTTCGGCTCCGGCAGCCGCTCCAAGCGCGAGGCCCTCCTCGAGCTCGCGGGCATGGTCATGCTGCTCAGCGCGATCAACCGCGACCGGGTCGGCCTGGTCCACGCCTCCCCCGAGGGCTGTCTCGTCCGCCAGCCGGTGCGCGGCCGGGGCCGGATCATGCATGCCGCCGCCACCCTCCTCGCCCAGCCGCCGGCGCCCTTCCGCGGGGCGGGGCAAACCGCCGCCGCCATTCCCTGGCGCTTCCTCGCCCGGGCCGCGCCCAAGCACAGCGTCCTGCTCTGGCTCGGAGATTTTCCCCCGCGGCCTTTGCCCGAAGGCTGGTCGGTCTTGCAGCGGCGCTATCAAACCATGGCCTTCCGGGTCGACGATCCCTGGGAGCGGGAATTGCCCGAGGCGGATCTGTTCGCCGCCTACGATCCGGCAGCCGGACGCCTGGTGACGCTGGAAGGCAGCGGCGCCGAGCGGGCGGCCCAAGCCGAGTGGCGCGCGGAACGCGACGCCGCCTGGACAGCGCTATTTCCCGATCCGCTTTCCCGGCTCGCCATGACCTCCGACCAAAATGGGCTGGAAGAGCTAGTCCGCTTTTTCCGCGCCCGGATGAACCGGGGGCGCTCCGGCTGACGGCCATGGCGCACTCCTTTCAGCATTCGCTGGTTCTCGCCTGGGCCAACTGGCGGCTGGCCAGCCCGCTCTGGTTGCTCGCCTTCCTGGCGCTGCCGGCCGCCGTCTGGCTCCGCGGGCGCCGTTCCGTGCCGGTCCTGCTCGTTCCCTTCGCGGCCGCCTGGCATCGGCCGTCGCTCCTGGCCGCCTCGCGCTGGCCCGCGGTCCTGGCCACGGCCGGACTCGGCCTGCTCGTGGCCGCGCTCGCCCGGCCGCAAAAAATCGACGCGATTCGCGAAACCCGCTCCCAGGGCCACGACATCATGCTCGCGATCGATCTGTCCTCCTCGATGTTGAGCGAGGACTACGAAAAAGACGGCCAGCGCCTCAATCGCCTGGATGCGATCAAGCCGGTGATCCAGGCCTTCATCGAGCGCCGGGCCGGCGACCGCATCGGCATCGTCCTTTTCTCTCGGCAAGCCTACACCCTTTCGCCTCTCACGACCGATCATGACTGGCTGGCCCGGCAGTTGCAGCGGGTGAAGATCGGCCTGATCGCGGACGGCACCGCCATCGGTGACGCCCTGGGGGTCGCTCTGGCCCGGCTGCAGGAAGGGGAAGCCAAGCTGGCAATCGGGCACCGCCAGGGGGCCTTCATCGTCCTGCTCACCGACGGGGCCAACAATTTCGGCTCGCTGGCTCCCATGCAGGCCGCCGCCCTGGCCAAAGCCCGGGGGGTGCCGATCTACACCATCGGCGCGGGCAAGGATGGCATCGTCCCGTTCCCGGTCTTCGACGACAAGGGCACCAAGATCGGGTACCGGCGCATCCTGGCCGACTTGGACGAAAATTCCCTCCGGGACATCGCCAACCTCACCGGCGGTCATTTCTTTCGGGCGGCGGAGACCGACACGATCGAATCGGCCTTCCACGACATTGACCAGGGCGAGAAGATCGATTTCACCGCCCGGAGCTACCTGCTCACGACCGAACTCTTTCCCTGGCTCGCCGTCCCGGGCCTGGCCCTGCTCGCCCTCGCGGCCGGCCTGACGGGAGTGAAGCACTGGCGCGCTCCCCTCCGGGCGCCGCCGCTTCTCGCGCCATGATGTTCGCCTGGCCCTTTCTCCTCTGGCTTTTGCTGGCGCCGGCCGCCTGGCTCGCCTGGGAGCTGCAGCATCGGCGGAGCGCCACCGCCGCCGTCCATCCCCATATTGTGCGGGCCGAGGCGGGGATCGGCCGGCTAAACTTGGACCCGGCCGCGCCTGCGACCGCCCGGAGATCCTCCCGTCGCCCCCGCGTTTGCCTCTGCTTCGGCCTCGCCTGCGGGATCGTCGCCCTGGCTCGGCCGCAGTGGGGCCGGATCGACGAACCGGTCTTCGAGCAGTCGCGCGAAATCGTGATCGCTTTGGACTTGTCCCGCTCGATGCAGACTCCGGATGTCAAGCCGACCCGGCTGGATCGGGCCAAGTTATTGGTGCAATCCCTGCTGGACAAGCTGGCCGGCGAGCGGGTGGGCCTGGTCAGTTTTGCCGGCACGGCCTTTCTTCAGGCGCCCCTCAGCGCCGACTACGAAGTCTTGCGCGAGTTCCTCCCCTCGCTCGCCCCCGGCTTCATGCCGGTCGGCGGCACGGACTACGGGGCTCTGATCGACGCCGCGGCTGACGCCTTCAGCAGCGGCGCCACCGCCGACCGCTTTCTCATCATTCTCAGCGACGGCGGGGCCACCGATGACACCTGGCGCCAGCACATCGCCAAGCTGAAGGAAAAGGGCGTGCGAGTCATCGGCCTCGGCGTCGGCACGGCCGCCGGCGGCCTCATTCCCGATGGAGCCGGTGCCTACGTCAAGGACGACAGCGGCGCCGTGGTCATGTCCAAGCTGGAGAGCGACACTCTGCGGGAACTCTCCCGCCTGACCGGCGGCGTCTACCGCGACGCCAGCGAGTGGATCGATCTGCCGCGCCTGCTCAGCGCCACCGTGGCCGCCGGCCGACGGGGAAGATTTACGGAGAAAAACACGGCGCGCTACGCCGAGCGCTTTCAGTGGGCGCTGGCGCCGGCCCTGCTCTTGCTCCTGCTCAGCTACTACCGGGAGTTTCCGGTGCGGCCGAAGAGCCGGGACATTGAGCTGGCTGGGCGCGACGACCAGCCCGCTCCGCCCGGGGTCGGCGCGGCCGCCGCCATCCTGCTCGGATTGCTGGGCCTGGCCAGCTGGACCTCGGCCGCCTTCGCCGCGGCCGAGCCGGTGGCCGCCCCGCCGGGCGCCCTGCTCGGCCGGATTGTCGGCCGGCTCTCGACCGAGGAAGCTCCCAGCGCCCTCGATTGGCTCGAACTGGGGCGTCAGACCCTTTCCTGGGGCCAGCAGCTGCAGTCCTCCCGCCAGCCGGTCCCGCCCGGCCCGGTGCAGGATGCCCTCGCCGCCGTCGACGTCGGGTCGGCCGCCGACCCCAAGGTGGCCGATTGGCCGCAGCTGCGCGGTAGCCTAAAAGCGCTGCTAAAGAATCAGGATCAGCAGAAACAGAAGCAGCAGGACCAGCAGCAAAAACAGCAGCAGAAGCAGGACCAAAAAGACCAATCCCAGCAGTCGAAGCAATCGCAGCAGGGCAAATCGGATCAGAAGAGCCAGCAGAACGAACAGGACCAGCAGTCTTCGCCCGGACAGCAGGGGCAATCCCAGCAGAATCAGTCCCAGGCGCAGTCCGCCTCGCCCCCGTCCTCCGGCAATCCGCCCGCTTCAGCATTCGGTCAGATGAAACCGCCCGGGGCCAATCCGCCCCCGCCCAGCGGAGGCACGCAGCAAGTCGGGGGCACGTCCCAGGAGCGCCCGGACCCGGCCAACGCCGACCCCGCGTTGGCCCCGCTGCTGCAAAAGCTGGCGGAAGTGCGCGACCGCGATTCCCCCGCTCAACTTTACCAAATGTTTGAAAAAAATGAGCCCCGGCCTCCGGAAAAGAAAGGCAAGGACTGGTGAAGACGATTCTCTGCTTCCTCCTCTTCCCGCTCGTTCTCGCCGCGCAATCGGCGCGGTGGGAGCCGCCGGGCGGCGTGCTGGCCGCCGGCCAAGCGACCTCGCTTCAGCTGATCTTTGACGGCTGCGAGCCCACCGACACGCCCGTCCCGCCCAAAGTTGCCGCCCTGAGCCTGGCCTTCGCCGGCCAGTCCAGCAATATGTCGCTGATCAACGGCACCTACAGCCACACGATCAGCTATAATTATGCGGCCCTGCTGCTGCAAAAGCAGAGCGTGCAAATTCCCGCCTTCGACGTCGCGACGAACAAAGGCACCGTGCGGGTGCCGGCCGCCCATTTCGATTCGACCGACGCGATGGTCAACGGCAGCCAGCCGCTGTCCACCGCCGCCCGATCCCGGCTGCAGGCCTCGCCGACGGAAGTCTGGGCCGGCGAAGTCTTCCATCTCGCCTACTCCATCGAGGCAGCTCGCGGGTATTACCCGGATTTCGAGCACGGCGTCTTCGATTGGAATGCCGATCCTTTGCTGGCGGAAGACTGGTCCCAGCCCGAGCAGTTTGACATTCGCACCGGCGCCGAACCGGCCACCGGCCTAAACTATCATACCCGGGCCCTGGTTCATAAACCCGGCAGCTATCACCTCAACCCCGTCAACCAGCTGGTCAACCTCAGCGTCGGGGTCACGGGTTTCGGCTTCTTTCAGCAGCGCCAATACCAGCAGTTCTCGGTGGCGAGCGACACCCCGACGATCGACGTGCGCCCGCTGCCGCCCGCCCCGGCCGGCTTCACCGGCGCCGTCGGCAGCTTCAAGCTCGTCTCCAAGGTAGTGCCGGAACGGGCGGCCGTGGGCGAGCCGATCACCTGGACCTTGGAATTGAGCGGCACGGGCAACTGGCCCGATATCGCGGGATTGCCCCCCCGCGAGGTCTCCCGGGACTTCCAGGTTATCGCGCCGACCGCGAAACGCGCACCGGTGGAGAAGAAGCTCTTCGACGCGAAGTTGACCGAGGACGTCGTCTTGATGCCGACCCGGCCCGGGACCTATCCCTTGCGGCCGGTCACCTTCAGCTACTTCGATCCGGAAAGCGGCACTTATAAGGTCGTCTCCACTCCGGCGGCGACTGTGACCATCGCCGCTGCCGCCCCTGTCCCGGGAGCGCCGCCGGCCACCAGCGGCACGGCCGCCGCCCCGGAAAATTCCGGCGGCACGGAAATTGAAACGCCGAGCGCGCCCTCCGGGCTGCCCCGTGATCCCCTGCCGGATTCCGGCCTGGCCACGGCCCCGTTCACTCGCGGCACCGTCGCCGCCCTGGTGTTCGCCCCGATCGCTCTGCTCCTCCTGGGCTGGTTCGGGCTGGCCCTGCAACGGGCCGCCGCGACCGACCCCGCCCGGTTTCGGCGCGCAGCCCGCCTCCGGCTGGCCGCCACCCTGGACAAGCTCGGCGGCCTCTCCGTCGAAGGGCCGGCCAACCCCGCCGAACTCGTGGCCTGGCAGCAGGACGCCGCCATCCTCTGGAACATCCCCAGCGCCGCACCCAACGGCGGCGCTTTGGCCGATCCGGCCTGGGCGACCCTGTGGACCGAGTCCGAGCGGGCCATTTTCGGCCCGTCCCCCCGCCTCCCCGTCGATTGGGTCGCCCGCGCCCGCATCGCCCTCGCCGCCGCGCCCGCGCCCGCCTTCGCCCGCTTCCGGGCGTTTCGGGCCGGGAACCTCTTCCCTTTCCTGGTCGCCGCCCTGGCGCTGATTGGCAGTTACGGCGTCGTCCGCGCCGCCACCGCCCGCGCCGCCGCGGCTCCCTCCGCTTACCGCCGCGCCGACTTTGCCGCCGCCGAAGGAGGCTGGCGCGAACGTCTGGCGGCCGAACCCCTGGACTGGGCGGCCCGCCACAATCTTTCCCTCGCCCTGGCCCAGCAAAGCCGCTGGGACGAAGCCGCCGCGCAGGCCGCCGCCGCCTTTGTCCAGCAGCCCAGTGCCGACGCCGTGCGGTGGCAGTTCGCCCTCGCCAGCGGCAAAGCCGGATTTGCCCCCGAGGCTTTGGCGGACTTCCTTTCGCCCGGCCTCCGGCCGCAACTCGCCCGCCTCGCCTCACCCTCCGGTTGGCAGATGGTCCTGATCGTGTCGGCCTGGGGCGCCGCCCTGGCCCTCGGGATCAAGCTGGCCCGGTCCTACGGCCACCTTCCGGGCCGGTGGATCGGGCTGGCGGCGGGTGCGGTCCTGACGCTGGCGATCGCGCTCATTCTGACCGCGGCCATCGGGTGGTCCAGCTACGGCGCCGCAGCCGATACCGAAGCCGCGGAGGTCTGGCGGGCCACCACGCTGCGGTCGATCCCGACCGAAGCGGACGCGGCGCAGAAGACCACGCCCCTTAGCGCCGGCACCCTCGCCCGGACCGACCGGACCTTCCTCGGCTGGATCCGCCTCCGTTTCGACAACGGCCAAACCGGCTGGGTCAGGCGCGAGGAGGTGGTTTGGCTGTGGAAGTAGGCCGGCCGCTCCAGAGCGGATCGGTGCGATAGGACCCGGCGTTGTCTAGGAGCGGCCAGATGGCCTCGATCGTCGCCGCCACCCCGTAGAGGCCTTCCAGGCCGGGGTTGCGAAAACGCTCGCGGCCCATCCGCTCGAAAAAACGGAGCAAATCGTCGTAGTAGCCGTTCTGGTTGTAAAAGACGGCCGGCCGGTCGACCTGCGCGAGATGCCGGAGGGTGAGGACCTCGGCGATCTCCTCCAGGGTCCCGATCCCGCCAGGCAAGGCGAGAAAACCGTGGGCCCGGGCGATCATGGCCTGCTTGCGCTCGGCCATGGTTTCGACCGTGACGAGCTCGTCGGCAGCGTGGAAGGCGAGTTCCCGCGCCACCATGAATTCCGGGATGATCCCGACAACGTGGCCGCCGGCCGCCTTCACGCCCTGCGCCACCGAGCCCATCAGCCCGGTGGCGCCGCCCCCGTAAACCAGGCCCCAGCCGCGCGCCACCATCTCGCGCCCAACGGTTTCGGCGGCCCGATGATAGTCCGCCGCCAGATTCCGGCTGGAGGAGCAGTAGATGCAGAGCAGCTTCGACACGGACCGACGCTATAAAATTGCTCCGCCCGTGGGCAACTCGCATCCTCCCGCTTCCCGAAAAATCCCGCCCTCTGAACGCTTCCGTCCAGGCATATCGCGGGCGCCTGGCGCCCTCCCCCACCGGCTACCTCCACCTCGGCCATGCCCGGACCTTTTGGATTGCGGCCGAACGCGCCCGGGCCGCGGGCGGGAAGCTGATCCTGCGCAGCGACAACTTGGACGCGGAGCGATTCCGCCTCGAATTCACGGCGGAAATGATCGTCGATCTGCGCTGGCTCGGCCTGGACTGGGCCGAGGGGCCCGACGTCGGCGGACCCTGCGCGCCCTACGAGCAGAGCCGGCGCCTACCCCACTACCGGGCGGCGCTGGAGCGGCTCAACGCGCGCGGGCTCATCTTTCCTTGCGCGCGCTCGCGTCGCGACGTGCTCGAAGCCGCCGGGGCGCCGCATGAAGGCGGGGAAAACGACGAACCGATTTACCCCCGTGAATTCCGCCCTCCCGCCGGCCTGCCCCTCCCGCCCTTGGGCGAGAAGATTGCCTGCAACTGGCGCCTGCGGGTGCCCGATGACCTTGAGCTCGTCTTCGACGATGGCGCCTGCGGCCGGCAGGCCGCCCGTACCCACCGGGACTTCGGCGACTTCCTGGTCTGGCGCAAGGACAACTGCCCAAGCTATCAGCTGGCCTGCGCCGTGGACGACGCCGCCATGGGCGTGACCGAGGTGGTCCGCGGCGCCGACCTGATCCGCTCGACTTTTCGCCAGCTGCTGGTCTACCGCGGCCTCGACCTGCCCCCGCCCCGCTTCTATCATTGCCCCCTGATGACCGACGCCTCCGGCATGCGGCTGGCCAAACGCCACGACGCCCTCAGCCTCCGCAGCCTGCGGGAGAAGGGGCTGACGCCGGAGCAAGTCCGGGCCCTGTTCTGAAATCTTGCTCCGCGCCGGGTTCGCGGGCAAAACGGCCCCGTGGTCACCATCGGCGTTTTGAACATCTCCGACCGGGCCAGCGCCGGAGCCTACGCGGATACGCCCGGGCAGGCCTGTGTCGCCCTGCTGCGCGAATGGCTCCTCACGGCCTTCGCCCTGGAATACAAAATTATTCCGGACGAACAGGCAGTGATCGAGGCCGAGCTGAAGCGGATGGCCGACGCCGCGCACTGCTGCCTGATCGTGACCACCGGGGGCACCGGCCCGGCGGCGCGGGACGTGACCCCGGAGGCCACCCTGGCGGTCTGTGCCAAGATCCTGCCCGGCTTCGGCGAGCTGATGCGGACCGCGTCGCTGCAATATGTGCCCACCGCCATTCTCTCCCGCCAGACGGCCGGCATCCGCGGCCAGACCCTGATCGTGAACCTGCCGGGCCGGCCCAAGGCCATCCGGGAGAATCTCGCCGCCGTTTTCCCCGCCATTCCCTACTGCCTGGATCTGATCGGGGCTGCCCGGCTGGAGACCCGGCCGGAACTGATGAAAGCTTACCGCCCGCCTTCCTGACTATGCCCGCCCTCTCCGACGCCTCCACTTCCATCGCCCAGCTCAAGCGCCGCGTGCTCAAATTCTCGCGCGACCGGGACTGGGAGCAGTTTCACGCTCCGAAAAACCTCACCATGGCCCTGGCCGCCGAAGCGGCCGAACTGATGGAGCATTTCCTGTGGGCCACGCCGCGAGCCTCGCACGCCATCGCGCGGGACCGGGCCAAACGCGCGAAGATCGCCGAGGAATTGGCCGACGTCGTCATCTACGCCCTGGAATTCGCCAATGTCACCGGCCTCGACCTGGCCGCCGCGATCGAGGCCAAAATGGCCGCCAACGCCAAAAAATATCCCGTGGCCAAGGCCAAGGGCCGGGCGGAGAAATACGACGAGCTCTAGGGCCGTCGGCAGATTTTTTCTTGGCATGGGGGCTGCTTTGTGCTTCCTTCGACACTCATTCCAATGATTCCGGCCCAACAACGTTCGCGCAGCCGCGCTGGCACTTCGATTACGAAGGCCTGCGTTCGTCTTGGCTGCGCTGCGATGCGCCCGGTGACCGTTCGCCATTGGAATAAATACACCGGCGCGGGCTTTACGGCCTGAACCCCTCCTAACTCAAGGAACGGTTCAACTCCCGAAAGCCCGGCGGTACTCCCCCCGAGGAGGCCACGGCATTTTTTCCATGCACACCATCATCCACCCCCAGAGTCCCTCCCGACGCGTCCGTCCGAGCGCCGACGCGGCCGACACTTTCCGCAGTCCGATCTACGACTGCCAGGCGCAGGGTGACGCCCTGAAACTCGTCGTCTACCTCCCGGGCGTGGAGGCCTCCGGTGTCAGCATCGAGGCCCGCGGCCCCGATTTGCTCATCACCGGGCAGAAGACGCGGTTTGTGCGGGTGAACTGGGAGGCGCTTCACTTGGAGAAGTCCCAGCGCGACTACCGGCTCAAACTCCGCCTCGGCCGCTCGATCGCCTACGAGGCGATGGCGGCGGAAATTCACCAGGGCGTGCTCACGCTCGTCCTGCCCAAGCGCAGCGCCGGCTCCGCCCGCCCGGCGGCTCGCTGGCCGCGCGTCGCCTGAAATATCGGCGATGCGCCCAATTTTGTGCTAAATTAATGGCACCTCCCATCCGATATTAGGTCCGAGATAGCTGTAATGACCTTACCAAGCCTGAGATTTTTCCGTTCGAGCCCCACCTTCGACACCTCGCCCACCCTCAAAGCCGCCCTCCGCGGCAATGTGCAATGGGAGCGCACGGTGTTTAAGGCTCCGCCCCTTCGTGTGCAGACGCCCTCCCCTAACGTCAAGGACTTCAGCGAAGTCTTTGGTGGAGAGTTGGCTAGCCGTTAAGGACGGGCCGGTTTTTCCGGCACCAGCCAGCGCCAGGACGCTGCGGATCCTGAGGCCCGGCCGAGGAGGGCGGAGAGTTGCGCCATCCAGGCTTGGGCGTCGATTTCAAATCGCCACGGCGGATTCACCATGACCAAGCCGCACCCTCGCATCGTGGCGGCCGGATCGACCACGATTTCCACCGCCAGGGTCGGCGCGAGGGCCGATGCCTCGAGTCGTTGGAGAAAATCTTCCGAACCCGCTCGGACCGTGAGCGGATACCACACCGCATACACTCCGCCCGGCAAACGCCGAAGTCCCAATTGCAGAACACTTTCCACCCGTTGCCATTCTTCGGCGGCCTCGTAGGGTGGGTCGATCAGGACCAGCGCTCGGCGCTCCGGCGGGGGCAGCAAGGCCGCCACGGCGCCGTAGCCGTCCCCGGCTTGGATCGTCAGGCGCCGAAAAGCGACCAACTCGCTCCTCAAGGCCTCCACCGCTGCCGGGTCGATCTCAAACAGGGCTGTCCGGTCCTGCGCCCGGGCCGATC
>Ga0302320_10007777_pt1 | contig 23510 bp, 17 predicted proteins | sample Bog_T0_3_FD_202130 | JGI IMG/M metagenome (GOLD analysis project Ga0302320, IMG submission 202130) | Peat permafrost microbial communities from Stordalen Mire near Abisko, Sweden - Bog_T0_3 | ecosystem: Environmental > Terrestrial > Soil > Wetlands > Peat | place: Sweden: Abisko, Stordalen Mire... | reverse complement strand
GGCCACGGCGTGGGCGTAGTGCCAGACGTGCGTGCAGGTGCCTTCGCAACAGCCCACGCCTTCCCAGCCGTAGAACCGCCCGCTGGCGAAACGGTGCGCCGTGGACGTCGCCAGGATCGACGTGTTGAGCAGCGTGCGATCGAGGAACCAGTAGGGCAATGTGGAGTCGTACCAGGTATCGTGCCAAAGGCGGGTCTGGGCATGGAGCGCGGCAAAATTGGCCGCCAGATGCTCGGCCACGGCGGCCGCGTCGCTGAAACGTGTGGCGTAGAACCGGCCTCCGTCCTTGATAGTCAAGTGCGAAAAATGCCAGGCGATGACGAAGGTGGCGGTGGCCTCCTGGCCGGCTTCCAACACCATCTTGCGCGCGATTGCCCCGATCAGTTTGCGGCCCCGTGGCTGCTGGCCCTCCGGCTGCGGATCGGACACGAACGCGGCATCGGGTAGCGTGCCTTCACCCAGCGCGGGAGTCGCCTGATCGCTTTCCGCGGGCTCCAATAGCGCCAGCGCCAAAGTGCCCACGTCGTGCTGCCCGTCTTCCTTGCTGGATCTCTGGTCGGTGAAGACGATCGGTCCGGCGCCGATGTTGCCCCAGGGGCCTGTCGCCTTGTCGACGATCTCCAACTGGGCCATCTTGCCCTGGAAACGGCGAACGTCGAAGAAGTCCTGCCGCATGTGGTTGTTGTCATGTCCCGTGGCGGTGCGAACCACTTTGCCGTCGACCAGCAGATTGATGCAAGCCAGGCCCGGACGTTTGCCGCCACCGATCCAGAAACGGATGTACGATCGCTCGATGGTGAAGGGCTTGCTGGTGAGCGTGCCGGTATGATTGTCCTTTTCCTCGACAGAATTGCCCGGCGCCGTCGCATGGGAATTGACGACGCGGGGGCCAGCACTGCCCACGTCGCCCTGGTAGGCGGGAATCTCGCTCTTGAGGATCGGGCCCTTGCCGAAGGCGTCGCCCGTGACCGTCCAGCCCTCGTAGGTCGGCTTCTGGAAGTCCTCGAAGATGATGTCGGCACGCGACGATTTTTCGGACGTGTCCGGCGCCATTCCGCTTTGGATCATCAGCACACCGGGCTTGCGCAGCACGGTATTCTGCCGCGGCGCAGCGTCGCCCGGCGAAGTGTACAGCGCGACGGCATTTTCCAGCCAGCCGGCCAATCGCACGGTCGCCCGCGCGTGCCCCGTGTTCTTGACCGTAAAGCGCATCACCGTCGCCGGCAGGCTGGAAGCCAGCGTATCCAAGGGAATGTGCGGAGAAAACGCCTCCAACGACACGCTGACGGGCGATTGCGGATCGCGGTACTCCACGAAGGCGATGGGGTACTCGCCGCAGAAACTGATGTCCGCGAAGCTGCGACCTGGAGTACCGGGTGCCCCGTCCAACGCCCGCACCCGTTTCTGGCCTTCGACCTCGACTTCCACGGCGAAGCCTTGTTCCAGCGGCGAATCGGCAAGCGGCGGATGGGCATAATTGCGATCGCCGGTGCCCATCGCCTTGTTGAAGATGTCCCAATGCCAGAGCTTGCCGTCGCCGCCCAAGTAGACTTGGCCCGCACACAGCCCGCCGATGGGCATGCCGATCTTATCCAGTTCGTGGCCACGATAGACTTCGCGCGTGCCGCGGGCGAAGAGCGACTTGACCCATTTGCCATCCAGCTTCTTGTTGGCCGGTACGAGTTTCTCCTGTTCGGCGGCCTCGAACGGCCCCGCCATGACCGGCATGGCCGGAAGCGCCGCCGCTGCGCCCAGGGCGATGGTCTTGATGAAGTCACGGCGTTCGATGCCACAACTGCCGCCGGGGCAGCATGACGAAGTCGGTTGGCTGTTGATTTGGTTCCGGTCCACTTTGTGCTCCTCGTCTTGCTTCTCGGTTGAAGTGAATTACTGCGAACATTCTATCAGACGTTTTCTCCCGTGCCAAATCCGCGGGTCGCAAGGCGCGCTGCTCGTAGTCCCGCGTTTACGTGGAATTGCGACCGGAACCCCGGCTGAAGCCGGTACTACGAACCACATGGACTTGACAAGGGCCGAAATTGTAACCACACTGACATGCGTTGTATCGGACTTTTCCACGCAAGCCAAGGAGACGACCCATGAGAACGCGGATCCCGAGGTTTCTGCTTGGTAGTGCTAAAGACTTGCAGACATTCGACGCGCCGGCCAACTGTGTCATCTTGCCCGGTTTCTCCAATTACGATGCCGCGGCAAACTACTGCCAGGCCGAAACCCCTGGCATATGGGAACTTCAGGGCCTGTCTTGCGATCGTGTTCGCGACCGCTTGGAAGCCGCTTGCCCCCAGACGTTGAAACTCGTGGCCGTCGATCCGGCCGATACGGGCCAGTTGTCGCTACCGGCCCTGACGCTGGAAACGGTCTGTCGTGCGTTGCGCCAGGGCGAGAACTCGATCGATCCGGAATATAGGCTGATGCGCGACCACTGGGGCGACCCGTGGAACCATGCGAAGATCGCCGTTGCCGAGCCGCCCGGCGTTGAACGCCAGAAGTGGCACGTTGCCTGTCTGCACCCCCAGAACATGACGTTTGCCGGCGGGCAACCCCTCTGGTTCTGGCTGGATTGGTTCGATGGCAAGCATGTCTTGAGCGAACTACAGACGGAGCGGGGCGGGAACACGGAACGGGAGTTCTTCATCTTCCCATCGCGCCACGCGGCGGAAGGCTTCTATGGAGCTACGGTAGCACGGCTCTTAGGCTGCATCAGCCACTGCGAGATCGATTCGCATCGCGGCTCGGAGTTCGAGGTCACCCTGTGGCAGAAGAACCATGAGGTCGCGAATCGGAAGTTGGCGACCGTCGGTGGACGCCGATCATTATAACTTTTGCTTATGTCAACTATAATCTAAATTTACGGTTGACAATATTAGTCATGGTGTATAATGGGGTCTTGTCCCTGGGACGGATGCAGGTCTCGGCGCGGATTTGTCATCGGCGCCAGCCGCTTCCGTTGAGTTTGAATTAACGCCATCTGGGGAGATGGCCCTTCTGCGTTGGGCGGTTCCATGTCGCAGCCTGCATGTCCGGATGTACTCGTTTATGTCTGCACCAATTGCGCTGTTCAGGCGGAGGCATTGCCGCGCCAATGGCAGCAAGATGGTAACCATGTTGTGGTGCATGAAATCCCATGCAGCGGCAAGATGGACGCCCAGTACTTGATGCATGCGTTCGAGGGTGGCGGGCGAGGGCTTTGTATCGTCGCGTGCCCCAAAGGCGAGTGCCACCTGGCACAGGGAAATTATCGCGCGGAGGTCCGCATCCATACCGTGCAGCGACTCTTGGGTGAAATTGGCCTCGAGCCGCAGCGGGCCGTGCTGGTCCATTGCTCGCCTGACGACCCGCCCCAGACGTTGAAACGCTTGGTGGAGAAGGCCGTTGAGCAACTTTGCGCGTTGGGCGAAAGCTCACTGCGAACGGTTGGAACTAGGTAGTGTAGTACGGAAGAGGATTCGATGAACGAACCGACCAACTTGCAGCAGCGACTGGAATCGGGCAAGAGCGTCCTTCTGGCCGAGATTTCGCCGCCCGCGGCGTCCGTTCGCGGGTCGGCCGCGTCGGAGAGCGTCCGGCAGATGGCTAAACGCTTCGCCGGCAAGGTCCACGCACTGGGCATCAGCGACAATCGCGAACGGGTGGGCATGGCCGCCCTGGCCGCGGCTTCCCTGGTGGCCGGCCAAGGCGTCGAGCCGGTCCTCCATGTAACCACTCGCGATCGCAATCGCATCGCGCTGGTCTCCGAGGTGTTGGGCGCCCAGGCATTGGGCATCCGAAACATTTTCTGCACCAGCGGCACACATCAGACACTCGGGCATTTCCGGGCCGCCAAGAACGTCTACGACATCGACGTGATCCAACTTTTGCAGACCTGCGGCAATTTGGCAAGCGACGCGGCTTTGGTCGGCGAAGAAGCAATTGCCGGGGCAGAAGACTTCTGTCTTGGCGCCGTGGCCTCTCCCAACGCCGATCCGTTGGAATTGCAGATGATCCGGCTCGGCAAGAAGGTCGCCGCCGGCGCGGGATTCCTCGTCAGTCAACCGGTCTATGACCTGGAACGATTCAATGCCTGGTGGGCTGAGGTCAGCCATCGCGGGCTGCATGAGAAGGTGGCCATTCTGGCCGGCATCGAGCCCCTGGGCGAGGCCGCGTTGGAACATGCCCAAACCAAGCGCCGCCCCCTGGCCCGAATCCCCGATGCGGTGCTCCAGCAAGTCGCCTCGAAGACCGACGCCGCAGCTCGCCGCCGAGCGGCGATCGACGTGGCGGTTCAGACCGTCAAGCAACTCAGTGCAACGAAGGGGCTTCGCGGCTTTTCCATCTCCGTCGATGGCGATCAGGACGCCGCCCTGGAGATTATCGAAAAATCCGGATTGGGAACGAACTGACGGAGTAAATTCCGTTCTACGAAGAGGAACCAGCCGTGCCTGCCAAGTATGTCATCCACGCCAAGCCTGCCGCGGGACGTTTCCGCCCCGTAGGCAAACTCGGTATCGTCGATTGGCGGGAAGATTGTTCGTCGTGCCACAATTGTGTTAAGCGCGGTTGCATCTACGGATTCTATCGCGACGAGGCCGACACACTGCGCGACGAGATCGGCTACCTGGACTACATCTACCAGTGCAAAGGCTGCCTCAACTGCGTGCAGAACTGCACCAAAAACATCCTTACGCGCGTGGTCAATCCGGAGTTCAAGCGACTGGGTGACTCCTATTTCACGCCCGAGATTCTCCTCTCCACCTGGTTTCAGGCCGAGACGGGGCGGATCCCGGTGTCGGGCTCGGGCTACGGCGGCCCCTTCAGCGGGCCGGGCTTCGACTCGATGTGGACCGACATGTCGGAGATCGTGCGGCCCACGCGCGACGGCATCCACGGCCGGGAGTACATCAGCACCAGCGTGGATATCGGCCGAAAGCTCCCCCGCCTGGCATTCCGCGACGGGCAACTGGCGGTCACGCCTCCGCCGTTGCTGGAACTTCCCATGCCCGTCATCTTCGACGTGGTGCCCCAGCATTGGCAGCGGGGACCGGTCGTGGAGTCGATCGTGGCGGCAGCCGCGGAACTCGGCATCATGGCTGTGGTTGACGCGGACGAAGGCGACCGGTTGTGGCGCGAGGCCGGTCAGGGGCATATCATTCCACTCGTGGACGCGGAAGATGCCGTTGCGGCACAATCGGGATCGTTTAGCTCCGGCACTTGTGCCGGGAGTACGGCCGGCACAAGTGCCGGGGCTAAACTTCTGATGGTGCCGGACGACAAGCATGTCATGGCAGTCCAGGCTGCGCTGAAGGCACGAAATCCCGGCCAGATCGTCGCGATTCGACTACCGGCGACTCCGACGGCGGCCCAGCGTGTTTTGGAACTGGCCCAGCAGGGGGCCGAAGTGATCCATCTGGTCTTTGACGCCCACGGGCGCGAGACCGCCACCGTGTCGCCGCGTCATGCCCGCGACGTGTTGCGCGAAGTTCACACGTCGTTGGTCAAGGCGGGTGTACGGGACGAGATCACTTTGGTCTGTTCGGGCGGGATTGCCCTGCCCGAACACATGGCCAAGGCGATTATTTGCGGCGCGGACCTGGTGGCCATTGACCTTCCCTTGATCGTGGCCCTGGAATGCCGGTTGTGCGGCGAATGCGAGAAAGAGAATCCCTGCCCCATTACCCTGGAAGAGATCGGCCCCGACCTGGCCATGCACCGCATCGTGAACCTGATGGGGGCTTGGCATTCCCAGTTGCTGGAGGTGCTCGGCGCGATGGGCATCCGCGAAGTCCGTCGGTTACGCGGCGAGACGGGCCGCTCGATGTTCTTCGAGGACCTCGAACGGGAATCCTTCGGCAAACTGTTTGGAAAGAGAAAACAGTGAGCACCATCGAGTCAACCCGACATACCGAACCGCAGAGCGGCGACGAATTTCTCTCACACGCGGACTTCGCCGCGGTCTCGCGCCAGCCGGGTCTTGCGCCGCCGCGGTATCGTAACGAAATCGGCAAGTACAGCATTCACCGCTCGTCGAGTTGCGTTTCGTGCGGTCGATGCGTCGAGGTCTGCCAACGGGGCGTGCATGTTCGCCCTGAGGGTTACCGGACCGTCATTCGCCCCTTCGACTACCGTTGCTTCGGGCCGGACTGTCTCGAGGGTGAATCGAATTGCATCGAAGAGTGTCCGCGGAAGGCATTATCACTTTCCGGGAATCCGGTCTTTGAGACCATGGGCGACTACCGTTGGACGCCGGACTTGCTGGTGAGCAACTGGGAAATGGCCGAGACGGGCTCGCCGCCGGGGAAGCATCTCGAAAGTGAGACTGGGGCCTCAGGCGGCGGATTCGATCGCCTGAGATTCCGATTCCCGGATGGAAGCAGCGAGCAGGGAGCAGGGAGCAGGGAGTCTGCGTCAACTACTCCCTGCTCCGTGCTCCCAGCTCCGTGCTTTTCCACGTTACGGCGAGAGGACATTTCCACCTCGCTCTTGCTGAACCGCCGGAACGATTCCCGCGAGAAGGTCCAAATCGACGTCCCCTGGTACGGCGGCGGCATGTCGTTCGGCTCGACGAACATCCGCGTGCTGCTGGGCAAGGCCCGTGTTGCCAAGGCGTTCAACACCTTCACCTGTACCGGCGAAGGTGGCTATCCCGACCGTTTCATCCCCTACCAGGATTACGTGATCACCCAGGTGGCGACCGGGCTGTTCGGCGTCCGCGAGGAGACGGTGCAACGGGCGCGGATCATTGAGTTCAAGTATGCCCAAGGGGCGAAGCCGGGGTTGGGCGGCCACCTACTGGGCGATAAGAACACGCCAAGCGTGGCCGCGTTGCGGGAAACGGTCGTGGGCGTATCGTTGTTTTCGCCTTTCCCGTTCCACAGCGTCTACTCGGTGGAAGACCACAAGAAACACCTCGACTGGATGGCGCACATCAATCCGCGGGCGCTGCTCTCGGCCAAGGTCTCCACTCCGGGCGACGTCGACATGGTGGCCGTAGGTGTTTACTACGCCGGCGCGCACATCGTGCATCTCGACGGCAGCTACGGCGGAACGGGCGCCGCGCCGAACATCGCCAAGAAGAACATCGCCATGCCCATCGAGTATGCCATCGGCCGCGTCCACCAGTTTCTCGTGGCCGAGGGCATTCGCGACAAGGTTACGGTGATCGCCAGCGGCGGAATCCGCACGCCCTGGGACGTGGCCAAGGCCATCGCGCTAGGCGCCGACGGATGCGTGATCGGCACGGCGGAACTGGTGGCTGTCGGCTGCATTCGTTGCGGTTGCTGCGAGAGCGGCCGAGGTTGCGCCCGCGGCATTGCCACCACCGATTCGGAATTGCTGGAGATGGTGACTGTCGAGTGGTGTACCCAGCGATTGGTCAATCTGTATCACGCCTGGCGCGAAACGCTGGTCGATATCCTCTATCGCCTTGGGCTGGAGAGCGTAGCCGCCCTGCGCGGCCGGACCGACCTGTTGATGCACCTGGATTACGAGAATAACAAGTGAACAACAGCCCAGACAAAGCGTTCGACCGTGTTAGCGCACTTCTCAGCGCGCGGGCCGGCCTGTTCCCGGAAAACCTCCGCGGCCGCCAGCCTGTCGAGGCCGAGGGTGGCTGCGGCGTGACCGGCTTCGCCTGCACGATTCCCGTCGGCGGCCGGCACATCTACGAGCCTTCGATCCAGATGCGCAACCGCGGCAACGGCAAAGGGGGCGGGATTGCCGCTTGCGGACTGGTGCCGGAAGATATGGGCGTCTCGCGCAAGGTTCTCGAAGAAGACTACATTCTTCAGGTGGCCTTGCTCGATCCCGCGGCCCGGGGCGAAGTCGAAGAAACGTTCATCAATCCGTTTTTCGACATCGACCAGGGTGGATTGATCCCGACCGTAGATGATCATCGCGAGGTGCCGCTGCTGGAAGTCCGCCCGCCGGACGTGGCCCGCTACTTCGTCCGCGCCAAGCCGGCGGTTTTGGCCCGCTTCGCCGAGGAAAAAAACCTGGCGTCTCGCGGCGGACTATCCGAGCGCGACGTCGAAGACGAGTTCATCTTTCAAAATTCGATCCGGCTGAACAACCAGTACTATGCCTCGCTGGGCGACAAGCGGGCATTCGTGGTCTCGCACGCGCGGAACCTGTTGATCGTCAAGATCGTGGGCTTCGCCGAGGCCGCCGTCCAATATTACCGCATGGAGGACACCCGCGCCCACGTCTGGATCGCTCACCAGCGCTATCCGACCAAGGGGCGGGTTTGGCATCCTGGCGGGGCCCACCCCTTCATCGGCTCGAACGAGGCCCTGGTCCACAACGGCGACTTCGCCAACTATGTCTCCGTGTGCGAATACCTGGCCGGCCGCGGCATCTATCCCCAATTCCTCACCGACACCGAAGTCTCGGTCCTGTTGTTCGACCTGTGGAACCGGGTCTACCAGTATCCGGTGGAGTACATCATCGAGGCCCTGGCGCCGACCACCGAGACCGACTTCGACCGGCTGCCGTCCGAGAAACAACGGATTTATCGGCAGATTCAGGCGGCGCACATCCATGCCTCGCCCGATGGTCCTTGGTTCTTCATCATCGCCCGCAGTCTTGCCGAGACGAAACAGTTTCAGTTGATGGGCATTACCGATACGGCGATGCTCCGCCCGCAGGTCTTCGCGTTGCAAGAGGGCCAGGTATCAATCGGTCTGATCTGTTCCGAGAAGCAGGCCATCGATGCCACGTTGGCCAGCCTTGCCAGCGAGGATTCTCGCTTCACGCCAGTGGCCGACATGTATTGGAATGCCCGCGGTGGCAGTTCCACCGACGGCGGGGCGTTCTTGCTGACCATCTCCCCAGCGGGGAGCAGGGAGCACGGAGCAGGGAGCACGGAGCAAGAAGATGGGAGCAAGAAGATAGCAGGCGGCAACGGCAAGGGTCTTACTCCCTGCTCCCTGCTCCCCGCTCCCTGCGCCTACACCATGCAGATCACCGACAAGTTTGGCGGCACGGTGGCCACGCTCCCCGGACAGCGGCACTGCGATCTGTCGGTGCCGGCCAAGCCACCGGCCAACACCCAGGCGGATCGAACGGCGCTGGACGACCTGCTTGCCGCGGGCGATGCGGAACAACTGTTCGTCTATTTCCGCGATGCGCTGCCCTCGATGGATTACGATCGGCTCCGCTGGTTTGTCGACGAATTGGCCGCGGAGACGGCAAGGAAGAACCCGGCGCTGGGCATCCAGGCGCTCACGCGGGCCATCGACTGCCGATATCCCACGGGCGATAAAAAACGAAGTTCGGTGTTGACCATCGTGCGCAGTGGTTTGGAGCGGATTTTCCAAGCTCAGCCGCTGTGCGAGGAGAGTCGCCTTTCGCTCCGCGAAAGCAGCGTTACTTTCACGGAGCGAAAGACGACATTTGCCCGCATTACATGGGACACTCGCGATCGGCTCCGCGGGCCACGCGACGGCGAGACCACGTTGTTGATCGACGCCCGCGGCTTTGCTCCCGAAGGCGACGACTGCGATGCGACCCTGGCCGTGCGGGCCTACCACTTGGGCTGGCGGCACATCGTTCACTACAGCAGCCGCGGCACGCGGTTTCACGCCGCCGGCTTCGGCCCCGCGACCGATGGACTGCGCGTCGATTGCTACGACAATCCGGGCGACTACCTCGGTTCCGGCATCGACGGCCTCGAGGTCCACGTACATGGCAACGCCCAGGACCAGGTCGGCCAGATTACCAAGCGAGGTAAAATCGTCATTTACGGCGACGTGGGCCAGACCTTCCTCTACGGCGCCAAAGGGGGCGAGGTTTATGTGGCGGGTAGTGCCGCGGGCCGCCCCATGATCAACGCCGTGGGCCGCCCCCGCGTGGTCATCAACGGTACGGCCCTGGATTTCCTGGCCGAGTCGTTCATGGCGGGCAATCCGCTGGAAGGCGGCGGCTTTGCCATCGTCAACGGTCTGCGGTTCGACGACTTTGGCAACGTCGTGCCCCTGGACATGCCATACCCCGGTGGCAATCTCCTCTCGCTGGCTTCGGGAGGAGTGATCTACGTTCGCGACCCGCATCGCACGTTGGTCAACGAGCAGCTTAACGGCGGCGCCTACCGGCCGTTGGGGCCAGCGGACTGGAAACTGATCGTGCCTTACCTGGAAGAGAATGAGCGGCTTTTCGGTATCCGCATCGATCGCGACCTGCTCACGGTGGACGGCGTGCGGCGGAACCCAGCGCAGGTCTACCGCAAGGTCATGCCCCGCAAGGACGCCGAAGCCGAAGCGGAAATGGAAGGGATGGGAGAATGAGGAAGGCGGAATGCGGAAGGATGAAGGCGGAATCGGAAATCGTTTAACCCGGAGCCAACGGCGACGGTGAATCGGACGGATGCCAAATCAATGGCCAATGAAATAACCTTACAAGACAGTGGCTTTCTCGCGGAAGTCGAGCGTCGTAGCGGAACACCCGTCAGCGCGTGCTTCCAGTGCCACAAATGCACCAGCGGCTGCCCGATCGGGCCAGATATGGATTTTTTACCTAGTCAGATAATGCGGCTCGTGCATCTGGGTCTGGAAGGCGAGGCGCTGGAATCGCAGTCAATCTGGCTCTGCGCATCGTGCGAGGCATGCACCACGCGCTGCCCGATGGAAATCGACATCGCTGCGGTAATGGACGCCCTGCGAATTCTGGCCGTGGAACGCAAAGCGGACATCCCCGACAGCCACGGCAAACAGTTTAACCGTTCGTTTCTGGGCAGTGTCCGCCACCACGGCCGCGTCTTCGAGGCCGGCATGATGGCGGCCTACAAGCTCCGCACCGGTGATTTCACATCCGATTTGGACAAAGTGCCCAAGATGTTGGCGAAGGGAAAACTTTCTTTCCTACCCAAGCGAAGCGGCAATCTCGGAGAACTGCGGCAAGTCTTCCGGCGGGCCGAAAAGGAGGACCAACCGTGAAATACGCCTACTTCCCCGGTTGCAGTCTCGAGTCGACCGCGTGGGATTTCAATATGTCGACGCGCGCGGTCTGCCGCACACTTGGCATCGAGTTGGAAGAGATTCCCAATTGGGTGTGCTGCGGCTCGACGCCTGCCCACAGCACCAGCGCCAGTCTGGCGGTGGCGCTGCCCGTGCTGAACTTGCAGAAGGCCGCTGCGATGGGCCGCCCTGTGCTCACCGCCTGCGCCTCGTGCTACGCCCGGCTGCGCACGGCCAATCATCAGGTCCGCAGCGAGGCCCGCGAGTGTCAACGGGCCGAACGGGTCACCGGCCGACCTTACGCCGGAGAGGTCGACGTGCATCACGTGCTCGATGTGTTGGTAAACCATTTCGGTCTGGAGGGCATTCGAGCGAAAGTTCAACGACAGCTTAGCGGCCTTCGCGTGGCGTGTTACTACGGCTGTCTCCTCTCACGGCCGCCGGAGGTTGTGGCCTTCGACAACCCGGAGAATCCAACGTGCATGGATGACCTGGTGGCCGCGCTCGGGGCGGAACCGGTCCGCTGGCCGTATAAGACCGAGTGTTGCGGGGCCAGTTTGTCGATCACGCAGAGCAGCGTCGTCGGCCGCCTGGGCCGCAAGCTCTTGGCGATGGCCCGGCAGGCCGGCGCCCAGTGCGTCGTAGTGGCCTGTCCCTTGTGCCAGCTCAACCTCGATCTGCGGCAGTCCGATGCCGTCAAGGGCGGCGCACAACGTGGGGCAGGTTGCCAACCTGCCCTGGATGCGGCAGATTGGCAATCTGCCCCACCGCCGACGCCGGTCCTCTACGTCACGCAATTACTGGGCCTTGCCCTGGGAATTCCGGCCAAGGAACTGGGGTTGGACGCCCTGAGCGTCAGCGCAGATTCGCTGCTGACGCATATCTCCCCTCTCCCTCCGGGAGAGGGGCATGGGGTGAGGGAGGTGCTTTGTGAACGCTAATACGATTGCCCCTGGGGACAGCGTTATGAAAAGCGGTAGCGAGCTGACCCACTCCATAAACGGCAACGGCCAGGCGCCCAACGGCGCGGTGCTGGTCTGCGGCGGCGGGGTGGCGGGAATCCAGGCCGCCCTGGACCTCTCGGCGGCCGGGTTTGCCGTTTATCTGGTCGAGGAAAGCCCGACGATCGGCGGCACGATGGCCCGGTTGGACAAGACCTTCCCCACGGGCGACTGCGCCACGTGCATCATCTCGCCGAAGCTGGTGCAGTGCATGCGCGACTACAACATCGAAGTGCTCACCATGGCCGACGTCCAGTCGTTGGAGGGCGAGGCCGGGGCATTCAAAGTTGAGGTCCAGCGCCGGCCGCGTGGCGTAATCGCCGAGAAATGTACGGGCTGCGGCGATTGCTGGTCCCAGTGCCCCGTGCATTACGTGCCCCAGCCAACCCCCGCAGTAACGGTCGGCGGGCAGCTCACCGCGCAAGATGCGGCCTGGGTCGATTCGATCCTGGCCCGCTACCGCGACGACCTCGCGCCGCTGATTCCTGTCCTCCAGGACGTGACGGACGAGCGTCGCTACCTGCCTCGCCCCGTGCTGGAGTACCTGGCCGTGCGGTTGAAGATGCCGCTGGCCGAAATCCTGCGCGTCGCCAGCTTCTACAACGGCTTCAGTCTGGCGCCGGTGGGGCGGCACACGATAGAAATCTGCCTCGGCACCGCTTGCTTCGTCCGTGGCTCGAATCTGCTCTTGGAGCGTCTCGAACAGGAGATCGGCATCGCCGAGGGTGAAACCGATTCTCAAGGGCGGTTTACTCTCCGCACCGTGCGTTGCATCGGCTGCTGCGCGTTGGCCCCCGCCATGCGTATCGACGGGGTCACGTTCGGCAAAGTGAAACTCGACAAGGTCGTGAATATCCTGGAGCAGTTCGCATGAGCGGTCCGATTCGCACCCAAGACGACCTCGACCGGCTTGCCGCTTGCGGCACGTCGAGTCTGTATCCCAAGCGGCTGAAGATCCTGGTCGGTTCGGCAACGTGCGGTATCGCCGCCGGCGCCCGCGACGTGGAGGCCGCAGCCGTCGAGGCCGTAAAGCGGCTTGGGCTGGATGCCGTCGTCGCCCGCACCGGTTGCATCGGGTTCTGCCAGCGCGAACCGTTGCTGGACCTGGTCCTTCCCGACGGGCCGCGGATCAGCTACGGCAACATGACGGCCAAGAAGACGACAGAACTCCTGGAAGCGTATGCTGCCGGACACGATTTGAAGCCCAAGTCGGCCCTCTGTCGTTGGGACGGCGAAGACCACGTTGCCACGGGCGAGCGACACGCCTACCCGGTGGCGAAGAACGGCGCAGGCTCGATTCCCGCCTGGTCCGCCGTGGACTTCTATCGCCGCCAAAGCCGCGTCATTCTCCGCAATTGCGGCTCGATCGATCCCCTCTCGTTGGACGAGGCGATCGCCCGCGGCGCCTACCGCGGCGCGTTGCGTGCCCTCACGGGCATGGGCGCCGAGGCGGTGATCGACGAGGTGTTGAAGTCGGGACTCCGCGGACGCGGCGGCGCCGGTTTTCCCACCGGTCGGAAGTGGCAAACCGCCCGGCAGGTTCCCTCCGACGTCAAGTACGTCATCTGCAATGCCGACGAAGGCGACCCCGGCGCGTTCATGGATCGCAGCGTGCTCGAAGGCGATCCGCACGCCGTGATTGAGGGCATGCTCATCGGCTCGCTGGCCGTCGGCGCCCACGAGGGATACGTTTACGTCCGTAGCGAATATCCGCTGGCCGTCTCGACCATCACCAATGCCATCCGCCAAGCCGAAGATGCCGGGCTTTTGGGCGACGACATCTTTGGCAGCGGCCACTCGTTGCGGATCAAGGTCCGCCGCGGGGCAGGGGCCTTCGTCTGCGGCGAGGAGACCTCGCTGATCGCCTCGATCGAAGGTCATGCGGGCGAACCCCGTTCGCGGCCTCCTTTCCCGGCCGTCAAGGGCCTGTGGGGCAAACCGACGGTGATCAACAACGTCAAGACCTGGGCCAGTGTCGGGCCGATCCTCGGCCGCGGCACGGCCTGGTACGCCGCGCAAGGCACCGAGCGAAACCGGGGCACCACGGTCTTCGCCCTGGTCGGCGCCGTGAAGAACACCGGCCTGGTCGAAATTCCTCTCGGCATGACGCTCCGCGAGATGGTTTTCGAGATCGGCGGCGGCATGCGGGGCAAGCGGCCCATCAAGGCGGTCCAGACGGGCGGCCCGTCCGGCGGCTGCATCCCCGCTTCGCTGCTGGACCTGCCTATCGATTACGAAAAACTTGCCGAGGCCGGCTCAATGATGGGCTCGGGCGGCATGATCGTTCTGGACTCGGGCACCTGCATGGTCGATCTGGCCCGGTTTTTCCTTGCCTTCACGGCCGATGAATCGTGCGGCAAGTGCTCGCCTTGTCGCGAGGGGACCAAGCACATGCTTCAGATCCTCACGCGGATCTGCGAGGGCCGCGGCACGCCCGAGGACCTTCCTCTCTTGGAACGCTTGGCCCGCACCGTCAAGTCGGCCTCGCTCTGTGGGCTGGGCGCCACGGCGCCGAACCCGGTGCTCACGGCCTTGCAATACTTCCGCGGCGAGTTCGAGGCGCACGTCGCCGCGAAGAAATGTCCCGCCGGCGTTTGCCGCAACCTGATCCGCCTGCGGATCGACCCCGATTCATGCACTGGCTGCGGACTGTGCAAGGAGGTCTGCGGGGCCAATGCCATCGAGGGCCAGCGGAAGTCGGCCCACCGCATCGACGACGGGAAGTGTACCCGCTGCGGCGCGTGCCGGAGCGTTTGTCCGGGCGAAGCAGTCATCACTGAATAAGGCCCAAAGACGAAACCAATGACAGATACCACCATCTCAGATCGGGTTCGCATTACGATCGACGGCCGTGCGACGACGGTCGCCGCCGGCGCGACGATTCTCGACGCGGCGCGCCAGGTGGGCATCTCCATCCCCACGCTTTGCCACTACCGCGGCCTGTCGCCCTACGGCGCGTGCCGCGTGTGCCTGGTGGAGATCGATTCCCCCAGGGGACCGCGGCAAGTCGCCTCGTGCAGCCACCCGGTCGAAGAAGGCATGGTCGTCCGCAGCGGTACGGAAGCGGTGCGGGAATCGCGTCGCACCGTGTTGGAGTTGTTGCTGGCCGAGGCGCCGCAATCGCAGGAACTGGCCGCCTTGGCCGCGGAACTCGGCGTGAGCCGCACCCCCTTGAAACAGGCTGCGGAGGGCAAATGTGTCCTCTGCGGACTGTGCGTGCGGACCTGCAACGACTTGATGGCGCGGGGCGCGATTAGCATGTTCGGCCGCGGCGGCAAACGCCGCGTCAGTACCGCCTTCCATGAACCCAGCGATCAATGCCAAGCCTGCGGGGCATGCGTCTTCGTCTGCCCGACGGGCGCCATTGACCTGGCGACGATCACCGCCCGGCGGCCCAAGCCGCACCGGACGCGCTATGCCCAGTTCCTCCAGAGCCGGCCTTCGATCGACCTGGCCCATCCGCAGGCCGCGCCGCGTGTGCCGGTGATCGACCGCGACAACTGTGTCCATTTCACGACCGGCGAGTGTGGCCTGTGCGAGAAGGTCTGCCAGGCCCATGCGATCGACTACGACCAGCCGGCCGAGAAGCTCAATTTGGACGTCGGGGCGGTGGTGCTCACGCCCGGGTTCGAAGCCTTCGATGCCGCGCGGCGCGGCGAGTTCGGATACTCCCTGGCCCCCAACGTGCTTACCAGCCTGCAGTTCGAGCGGATGCTCTCGGCCTCCGGTCCCACGCAAGGCCACGTCCGCCGGCCCGCGGACGGCGCGGTGCCGCGCCGGTTGGCCTTCATCCAGTGCGTGGGCTCGCGCGATAGCGGCTGCGACAACGACTACTGCTCGTCGATCTGCTGCATGGCCGCCACCAAGGAAGCCATCCTGGCCAAGGAACACGAACCGGGCCTGGAGGTCACCATTTTCTTCCTCGACCTGCGGGCCTTCGGCAAGGATTTCGATCGCTACTGCGATCGGGCCAAGAACCAGTTGGGCGTCCGTTACATCCGCTCGTTCATTTCCCGTGTCTACGAAATGCCCGGCACGCGCAACCTGCGGCTGGTGTACGCCGGGAAAAAGGGGTCAGAACTATTTTCCCAGAACGGGCCGCAACCAACCCTGAATCAACCTCCAACCGGGAATAAAACAGTTCTGACCCCTTTTTCCCAGACCGAGGAAGAGTTCGACATGGTCGTGCTTTCGCTCGGCTTGGAGCCCAGCGCCAGCTTGCAGCAGCAGGCCCAGCGGCTGGGCGTGGTGCTTAACCGCTGGGGCTTTGCCGCCACCGACGAGTTCCGGCCACTGGACACCTCGCGGCCGGGCGTGTTCGTAGGCGGCGCATTCCAGGAGCCTAAGGACATTCCCGACACGGTCATGCAGGCCAGCGCGGCAGCGGCCAGGGCGATGGCCCTGCTGAGCAAGGCCCGCGGCAGCCGCGTTCGCACCAAAACCTATCCGCCCGAGCGCGACATTGCCGACGAGCCCCCGCGGATCGGCGTGTTCGTGTGCCATTGCGGCAGCAACATCGCTTCGGTAGTCGACGTCGAGCGGGTCGTCCAGCAGACGCGGCACTTGCCCGGCGTGGTCCTGGCCGAGACGAACGTCTATACCTGCGCCGACGACAACCAGGACCAGATGAAGGCCAAGATCGCCGAGCACCGGCTGAACCGGGTGGTGGTCGCCTCCTGCACGCCGCGAACGCACGAGCCGATTTTCCGCGACACGCTTCGCGATGCGGGCCTCAATCCCTACCTGCTGGAAATGGCCAACATTCGCGATCAATGTTCGTGGGTCCACTCGGGCAACCCGGCCGCAGCGACCGAAAAGGCGATCGACCTGGTGCGCATGGCCACGGCCCGTGCGGCCAACCTCCTGCCGCTGCAAGAGGCCAGCGCGCCGGTGAATAACGCGGCCCTGGTCGTCGGCGGGGGCATCGCCGGCATGACGGCCGCGCTGGCCCTGGCCGAGCAAGGCTTCCCCGTCCACCTGGTCGAAAAGAGCGACCGCCTGGGCGGCACTTGTTCTCAGATTCACCGCACGCTGGACGGCCGCGATGTCCAGGCCCTGCTGGCCGAGACCATCGAGCGCACGAAGACCCACCCGCGGATCACCACGCACTTGCAATCCCGCGTGGCCAAGGTCGGCGGGCACGTGGGCGAGTTCACTTCCCAGATCGCCAAAGTAGCAGGCACGGGGTACCCGCTTGCGGGTCGCGTGCCGTCCGCCAGCGACGATGTGACCAGCGAAATCCATCACGGCGTAGTCGTCGTGGCTACCGGCGCCACGGAGCACAAGCCCGATACGTTCCTCTATGGTAAGAACGAGCGGGTGCTGACGCAACTGGAGCTTTCCGATCAACTGGGCCTCGGCCAAATAAAACTACCGCCGCGGGCCACCGTGGCGATGATCCAGTGCGTCGAGCAGCGCGATGAAAAGCGGCCGTATTGCAGCCGGGTCTGCTGCACGACGGCGGTGAAGAACGCCCTGGAACTGAAACGCCGCTGGCCGGACGCCCGCATCGTCGTCTTCTACCGCGACATGCGGACCTACGGCTTCCGCGAGGCCGCCTACCGCGAGGCGCGGGAAAAGGGCGTGCTGTTCGTTCACTATGAGCCCGATCAACAACCCCAGTTGCTCGAAGCCAGCGGAAAGTTGCGGCTCATGGCACGGGAGCCGTCGCTGGGCCGCGACCTCGTGCTGGAACCGGACATGGTCGTCCTGGCCGCGCCGGCGGCGCCGCGGGCCGATCGCGGAGAGTTGTCCGAACTGTTGCGGGTGCCGCTGAACGCCGACGGCTTTTTCCTCGAAGCTCACATGAAGCTCCGCCCCGTCGATTTCGCCAGCGAGGGGCTGTTCCTCTGCGGATCGGCCCATGCCCCGAAGTTCATCAGCGAGACGATCTCCCAGGCCACCGCCGTAGCGGGCCGGGCCGCCTCGATCCTCTCGCGCAAGAAGATGGCGGTGGGAGGCCAGATCGCCTGGGTCGATCCGGACCAATGTATCTCCTGCATGACGTGCGTGCATGTTTGTCCCTACCTGGCCCCGCACGTGGGCGCAAACAACAAGGCCGAGGTGCAGGGAGCGGTCTGCATGGGCTGCGGAAGTTGCTCGGCCGAGTGCCCGGCCAAGGCCATTTCGTTGCGGCACTTCATGGATTCCCAGATCATGGCGGAGGTCAACAGCCTGTTGGAGGCGGAGGTCGAGCAACCGCATCGCCAGCCCGTTTATCCCGAAGCGGTCGGCGTGGCCCCGCCCAGGTGGAGTTGAGAGAAAATCTATGGAACGCGAACCGCTGATCCTTGCATTTTGTTGTCACTACTGCGCGTACGCGGCGGCCGACCTGGCCGGGTCGATGCGGCTGCAATACCCGCAGAACGTGCGTGTGCTGCGTCTGCCTTGCACGGGCAAGATCGAGGTGAACTACATATTGGCGGCTTTCGAGCGCGGCGTCGACGGCGTCATTGTGGCCGGCTGCCTCGAAGGCGGATGCCATTTCCTGGAAGGTAACCTCCGCGCCAGGCGGCGCGTCGTCCGCGCCAAGGAATTGCTCCGCGAGATCGGCCTGGAGCCGGAGCGGCTGGAAATGTTCAACCTGTCCTCGGCCGAGGGCGGGCGGTTCGCCGAAATCGTTACGAGCATGGTCCGAACCTTGAAGCGGTTGGGCCCCAGCCCCTTGCGACCCGATCCCCATCAATTGGAACATGCCTTGGAAACCATGAGCCAGCAGGCCCAAATGGCCCTGGCGGGAGAAAGCAGTCATGATTGTTGCCGATCGTAAGAAGATTCCCGAGATTCGCGGCTTGATCGAGAAGCACCAGCGTGTGCTCCTGGTCGGGTGCGGCACCTGCGTGACCGTCTGCCTGGCCGGCGGCGAGCGCGAGGTGGGCATCCTGGGCTCGGCCCTGCGGATGTCGTTGAAGCTCGCCGGCCACGGCGAAGTGCGGGTCGACGAGTGCGTCATCGAGCGGCAGTGCGAAGACGCCTTCATCGACATCCTCGCCGCCCGCATCCCCGAATACGATGCCGTCTGCTCGCTGGGTTGCGGGGCGGGCGTCCAGGCCCTGGCGGAGCGCTTTCCCAAGACGCCCATCTATCCTGGGTTGAACACTCAGTTCATTGGCATTCTGGAGTCGCAGGGCGTCTGGACCGAGAAATGTGCCGGTTGCGGCAATTGCCGGCTGGGCGAGTTCGCCGGCATTTGCCCCATTACCCGTTGCGCCAAGCATCTTCTCAACGGCCCCTGCGGCGGATCGCAGGACGGCCAATGCGAGGTGAACCCTGACCTGGAATGCGGCTGGCAATTGATTTATAATAGGGCCGATTCGCTGGGCATCGTCGATTCCCTCCAGCGGATCGTGCCCCCGCACGACTGGTCGTCCGGCTTGGACGGGGGGCCGCGCAAAGTGGTCCGCGAGGATCAGTGCATTGCCGGACTGGGGTCGAAACCTTGATGTGCCAAAGCGGGCCGACCGCCGGTGCGATTCCTTGCTCGTAGAGCAAAAAGCTAATGAGACCGATTCCAGAACCGTCGCAACTCGACACGATTGAGAGAACTACCCCCGGCGCCCTAGCGAGCAAATACGAGTTCGTCGGCCGGCACATGATGGCCAGCTACGTCGGCTGCGATTCCCAGGCGCTGCGAGATTTCGACCGCCTGGAAGACGCCATGCGGCAAGCTGTGCAGGCCAGCGGCGCGACGCTGCTCACCTCTGCCCGGCACGTTTTTCCGCCCCACGGCCTGACAATCGTCATGTTGTTGTCGGAAAGCCACGCAAGCATCCATACCTATCCCGAGCACAACTCGTGCTTCGTCGATTTATTCACCTGCGGTCTGGAATGCCAGGCCGAGGAATTCGACGCTGTCATGCGAAGCTATCTCCGCCCGGCCAAGAGCAGCGTAACCGCGTGGATCCGGCATAGCGGCATCCAGCGGGATTGATTCTTGCCGCGGCCGGAATCCAACCGCCGCTTTGACCCCGCTGAGAAGTGCGCAGGACCACCGCAAAGGAAACTGCAAATGCCCGACGAATCACCCATTCCCCCGTCCCCAGGCCCCCGCACCGGTTCTGCCGGCGAACCGATCCTGGTCGTCAATAGCGACGGCAAACTCGTGCCAAGTCTGCCCGTGGCCCCTCGGCCGTATGAGTTGCCGCCGCTTCCGCCCAATCGATACTACGAAGACCCGATTCCCAAGGAGGCAGGCATCGATGCCGTGACCTTCCTGGAACGGACCGATGCGTTCGACATCTACTCGTTTGCTTTGCAGAGGGTGATCTACTCCGGGAAGACCGCCTTCCAGAACGTACTGATCGCCGACACGTTCAACTACGGGCGGGCGCTGTTCCTGGACGGCTCGATCCAGAGCTCCGAGGACGACGAATCGCTGTATCACGAGATGCTGGTGCAGCCGGCCATGCTCCGCCATCCCAATCCGCGCGACGTACTGATCATCGGCGGCGGCGAGGGGGCCACGCTGCGCGAGGTGCTGGTCCACCGCTCGGTCAACTCGGTCACGATGGTCGATATCGACCGCGAGGTCGTGGAACTCTGCCGCGAACACCTGCTCAACTGGCACCGCGGGGCCTTCGACGACCGCCGCGTGCGCATGGTTTACGACGATGGGCGGAAGTTCATCGAGAACGACGACGCCCGCTATGACGTGGTGATCGTCGACGTGGTGGACATGCTGGACAACGGCCCGGCGCAGGCCCTCTATACGCGACAGTTCTACGAAACGCTGCGCCGCCGGTTGCGGCCCGACGCCATCGTCGTCGTCCAGGGGCTGGAGTTCTCCTTCCTCGACGACAAGCCCCACGTGGCTCTTTCCCGCACGTTGCGGGCCGTTTTTCCGGAGGTCCACAGCTACCGCGTGCATATACCCTCGTTCCTCGGTTCCTGGGGCTTCGTGTTGGCCAGCGACTGGGCGCGCCCCGGCGAGTGGGCCAATGATGACATCCAGCGCACGATCCAGGACCGCCTCGGCCTGGCCTGGCTGGACCACCTCGATCCGGAGTTTCTCAAGGCGGCCTTCTGTTTATGCAAGGAGACGCAGTTCCTGCTCTCCCAGCCGGGACCGATCTTGGAAGATGGCGTCGACTTCGTGCCACCGCCCAATATCGAGGACATCGAGCCGCCCTACGCCGAGTTCCCCATCAAGCCGGCCGAGTGACACCGATGCCCGCGACCGATCCGCCCCCTTCCCCGACCGCTCAACTTTACCGCGTTCGCTTCGTCGATACGGTGCAGCGGGGCAGGGCGGTGCTCCGCGAATTCCCCGATCCTTATCCGCATCCGCGCTACGCAATCGCCGAGGCGATCGACGCGGAGAAGTTGCCCCCGCCCGTCTGGCCGCCCGAGCACGGCGACCAGTTCCACTTCCTTTTCCTGCCGGGCGGGTCGGCCACGGCCTTCGAGGAACAAAAACGCGGCGAACAGTGGATGGCCAAACCCTCCGACCCGCACGCCGAGCCGACGGTCGAGATCGTGATGCGGAGCGACCGGATTCTCTGGCGGCCGGGACGCTGCATGATGCAAGGGGCGGCGGACCGGATGCAGGAGATGCTCCTGGCCCTGGCGGACTTCTCCTACCACGAGGGCGAACTCCGCAAATTGGAACGCGAAATCCTTGCCGACGGCGAAACCCTTGTCCGCGACGTGCCGCTAACCACGGCCGCGATCAACAAGCAGGCACTGCGGGCACGACACCACATCCACGAGCGGGCCTGCACGATGACCGGCCGGCGGATTCGCTGTGCCCGCCTGCAACGCCCGCTGGAAAAACCGTCGATCACGCTTCCCGGCGCGGGCCGGCGGCTGGTCAGCGAACTGTTGGTGCAATGTGAGATTCAGGATCGTTTCAAGGCGCTCGACGAACGCCTGGAGGTCTATGAAGACGTCTACGAGTTGGCGAACGACCGTCTCATGGAATACGGTAACTTCCGCACAGAGGCCAAACTGGAAATCTGGATCATCGTGATTCTGGTCGTCGAGGTCGTGCTGATGGTCGCGGAGATCGTATGGGGACTCGCGGGCAAGTGAATCCATTGCCGGGCTTGGCTACGGGTGAAACAGTGCGGCGAGGTTACCTTCGATCGCGCCGGCGCCCAAGCCGGGAGGGCTGGAAGTGTTCGCAGCCGGAACGACATTTGCGACGCCGCATCACAAACACCGCCAACCCAAACGGTCGGAGAGACTCCATGTATAAGTACGCATTTGTTGCGATTGTGGTGCTGGGACTGCTACTGTCGATTCCCCAAGCAAACGGCGGTGAGGCGGTACCCGGTAAGACCGCCGCAACGGTTCCTGCCGGGGCCGTGGCGCTGGGCTATACGAAGCGCGTCATCAACGAGACGCCGTCGGCAGCCGACATCGCCCCAGGCAACCGCGGCAACTACAAGTGGTTCAGCGGCCAATGGTACGCGCAAAAGGCGCCGTCGCTTGACCACTATGCGACGCGTAACGGCCTGCTGGCGCTGGCCCTGGACGGCGACCTGGTCAGCACGCCCCGCGATTTCTCTCCGGGCAGGCTGCCGCTGCTTTCCGGTGCGGACGGCTTCTACGTCGAGTTCGACGTCCGGCTCTCGGACAATGACCGCGACCATTGGCCCGCCGTGTGGCTGATGCCCGCCGAACACGACGGCAAACGGGACCACTACGGCGCGGACCCGCGAGGTTTCGAGAGATTCATGGAACTCGATGTCGACGAAGGGGGCTTTGGCCCGGGCTTGACCGGGACCGTCCATAGCACCGCGGGGGTCTATCCGAACTGGAAGCACATCCAAAACCCGAATAACGTGTCGCCTGTGGCCATTGATCGGAGCGGCAAGCATTCGTTCGGCGCCAGCTACGATCCCGCGCGTCAGAAAGCGGCATGGTGGGTCGATGGCAAGCTCCAGATGAACGCCGCAGAGCCCTATGTCCCGGCGGTTGCGGCCCGGCAGCATTTCTATCTGATCCTTTCGTCGCAATCGCACGGGGCCAACAAGCCCTATTTCATGTTCGTAAGCGGTGTGCGCGCTTATGCGCCGCCGCGCTCTCCGCTGCCGGAAAAATGAACGGAACGCTGGCGGCGCTATTCCACCAACACCAGCGCATAATAATTCTGCGGACATTCCTCGGAGCGGACAACCTCGATCGGCAGACCGGCCGCGCGGGCCGTGGCAAAGACGTCGATCCCCGCGGCCTCCATCGCCGGCCGGGCCTTGTCGGGATGCGCGCAGGCGGTGACGGTCCCCTGTTTCCGCCCGGCAACCACGCACTTCTTGCACAGCCAACACGGCCCGCAGACGAAGGTGAACGCCTTGTAATAACCGGCCAGGAAGATCGTGCGTTCCAGGGTCCGCGCGATGTCGCGCACCGATTCCCAGTTGCCGCCGTGCAGCAGGATGCCCGACTCGTATTCGTCGAGCATCTTGCGCGTCGTCTCCGGCGTGGGCGAGTGTGGCGGGCAGGTCAAGCATTGCCCGTATTCCGAGCAGCCGTACTGGCATCGCAGGCGGACCCAGGTGGCGGTGAACACCTGCCGTGGCGGCGAGATCACCACCGCATCCAGCGCGCCCATCCGGCGGGCCTC
>Ga0302320_10007775_pt1 | contig 23516 bp, 18 predicted proteins | sample Bog_T0_3_FD_202130 | JGI IMG/M metagenome (GOLD analysis project Ga0302320, IMG submission 202130) | Peat permafrost microbial communities from Stordalen Mire near Abisko, Sweden - Bog_T0_3 | ecosystem: Environmental > Terrestrial > Soil > Wetlands > Peat | place: Sweden: Abisko, Stordalen Mire... | reverse complement strand
CCCGCGTCTTTTGACCGCTGTCTGGCCGTTCGGGGGGATTTTTACGGTTTCTCTTCGGCAGGCCTTTCGTGTAGGAATGCAGGTCATTTTTCATGAGTACATCACGTCGGCCGGTTCTGCTTATCATCCGCGACGGCTGGGGAAAGAATCCCCACCCGGAGCAAAACCCCTTCAATGCGGTCCATTTGGCGCAGAAACCGTGCGACGACCGCCTTCACAAGGCCTATCCGTGCACCCTGATAAAGGCGTCCGGCGAGGATGTTGGACTGCCCGACGGAGTCATGGGCAACAGCGAGGTCGGCCACGAGAACATCGGTGCCGGCCGGATCGTCGACCAGGAGCTGGTCAGGCTGAACAAGCTTTTCACGGAGAGGAGGCTCGCCGCCAATCCGGTCTGGCGGGCCGCGGTTGATCGCGTCAAGGCCCGCGGATCGTGCCTGCACCTGATGGGGATCGTGTCCGACGCAGGCGTCCACGGGATGCTCGAGCATCTCTACGGCATTCTTCGCCAGGCCAAGGCCGACGGCATTGCGGCGGATCGGGTGTTCATCCATGCCTTTACCGACGGCCGCGACACCCCTCCGACAAGCGGGCTGGGGTACGTCAGGCAGGTCGAGGCCCAATGCCGGACGATCGGGGTGGGGCGGGTGGCCTCGGTATGCGGGAGGTTCTGGAGCATGGACCGGGACAATCGGTGGGACAGGGTGAGCAAGGCCTATGCGATGCTGACCGGGAGGAAGGCGGAGGCCACCGCTCCCAGCGCCGAAGCGGCTGTGCAGGCCTACTACGATCATCCTTTCAACGACTCGCAAAAGGGGGATGAGTTCATCGTGCCCTCCTGGGTGGTCGGCCCCGATGGCCGGCCGATCGGGTGCATCGGGGACGGCGACTCGGTCGTTTTTTACAACTACCGCGGCGACCGCCCGCGGGAGATCACCAAGGCCTTTGTGATCGACGACTTCAAGGGTTTCGACCGCGGTGCAAAGCTCGACCTGTACTACGTCACCATGACCGAGTACGAAAAGGGGCTTCCGGTGCATGTGATCTCGCCCAAGCCGGCGAAGCTGAAAAACATCCTGGGCCAGGTCGTGAGCGACGCCGGAATTGCGCAGTTTCGCTGCGCCGAGACCGAGAAGAATCCGCACGTCACTTTCTTCTTCAACAACTACAGGTCCGAGCCGTTTCCGGGGGAGGACCGCGCCTGCCCGCCAAGCCCCAAGGTCCCGACCTATGACCTCCAACCGGAGATGTCCGCGGCCGACGTCACGCGCGTGGCAAGAGACGCAATTCTCTCGGGGAAATACGGACTGATCGTCGTCAACTTTGCCAATCCGGACATGGTCGGACACACCGGCTCGCTTCCGGCCGCAATCAAGGCCGTCGAGGTCACCGACCACAGCGTCGGGGAACTGCTCGAAGCCCTCGAGCAGATGAAGGGCCGGGCTCTCATCTGCGCCGATCATGGAAACTGCGAACAAATGTGGGATCCCGAGCACAACGCGCCACACACCTCCCATACGTTGAATCAGGTCGAAATATTCGTGGTCGGCGATGACTACGCCGCCGGAAAGACGCGCCTGCGCACGGGAGGCCGCCTCGCCGACATCGCCCCGACCCTCCTGGCCCTCATGGACCTTCCCAAGCCAGTGGAGATGACCGGTGAAAGTCTTATCATTTCATAGAATGTCAGTTTTCCAAGGGGGCGAGGTCCTGTCCTCGCGAGGAGATAGCTGCCTCATCTGACGCCTCTGGGCCGCCATCTGGCCGTCAGACCTGACGGCTGCATTGGCGGCCGCCTTGGCGTCAGTCTGGGTCTTGGCAGCTCCCGACGAGCGAGGATAGGACTTCGCAACCCTTGGCCTCTGCCTTTTTGTTTGATCCCCCGACGCTCAACCGGCTTTTATCCTCCTTTCATGTTGCGTACCCACCATTGTGCCCAGTTGACTAAGGCCGACCTCGGCTCAAGCGTTTCGCTCGCCGGCTGGGTGGACACGGTCCGCGACCTGGGCGGAATCATCTTTGTCGATTTGCGCGATCGCCACGGCCTTACGCAGGTCAAGTTCGACCCCCAGGTTCAGGCGGGCCTGGTCGAGCGCGCCTCGCGCCTCAAGCCAGAGTCTGTGATCGCCGTGTCGGGCAAGGTGGAAAGGCGGCCCGCCGGAACCGACAACCTCGAGCTGCCGACGGGGGAGGTCGAGGTGGAGGCGACCGTTCTCGAGATTCTCAACGTTTCGGAGACGCCGCCCTTTCCGCTGGATGACGCCGGCGGCGACAAGGTGAACGAGGACCTCCGCCTCACGTACCGCTACCTCGACTTGCGCCGCCCGAAGATGCGCAAGAACCTGGTCGTCCGCCACAGGACCACGAAGTCGATCCGCGATTACTTCGACGCCAATGACTTCATCGAGGTGGAGACACCGTCCCTCTTCAAGAGCACGCCGGAGGGCGCGCGCGAGTACCTCGTGCCCTCGCGCATTCACCCGGGCCAATTCTATGCGCTCTCGCAGTCCCCCCAGCAGTTCAAGCAGATCCTGATGGTGGCGGGCGTGGAGCGTTATTTCCAGATCGCGCGCTGCTTCCGCGACGAGGACCTGCGCGCCGACCGCCAGATGGAATTCACCCAGGTCGACGTCGAGGCGTCCTTTGTCGGCCGCGAGGACATCTACGCGCTTTTCGAGGGCATGCTGAAGAAGGTGTGGAAGGACATCCTCGGCACCGACATACCCACACCCTTTCCGCGGATAGCATTCGTCGACGCGATGAACCGCTTTGGCGTGGACAAACCCGACCTGCGTTTCGGCCTTGAACTGGTCGATTTGACCGAGACATTCCTCTCCTCCTCGTTCAGGGTGTTTCAGGCCGCGGCGGCCGCGCCGGGCGGAGCGGTCAAGGCGCTCAACGCCCGGGGGCTCGCCGACCTGACGCAGGGGGAGCTGAAGAACCTGGAGGACGTTGCGAAATCGCTCGGCGCGAAGGGCCTGGCTTTCGTCAAGGTCGAGGGCGGCGAGTGGAAGTCGCCGATCATGAAGTTCTTCTCGGAGGCGGAAAAGGCGGCCCTCGCGCAAAAGCTGGCCGTTGCCGATGGCGACATCATATTCTTTGCGGCCGCCCCATGGGAGAAAGCGTGTGCGATTCTAGGACGCCTCCGGCTCGAGGCTGCCGCGCTCCTTCAGAAGCGGGGCAAGATCGAAATCCGCCCGGACGACTGGAAGTTCCTCTGGGTCGTCGACTTTCCCCTTATGACCTTCGACGAGGCCGAGCAGCGCTACCTCGCCACCCATCATCCGTTCACCTCTCCCGTACCCGAGGACGCGCCCCTTCTCGACTCGGCGCCGGAAAAGGTCCGCGGGCAGCATTACGACGTCGTCCTGAACGGGATGGAACTGGGCGGGGGCTCGATTCGGATCCACCAGCCGGCGCTCCAGAAGAAAGTCTTTGAGGACGTTCTCAAGATTCCCCGGGACGTCGTCGAAAGCCGGTTTGGCTATATGCTGCGGGCGTTCACCTACGGCGCGCCGCCGCACGGAGGGATCGCCTTCGGCCTGGACCGCATCGTGGCACTACTCTGCGGCACGACCAGCATACGCGACGTGATCGCCTTTCCGAAGACCCAGAAGGGCCAGGACCTCATGGCGGGCAGTCCGACGCCGGTCACGGCGCGGCAGCTCAAGGATTTGCACATAGCCACGGTGACGCCGAGCTGATCCTGAATCCCACGCGTGGCACAATGCTTGCTTAATTATCCGCGGATAGTTAGCCTCCGATCCATCTGATAGATTCCTGATTTTCTTCGCATGAAACTGATCATCGCCGTCATCAAGCCATTCAAGTTGGAAGAGGTTAAGGAAGCCCTAGCCGAAGCCGGAATCGAGGGCATGACCGTTACCGAGGTGAAGGGGTTCGGCCGCCAGAAGGGCCATACGGAAATCTACCGCGGAAGCGAGTATACGGTGGATTTTCTGCCCAAGGTTAAGATCGAGATCGCGCTCTCGGACGACATGGCAGGGAAGGCCGTCGATGCGATCGTCAAGGCGGCCAAGACGGGCAAGATCGGCGACGGCAAGGTGTTTGTCGTTCCGCTCGAAGAGGTGGTCCGCATAAGGACCGACGAGCGCGGCGAGTCGGCGATCTGAGGCGCCACGCGCCCTCCCGAGGAGGGAGAGGCGGCCCCGATATCGCAGGCGCGAATCGGGTATTGTCACGACACGCCGCAGCCCCGAATGTGCAGGGCGGCCATGGAACAACCCCTTTTCCCGTCCGTTTCCGGTCCCATCACCCACGCTCCTATGAAGACGACGCACCTGATGCGCGCACGCACCGCAATTCTGGCGGCCCTGGCGTTATTCGCCGGCCTGGGCGCCACGGCCACCGCCATCGCCCAGCCGGCGCCGACGACCGAAGAGCGCCTGACGGCGCTCGAGGCTTACGTGAAGAACACCGATCCCGGCCGGACGCTCACCGGCATCCCGGGGCCGGGGCACAACGGGTGGATGATGACAAGCGCGGCCCTCGTCCTTTTCATGACGCTGCCCGGCCTGGCCCTGTTCTACGGCGGCCTGGTGCGCCGCAAGAACGTCCTGTCCGTCCTCGGCCAGTGCCTCGGGATCGCGGGGCTCGTCACTATCTTGTGGTGGGCTATCGGATACAGCCTTGTGTTCGGGAAGAGTTTCGGGAGCGGGGTCTACGGAGGCACCGAGTACGCCTTCCTGCGCGGGGTGACCTCCGCCCCGAACACCGACTACAGCTTCTGGGTCTCCCAGAACGTCTTTGCCATGTACCAGCTGATGTTCGCGATCATCACGCCGGCGCTGATCGTCGGGGCGATCGCCGAGCGCATCAAGTTCAGCGCGATCCTCCTGTTTGTCGCCCTGTGGATGTTCGGGGTCTACTTTCCGCTGGCCCACATGGTCTGGGGCGCGACAGGGCTCATGAACGGACCGGGCAACGCCAGGGCCGCGATCACTGCGATCGACTTTGCCGGCGGAACCGTCGTGCACATGAGCTCGGGATGGTCGGCCCTGATCCTGTGCCTGATCCTTGGACCCAGAATCGGGTTCGGGCGCGAGAAGATGGCCCCCCACAGCATGGTGCTGTGCATGGTCGGGACGGGAATGCTTTGGGTGGGCTGGTACGGCTTCAACGCGGGATCGGCCGTGGGGGCGGACGGAATCGCCGCCAATGCATTCACGACAACGACCCTCGCGACAGCCGTGGCCGCCTTCACCTGGGGCATGATGGAGAAGACCCTCCGGGGACACGCCTCGATCCTCGGCTTTTGCTCCGGTGCGGTCGGCGGGCTCGTCGTCATCACGCCGGCCTGCGGGTTTGTCAGCACGACTGGCGCGGTCATCATCGGGGTGTGCGCGGCGGCCGTGCCCTATTTTTTCGTGACGCGGGTGAAGGCCCGGTTCGGGTATGATGACGCCCTCGACACCTTTGGAGTCCATGCGGTCGGGGGCACGCTGGGGGCCCTGCTGACCGGCTTCCTGGCGACCGGCGCAGTCAACCCCAACCTCACTGACGCGAACGCCACTGCGAAACTGAACGGCCTCGCGTCGGCGGTCGCCCATCATGGGCTTTGGATCGACCAGCTGAAGGCGATCTGCCTGACCCTCATCCTGGCAATCGCGGCGACGACAGTCATCGCGTATGTTGTAAAAGCCTTTGTCGGACTGCGCCCGGCGCCCGATGTCGAGCGGCAGGGCCTGGACATGATCGAGCACGGAGAGGAGGGTTACATCGACTGAGGCCTTCGGCCCGCGAAGGGGCCGCTACCGCTTATGCGGCAGGGCCCGCGTCCGGTTTTCGGTCGCCAGTTTCTCCAGGAATGCGGCGAAGGGTGCGGAGCCTTCGTCGCCGCGGGCGCGCGAACGGACGCTCACCGACTGGCTCTCCGCCTCCTTCGGGCCGAGAACAAGCGTGTAGGGTATCTTTTCGATCTCAGCGCGCCTGATCTTGGCGCCGAGCTTGTCGCTGTGCTCGTCCAATGACGCGCGGGCACCGGCGGCCTTGAGCTGCGCGAGCAGGCTGCGGCCGTAATCAAACGCCTTGTCGCTCACGGGCACCAGCCGCACCTGCTCGGGAGCCAGCCAGACGGGGAAATCGCCCCCGAAATGCTCAATGAGAACGCCGCAGAACCGCTCCATCGAGCCGAACGGGGCGCGGTGGATCATGACGGGCCGGTGCGGCTGGTTGTCGGCCCCGACGTAGGAGAGATCGAAGCGGACGGGCAGGTTGTAATCCACCTGCACGGTGCCGAGCTGCCACTCGCGGCCGATCACGTCGCGCACGACGAAATCGATCTTTGGCCCGTAGAAGGCGGCTTCGCCGGGCTCCTCGGCAAAGGACACGCCGAGGGTCTGCGCCGCCGAGCGGCAGGCCGCCTCGGCCTTGTCCCAGTTGGCCGGATCGCCAATGTACTTGTTCGAGTCCGGATCGCGCAGGCCGACGCGGACGCGGTAGTCGGCCATGCCGAGCGTCGTCAGCACTGTCTTCACCAGAGACAGGCACCCCAGCAGCTCGGCCGGAACCTGCTCCTCCATGCAGAAAAGGTGCGCATCGTCCTGGGTGAAGCCGCGGACGCGGGTCATGCCGTTCAATTCGCCGGACTGCTCCCAGCGGTAGACCGTGCCGAACTCGGCGAGGCGGACGGGCAGGTCGCGGTAGGACCGCGGCTGCGAGGCGAAGATCTTGATGTGATGCGGGCAGTTCATCGGCTTCAGCAGGAAGCCGTCGAGGAGGAGATCGTCCGGCTTCACCCGATCCTCGCCTATGGCATCGCGGCCCGTCCGCCGGTTGATCTCGGTGCGGAAGCGCCCGGAGACCGCGTCCAACCGGGCGAACATGTCGGCGCAGGAGCAGCCCTCGTGCAGGATCTTCGCCAGCGACTCGTTCTCAATGATCGGGGTGAACTGCGACTCCTTGTAATAGGGGAAATGCCCCGAGGTCTTGTATAGGGCGAGCTTGCCGATGTGGGGGGTGAACACCTGCTGGTAGCCCTGCTTTCGCAGTTCCTCGCTGATGAAGGTCTGCAGCTCCTGGCGGATGACCGATCCGGCGGGCGTCCATAGGATCAGGCCCTGGCCGACGTCGTCGTCGATGACGAAAAGCTTCAGGTCCTTGCCGAGCTTGCGGTGATCGCGCTGCTTCGCCTGCTCCAGGCGCTCGAGGTGCTGCGCCAGCTCCTCCTTCGTAGGGAAGGCGGTCCCGTAGATCCGCTGCAGCTGCTTGTTGTGCTCGTCGCCCCTATGGTACGCCCCGGCGATCGAGAGCAGCTTGAAGGCCTTCAATTTCGAGGTGTAGCGCACGTGGGTTCCGGCGCAAAGGTCCATGAATTCGCCGTTCTGGTAGAATGAGATCCTCTCGCCCTCGGGAATGTCGGCCAGCCGGCCGAGCTTGTAGCGCTCCTGGCCCCGCGCCCTGACTATCGCCTCGGCCTCCCCGCGCGAGACCTCCGTCCGGATGAACGGCTGGTTTTCGTCGGCGATCTTCTTCATTTCGGCCTCGATCCGGGCAAGGTCATCCGCGGTCAGCTTGTGATCGAGGTCGATGTCGTAGTAGAACCCCGTGTCGGTCGGCGGACCGATGTCCAGCTTCGCATCCGGGAATAGACGCAGGATGGCGCTCGCCAGGACGTGCGAGCCCGAGTGGCGGAGTTCTTCAAGCGGAGTCATGGGCATGGTGAAAGGCGTACGCTCATTTCCTGAGCGGTTCCAGGCTGTAGCCGTCCTTTCGGTCCAGCATCGACCAGCCTGCGGCGGTAATATCGCGGCGAATCGCGTCGGCGGAGGCGAAATCCTTCGCCTGTTTTGCAGCCCAGCGCCTTGCTGCCAGGTCCGCCACTTCCGGTGGCGGCTCGGCTCTTGTCTCCCCCTTCGCCAGGCGGATTCCCAGGGCGAAAAGGATGTTGCGCAGCGCAAGATAATCCAACTCGGCGTCAGCCTTGGACCGGGCGGGCTGGGGTTGGCCAGGCGAACCGGAGTACTTCAGTTTTCGGACTGTAAATATCTCGCCCAGCGCCGTGGGGGTGTTGAGGTCGTCGTTCAGCGCGTCAAATGCGGCTGCGAATGAGCCGGTTGTCTTTCGGTCGGGCTCCAGACCATCGAACTCCAACAGCGCGCCGGCAGGGCTTTTTCCCGCCTGAACGCGGATTTCATTGAGGAGGCTGCGCAGCTGATCCAGTGCGCTTTCGGCCGCGTGCAGCGAATCGAGGGTGAAATTGAGCTGCTTGCGCGGATGGCCCGAAAGCAGGGCGTAGCGGACGGCCATGGGCGAGAAGCCCCTGGCGGCAAGGTCGGCCAGGGTGTAGAGGTTGCCCAGGCTCTTGCTCATCTTCCTGCCGTCCACGAGCAGGTGTTCGCTGTGGTACCAGTGGTGCGAGAAAACGGCGCCGTTGCAGCATTCGCTCTGCGCAATCTCATTCTCGTGATGGGGAAAGAGCAGGTCCACCCCGCCGGTGTGGAGGTCGATCGTGTTCCCGAGGTGCTTCCTGCTCATCGCGCTGCATTCGATATGCCAGCCGGGGCGGCCCTCCGACGCGCCTGCCGGTCCGGGCCATTTGACGTCGCCATCCTCCTCCGGCTTGTAGGCCTTCCAAAGGGCGAAGTCGCCCAAATCGTCCTTGTGATCGGCATCGAAGACGGAATTCGTGACCTTGAGCTCCCGTTCCCTGATGCGCGACAGCGCCCCATAGCCCGGGAAGGAGGCAATCCTGAAGTAGACAGACCCATCCGGCGCGCGGTAGGCGTTTCCCTTGCGCATCAGCACCTCGATCATGTCGACCTGCTCGCGGATATGGCCGGTGGCGGCCGGCTCCACATTCGGCTGAAGGCAGTTGAGCGCCGCGCAATCGGAATGGAAAAGATCGCTCCACTTCCGGGTGATCTCCGCCAGGGGCCGGCCCTCGCTCTTCGACTGCGCGATCGTGCGGTCGTCGACGTCGGTGATGTTCCGCACGTGAATGACCTTGCCCGGGCCGAATTCAAGTTCCAGCAACCGTCGCAGCACGTCGTTGATGATGAAGGTGCGGAAATTCCCGATGTGGGCGGGGCCGTAGACGGTCGGCCCGCAGTTGTAGAAGCGAAATACGCCGTCGGGCTGCGAACGCTTCAGTTCGCGCACTTCGCGGGAGAGGGAATCGTACAGGCGTGGGGCCATGAAAAGGCTAGTAAAAGGCTGGCGGGCCCCGGCCGGAAGCGAAATTTGCAGGGGATGGGCGTCCCGGCGGCAAAATTTGGCGTGGAAGAGCGCTGATTTGAGGTTAACGTGCCTGCCCATGTCCGAAAACTTCAAGCTCGACCTGATCCATCGTCCCCGCCGTTTGCGCCGCACGGAGAGCCTGAGGCGGCTCGTCGCGGAGACGAGGCTCTCGCCCGCCGACTTCATCGCGCCGCTCTTTGTCGTGGAAGGGAAGCGTTCCCCCGAGGCGATCGCCTCGATGCCCGGAGTCTTCCGACATTCGATCGGGGACCTCGTGAAGGAGTGCAGGGCCCTGCACCGCCTGGGCGTGCCTGCGGTGGCCCTCTTCCCGAAGCTCGCGGGCCGGCTGAAGGACGAGGAGGGGACGGCGGCCCTGAATGAGGACGGGCTCATCCTGCGCGCCGTCCGCGCGGTCAAGCGCTCGGTGCCCGAAATGACGGTCATGACGGACATCGCCCTGGACCCGTACACGACCCACGGCCACGACGGGGTCCTTACGGCGTCGGGCGATGACGTCGACAACGACAGCACGGTTGGGATCCTCGTCCGGATGGCCGCGCTCCACGCGCGGGCGGGCGTCGATCTGGTGGCGCCAAGCGACATGATGGACGGACGCATCCGGGCGATCCGCCTGGCGCTCGATGCCGCGGGATACCCCGGAACAGGCATCATGGCCTATTCGGCGAAGTTCGCCTCGGCGTATTACGGCCCATTCCGCGACGCGGTCGGGAGCTCAAAGGCGGTCGGAACGCGCCTGCTCGGGAAATCCACGTACCAGCTCGACCCGGGAAACCGGCGCGAGGCGCTGGCGGAAATCGCCCTGGATGAGGCCGAAGGCGCCGACATCCTGATGGTCAAGCCCGCCGGACCGTACCTCGACATCATCCGCGAAGTGCGCGGGGCCACCCTGAAGCCGGTCGCCGCCTACCAGGTCTCCGGCGAATACGCGCAGCTCCACGCCGCGGCGCGCCTTGGCTGGCTCGACCTCGCCCGCACCCGGCGCGAGTCGCTGCTCGCGATCAGGCGGGCCGGCGCCGACATGATCCTGACCTACTTTGCGAAGGAGACGGCCGCCGAGCTGGCGCGCTAGCGTTTCCCGCGCGATTTCTTGCGCGGCTTTTCGTCGGAGGAGTCGTCCTTCTCGTCGTCATCGTCTTTCTCGTCGTCGTCCTCATCCTCGTCGTCCGCGTCGGGCTTCTCCTCGTCCTTGTCGGCGGCTTCCTCGTCCTCGTCCCACTTGAGGGACTCGTCGTTCTTGAGCTTCTCCTCCTCCTCCTCGTCGAGCTCTGGAAGGTCGTCGTCCTCGTCGTCCTCGGCCGCGTCCTTCACGGGCTGCTCCTCGTCCGTGTCATGCCCGGCGGGCATGTAATCGAGGATGGCGCTCAATTCCTCGAAGGTGTGGACGGCCTTGCCCTCGATGAAATGCGCATTCTGGTCCTCGCGTATCTCGTCCTCGACCTCGTCCACCGAGAGCTTCGCCTCAAAATTGAACAAGTCGTTGAGCATCTTCACGCGGCAGCGCGTCAGGTGGTCGAGAAGGTCCGCGTACGGGCCGTTCTCTTCATCGAGAATGTCGGGCAGGACAAAGAGCTTCTCGTCCGACTCAAACAGCGACTCCTTGACGCGCTTCAGCCGCACCTTTCCGTTTCCGAGGTCGCGCTCGATCCGGAATGAGATGAAGGCGGCCTCAAAGCTGTCCTGGTCAAAGCCGTAGTCGCGCAGCGGCTCCACCAGTTCGATCAGGTGGGAAAGCTGGCGCGGATCGATGATGCTGAGGCCGTCCACGTCCCAGCGGACGGGGTCGCTTGTTTCGGCCACCCACCAGTTGTGGTCTTCGCCGAGGCGCACTATGCACCATTCGAGAGTCGATGTCGGTTTCGCCATGTGTGTCAGGACAAATTTGAGGCGCAGCGTGCGAGGGGGTATCGAAAAAACAAGCTCAAAAAGTGTTCTGTGTAACATGCAAGAATAAAAGAACTTGTATCCCCCAAAAGGGGGTGCTTCATCTGCGCACAATGGGCTACTACTACGAACGGTGGGTCAGGCCCGCGCTTTTTCGCCTGGATCCGGAGAAAGCCCACGAGTGGGCCGTCGGCTCCCTCGCCCTGATTGGCGCCTTTCCCGCGCTCTGCCGGGGCCTCGATCGGTGTTTTTCCGGCCCCGGGCGGGCCTTGCGGCCCGTGAGGGCGTTTGGAGTCGATTTTCCGAACGCGGTCGGACTGGCCGCCGGATTCGACAAGGACGCCCGCGCCTGGCCGGGAGCCGCGGCGCTGGGATTTGGCCACGTCGAGATCGGCACCGTCACGGCGCTTGCGCAGCCCGGCAATCCGAAGCCGCGGGTTTTCCGTTATCCCCGCCAGGAGGCGGTCATCAACCGGATGGGATTCAACAACGCCGGGGCGGCCGCCGTGGCCTCGCGCCTGGCGCGGCAGCCCCGGCCGGGCCGCCGCCGCATCCCTCTCGGCATCAACATCGGCAAGTCAAGGGCCGTGGATCTGGACGGGGCAACCGGCGATTATCTCGCCAGCTTCGGGCTTCTCGCCGATTTCGCCGACTACATTGCGCTCAACGTTTCCAGCCCGAACACGCCCGGGTTGCGAGACCTCCAGGGAGCCGGGCGCCTGCGCGAGCTCTTGCGCGCCGTCGCGGAGGCGAACCGCGGCCGGGCGGCCCGGCCTCGGGGCTCCCGCGTGCCCATCCTCGTCAAGATCGCGCCCGACCTCTCGTTCCGGGAGATCGACGCCGTCCTGGGCGCGGCGCTGGAATTCGGGATGGATGGCATCATAGCCACGAATACGACTCTCGCCCGGCCGGGATGCTTTGCCGGCGTTGCGGAGGCGGGAGGACTGAGCGGCGCTCCGCTGCGCTCCCGCTCGACCGAGATCATCCGCTACATCGCCCGTTCGACCGGCGCGCGCCTCCCGATAATCGGGGTCGGGGGGATCTGCGACCTGCGGGGCGCGGGAGAGAAGCTCGATGAGGGGGCGACCCTCGTGCAACTCTACACCGGGATCATCTACAGGGGCCCGTTCTTCGCCCGCGACGTCGCCCGCGCCCTGGACGACCGGCAGCGGATCTGACTTTAGATCACCCAGTCGGCGACCTGCTCGACCAGGGCTTCCTTTCTTTCGCGGGGCCGGATGACGAGGTTCTCGCCCTTGAAGTAGGCGATGCTGTGCGGGGGCATCGACTCGATCAGCCATACGTTGCCCCCGACTATCGAGTGCGCGCCGATCCGGGTGTCTCCCCCGAGGATCGTGGCATGGGCGTAGATTGTCACGTGGTCGCCCACGCCGGGGTGGCGCTTGACTCCCTTGACCGGGTGACCCTGGGGGTCGAGATCGAACGACTTTGCGCCCAGGGTCACGCCCTGGTACAGCTTGACGTGATCGCCGATCGAGGCGGTCTCGCCGATCACGACGCCCGTGCCGTGGTCAATGAAGAAATGGGTGCCGATCCGGGCGCCCGGGTGGATGTCGCATCCGGTCCGCTCGTGCGCATACTCGGTCAGCATCCGGGGGACCAGCGGCACGCCGAAGCCGTAAAGCACATGGGCGAAGCGCTGGAGGGAAATGGCGAGGACGCACGGGTAGGCGACGATGATCTCCTCGATGCTCTGCGCGGCGGGGTCGCCCTCGTAGGCGGCGGACACGTCCGTTTGGATGAGCCTTCGAAGGGCGGGGAGGCAGGCGAGGGTCTCGTTGACGAGGTGCCTGGCCCGCTCCACCGGCTCTGGTTTGCCGGCGAAGCGCAGGCTCTTGGCGATCTCGGAGGCCAGCCGGTGCTCGAATTTCTCCAACAGCCGGTCCACATGCGCGGGCACGTCCTTCTTCACCAGGCGCGATTCCACGAAATACCCCGGGAACAGCAGCTGCATGCAGTCGCGGGCGAGCTCCTTGATGGACTCCTGCGAGGGAAGGTTCGTGCCGTCGACATGGTTGATGCCTCCGTCCAGCTCGTAGGAGGCAAGCAGCGCAGCCTTGATTTCGGCGTGTTTCATGGGCGTGGAGGCAAAGCACGCTAGGCGGACCGCCCCCTAGGTCAAGGGGAACGGGTCAAGAAGACCTCAGGCCTCCAGTATTGAATGAAATTCAATACTGGAGGCCTGAGGTCTTATTCAACTGTGTGGCGGGCGTAGATCTTCTGCAGCATGCCGGCCGGCACGGTGGGGGCGGCCTGCGCCGGTCCGCGGCTGAGGCTGAAGCGGGTCAGCAACTGCTCGTTCTCCCGGTCGAGCTGCAGGATCTGGAGGATGCGCGAGCGGGTCTTGTCGAGGGCCGCCTGAAGGGCGGGTTCCCGCGCGCCGCCGCGCGGTGCCGAACGAAGGGCGGCCAGGGTCTCGTCAATGCGCGCCAGCAGTGCGCGCTTGCGGTCGAGCAGGGGCGCGCCGGGTGGACGCTGATCTTGATGAAGGAAGCGGTTTTCCTCGAGCGCCAGGGCGTAAAGTTCGTCGCAGATCTGTGCGTGCTGCTGGAGCGCTTCCTGGGGCGTCATGAGTTGTTATTGGGGAACGGTGGCGACCGCCGGCTGGGCCGGGCCCGCGTTTCCGCCGGTCGTGAAGAAGGTGTTGAATTCGTGCTGGACCCTATCACGCCATTCCATGTGCGCAAGCCGCCAGGAGGCCATGCCCGCCAGCTCCTTCAGCTCTTCGGAAGGCGGCGGCGTCCCCGCGCGCTGGGCGGCGGAGTCGATGATCGTCTGGTAGGTGGCGCGGGCCTCGTCGACTTGAAATAGCCGCTCGTAGCAAAGGGCGATCTGGTAGGTGACCGACATGCGCCAGCCGGGATCCGGCGCCAGTTCGCGCAGGCCCTTGTAGACCACCAGCGCGTTCAGGGTGTCGCCCTCCTGGAAAAAGTCGTTGGCGAGCTGGTTGCCGGTGCGCCGCTGCCAGTACAGCCAGCTCTTGGGGTCGGTCCCGTTCCGGCTGCGCTCGTCGCGGAGCAGTTCCAGGGTCACGGCCAGCGCCTCCTGGGGCCGCTTGAGCTGCCGCAGGGTCGTCGCGAGCAGAAACCTTGCCTCGGGAACATTCGGATCGTTCGGCGATTGGGCGAGGTACGTCTTCAGGATCGTCGCGGCCGAGCTCAGGTTGCCGGCCAGCTGTTCCGAGCACGCCGCCATGAACTGCGCCCTGGCGCGGTCCTGCGGAGCGAGGTCCAGGAGCCGCACCCGCCCGAAGAATTTGCCCGCCTCGGCGTAGTTGCCGGATTCAAAGTAAGTCTGGGCTATCTCAAACTGGGCGGTCTTGGCCACGAGCTCGTACTGGTGGAAGTCCTGCGGGGAGAACTTGAGCGTCGAATTGATGACGCTGTAAAAGCGGTTGATCGCCAGTTCGTAGACTCCCATGTCCCGGAGGGTCCGGCCCAGCTCGAGCAGCGCCTGCGGGATCTGCTCGTCGTCGGCGAACTCCTTGACGAATTTCTCGTAAATGGCCGTGGCCTTGGTGAGGGAGGGCGCGTCCCCCTTTTTCCGCAGCATGTGCGCCAGGGCAAGCAGCGCGCTCTTCTCGTCGGTGACCGTGAGCAGCGGCCGATTGAGGATCTGCCAGTAGGCGATCTCCGCCGTGTCGTAATCCCCGCGATCGGAAAGTTTGGCGCCAAGGCGCAGGAGGCCCTGGATTTCCTCGGCGGCCTGGGCCGGCGTCTGATGCTCGTCGGAGGGCGCCTTCCTTGCGGCATTTGGGGCAGGGCTGGCAGTCTCGACAGGAGCGCCCTTGGTGGGCACGGCGGGCACGGCCGCGGGCTTGCCGTCCGCAACTGCGGCTGGGGCCGCGGCGCTGGCCGACGAGGTTGCACCTGCGGATGGCTTCGATGCCGCGTCTGCCGGCGCCGCCTGGGCGGAAGCGAGCGCAAGTGCGACAAGCGCACCCAGCGCGCATCCGTCGAGGCGGCGGACCAGCAGGCGGTTACTCATTGTTGTTTATATGTTGCTGAACTAGGTGGCAGCGTGCCCGGTGACGGTGGCGCGGGTGGACCGGTGGCGTTTCCGCCCTCAGTGCCTGCGCTTGATCCTGGAAACTGGAAGAACGGCAGCAAATCCTCGGGACGGACCTTGCGCCCCACGTCGTCCGGCAGGATTGCCGGTGGCGTTGGAGCGGACCCGGCGTTGGCGGCCGGAGACTTTGCGTGCTGATCTTCCGACTTCACTGGAACCGCCGACGGTGCGGCAAGGGTTGCCGCAGCCGGCTGTTCCGAAACGGGCATGCGTATGATATCCGTTGTCGCCTTCGTGCTTGGGACGGGCGGCGCGCCCCCTGGGGGTCGCGACGTGACGTCCGGCGGTGGAGCCCTCTCCTGAAAGCGAAGCGGTGGAGCGCCGATGACATGCAGGTAAGGCCTCGATTCCGCCCAAGGATTGGGCGGCGCCGAGTCCTGGTAGCCTTTCAGCGGCGGTGCTGTGATCTGTGCAACTTCTATTACTAGCGCCGGCAACAGCAGGGAAATAAACAGACTTTCCCCGCGTGTATTCGCCAACACCGGCGATGTTACACGTTGATTCATTGCAGGTGCTTCGTTCCATGGCAACGGATCGTTCTGATTGAGCCCAACCCGTATATCGGCGGGCCCGGCCCATTCTTAAGGTGATACGGGCTGGTTCCGCGCACCTTTCCCCCGGGGTCGGGGCATGGGTGAAGTCAATTCGACTTATTATTATCCAACACCTTACGCAGCATTCCACCCAGGTCGTGCAGGGTGTACGGTTTCAAAAGAAAATCGCGCTGGCCGAGCCGCTCGAATTCGGTCCGCGCTTCAGGGCTGAGATGCCCGCTCAGGACCAGCACCTTGAGGCGGGGGCGGCAGGCCTTGATCACCTTCATGACCGCCAGGCCGGAGGCACCCGGCATGTTGAGGTCGAGGAGCACGGCGTCGATTGCGCACTGGGGATTGGAAATGAAGTCGATCGCCTCAAGGCCGTCGCAGGCGCAAATCGTGCGGTAGCCCTTCCGGCTGAAGGCGGTATCGAGCAGCTTGCGCAGGCCGTCCTCGTCGTCGACGATGAGGACGGACTCCGTGCCTCCCAGAAACTCGGAGGAGGCCGGTGCAACAGGCGCCACGACGGCATTTTCGGCGAGCGGGAGATAGATTCCAAACGTGCTCCCTGCGCCAGGGGCGCTCTGCACGTCGATCGTCCCGCGGTGGCTGGCCACGATGCCATACACGACCGCCAGGCCCAGGCCCGTCCCCCGATTGCCCTCCTTGGTGGTGAAGAACGGCTCGAAGATCCGCGCGCGCACCTCGGGGGTCATGCCGGTTCCCGTGTCGGTCACCTGTAGGCAGGCATAGTTGCGGTCCCGGGCGGCATCGACATTCGGGAGCCCGCCCCCGGGACAGATGCTTGTCCTGACCGTGATCGTGCCTCCCTCGGGCATGGCATCCCGGGCGTTTACGCAGAGATTGAGCACGATCTGCTGGATCTGATTCTGGTCGGCAAGGAGCGGGGGAAGGCCTTCCTGAAGATCGAGGCCGAAGTTCACGGTCCTCGGGAAGGTCTCCGCAAGCAGCGTCACGAGGTCCCGGACGAGCTGATTCAGGTCAAGGGCCGAAAATTGCACGTCGGCCTTGCGGCTGAAGGTCAGGATCTGGCGCACGAGGCCGCTCGCGCGCTGCACGGCCCGCTTGATCTCGCGCAGGCTCTTCTGGACCAGGGCCGCGTCGCCCGTATGCAGCAGGCTGATCTCGGCGTACCCGTTCATGACCGCCAGGATATTGTTGAAATCGTGCGCGATTCCGCCGGCGAGAGTGCCCAGGCTTTCCATCTTCTGGGCCTGGCGGAGCTCCTCCTGGAGCCGCCGGCGCTCCGTGATGTCCTCCCTCATGCAAAGGAGATTGGTCGTTTCGCCTGCTGCATTGCGCAGGCATGACACCTGGATTGATTCCCACATCAGGGAGCCGTCCGGCTTCTGATGGGCGAGTTCGCCCCGCCATTCCTTGCCCGAGCGCACGGTCTTCCAGAACTGGCGGTAGGATTCCTCCGATTCATGGCCTTCGCGAAGAACGGGCAGGTCCCGGTCCAGTATATCCTCGAGGCTGTGCCCGGAGACCTGGACATACTTGGGGTTGACGTATTGGACGCGGCCATCCGCGTCCGTGATGACCATTGATACGGGAGACTGGTCGACCGCGCGGGAGAGCTTCAAATAGAGCTCCTCGGCGAGGCGCTGGCGGGTGATATCCCGGCCGACCGCGCGGATGACGCCTCCCTCCTTCCCAATCTGCGTCTCCTCCCACGTGTACCACCGCCATCCCTGCTTCGTCATCCACCGGTGGGTCCGGGCGGACTCGTGCTCCGAAGGAGGGCGGGCGACGGATGAATTGAATTCCGCCAATTCCTCGGGGTGGACCAGTTCCGAAACCGTCATCCCGGCGGATTCGTCGGCCGACTTGCCGAACCGGCGGACGAAGGCCGCGTTTGCGGCGAGCAGCCTTCCATTCTGATCCCGGCAATAGACGGCCACGCGGCTGCCGACCCATTCGCCGAGCAGGGCTTCCGGGGCGTCGGCCGCCTGTGCCACCGTCGAACTTGCCCAGTCGTTCATCGCCTTTTCAAATCGGCTGCAGCCACGGGTTTCAGATCAGACCGCTCAATATCTCGGGGAGCCGCTGAAGGGTGTTTGCCAGGGAGGCACGGGCGATCTTTGCCTCCGTCTCATTTGCTCCGAACAGGATCTGCCAGCCCGGAAGCCGGGTCCACGCCTCATCCGCCACGGGCTCGACCTGTTCAAACCCGCTCGCGACGCCGACGTGCCGCACGAGGTAGTCAGCGACCTGCACCGCCGCCGGGTACTGGGGGTATTCCGGCGCCTGGTCGGGCTCGTTGTGGTAGCGCACGGCGCACACGATTTCTTTCGAAAGATGGTGGCGCTCGAGGTAGTAGGCTCCGATCCAGGCGTGGTCCCAGCCTATGTGCTCGCGTTCGAGCGCGCACACCTCCCCGGGCGTGTGCAGTGGCGTCGATGCCACGGCCATGAGCTCGTCGGGAAAGGCATAGGCCATGATGATCTTCCCGAGGTTATGGAGGAGCCCGACGAGATAATTCGTCTCGTCCTCGGCCCTGGCCGACGCCGAGGAGAGGATCTCGCGCGTGAGAATCGCGGTCCCGATGCTATGGGACCACAGGCACTTCCAAAGGTCGGGTCCGAACTGGGTGTTTTGCATGCGCGTCAGCTCCTCGATCACCGGCGTGGCCCTTGACAGCTCGCGGATCTGACGGAGGCCGAGGAAGAAGACCGCCTCCTCGATGTCGGTGATGTTCGCCGAAAGCCCGAAATACACCGAGTTGACCATTCGCAGGATGCGGGAGGAGAGGGAGGGATCGAGCCGGATTATCTCCGCAATTTGCGAGGTGAGGCTCTGTTCGGAGTTCACCAGACTCGTGAGCTGCTTGTTGATGCTCTGGAGGGAGGCGAGCTTCGGGCAGGCGTCGATCTTTCGGCGAATCTGTTCGTCGGTGTACGGCGCACTTGCATTCCGGGAAGACACGAGCGAGTTCGGCATGGAGGCGTGTTTGGTGAGCGGGCGTCCGCGCCTGCGGGAAGCAGGGTGCGCAGCCGCTCCGTGTGTTCCATCGACTCGGCGCCGCCAAGATTAAGCGCAATTAAGGTGAAAACTAGGGAAATCACCCTAAACCACCGGCCGCGCAGCTGGCTATGCGGGGAGAAGGCGGTTCGGCGGACGCTTCGCGCGACAACCGGGCTCAAGTTTGCCAATCGGGTGCCGTTGTACGGGTCGCAGCGTGATGCGGGTCCTCACCCTATTCGGAGATGACCTTCATCCTCATATTTCACACGCCGGACTCGCCAAAATGAGCCTCTCCCTGACATGGAAGCTGACGGGCGAGGCGGTTGCGCCATGTCCCGACAGCCCGCGCCTGGCCGACGCGGGCCAGTCCGACGGTCCCATATTCCGCACGGCGGCGGCGGTCCGAAAGGTGAGAATCATCCATTTCTCGCCCTGGGCCGGCCATCTTCAGGACGGGGCCGAGTTTGTCCGCTCGCTTCCGCTTATGGATCTCCGCCCCAAGGTCAGCGATCCCTCGGATCAGGCCCTCATGACCAAGGCCCGCCTGGATTGCGACTGGCACGGCGAGCATGTGCGCGCATTCAACGCCATGCGCGGCGAATCGATCGAGTTTCTTCCGGTGGAGGTCCTGGGCGTCGCGGGCGCGCTGGACGTGCTCGGGCGGCCCCGCTCTCCCCACGAGGAGGTGTGGTTCGTCATCACCGGCCAGGACCCGCAGAAGTTCGGCGGGTCCGCCGGCCGCCTATTCTCGGCGTATTCCCGGTACGGAATTCGGATCCTCTATTATGCCTTCGACGAGGCGAGCCGGACGATGCCCTGCTTCAGGGACATAGCCCCGCACCTGTCGGTGCTGATCCACGACGAGTCGCCCATCGACCCCGCCGCCCGGGCGCTCCTGCGACCGGACTCCGGCCTGATTCACCGCAGCTGGGTGGCCAATTGCGTGCCGTGGGAGACTCCGTTTGACGAGGCTCCCGAGGAGCGGATCCTCTTCCTCGGCTCGCAGCTCGGACTGACCGACCACCGGCGCCGGCAGATCGAATTCCTGCGAAAGAGGTTCAAGGACCGGTTCGTCGCGATCCACGACCATTCGCTGCCCGTCGCCGAGAGAGCGCGGCTAGGCCGGTACAAGGCGAGCCTCTGCCCGGAGGGAAGAAAGTTCGCGACACCGGGAATGAGCGCCACGCACACAGACCGGCCATTCTGGTCAGGCTGCCTCGGGATGGTGCCTGTTAGCGAGGACTCGCGCCCCGGGGGCCGCCTTGAGGAACTCCACCGCACGGGTTTGATCAGCCGCTATCCCCACGGAGACTTGAAGGCCCTGGGGGAGGCGTGCGAGAAGGCGCTGGCCGCAACCGCAGCCGAACGCCGCAGGATCTACGAGCATTTCAACGGGCATGAGACCGTGGGCACGGTCGTGGCGGAGGGGATCGGCGCCGGTGAGGTCCGCCGCCGCGCAGTGGCATGAAACCGCAGCGCCTGGAGCAGGCCCTTCAACGCGCCCTGCACCATCACCAGGCTGGGCGTTTCGCTGAGGCCGATGTCCTCTACGCGGAGTTGCGACGGGCAGCGCCCGGGAGTTTTGACGTGGTGCACCTCTCGGGCACGCTCGCGCTCCAACAAGGACGCCTTGCCGATGCCCTCCGGTTGCTGGCTTCCGCGCGCCGCCTTGACCCGAGGTCGGCCGTCTGTGCAATGCGGCACGGCATGGCGCTGAACGGCCTGGGCCGATTTGCGGAAGCGGAAGCCGTCCTGCGCAAGGCGCAATCGCTCGATGGGCGAACGCCTGAGGTTCCGTTTCACCTGGGCTTTGCCCTTTGGAAGCTCGGCCGCGTGGACGAGGCGATGGCGTGTTACGAACGCGCTGTTGCCCTTTCACCCGCCTACGCCGAGGCCCACGATCGGTTGGGCGCCCTCCTTGTCGCCGCGCGGGGGCATGCCGCCGCTGAACCGCACTTTCGCAGGGCCGCCGAACTGCAGCCGAAGCTGGCATCCGCTTGGTCGAATCTCGGCATATGCCTGACTTACCTGGGACGATTGAGCGAAGCGCTGGCCTGCTTCGACCGCGCCCTGGCCGCCGACAGCACGCTCGATAATGCCCACGCGGGCCGCGGGCTTGCGCTCGCGAAATGTTATCGGCATGCGGAGGCTGTCGAGTCTTACGGGAGGGCCATTAAAGCCAATCCCCGCAATTTCGAGGCGCACAGCGCGCGCCTGTACGAGTTGCATTACGCGGGCGGCATTTCCAGGGAGACCCTCTTTCAAGAGCATCTTGCCTTTGGACACGCCGCCGAGGCAGCGGCGGCCGCCCCGGTCCGGCGCAAGTTATCCAACACCCGCGACCCCGGGAGGCGCCTGAGGCTGGCATTCCTTTCGCAGGACTTTCGCGCGCATTCGGTCGCCTATTTCATCGAACCGATCCTGCTGCATCTCGACCTGGCGCGGTTTGAAATTGTTCTCTACCACGACCATTTCCGTGTCGATGCAACATCCGAACGGCTCCGGCGGATGGCGGCGGTATGGCGCAATTTTGGAGGCGTGCCGAATGAGGCCGTGGAGAGCCAGATTCGCGCCGATGCGCCGGACATCCTTGTCGACCTTGCCGGCCACTCCGGGCTGAACCGCCTCCCTATCTTTGCCGGCCGGCTGGCGCCCGTCCAGGCCACCTACCTTGGATACCCGGATACGACCGGCCTGTCGCAGATGGACTTCAGGCTGGTTGACGCGGTCTCCGACCCGCCGGGAATGGCCGATCCGTTTGCGACCGAAAGACTCATTCGATTCGCGCCGACGGCCTGGAGTTATGCCCCTCCTGCCTCTGCCCCCGAGCCTGCGCCGGCGAGGACCGGCACCGTTGTCTTCGGTTGTTTCAACAATTTCTCGAAGGTGAACGACGAGACCTTGCGCAATTGGGGCCGCATTCTGGAGGCTGTCCCCGATTCTAGGCTCTTGCTGAAGGGGCATGGTCTGGGCGTTGCAGCCTTGCAGGGCGATGTTCGCCTACGCCTGGAATCGGTGGGAGTGCGGCCCGACCGGGTCGACCTGCTGGATCGCACCGTCTCTGTCGAGGACCACCTGGCAGCGTATGGCCGGATCGACGTCGCTCTCGACACTTTTCCCTATCACGGGACTACGACCACGTGCGAGGCCCTGTGGATGGGGGTCCCTGTGGTGACGCTGGCCGGCGATCGGCACTCAAGCCGGGTCGGGGCCAGCCTCCTGAATGCGATCTGCCGTCCCGAGTGGGTCGCCCGGAGTTGGACGGACTATGTCGAGAAGGCCGCGGCGCTTGCCGGCAAGTGCCGCGGGCCGGATGCCGGCCGGCGGTGCCTGCGGCTGGCGATGAGCCGCAGCCCGCTCCTCGATCATGAGGGCCAGGCGGCGAGGTTCGGGGCCGCCCTGCAGGGGATGTGGCGCGAGTGGTGCGCACGGTCGGCGGTAGCAGCCTGAAGCCTGAAACTCGGCGTCCGGATCCTAGCACGGCGCCGGACACCCGCGAACGGCGGGGCTGTCATTCCCGGGCAGGCCGATCCTGCTCCTGTCAAAATCGCTTCCTCCCAGCTTCAACCACTCCAGATGGACGCGATACCACCCGGGAAACCGGGCAAGAATCTTCGGATCACTCCAGATTTTGTTGTTTGCTCCAAAGTGAATGATGTTGGCTGCAGGCGCCGCGGGGCGCCACGAAATGCACTGCCATTTCTCCAATGGCATCAGGTTAGGAAGGATTCCAAATTCCTGCAGTAGTATGTTTATAATGCCCTGGTCGGCATTGACCAGGTATCGCGCATATTCCACGGCCTTCTCATAACACCAGATGCGCATCTCCTTGTACGGTAATGTGTCCTTAACAAGCATGACCGCGGTGCACACGCCGGGAACAAGCATATTGTATTTTGGGATAGGCTCAGAAAAATTATTTTGGACCGGCCATGGCGAATCGGCGGTGATGCCAAAAGGGAAAAACTGGGTTATTTCCAAGAGGCCCGCCTGGATCGACGTGTCCACATCCAGCCAGACGACGTGCTTATACTCATCCAACAATGAAAAAGCCTCAAAATGGCAGAACGCCATCAAATGAGCAGAGCTATTGAATCTTGATTGCCGAGGCGCGTTCTCCAGCAGAACGCTCCTGAAGGAAGGAGCGAAATCGAACTTAACCAAGCGACAGTTTCGCATTGTCCTGAAAACCGCCATGTCCGATTCGGGCAGATCGGTATAGTAGACGACAAGGTCGTAATCATAGGCGAACATGTGTTTGCGGAGCGACAACGCGACGTTGCCGGCCGCGAAGGCCAGGTTTGGAGTGATGCCGACCAAGAAGGCCAGGTTTTTTTTCATTAGGTTGGTGAAATCATGCCGGCCAGCCCTGTCTCGTGAGACAGACGGCGCCAAATGTCATGCCGGAGGGAACACCTTCGATGGTTGCATCATGAACCAACTGGGCACTTTTATGGATCTGGGCGGCGGTGAATATTTCCGACCCTGTCCCAAGGCCTCCCAAGAGGTCGGCCAGCGACCGGGGATCGAGGGACGGGCCTTCGGAGTCCGATGACGGAAGCGAGCTTTCGTGCGCGGGAGGGCGGGGGCTCGGATTGTCGGCAATCGCGAACACGAGCACCAATGTCCCGCCGGGCTTGAGGAGGCGCTTCAATTCATCCATGGCGGCGCGCTTGTGGGACAGGTGCTCGAGCACGCATATGCAGAGGACTGCGTCGTACTGACCGCTGTTCGCCGGGATGTTGTAGATTGAGCCAAAGGAGGCCCTGGCAACCTTGTTGGCATGAAACAGGAACCGCTCCT
>Ga0302320_10007769_pt1 | contig 23523 bp, 16 predicted proteins | sample Bog_T0_3_FD_202130 | JGI IMG/M metagenome (GOLD analysis project Ga0302320, IMG submission 202130) | Peat permafrost microbial communities from Stordalen Mire near Abisko, Sweden - Bog_T0_3 | ecosystem: Environmental > Terrestrial > Soil > Wetlands > Peat | place: Sweden: Abisko, Stordalen Mire... | reverse complement strand
CAAAATCCGGCTGGCATAGCCAAAATCAAAACCACGACCCCGGAAGGCGGCATCGCTTTTGGCAGGGTCCCACTGATACTCCACTCGCTCGTACTACGCGTAACGCGCACCAAGGACAACAACATCCCCAAACCCCTACCCGCAAGCATTCCCCCGCAGACTGAACGCCCGCACCACCCCATCCGCCACGGTGAACGTCGTATCGCACTCCAGCGTCGTCGCCATCGGCGGAAACCCGCCACCGTACCAGTACGGTCCCGGCCCCCAGAACGGCGTTCCCGGCACGATCTGCACCCGCCGCTCGTCATAGGTCAGAAACTTCATCCCCCCAGCTTCGTATGATCGCGTCGGCGCCCCCATCGTCCCGACCAGCGCGGTCTCCGGCTTCCCCACCCACCCCGCCAGTTCCGCCTGCCGCGCCGCCAGCCCGCCCGAACACGCGCACACCACCAAAGCCAGACCCAGGACCAGAATCCGCATCGTTACCCCCGCTTCAAGCCCTCAACAAAGACCCGGGAACGCCCGCCAAGCCCCAGTTCGCGCACGCCCCGTTGCAACGCCAAGACGCCAAGCCGCCAAGTCTTCGACAAGCCGCATCGACACCTTGTCACGCAACGGGATCACCCGCCGCAGATCGATCAAACCCTTTGCGTCTTGGCGGCTTGGCGTTGAACTGAAGCCCCACCCCCACTCCGGGAGCCAACAAAGACCCAACAACCCCGTCACCCAAGATCGGCCGGAGGCAGCCACAGCACCTGCCCGATCCGGTCCGCCCCCCCAGCGATCATCGCCATCCGGTCGAACCCCAGCGCGATTCCGGCACTCGGCGGCATCCCGAACGCCAGCGCCGCCAGAAAATCCTCATCCAAGGCCCAGTCCGCCCCGCCATACAGCGCCGCCCGGCGCGCTCGGTCCGCCAAAAACCGAACCCGCTGCTCCGCCGCATCGGTCAGCTCAACGAACGCGTTCGCCAGTTCGATCCCGCACACGAACAGTTCGAACCGCTCCGCCACCCGCGGGTCCGCCGGATCGCGCCGCGCCAGCGCCGCCTGCGCCGCCGGCCAGTGCGTCAAAAACGTCGGATGCTGCCGCCCAAGCTCAGGCTCAACCCGCTCCAGCAGCAGCCGGAAGAACAGATCCTCCCAACCCTCACTCGCCCGCAGCGCCACCCCCGCAGCCGCCGCCAGCCCCGCCGCGTCCGCGCCGATCCCCAGCAGATCGACGCCCACATGGCGCCGGAACGCCTCCGCCACAGTCAGCCGCTCCACCCGCGACAGATCCGAGGTCACCCCGCGGCACCGCACCACCCCCGGCAACGCCGAACGCAGCAACTCGGTGGTTTCCGCGATCAGCCCGTCCAGTCCGGCCCCAGGCCGGTACCATTCCAGCATGGTGAACTCCGGCGCATGCGTCGCACTCGCCTCGCCGTTGCGCCACACCCGGGCAAACTGGAAAATCGGTCCCGCACCCGCCACCAGCAGCCGCTTCATGGCGAATTCCGGACTGGTGTGCAGCCATAACGGCTCCGTTGTCCCGTCCGGATGCTCCCGCCGCGTGGCAAACGCCCGCAGATGCACCTCCTCGCCCGGCGCCGCCACCGCATAGGGCGTCTCCACCTCGGTATAGCCGCGCGCCTCGAAAAACCCGCGCACAGATCGAGTCAGCGCGGCCCGCCGCCGCAGGAACGGCAGCCGGTCGGCCAGGCGTTCCGGATGCCAGAGCGCACGCCCGATAAACGGTGGGTCGGCAGGGATCATGACGGGATGTTTACCGCGCCGTGCGCATTGCCGCCACGTTGCCACGAAACTGACACCCCGCCACCGCGGTTGATGCCCAACTGGCAACGGTCGAGAACCGAAAGGCAAGCACCATGGGCCTGATACTTCTAATTGTGATCCTCTTCCTCCTGTTCGGCGGAGGCGGTTACTACGGCTACCGTTCGGGGTACTACGGCGGCGCGCATTACGGCGGCGGCCTGACCCTGGTCGTCGTCATCGTCGTGCTGTTCCTGATCTTCGGCGGTCACGGCGGCTACTACCACTACTAACCACCGCCCCGCGAAAAAAAGCCGGCTGCCCCAAAGCAGCCGGCGCCGTCGCAAAAACTACCCCGCCGCGAACTGCCCGCGGCCAAACACCTTGTCCAGCGTCACCGCCTCCGCCTTGTCGAACGGCGTCGTCTTGGCACGCACCGCGTCCACCGCCGCCAATGCCTTTTTCACCGCCGGCCGCGCCTCAATCGTCTGCACCCAGCGCACGATGTTCGGCACTTTCGCTGCCGCCTCCGCCCCCAGCAGCGCCGGCACGTTCCGCATCCACGGGAACGTTGCCACATCCGCGACCGAGTAGTCCGCCCCGCCCAGATACGGCACCGAACCCAGCCGCTGCTCGATCACCTCGGTCACCCGCATCGCCTGGGTGAAATACCGGCTCTTGGAATAGTCATTCCCCGCCGGCGCGAACCGCATGAAGTGCACGTATTGGCCGAACATCGGCCCCACCGTGGACATCTGCGTCATCAGCCACTGGATCGCATCGTACTTCGCCGCACGGTCCTGCGGCAGCAGCTTGCCGGTCTTCTCCGCCAGGTACAGCAGGATCGCCCCGGACTCGAAGCAGGTGTACGGCTTGCCCCCCGGCCCGTCCGGATCGACGATCACCGGCACCTTGGCGTTCGGATTGATCGTCAGGAACGCCGCGTCGAACTGCTGGCCGGTGAACACGTCCACCGGCTGCACCAAATAGGGCAGCCCGACTTCCTCCAGCCCGATATACACCTTGACCACATTCGGGCTGCCCATCCCATACAGCGTAATCATCCCGTCTCCCTCCTGTTGCATCCGTGGACCAAGCCACCTTTGCACGCCAGCCGGCGAAACCCAACCACCCCACCATCGCGGGTTGCACGCTTCTTGCTAAGCAGACCCCTAAAACCGTAAAGGGGGATCGCTTGCCGGTCACCGGACAACTGGCTTACGCTGCGGTGCGGCAGGATCATTGCCATTTGTGCACCCAGCGGGCAAAAGGGGCTCTTGCGCGCCCCGCGCACCCCTGACGGCACCGCTGTTACGCCAAGGAAAGTTGTGTCTATGCAAGAGGTTATGAGACAAGGCCTTTACGATCCCAGGAACGAGCACGATTCGTGCGGCGTCGGCTTCGTGGTGAACATCAAAGGCCGAAAATCTCATGACATCATCTCCCAGGGTCTGAAGATCCTGGAAAATCTGGACCACCGCGGCGCCGTCGGGGCAGACCCGCTGGTCGGCGACGGGGCCGGCTGCCTGATCCAGATGCCCGACGCGCTGCTCAATGATTGGGCACGGGTGCACGGAAAATCGCTCCCCGCCGCCGGCCGCTACGCCGTCGCCATGTGCTTCCTGCCCCGCGACCCGCTCGCCCGCGAATACGTCATCCAGCATTTCGAGCAGGTGGTCGCCAAGGAAGGCCAGTCCATGGTCGGCTGGCGCGACGTACCCGTGGACCTCACCGGCCTCGGCAAGACCGTCATCGAGACCATGCCGGTCATCCGCCAGGCCATCGTCGCCTCCGCCATGTCGATCCGCGACCAGAATGCGTTCGAGCGCAAGATTCTGGCGATCCGCAAGCAAATCCTCAACAACCTCCGCGCCCTGGGAGAAAAGAAGAATATCCCCAGCGTGACGGAAACCTACATGCCGTCATTCTCCACCCGCACCGTGGTCTACAAGGGCCTGCTGCTCGCCACCCAGGTCGGCAACTTCTACCACGACCTGCGCAACCCGCTGACCACCTCCGCCCTGGCCCTGGTGCATCAGCGCTTCTCGACCAACACCTTCCCGTCCTGGAAGCTCGCCCACCCGTACCGCTTCCTCGCCCATAACGGCGAAATCAACACCGTCCGCGGCAACGTCAACTGGATGTACGCCCGCCGCCGCTCGATGGAATCCGACCTCATCGGGCCGGACCTGAACAAAATGTGGCCGATCATCCCGCACAACCAGTCCGACACGGCCTGCATCGACAACGCCCTCGAACTGCTCGTCGCCGGCGGCTACTCGCTCGCCCACGGCATGATGATGCTGATCCCGGAAGCCTGGGCGCACGACCCGCTGATGGATCCCGAACGCAAGGCCTTCTACGAATACTACGCCGCCCTGATGGAGCCGTGGGACGGCCCGGCCGCCATCGCCTTCACCGACGGCCGCCAGATCGGCGCCACGCTCGACCGCAACGGCCTGCGCCCCGCCCGCTACGTCATCACCGACGACGACTACGTCATCATGGCTTCGGAATCCGGCGTCCTGCCAGTGCCGGAGGAAAAAATCGTCCGCAAATGGCGCCTCCAGCCCGGCAAGATGCTGCTGATCGACCTCGAGGAAGGCCGCATCATCGACGACGCCGAGATCAAGCAGAAGCTCGCCCGCGAGCACCCCTACGCGGAATGGCTGAAGCAAACCCAGTTCAAGCTGGAAGAACTGCCGGAAAGCGAAGACATCCGCGTCCAGTCGCATCCCAACGACATCGAAGGGCTGCTGCACCACCAGCAGGCCTTCGGCTACACCCAGGAAGACATCCAGTTTTTCCTCGAACCGATGGCCAACGCCGGCGAAGACCCGGTCGGCTCAATGGGCACCGACACCCCGCTCGCCGTGCTCTCCGACAAGCCCAAGCTGCTGTTCAACTACTTCAAGCAGAATTTCGCCCAGGTCACCAACCCGCCGATCGATCCGATCCGCGAGGAACTGGTGATGTCCCTCGTCTCCATCATCGGCCCCCGCCCCAACCTGCTCGGGCATCACGCCGGTAACTACCTGCGCCTGGAAGTCGCCCAGCCGATCCTCACCAACACCGATCTGGAAAAAATCCGCGACATCGACAACATCGCCGGCGGCGCCTTCCGCACCCAGACCATCGACATCACCTGGCCCGCCGCCGAAGGCGCCGATGGCATGGAAAAGGCCATCTTCCGCATCTGCCAGGAAGCCACCGAGGCGGTCCTCGCCGACTACACCATCCTGATCCTGTCGGACCGCGAGACCGGTGAGCACCGCATCCCGGTGCCCTCCCTGCTCGCGACCGCCGCGGTCCATAACCACCTGATCCGCCAGGGTCTGCGCATGTCCACCGGCATCGTCGTGGAAACCGGCGAGGCCCGCGAGGTGCACCATTTCTGCGTCCTCGCCGGCTACGGCGCCGAGGCGATCAACCCCTATCTCGCCTTCGAAACGCTGGAGCAGATCCGCCTGCAGACCAAAATGAAAAAGACCCGCATCGAGGTCAAAAAGAACTACCTCAAGGCGGTCGGCAAAGGCATCATGAAGGTGATGTCCAAGATGGGCATCTCCACCTACCAGTCCTATTGCGGCGCCCAGATCTTCGACGCCGTCGGCCTTTCCTCGGCCTTCGTCGAACGCTGCTTCACCGGCACCGCCACCACCATCGAAGGCGTCGGCTTCGCCGAAATCGCCCAGGAAGCCGTCGCCCGCCACAAGACCGGCTACGGCCATAACCCGATCTACCGCGGCCTGCTCGATGTCGGCGGCGACTACGCCTTCCGCCTGCGCGGCGAAGCCCATGCCTGGACCCCGGAATCCGTCGCCAAACTGCAGCACGCCGTCCGCGGCAACCTGCCGGCCGAATTCCACGCCTTCACCCGCACCATCAACGACCAGAGTGAGCGTCTGCTCACCATCCGCGGCCTGATGGAGCTGCAATTCGTCCCCACCCCGGTCCCGCTCGCCGAAGTCGAACCGGCCAAGGAGATCGTCAAGCGCTTCGCCACCGGTGCGATGAGCTTCGGCTCGATCTCCCGCGAAGCCCACACCACCCTTGCCATCGCCATGAACCGCATCGGCGGCAAGTCCAACACCGGTGAGGGCGGCGAGGAATCCGACCGCTTCAAGCCGCTGCCCAATGGTGACTCCGAACGCTCCGCCATCAAGCAGGTCGCCTCCGGCCGCTTCGGCGTGACCACCGAGTATCTGGTCAACGCCGACGACATCCAGATCAAAATGGCCCAGGGCGCCAAGCCCGGCGAAGGCGGCCAGCTTCCCGGCCACAAGGTGGACAAGAATATTGCCAAGGTCCGCCACTCGACCGCCGGCGTCGGCCTGATCTCGCCGCCGCCGCATCACGACATCTATTCGATCGAGGACCTCGCCCAGCTCATTCACGACCTTAAGAACGCCAACGCCCGCGCCCGCATCTCGGTCAAGCTGGTCTCCGAGGTCGGCGTCGGCACCGTCGCCGCCGGCGTCTCCAAGGCGCGCGCCGACCATATCACCATCTCCGGCTATGAGGGCGGCACCGGGGCCAGCCCGCTCACCTCGCTCACCCATGCCGGCAGCCCCTGGGAAATCGGCCTCGCCGAAACCCAGCAGACCCTGGTTCTGAACGGGTTGCGCAGCCGCGTCGCCGTGCAGGTCGACGGCGGCCTCCGCACCGGACGCGACGTCGTCATCGGCGCCCTGCTCGGCGCCGACGAGTTCGGCTTCGCCACCGCGCCGCTGATCGCCGCCGGCTGCATCATGATGCGCAAGTGCCATCTGAACACCTGCCCGGTCGGCGTCGCCACCCAGGACCCCGTCCTGCGCAAGCGCTTCACCGGCACCCCCGAACACGTCATCAACTTCTTCTTCTTCATCGCCGAGGAAGTCCGCGAGCTGATGGCCAAACTCGGTTTCCGCACGTTCAACGAAATGATCGGCCAGGTCGGCAAGATCGACACCCGCAAGGTGATCGAACATTGGAAGGCGCACGGCGTCGACCTCAGCCGCATTCTCTACCAGCCGGAACTCAAGCCCGGCATCGACATCCACCACACCGAGAAGCAGAACCACCACCTCGACAAGGCGCTCGACCAGGTGCTTCTGCGCGAGGCGGCGTCCGCGTTGGATGAACAAACCCCGGTCCGCCTGTCGCACCCGATCCACAACGTCAACCGCACCGTCGGCGCCATGCTGTCCGGTGAGGTCGCCCGCCGCTACGGCCACACCGGCCTGCCCGAGGACACCATCTCGATCAACCTGACCGGCACCGCCGGCCAGAGCTTCGGCGCCTTCCTCGCCCGCGGCGTCTCGCTGTACCTGACCGGCGACGGCAACGACTATGTCGGCAAGGGTCTCTCCGGCGGCCGCGTCGTCGTTCGCCAGCCCGCCAACGTCAAACGCGACCCGGCTCAGAATATCATCGTCGGCAACACCGTCCTCTACGGCGCCATCGCCGGCGAGGCCTACTTCCAGGGCGTCGCCGGCGAACGCTTCGCGGTGCGCAACTCCGGCGCCGTCGCGGTGGTCGAGGGCTGCGGCGACCACGGCTGCGAATACATGACCGGCGGTGTCGTCGTCGTCCTCGGCGACACCGGCCGTAACTTCGCCGCCGGCATGTCGGGCGGCATCGCCTACGTGTATGACGAATCCGCCCAGTTCGAACGACTCTGCAACCTGTCCGGAGTCGATCTCGAACGGGTCGGCCCCGCCGAGCTCGGCCTCGCCGACGAACCCGGCCGCCCGCGCCAGCGCGCCGCCAGCGTCGAGGACAGCGGCATGGGCGACCCCCTCCGCTTCGACGCCGAACGCCTGCGGATCGTGGTCGAACGCCACCTGCTGTTCACCGGCAGCGCCAAGGCCCGCGCTCTGCTCGACGACTGGGACGGCGCTCTGTCGCGCTTCGTCAAGGTCATGCCGCGCGACTACCGGCGCGCGTTGCTCGACCAGAAGGCCGAAGCCACCGCCAAAGCCACCGTTGCCGCCGAGTAGCGTCCGCACGATCGCAGGCGCCGCCATCCGCCCCGTCATGGCCCGGCGCGCCCGTGCGCGTCCGCGCTGTCGCAGGCGCCGCCTTACTCCACCCGTCATGGCCCGGCTTGTCCGGGCCACCCATCGCGGCATCGGACCGGAATAGGTGGCTCGACTGAGGCGGACCATAACAACGAGACGCAGGACACACGCGGCGCCCCGCGCCAACCCGGGAGCCAACAATCGGGCCAAGCGCCGTCAATCGGACGTCCGTTGCCTCATGGCCGGTTTGACCACGCGACAGCGGGGCGTAGAACGATCCGATCTCAACACGGATTGACCGGATTCAGCACACGGATTTGAAGGAAATCCCAACCTCCCGCCTGTCCCGGAGATCAGAGGGTGCGCGTTTCCATCCTGCCGACGACGCCATCGACAAATCGTGTCACGCGCAGCGCAGACTTCAACTCCCGTCAATCCGTGAGCTTAATCCATTCAATCCGTGTCAAATTCTTTTCTTCTTCGGCACGTTCGCGCTCCATCAAACGCCGCCACGTCATTCCCCCGAAATCACCCGCCCCGCCGCAACCCAGCGCCCACCCGTAAAACGCTGGATCTGAAACTTGCTGATCACCCCGTAATCGACCGGAGTAGTCGACACCGTGATGCCAGGCAGCAACATCGGCACGTGCAGCCCATCCAGATGCGTGGCGATCGCCAGCAGATTCGCCCGCGTCAGGTTCGATCCCGCCTTCTCCAGGACATAAGCCATCAGAAACGAGGCAACATAAGCGTTCGTCACCACCGCCTCGCGCGGACTGGCCTGCGTCAGGTAAGTCGACGCCCAGTCCAGAAACGCCTTGACGTCGGGATCATCGGCCCAGGCCGGATCGAACGGATCCTTCGCATACGCCGTCGAGATCACCCCCTCCGCATTCTCCACCCCCGCCGGTTTGATCGCCTCCAGCGAGCCGGCAATGCTGCACACCAGATGCACCGGCGACCACCCCAGATTATGCACCGCTCGGAATTGTCCGGCGCCGGCCTTCTGCGTCCCGGCAAAATAGAACACATTCGCACCGGACGCCTTCGCGTTGATCACCTGCGAATCGACCGTCGGATCGGTGACTTCATAAGTCTGCTCGCTGACGATCAACGCATCCGCCTGATCGCCAAGACCTGTCCGGAATCCCCCGCGAAAATCCTTCCCCAGATCGTCATTCTGGTAAAGCACCGCGATCCGCGGCGCCGAAACCGTTTCCAGCACGTAGCGCGCCATCGCCTTGCCTTCGGCGACGTAACCCGGAACGAAACCCATCGTCCACGGGAAGTCCCTGGGATCGCGGAACCGGCTGGCCCCGGTGTTGATGAATAGTTGCGGCACCTTCTTCAGATTGAGGTATTTTTCCACCGCCGCGTTGGTCGGCGTGCCCAGCGACCCATACATCAGCAGGACGTTTTCATCCTCGACCAGTTTCCGTGTCGCCTCGACGGTTTTCGGCGGCGCATAACCATCATCCAGCACGATCAGCCTGACCTGCCGTCCGTTGATCCCGCCGGCCTTGTTGACCGCGGCGAAATACGCCAGCGAGGCATGCCCCACCGCCCCGGCGACGGAAACCGGACCGCTGAACGGCACGGTTTGTCCGATCCTGATCTCGGTGTCGGACGCGCCCGGATCGTATGGCTGCGCCCGTGCCGCGCCTGCCGACGCCACCAACAGCGCCAGGAGTACCATCCTGCCGAACATGCAATTCCCCTCCCGTTATGGCCGCCCGGCGCCTTGTTTGCGATCCGGCACGGAAGCAATCGTCGGGGGGCCGTCGGCGACGGTCAATACCTCCGTCTCCCGACACGACACCGCATCAAAATCGAGCATTGACGCCACCGGACCCAACCCCGAAAATCGCCACTTGAACACGCCGCCACCCGGCAACGCGGCCACGCCATCAACGATCCGCCAACGATCCGCCCTTGGCGCGATCAGGAGACAACTATGGGTAAGGTTACCGGCTTCCTCGAAATCGAGCGCCACGACCGCGTCTACGAAAAGCCCGAACTCCGCCTGAAGAACTACCAGGAGTTCATCAAGCCGCTGCCGCCCGAACAGCTCAACGGCCAGGCCGCCCGCTGCATGGATTGCGGTATCCCGTTCTGTCACAACGGCTGTCCGGTCAACAACCAGATCCCCGACTGGAACAATCTCGTCTATCGCGAACAGTGGCAGCAGGCCGTCATCAACCTGCACTCCACCAACAATTTCCCCGAATTCACCGGCCGCATCTGCCCAGCGCCGTGCGAGGAAGCCTGCACGCTCAACATCGACGACAACCCCGTCACCATCAAGACGATCGAGTGCGCCATCGTTGACCGAGGCTGGGAGGAAGGCTGGATCGTCCCACTGCCGCCAGCCGAGAAAACCGGCAAGTCGGTCGCCGTCGTCGGTTCCGGCCCGGCCGGCATGGCCTGCGCACAGCAACTCGCCCGCGCCGGCCACGCCGTCACCCTGATCGAGCGTCAGGACCGCATCGGCGGCCTGCTGCGCTACGGCATCCCCGACTTCAAGATGGACAAGCACCTGATCGACCGCCGCATGGACCAGATGGCGGCCGAGGGCGTCAGCTTCCGCACCAGCACCGAGGTCGGCAAGGACGTCACCATCGACGAGCTGCTGGCCGAGTTCGATGCGGTTGTGCTTTCCGGCGGCGCCGAGTGGCCGCGCAATCTCGACGTCACCGGCCGCGACCTCGACGGCATCCATTTCGCCATGGATTTCCTCACCCAGCAGAACAAGCGCGTCGCCGGCGACGACGAAGCCGTGGCTGCCCCCACTGGCGGCATCAGCGCCAAGGGCAAGCACGTCGTCGTCATCGGCGGTGGCGACACCGGTTCCGACTGCATCGGCACCTCCGCCCGCCAGGGTGCCGCCTCGATCATCCAGATCGAGATCATGCCGAAGCCCCCAGTCCGCGAGAACAAAGCCATGGTCTGGCCCGACTGGCCAACCAAACTGCGCCACTCCTACGCCCATGACGAAGGTGTCGAACGCGACTGGTCGGTGCTCACCAAGCACGCGATCGGCGAGAACGGCCGCGTCACCGCGCTCGACTGCGTCCGCGTCGAGTGGGACCGCGCGCCCGACGGCCGCATGACCATGAAAGAAATTCCCGGCAGCGAGTTCCAGATGAAGGCCGACCTCGTGCTGCTGGCGATGGGCTTCCTCGGCCCCCGCCGCGGCGCCCTGCTCGACCAGGCCGGCGTTGAGCTCGACGCCCGCGGCAACGTGCTGGCCAACACGGTGCAGTATCAGACGACACGGGAGAATCTCTTCACCGCCGGCGACATGCGCCGCGGCCAGTCCCTCGTCGTCTGGGCCATCCGTGAAGGCCGCCAGTGCGCCCGAGCCGTCGACCAGTTCCTGATGGGGACCACCACTCTGCCAAGGTGACCGCGCCGCCGTAATGAATTCTTAAAACACCAGCCACCCTGCCAATCCGGCGTGATCCTACCTCTCACGCCGTGATCTGCCGTGGCGGGGCGGCCTCGTTCGGTGAAGCCTCAGGATAGGCCCAGGCCGGAAGCCCGCTGATGCCCCCAAACTGGGGCGCAGGGCAGCCGATCAAGGTTCGCTTCTCCGTGTCCTCTGTGCATCTCGTTCTTCCTCCGTGTTAAATACTTTCTTCCTGACCCCAAGCACCGGCCCCGCACCCGCCAGCACGAAAGGCCCGTGAACGTACTGCACCGCCGTCTTCCGATCCGCCGATTTTCGCCGCCAGTTCACGTTTCCAAACGGTGAGCGGAGTGGCTGACTCGGGCGCGTAACCTCCGCAAGAAAGATTTTAACACGGAGGAAGAACGAGGCGGCACAGAGGACACCGGGGAAGTCGGCACGGCGCTTCGCGCAGCGCGCCTTGGTTCAGCGAATCCTCAGCATGGATCCAGGCCGGAAGCCTGCTGACGCCAACGAAACCGAGGCGCAGGACAGCCGATCAATCTTCACTCGTCGTCGCCACTTCATTATTTAAAAGTAATATATATCTCGGCTCTCGCCACACTACCCGTCAGTCCAGGATTGCCGTCTGATCCACGCAAAACAATCCGCTCGGTCGCGCCAATCGCCGCAAAGCCACACACCACGGTAACGGGTGCACCTCTCGCCATAAACGCAATCGCCTCTCTACGAAACACTGCGCCAACCCGGCGCAACTCTGTGTCCGCTCGATAGGTTTTCTTCCACCCAGCCCAGCCCGAATTCCGTCAACGTCCGGACCGCCTCACCCCCCGCCACGCCCCCGGTGCGGGTCCGCCGCGGGCAGAATATCCCTGATATAATCCCGGCTTTTCCATTCCGGCGCCGGCGGCTCATAACCCTCAGCCGGCAGATACGCCGACAGCCGCCCGTTCTCCAGATCATGCACCGCCCGCGGGCAGTTCGAGAACAACTCGCATTCCACCCGCACCACCAGCTTCGCCGCATGGTGCCGCGCCAGCGCCTCGGCATCATCCAGGATGACCGCATGCCCGTTGATCCGGATCCGCACCGTCTTGCCGTCGAACTTCACGAACAGCAGTCCGACCTGCGGATTGCGGCTGATATTGCCCAGCGTGCGGTACATCGAATTGCCGTCATACTCGGGAAACTCGATCGTTCCGGGTGCGACGATCTTGACGAACCCCGGCATCCCCGACCGCATGCTGCAATCGGTATACTCGCCAAACGACGTCGCAATGAAAAAGAATGGCGCGCTCTCGATCATCACCCGGTCGTCAGCCCAGAAATCCCACCGCCGGCGGTGTTCGGCCAGCCGATCAGCCACGCGACGCCCATCGAACCGGTCCTGCAGCGCCCGCATCCCCTCATGATAAAACGCCCGCCGTTCCGTCATTGGTTGGTCTCCCCGCCCAGTCCGCCGCCAGCAGCCCATACATCAGGATATCCGCGAACCGCCCGTCCGGCATCTTCAGCCGCTGCCGCATCCGCCCGCTCTCGCAGCGAAACCCCAGCCGCTCCGCCAGCCGCAGCGACGCCGTATTGTCCGGATCGATCAGCGCCTCCACCCGGTTCACCGCCATCGCCCCAAAGCAATGATCCAGCAGCGCCGCCACCGCCTCGCGCGCCAGCCCCTGCCCCCAAAACGCGCGCGCCAGGATATAGCCGATCTCCAACCGCGCGCTGGAAACCTCCCGGTGATGGTAGTTCACGAACCCGATCGCGACGCCGCTCGCCCTCAGCACCACCGCCCACGCCGCATGGTATTCCGCCGGCGCCGACACCGACCGGCGAATCCCCGGCAGCAAATCCTCCGGACGCGCCGACGGCGCCGTGTTCCAGAACCGCATCGCCTCGGCATCGCCGAACACCGCATGCAGCGCGACCGCGTCGTCCTCGGTCCACGGCCGCAGAACCAGCCGAGGCGTCTGAAGCACCGCAATCCCGTCCGTCGGATGGGACGATGAAGAAGCAAGCCGCGTCATGGGCAGGATTCCGATCAGGGGAAGGCGATCCGTTTGATCAGTCGCCCACGGCAAGCACGGGCCGCAGCGCAGAATGGACCGGCCGGAACGTCAGCATGATGGCCGCCGCTCCCAGGCCAAGCCCGAACGAGCCGAGGTAGAGCCATCCATAGGTCGCGAACGTGTCGTAGATCAGTCCACCCGCCAGCGGCCCCAGCGCCATGCCCAGGCTCGATGCCATGTTGGCCGCGCCGATCACCGACCCCATGATCGGCAGCGGAAAACTCTCACGCACGAGCACGGCGTAAAGCGGCATCACCCCGGCATAGGCCAGCCCGAAGACCGCGGCGACCGCGTAGAACTGCGACAGTTCGTGGGCAAAGAAATACGAGCCCGCCGCGAACGCCTGGACCAGCAGCCCCAGGACCAGGACCCGCTTGGCGCCGAACCGGTCGCCGGCCAGTCCGAACACGATGCGGCCAAACAGGCCGGCGAGGCCCTCGACGCTGTAGATCGAAACCGCCGCCGCGACCGGCAGCCCGCAGGAGATCGCGTAGCTGACGGTGTGGAACAGCGGGCCGGAATGGGTCGCACAGCAGCAGAAATAGGTCAGCGCAATCACCGCGAACTGCGGCGTCCGCAACGCCGTTCGGACGCTCGGCCTCGGGCCCGCCGCGCTGGCCCACCGCACCGCGGGGGACCGGCGGATCAGCAGCGCCGCTGGCAACAGCAAGGCCCAGGCCGCCAGGCCGATCGACAGCTGCGCAAAACGCCAGTCATAGGTGGTCACCAGCCGGGCCGCGATCGGCGCCACCGTCATCGGCGCCACACCCATCCCGGCGGAAACCAGAGACACCGCGAGGCTGCGGTTTTTGTCGAACCATCCGGTGACGGTCGCCATCAGCGGCGCGAAAATCCCCCCGCCGCCCGCGCCGGCCAGCACACCGTAAATGATCTGGAATTCGCGCACGCTCCCGGATCGGCTTGCCAGCACGAGGCCAAGCCCCAGCAACGTGCCGCCGCACAGCAGCACGGGCCGCGGTCCGAACCGGTCCATCGCCATCCCCCAGCCGAAGCTGGCGCAGCCCATGGTGATGAACGCGAGCGTCATGGCCGTCGAGACGTCGGTGCGTGACCACCCGGTCGCCTGCGAGATCGGCTGCAGAAAGACCGGCAGCGAGAAGATCGACCCGATGGCGATACAGCCCATAAACGCGCCGGCGGCGACAATGACCCAGCGGTAGTTGGTATTCATGTCGGTCTCCTCCCGGTCGCGCCGGCGTATGGATCGTCTCCCTGCCTGTTGTATAGCTTGCGTCGTGCAAGGTATCCAGATGGATGGCGGATCGGGTCAATAGGCGACCGGCCCCCCAACTTCGGCGACCCCCGGCCTTGCTGAAATCCGGCATTAATGATGTGCGGCGAATTCCTGGCATCTCACGCATGAGCACGTGAGAACACGGCGGCGCACCGAAGCGGCCGCCGACCCGCACTGTACCCGCTGATGCACTCTTCAACGGTCATCGTCACCGAATGCAAGCCGGGCCTTGAGGCGCGGCGTCACCCAGTCGAGGAAGGCCCGGAGTTTGAGCGGGAGAGGTTTGCGTGGCGAGTAGACAATGTGGATCGGCAAAGGCTCCGGCTCGAAGGCCTCCAGGACCAACCGTAACGTTCCCGCACGCCTCGCCGCGTCCATCTTGTACGACATCACCCGCGTCAGCCCAGCGCCGGAAATAGCGGCGATTACGGCAGCCTCCGACGTATTCACACACAGCCTCGACGGAATAGGCACCAGACATTCCCGGCCACCTTTGCGGAATTTCCAGGCGTTCGGTGAAGCGACAGGATTGATCGCCACGCAGTCGTGGTCGCTAATCTGATCGGGTGTTTGCGGACATCCCCGCGCCGCCAGATAGGCTGGACTTGCGCACACCACGAGACGGATCGAGCCGATCCGGGTCGCGATCATACTGCTTTCGGGGAGGCTGCCAATCCGGATGGATACGTCAATACTCTCCTCGACCGTATCGACGACGCGGTCGGTGAGTAGAAGTCGCAAACCTATGTCGGGAAAAGCATCCAGGAACTCGACAGCCAGGGGAAGCAGATGCGTATGCCCAAGGCCCCAGGGTGTTGTAACCGCGAGATCGCCCTTGGGGCTTCTATACTCGCCAGACACTTGACGTTCGGCATCTTCTATTTGTTCTATGATCCGTTTGCACGCTTCGACATAGTCCCGGCCGGCTTCCGTCAGCGTCATCCTTCGCGAAGATCTTTGAAACAACTCGGCTTTCAGGGTCGTTTCTAACTCGGCAACCTTGCGACTGACGGTCGCGACTGGCATTCCCAGTCGGCGGGACGCGGCAGAAAAGTTGCCCGTATCCGTGACGGCGACGATGACGGACATCGCCTCCAGGCGGTCCATGGAACCCTGGCCCTCCGAACAGTGAGAAGATGCTTCTCATTAATAGAGAAGGCCTCCCGAAACGGCAATTGGCTATGTTTGGAGCCGCTGAAGCCATCCGCGCCGACTGCTTTGCGATCGACCCATCCAATCCGAAAACCCGAACCCGATGCTCGATTGGGACAACGTAAGCGGCGCATTCACGACGAACGGTTTGTGCGCCGCATTGGAATTCACGGCCTAACTGCAGGAGAGGACACGGAAATGACCCGCAACAGGTTTGCCATCGCGGCCGCCATCGTTCTCCTGACCTGCGGCGCCGATCCCGGAATTGCGACCGCGCGTGCGGAGACACCTTTGCAGGCGACAGACATCGTGACGCATTACCGAACCGCCACCGTCGATGGAATCAGCTTGTTCTATCGCGAAGCTGGCCCGTCGAACGGCCCGGTCGTGGTTCTGCTGCACGGCTTTCCGACATCGTCGCACATGTTCCGAAACCTGATCCCGGCGCTGGCAGACCGCTACCACGTGATTGCACCGGACTATCCTGGCTTCGGCCAGAGTGCTGCGCCCGACCATACGCAGTTTGTCTACAGTTTTGCACACTACGCCACCCTGATGGACGCGCTGCTGCAGCACCTCGGTGCCACGCGCTACGCCATGTACGTCATGGACTACGGTGCACCCGTCGGCTACCGACTGGCACTGATGCACCCCGAGCGGGTTACTGCATTGATCGTGCAGAACGGGAACGCTTATGCCGAGGGGCTTGAAGCGTTCTGGGATCCTATCAAGGCGTATTGGGCAGACGGGTCGGAGACACATCGGCGGGCGCTCGACTTCCTGGTGGCACCGGAGACCACAAAATTCCAGTACACGGACGGCGTGAGTGATGTGTCGCGCATCAGTCCCGACAACTGGGTGCACGACCAGGCCCTGCTTGACCGGCCTGGCAACCGAGACATACAGCTCGATCTTTTCTACGATTACGGTACTAATGTGCCGCTGTATCCGGACTTCCAGGCGTTCTTTCGCAAGTATCAGCCACCCACGCTGATCGTGTGGGGCAAGAACGACAAAATCTTTCCGGCAGGCGGGGCCGGTCCCTACCTCCGCGACCTCCCCAAGGCCGAACTGCACCTGCTGGACACCGGACACTTCGCGCTTGAAGACAAACTCGATGTTATGGCGCCGATGATCCGCGAGTTCCTCGACCGCTCTGTCGCTTCAAAGTGAGCGACCGCTGCACCGCCGCCTTTTGTTGAAGGCTCTCCCTGACAAGCCCGGATCGGAGAACACAATGACTACAGTCACGACAGGCGACGGCGTAGAGATTTACTACAAGGATTGGGGCAAGGGTCAACCCATTGTCTTCAGCCATGGGTGGCCACTGTCGGCCGATGACTGGGATGCACAGATGCTGTTCTTCCTTGGCAAGGGCTATCGCGTGATTGCCCATGACCGGCGCGGGCACGGGCGCTCGACGCAGGTCGGAAACGGTCACGACATGGATCACTATGCAGACGACCTTGCCGCGGTGACCGCGCATCTCGATCTCAGGAATGCGATTCATGTCGGCCATTCGACCGGTGGCGGCGAAGTGGTGCACTACCTCGCACGGCACGGCGAAGACCGCGTGACTAAGGCCGCCATCATCAGCGCGGTGCCGCCATTGATGGTGAAGACCGCAAACAATCCGGGAGGACTGCCAAAGGACGTCTTCGACCGCTTCCAGGCGCAGCTCGCCGCCAATCGCTCGGAGTTCTACCGCGCGATCGCCGCCGGACCGTTCTACAACTACGATCGGCCGGGCGCGGAACCCCGCGAGCCGATCATCCAGAACTGGTGGCGACAGGGCATGATGGGCGGCGCCAAGGCCCATTATGACGGCATCGTCGCCTTCTCGCAGACCGATTTCACCACCGATCTCCAGAAGATCAATGTGCCCGTGCTGGTGATGCACAGCGAAGACGACCAGATCGTTCCCTATGCCGATGCCGGCCCACTGTCGGCCAGGCTGCTGAAGAAGGGCACGCTGAAGACCTACAAGGGTTTTCCGCACGGTATGCCGACCACTCAAGCCGAAATCATCAACGCCGATCTTCTGGCCTTCATCGAGGGCTGAAAGACACATTTTGGAGCGATGGTGCCATGGGGAATTCGAGGGGACGAATGCTGTCCCGCCGCCGCCTCTGCCTTTGCTGTATGGGCGCCGGGGCCGGCGCCGCTGCGGGAGGATGGCTCACGCCACACGAGGTGTTTGCGGAGGCACGCGGCATCGTCAGCCTGATCAAGGACAGCGCCGCCGTCTCGCCGATCGTCACGCACAAACTACGTAACAATATCGCCGTGCTGGAAGGGTCCGGCGGCACAGTCGCCGTGCTGTCCGGCCCTGACGGCAAGGTGCTGATCGATGCAGGCATTGCCGTTTCGCGCCCACAAATGACGAGGGCACTGACAGAGCTCGGCGCCGATCCAATCACCCACCTGATTAATACACACTGGCACTTCGACCATACCAGCGGCAACGCCTGGCTTAATGCAGCAGGCGCCAAAATCATCGCGCAGGAGAATACGCGCAAGTATCTCTCCCAGATCCAACGCGTGGACGATTGGGACTACAACTTCCTCGCACTACCGACAGACGGCATTCCCAGCGAGGTTTTTGCCGAGGAACACAGTCTCAAGCTCAATGGACAGACGATCGCGCTTAAACATTATGGCCCGGCGCACACCGACAGCGACATCTCCGTGACGTTTGCCGAGGATAACGTGGTCCACGTGGCTGACACATTCTGGAACGGCATCTATCCATTTATTGATTATTCGACCGGCGGCACCATCGACGGGATGATCGCAGCATCCGATGCCAATCTCGCCGCGGCGTCCAACGACACCATCATCATTGCCGGCCATGGCAAAGCCGTTGGCACCAAAGCGGAGCTCCAGGAGTTTCGGGACATGCTTGTCGCCGTCCGCGAAAATGTGGCCGCACTCAAAAAGCAGGGACGTTCGCGTGATGACACGGTTGCCGCCAAACCGACGGCGGCCTTCGATGCCAGGTTCGGCAACTTCGTGATAGATCCAGACTTCTTCACAAGGCTGGTTTACGAGGGCGTCTAAAAACCCGGATCAAAGCCACGGACAAGATCGCCGCGACGCAGTTCGCAATCATCCTGACAATCGAAAGCAACGTCGTGATGCGCTTCCAGATGCTTTAGGACAGATTCGACGTCTCAAATGCAGCACGGGGCAACTTGCCAAGGTCTGGATGACTTTCTCGATGCTGCGGTGAGGCAGATCGCATGATTGTCTCCCGCTGTCGTTGAAAATCACATATCGATTCGGGAGGCAAATGGAGCGGGCGGCAGCCAAACGCCTGACAGTGCTGCGTGCTATATTTCTTTGACTACCGACATCGACACAATGGGCTTGAAGCGGTGCATGGATGGTATTGGCAACGAATGGCCGAACCAGGAGGTTGTGCAACGGTGCATGGCAACAAGCAAATGAGACTCCCAGACGGATTCGGTCGCCGCAGGTCCAATGATACCAGAGTGCTTTGCAAACTCGGCATGGGTGCCAACGAACTTGATCAGCACCCGTCATAGGCGTTGGCGACACGCACGATCAGCCGGTATTTGTTGCTGGCATTCGTCGAACACCAGGCAATTATCGCCGAAGAAATCCACTGTGGAGCCGAACTCCACCGACTTACAAAGAATCAAGCTGAAATGACCCGCATCGTAACCCTCAAGCCACGCCACCCTCAATCGACAGCCGCACCAGATCGACGGTTCGCGCAACGCCGAGTTTCGCTTTGATCTGACTGCACGTGTTGGCCACCGTCTTGTAGCTGACGCCCAGCGCCTCAGCGATACACGACAGGCCATAGCCGTCTCCAAGTAAACGAATGATCTCGAGGTCGCGTTCGGTCAGCCGCTCCATCAGATTGGCGGTTTCACCCACCGCTTGCAGTGCCAGCCGCTGCGCAATTTCGGCCTCGATGTAGCGCCCGCCCTCCGCCACACGCCGTACCGCCGCCACCAACTCTTCGGGCGAAGCATTCTTGCTGAGATACCCGACGGCTCCGGCACGCAACGCCCGTGTGGCGTAAAGCGCCTCCGCGTGCATACTCAGCACCATCACGCGGGCTGCCGGGTGCGCGGCCACCATGCGCCGCAGCAGTTCCAACCCGCCCAGCCCCGGCAAATTGAGGTCAAGCACGACCACCGCCGGCTGCTCTGTGCGCGCCAAGGCCAGCGCCTCCCGCCCCGTCGCCGCCTCGATGATCCGAACGCCCTGCAGCTCGGCCGCAAACAGCCGCCGCAGCCCGGAGCGAACGATCGCATGATCGTCGACAAGCAGGATTTTCACGCTGCCTCCATCACCACCGCGCACGGTAACCTGGCTGCCACGACCAGGCCCGCGCCGTCATCGCCGCCGCCGACATGCAGCGTCCCGCCTAATCCTTCGACACGCTCGCGCATGCCGGTAAAGCCAAACCCGCCAGACGACCCAAAGGACGCCGCAAGCCCGGTTCCGTCGTCGGCGACCCGCGCAATCACTTCGCCACTATCACCCGCCTCGATAACGACCCGGATCCGGTGCGCGCTACCGTGACGAATCGCATTGGCCAATCCCTCCTGAACCAGGCGGTAGATCGCCGCCATGGCCGGATCACTGAGGCCGTTTTCATCAACCGATACTTCGAGTGCGAAGTCGATCTCCGGCTGCCGCGCCCGCCAGAACGCGACAAGCGCACCGACCGCCGGCGCAAGCCCGCCCTCAACAGGGTTCGCCGGGCGCAGCCGATGCAGCATGGCGCGGACATGGCGCTGCATGTGACCCACCGCCTCGCGGATCGCCCGCGTTCGTTCCGGCACGTCGGCGATCCGGCCGGAAGCGGCGGCCTGCTCGATCGCAGCCGCGTCCAGATTGACGGCGAACAGGAATGGCCCAACCTCATCGTGCAGGTCGCGGGCGAGATCCGTGCGCTCCTCCTCCTGCAGGGTCAGTAACTGATCGTTCAGCCGCTGGTTGCGCGCCTGCGCCGCGTCGAGTTGCGCCGCCAAAGCATTGAACCCGAACGCCAGCCGCGCAAGTTCCGGAGGCCCGGCATGCTCCACCCGCACCGCGTATTGGCCCGAACCCAACGAGGCCAGCGCACCCGAAAGCCGGTCGAGCGGGCGCAAAGCGCGTCCTACCACGATGCTGACCAGCACGATATTCAACCCGCAGGACAAGCCAACCGCAACAAGGTCGTCCTGCAACTGGGTCCACACCTCGCCGATCTCGTTGCGCGGATCCGGCTCGATTGTCATTGCGCCGCCCGATCCTGCATCGAAGCGTAGCGGCGCCAGCGAAGGTGCCAGCAAAGTAACGAACCACGCCGGCACATTCGGCGCCAGCTTCGCCGGTATCGAGACGGCGCGCAGCCGCCCGGCCGCGTCGCGCAGTTCGGCTCGGATGTGGCGGTCGCCATCAAAGGTGCGCACAAGCCGTCCAAGTTCGTCCTCGGGATCGCGTACTTGCGGCAAACCATCAAGACCGTTGCGGAGCGTCTGCGCACCGACGGCGAGCGCCGCCTGCACCTCGGTTCGCACCGATCGAATGGCATGCCAGCCGGCTGCGGCCCCGCCGACGCAGAGGCTCACCAGCAACACGATGACGATAGACGCGATCAGCCGGATGCGCAGCGACATAGCCGAGAGTGTTCCCCCACGCACCGATATTATCCGATGTCCGGCATTACGCGAAGATCGGGAACTTTTCCCGCCATGTTCGGGAACACGCGCCATGTGCGCCCGTCGACGATTAGACGACAATCCCCAGCAACGGCCAAGAGATCAGCGGGGAAAATCAATGGCGGCACGCACAAGGCACGACCCCTTTCGCATCGTGCGCCGGATCGCCGGCATGGCCGTTCTTGCGGTCTGCCTGCCCGCGCGAGCGCAACAGACAGCCCCCGGCGCAGCGCTGCCGCCATCGATCCCTTTGCCCCCTGTCACCTTCATCGGAACCTCACCGTTGATCGGGTCTGGCGTTGACCGCGACTCCGTGCCGGCTGAAACCAATGTGCTGAAGCGCGACGACCTCACCCGCGGCGGCACCACCACCCCCGATGCAGTGCGGGCCCTGAACGAGCAGGTTGGCGGCGTCAACCTCGATTCGGCATCCGGCAACCCCTACCAGCCGACCATGTTCTATCATGGCTTCGAGGCATCGGCGCTGCAGGGAACGCCGCAAGGACTTGCCGTCTATGTCAACGGCGTCCGCTTCAACGCGGCATTCGGCGACACGGTCAATTTCGACCTGCTGCCTGAGCTGGCGATCGACCAGATCAACCTGGAAGGATCCAACCCGGTGTTCGGCCTGAACGCGCTCGGCGGCGCGCTGAATGTTCAGCTCAAGAACGGTTTTACCTACAACGGCGGTGACATCGACTTCCATGGCGGCTCGTTCGGCAGTTTCGGAGGCGATTTCCAGTTCGGCAAAAACCGCGGCAACACCGCGATGTACGTCGCGGTGAGCGGTCTGCACCAGGACGGCTGGCGCGATCTGCAATCGTCCGACCTGGAGAATTTCTACGGCGATATCGGTTGGCGCGGCAACGCCGGCGAGCTGCATTTCAACACATTGCTCGCCAACTCCAGGCTGAACGGTCCTGGCACTTCGCCAGTGGAACTGCTGGCCGCCGACCGCTCGGCGCAGTTCACCGGTCCCAACGCGATCTACAACACGTTCATGCAGCTAAGTCTGTCTGGCAACGCGGACCTTAGCGACACGGTCTCGATTCAGGCCGCCACTTACTACAACAATTTCCTGCAGCGGGTGGCCAACGGCAATGCAACGAACGACGTGCCGTGCAACGACGGTTCGGGTCTGCTGTGCTCCAATCCCGGCGTAGCCAGCACGACGACCGGCGGTGGCACGATCCCCGCCTTCCTCGGCCCGAACCCGTTTTCCTATTCGCAGCTGGACAACCAGGCCACGAACACAAACGGCTACGGCGTCTCGATCCAGGCGACCGACACGCAGACTGTGTTTGGCTTCAAAAACCATCTGGTGGGCGGCGTCAGCTTCGATGGCGCGCAGACCGAGTTCACCGGCGAGTCCTTCGTCGGCGGCATCACCCCTGTCACCCGCGTGTACGTCGGTCCCGGCGTCATCATCGACGAGCCCGGCAGCAATCAGCCGGTGCGGGTGGGGATCAGCGATGCATACTATGGCGCCTTTGTCGCCGACACACTCAACCTGACCGACCGCCTCGCACTGACCGCCTCGGGCCGGTTCAACGCCGCTGAAATCAACCTCAACGACCAGAACGGCGGCGATCTGACCGGCATTCATGACTACGCGCACTTCAATCCCGCGGCCGGCGTGACCTATAAGGTAACGCCGTGGCTGACGGCCTATGCCGGCTACGCGGAAGCAAACCGCGCGCCGACGCCGGCCGAACTGTCCTGCGCCGGCCCGAACGATTCGTGCAGCCTGGCCAACTTCTTCGTCGGCGACCCCAACCTGAAACAGGTGGTCGCGCACACGATCGAGGCCGGCTTGCGCGGCACCGAACCGATCGGCGACAGTGGTCACCTGAACTACAATCTGGGATTCTATCGCAGCAACCTCGACGACGACATTGTCTTCGTCAACAGCGTGACGTTGAACCGAGCGTTCTTTACCAATGTCGGGCAAACCCGCCGCCAGGGACTGGACGCAGGCATCCAGTACAAGACGCCGCGCTGGTCTGCTTACTTCGCCTATACTTACACCGACGCGACCTACCAAAGCGGCTTCGTCGAGGCCGCCGGCAGCAACCCCGCCGCCGACGCCAACGGCAACATTACCATCAATCCTGGCAACCGGCTGCCCGGCATCCCGGCGCACCAGGGCAAGCTTGGGGCAACCTTCCACGTCACTGACGAGTGGACGATCGGCGCCACTC
>Ga0302320_10007768_pt1 | contig 23523 bp, 18 predicted proteins | sample Bog_T0_3_FD_202130 | JGI IMG/M metagenome (GOLD analysis project Ga0302320, IMG submission 202130) | Peat permafrost microbial communities from Stordalen Mire near Abisko, Sweden - Bog_T0_3 | ecosystem: Environmental > Terrestrial > Soil > Wetlands > Peat | place: Sweden: Abisko, Stordalen Mire... | reverse complement strand
AGCCAACGCAGCAGGTCATCGCGTCCGAGCGGCGGCGAGAAGTAGTAACCCTGGAGGGCGTCACAGCCTGCGTCGGCGAGGATCGCACAGGTGATCTCGTCTTCGGCGCCTTCGGCGACAACCGAGAGTCCCAGCGAGTGCGCCATCGCTATCGATGAACGGACGATGATCGAATTGGACTGGTCGGCGGCCACATTGGCGACGAACGACCGGTCGAGCTTCAACTCGTTGGCTGGCAGCCGGTGCAGGTATGCAAGCGACGAATAGCCCGTCCCGTAGTCGTCGACCGCGATCTGGACCCCGAGGTCGGCGAGCTGGCCGAGGACGTCGCTCGCCTCGGCGATGTCGGCCATGACCTCGGTCTCGGTGATCTCGAGGGTGAGCAAGCTTGCCGGAAGCCCGTTTGCGGCGAGGTGGGCGGTGACATTGCGGATAAGAGAGCGGTCGGAGAGATCGCGTCCGGAGATGTTGATAGCGAGCCCGATGTCAAGGCCCTCACGCCGCCATCTGGCTGCCTGGTCACAGGCTTCGGTCAGCACGAAATCTGTGATCTGTCCGATGAGGCCCATCTGTTCTGCGATCTGGATGAACTCGTCGGCGGGCACCTGGCCGTGCACCGGATGGAACCAGCGAGCGAGCGCCTCGACACGGACAACCTCTCCTGAGATCATGCCGGCGATCGGCTGGTACATCACGCTCAGCTGCTGGCCGCTGGAAAGGGCCTCCGCGAGGTGGCCTCCGAGCAGGAGCTTGCGTTGCATGCTCTGGTCGTGTTCGGGCAGGTACAGCTCGATACCCGAGCGCTTGTCCTTCGCGTGGTACATCGCGATGTCTGCCCTCTGGAGCAGAGTCGCGACATTGTCCCCATGCTCGGGTGCGAGCGCGATCCCGGTCGTGGCGGTGACCGCGAGCGTGATCCCATCGATGTTCATCGGCTTGGAGATCGCCGCGAGCAGGTCGCGCACGATGCCCAGAGCCTCTTCGGGCCCGATGATGTCCGGAACGACGATCGCGAACTCGTCACCTCCCAGTCGGGCGACAGTCGCACGGCCGCTGCTCGCACGCACGAGGCACTCGGCGACCTCACACAGCAGCCGGTCGCCGGTGTCGTGGCCGAGCGTGTCATTGACTTCCTTGAAACGGTCGAGGTCTAACAGCGCGATCGCCGCCCTGCCCTTGTCTGTCAACGCGCCCGCCGCGCGATCGAGAAACAGGGTGCGGTTGGGCAGACCTGTCAGCTGGTCGTGCGTTGCTTGGTGCCACTTGCTCTCGGCCTCGAGGCGGAGCTCCTCTACGAGCTGGGCTCGTTCCATAGTCGTGCTCGCGTGAGCAGCCAAGGCTTCGAAGAGCCTCAGGTCGTCGTCGTCGAACGCGTCGAAGCCCTCGTCGCGGTCGAGCGCGACGAGGGCCCCGAGGGTTCGTTCGCCGCTGGCGAGCGGCACGACCACCGCGCCCCGGAATTCACCGAGGAAAGAGTCGGCGTCAGGTTCACGCTTGTGGTTTCCGCCAGTGCCCAGGAGCAAGCTCGTCTGCTGACTGGTGATGGCCTTGGCGATCACCGACGAGCCGTCGACGATCGTTCTTTCGACCGTTGAGCGGACAGTGCCGCTCAAGGCGACGTGCCGGACCGATGGCCACTCGTCGACGATGATCAGTTCCGCCCTGTTGGACCGCATCACCGACTGCACCTGCTCGAGCACTGCCCAGGCCGTTCCCGTCGTCTCCAGGTAAGGGCCGCTCACCGACCGGGAGAAGTCGTAAAGCTGCTGGAGCGCGCCGAATCGGTTCGTCAGGCGTAGGTAGCCTCGGTAGGCGAACACGATGAGGGCGCCGACGGTGACGAGCGGAAGCATTGCCCAGGTGTCCCACCAAGCCGCGTCGAGGACGACCAGGGCGAGAGCAATGCTCGATAACAGCACCAGACCGACTGTGGTGAACTCGAAACCGTACTTGCGCTGCGGGGCGCGTCCATTGAGCCGGACGACGATTGAAACGGTCAAGTGCCCGAAAACGAATGCCGCGCCGAGCGCCAAGGCTGCCGCCGCCCAGCCGACGGGAAGGACCGCGACGCGCGCGCCACTGCGGGCGATGAAAGGTCCAAGGACTTCCCGGTATACGAGGATCGCGACGACAGATGACATCGCGGATGACGCAAGGTTGAAAGCCAGCTTCGGCGGCGGTTGTCGCCGGAGTGCGCCCAGAGCGAGCGCCTCCCCAAGCACGAAACAGATGACGAGAACTGGAGGCGATGCGATCACCAACCCGAGCAGCAGCGGCACCTCGCTCAGCGCGAGAAGATAGGTCTGGCCTTTGTAGTGCACTGAGACGGGTCCGATGATCGTGGCCGCGAAAGTGATCGTCAGCAAGAGAGCGACCAGAGGCTGGGCAATGAGGCTCCGGACGGGCCCTAGCCCCGCGATCGGCCCCCAGACGAGCAGGACCGCCGTACCGGCGGCGAGCAGGGCGGCGAAAACCGGGACTCCCACGCGTTCAGCGAGTTTCGGTGGCGACGCTGCACGGGCGGTTTGCAGTCCACCTACTGAGGTGTCGCCAGGTATCGAAGACTCCACGGAGTTCTTCGAACCGACCTGTTCGGAGGCGGCCCTCACCGACCGCGCAGGCACGCGATCCCCGTAGCGGTCCTCTGAGCCCACAAAAAAAGTTATCGGCACCTGGCCGTCATCCTTGAGCCTTCTCCTCCGTCACACACGAAGGTAGTGGCCCGGACCGCTCGAGCGCCGGTTCTAGCACTTTGCGGGCAGGGCACTAAGATCGAACGTATGTACGCCGAAGCGGGATGGGACGCCGGCCTTGACGGGGCGCAGCTTGCCGCGGTGGTCCATGGGGACGATCCACTCGTGATCGTGGCCGGAGCCGGTACCGGCAAGACGCGAACGCTGACAGCGCGAGTAGCCAGGCTGCTCGATCGAGGCGTGGCACCAGAGAAGATCCTGCTCTTGACCTTCACACGGCGTGCAGCCGACGACATGCTGGCTCGAGCCGCGGCCCTGATCGGCCACCGTGAGTGGGGGCGCCGGCTTCGGGGCGGTACCTTTCACGCTGTCGCCCATCAGCTCATCAGCAGCTGCGCAGAGCCGCTCGGCCTGCAACCGGGGTTCTCGCTCCTCGATCCCGCCGATGCCGCCGACGTGATGGACCTGCTCCGGGACGAGCATGGTCTCGACGCGGGCGATGTCCGCGTGCCGAGGTCGGCGACCCTTGTCGATGTGTACTCGAGGTGTGTCAACACCCGGCACCGCCTGAGCGAGGTGCTGGCGACGGACTTTCCGTGGTGCGAGGCGCACTCGGAGGCCATTGCCGGCCTGTTCAAGGCTTACGTCGCCCGCAAGAGAGCGAAGGGCACCGTTGATTTCGACGACCTGTTGCTCTTGTGGCGCGCCGCGCTCTGTGACGACCGGCTCGGGCCGCACATGGTCGAGATGTTCGACCATGTGCTCGTCGACGAGTACCAGGACGTCAACGCCCTGCAGGTCGAGATCGTGCGCGCGCTCCGTCCCGATGGGCGCGGGCTGACGGTAGTGGGTGATGACGCGCAGGCGATCTATGGCTTCCGCGGGTCCGACGCTCGGCATCTTCACGACCTTGCGAGCTCGTTGCCGGGGGCGACGGTTATCGCACTCGATCACAACTTCCGGTCCGTTCAGCCCATATTGAACCTGGCGAATCTGGTTCGGCCGTCCGAGGCGGGCGTCCGCCTGACACTTCAGGGAGAGCGACCAGGTGGTCGCCGGCCGGTCCTTGTTCGTTGCCACGATGCGCCGAGTGAAGCACGTGCGGTCGTCGACCGGATCCTTGATGCCCATGAGCAGGGAATGCGGCTGTGCGACCAGGCCGTTCTGGTTCGCGCGGCTCATCACAGCGACCTCATCGAGCTCGAGCTCACCGCTCGTCGGGTCCCTTACCGCAAGTACGGAGGTCTCCGATTCGTGGAGGCAGCCCACGTGAAGGACTTCGCCGCCGCAGTCCGGTTGCTCGACAACCCGGCGGACGAGCTGGCGTGGTTCCGGCTGTTGCGCATGCACGATGGCATCGGACCGGCTCGAGGACGCATGATGCTCGCCCTGCTCGCTCCCAAGTCAGGAGCGAGCACCTACGACTGGGCCGAGGCGGTGGCCGCGGCCCCGGCAAGATCGCGTGTGGCGCTCACGGAGACCATGCAGGGCCTGGAGGCCGCCCGTGAGCAGGTCGGTACCGCCGCCCGGGTGACGGCGATCTTCCGCATCCTGTGCCCGCTCGTGCTCAGCCGTTACAGCGAGGGCCCGGCGCGGGTCGAGGATCTCGATCGCTTGTCAGGCGCAGCTGCAGCCATGGACGATCTCTCCGCATGGATCGCCGAGATCACCCTCGACCCGCCGATATCGACCGGAGACCTCGCCGGGCCGCCCCACCTCGACGAGGACTATGTCGTGATCTCGACAGTGCATTCAGCCAAGGGGCTCGAGTGGCTGGCAGTGCACCTCCCACACCTGGTCGACGGCGCATTCCCTTCGGACATGGCACTCACCTCCGGGGCTGGCCTGGCCGAAGAACGCCGGCTCTTCTACGTCGCGACGACACGCGCCCGTGATCTGCTGACGCTGTACACGCCGCTTCGCATGCCGGTTCACCGGCGTTCTCACAACGATCGGCACTGCCTCGCTCCGGCGAGCCGGTTCCTCTCCGAGCCGGTCCTTGCGGCCCTGGACATCCAGGAGCTCGCGCCGCCCCGTCCGCCCACCGCGACCGTCCAAGGCGCGCACGCCACGATCACGGTCGATCTGGACCATCTCTGGCGCTGATGCGTCACGGTCGCCAACTTCAGGGCAGAATCCTTACATGAACACTGATCCGTCACTCACCGATCAACAGGTCCCTGCCGATCAGCCGACAACCAGTCAGCGAGCCCTGGTCCCGGCGGAGATCGCGCAACCGGGCAGCGTGGAAGAAGAAGTCGTCGCGCAACCGGCCAAGCTGATGCGGATCGCCTCGATGGCAAGGCAGCTCCTCGAGGAGGTCAGGATGGCCCCGCTCGACGACGCGAGCCGCACGCGTATGAAGGAGATCTACCACGAGTCGGTGCGCCAGCTGGAGGGGGCGCTCTCGCCCGAGCTGGCCGCCGAGCTCGATCGGCTCGCAATCCCCTTCGACGATGGGCCACCCACCGACGCGGAGCTCCGCGTCGCCCAGGGCCAGCTCGTCGGGTGGCTGACCGGGCTCTTCCAGGGCATCCAGGCGACGCTTTTCGTTCAGCAGGTGACGACGCAGCGACAGCTCGAGCAAATGCGAGGCGTGGGACCATCGCGAGGTCCCGCTTTTGGGGAGGTCACGAACGAGGGGCGGACTCCCTACCTCTGAGCCCTTCCCGGTGTGAGGTTGCTGAGGCAGTTCTCAGGACCCGCGAGCGGCACCGACGAGTGCCCGGGGCGGGTAGCGGGGCGCGAGCTGTCACGGCGCGAGGCTGGTGTCGGCCGGACTGGCAGACTTAGACGATGGAGACGGTCCGGGAGGACCTCGGGCAGGTGACCGCGGCGGGCTGCCGCTTGCGGTCAGGTACCGGACCCCAACGTGTTGAGGTGCGGACCCGAGGTCGGTCGATGCTCCTGACCTGCGATTGCTCTCAAGTCGCGGCGCATTCGGGCCGATGTTTACAGGCGTGACCTCGGCGGATGCATAGTCAGATGGCTTCCAGGCCCCCATTCGAACCGCCAGCCGACAGACCGGCGGTTTTGAGCGACGCCATCGAGGCGTGGTCGGTCTTCGAGCAGTTCTTCGTCCTTTCCTACCGGTCGGCTCCCGGGATACCCGTACTTATCAACGATCTCAGCCTTCGCAGCAGCACCATCCTCGGCATCTCGCCTGACAGCATCCTCAACGACGCGGAGCTCTTCGAGAGGCTGCTGCACCCTGACGACCGGGACCGGGTCCTGGTCGAGCACTGGGACGCGGCGGCCAGCGGCGAGCCGTTCGTGAGCGAGTACCGCATGGTCAGTGAGGACGGGACTGTCCTGTGGATCTACGACAAGGCCGTGCCCGTGACCGACTCGTCGGGCGCGACCACGCTGTATGGGAACTGCCTCGACATCACACCCGGCAAGGCCGAGGTGCACCTCAGCAGCACCGGGGATCCTCTGGGCTTGGTTTTAGACGAGATCCCGGGCGTCGTGTACCGCTGCACGTGCGAGCCGAGCTTCACCGTCGAGTTCGTGAGCGACCAGATCGAGGATCTCTCCGGCTACCCGGCGAGCGACTTCATCGGCGGCAACGTTCGCACCTATGACTCGATAGTCCATCCCGAGGACCTCCCCTACATGAAGTCGGACGTCACAGACGCCCTCGAGAGGGGATCTGCGTACTCGCTCGAATACAGGCTGGTCCATGTGAGCGGGGAGACACGGTGGGTCGCCGAGCACGGCCGGCCGGTTCTTGGCCCTGACGGGCGAAGACAGAAGATCGTCGGCGTGATCATGGACATAACCCGCCAGAAGGCGGCGGAGAAGTCGCGCGAGATCATCGAGCGCCAGCTGCGCAATCAGGCTCTGCACGACTCTCTGACCGGGCTACCCAATCGCACCCTGTTTGTCGAGAGTGTCGCTCATGCGATCTTCGAGGCGGAGCGGAACGGAACCGAGCTGGCCGTCTTCGTGCTGGACCTCGATCGGTTCAAGAAGGTCAACGACGCGCTCGGCCATGTGACCGGCGACCAGGTGTTGCAAGAGGTCGGAACCCGCCTCCAGGACGCGCTGCGCGAAGGCGACTCGATAGCCCGCTTGGGCAGCGACGAGTTCGCCGTGCTCGTGCTCCAGGCCCGTCGCGCGCACGCCCTCGAGGTCGTTCGCCGCGTGCGCGCCGCGATCGAAGAGCCGATGGATCTCCAAGGCCTGCCCGTCAACCTCTCGGTGAGCATCGGCGTCGCCGCGTATCCCCGTGACGGTGCCGAGGTCGAGTGGCTGCTGCGGTGTGCGGACACGGCGATGTACGTCGCCAAGGACTCCGACCTCGGTTACGCCTTCTACGACGCTTCGGTGGACACACGCGCTGCGACGCGCCTCGATCTGATCGGCGACTTGCGCCGTGCCATCGAGGACCAGGAGCTCGTCCTGCACTATCAGCCGAAGATCGCCGTGCGCAGCGGCCGCGTCGTAGGGGTAGAGGCCCTGACACGGTGGCACCACCCCGGTCGGGGTCTCATGATGCCCAACGAGTTCATCCCCGTGGCACAGGAGACGAGCCTCATCAAGGAGCTGACGCTCCATGTGATCAACGAAGTGGGTCGCCAATGGCGAGCGTGGGCGGACGAGGGCCGCCGCTTGCCGATCGCGGTCAACCTCTCGACGCGAGATCTCGTCGATCCCGGCTTTCCGGGAGAGGTTGCGACGCTGCTCGGCAAGTGGCGGATGCCCGTCACGATGCTCAAGTTCGAAGTCACCGAGAGCTCGGTGCTCGACGATCCGAAAAGGACCGAGGACGTGCTCGAGCGCCTCGGCGCTATGGGGCTACGGTTCTCGGTCGACGACTTCGGCACCGGCTATTTCTCTCTAGCCCACCTGAAGCGACTTCCGATCGACGAGATCAAGATCGACCGGTCGTTCGTGTCAGCCATGTCCGCCCACGAAGAGGACGAGGTCATCGTCCGCTCGACGATCGACCTCGGCCATAACCTCGGCTTGAGTGTCGTGGCCGAGGGCGTGGAGACCCGTTCTGTGATGGAACGCCTCGTTCCCTTCGGCTGTGACGTCGCGCAGGGCTACTACCTCGGCCGCCCGATGCCGGCCGAGGAGCTCGAGATCTGGCTCGACCAGCACCCCGTCTCGGGGGAGACCGAGACCGTCACAAAACGGAAGTTCCGCGAAGGAACCGTCCTCAAGATCGCCTCGGCCTGAGGTCGCGATCGGCGCGTCCGGGTTCGGGTCAGAAGTATTGACGCCCCGGTCGTCTCGTGCGCGAACGGGCTGAGCACCCAAATAGGCGCCCTTCGGGGCGCTCGGGTAACCTGCGAGAGATGTCACGTTCCGGAAGGGGACTCCGACTCGTCACCGAGCCGGCCCGTCACCCCTCAGCAGGAGGACAGCGCGTGCTCGTAGTCGATCACCCGATCGTCGCGCACCGCTTGTCGGTGCTCAGGGCCGTCGAGACCGACAACGCAACGTTTCGGACGATAATGGGCGAGCTCTCTGCTTTCGTCGCTTACGAGGCCCTGCGGGACCTTCGAACCGCCGAGCACCGGATCGACACTCCCATGGCAACCGATGTTGCCTGCCAACGAGTGAGCGAGATGGTGCTCCTGGTCCCGATCCTGCGGGCGGGGCTCGGGATGATCCCAGCGATCCAAGAAGTGCTCCCCTTGACCGAAGTCGCCCACGTCGGGTTGCGCCGTGACGAGGAGACGCTGCTTCCCACGGTCTATTTGGAAAGGCTTCCACGCGACCTGTCCGGTAGGCGGGTGATCATCTGCGACCCGATGTTGGCGACGGGAGGATCGCTCGTGAGGGTGTGCGATCTCGTCAAGGAACGGGGTGCCACCGAGATACATGCGCTCTGCCTGATCGCGTCGCAACCGGGTCTCGACCTTTTCTGCAGCCATCATCCGACGGTGAAGGTGGCATGCGTGGCCGTGGACCAGGACCTGAACGAGCACGGCTTCATCGTGCCGGGACTTGGTGACGCCGGCGACCGGCTCTTCGGCCCCCCCGCCTGATCTGTAGTTGCGCCCGGGCGCCAGACGGGCGAGCATCGCGGTCATGGTCATCGCCGCAGGTACCTATCGCGCGAAAGTCGGCTCCCAGGAGATCGACCTGCCGCTGATTCCGATCACCGGGGACCTGGCGATCGCTCTTCTCATCACAGTCGACCACGGTGTCCGCTTCGTCGAGCAGGCTGCCACCGAACTTGCGCTGCTGCTGGAGCCTTACGAGATCGACCTGGTGGTCTCGGTCGCGACGATGGGTATCCCACTCGCGATAGAGGTGACGAGGGCACTCGGCCTCGATGACTACCTGATCTTGCAGAAGACGCCGAAGTTGCACCTGCGCGATGCGATCACCGAGCCCGTCAAGTCCATCACGACCGGTGCCCAGCAACAGCTGTTGTTCGACGCTGCCAGGGTCGAGGTGGTCAAGGGCAAGCGGGTCGGGCTTGTCGACGATGTCATCTCCACCGGCGCCTCGATGCGCGCCGCGCTCAACCTCCTTCACCGGGTCGGGGCCGAGCCGGCGGCGATCGGCACCCTCGTCACCGAGGCGGCCACCTGGCGCCGCGAGCTCGGCGACACCGTTGAGCTCGTGCACGCGCTCGGTGCCATCCCCGTGTTCCGTCGCGATGCCTCAGGGAACTTCGTGGAGGACTGGGACGGCGGCGGCGAGCCCGATGGCTTGGCGATCGCCCCGGTGATCGGGGCTGCGACGCTGGACGATTAGAGGGTGCCTGCCTACCTCCGCGGCCAGGCCGTGCGCCCCCGGGCCTTGACCGAGAGCACGTTTGGACTCGACCAGGCTCTGCTCGTCAACACCTCGCCCGGGCGCCTGAGTGAGAGTTGTCACGAGCGTTTTCCCGTCGGCAACGCCGCGATGGGTCTCGGTGTCTCGAGGCACATCGACCGACGACAGACTTTCGAGATACCCCACCGTGTGGGTCACCTCCTGGTCGCGTCCGGCAGCGCGCGGCCGGCTCCTCAGACGACCTGGGCGTAGCCTTGAGCGGGGTGGGCGAACAAGCAACACGTCCCGGCGGTGCGACCGTTGTGGAGACCAACGCTCCGCAGGGAGACATCGAACCACCTATCGAGAGGTCTCCCGCAGTTTTTGGCCCGAGGTCCTTGGCCGCGCGCTTTGGACCGGTGACGCTTCTCAGCGTCGCGGCCCTGTTGCTCTCGCTCTACAAGCTGGGAGCGTCACCGATGTGGAGCGACGAGACCGCCTCGGTGTCGATCTCGGTCCAGCACGGCCACGCCCTGTGGAGTGCTGTCGCCAGCGATGGCGGGAGCATGTCGGCCTACTACTTGTTGCTGCACACCTTGTTCCTCGCAGGCCTCGGACAGTCCGCGGACTCGGTGCGGCTCTTCTCGGTAGTGGCCTTCGTGGTGATGGTCCCCTTCCTGTACGGATTCGTTCGGCGCTTTTGGGGCACTCAGGTCGCAGTCGTCGCGACTGGGCTTGTCATCACCAACCGGATGGTGCTCTCCAAGGCTCAGGAGGCGCGGGGCTACGCGCTCGGGCTCCTCCTCGTCGTGGTGGCGGCATGGCTGCTCTGCCAAGCGGTCGAGCGGGTCTCGCGCCCTCGTCTTGTTGGGTGGGCCGTCGTCTCGGCACTTGCTTGTTATTGCTTGCTTTTGTCACCACTGTTCGCCGTTGCCCAGTTCGCGTCGCTTCCCACATTGCGCCGGAAGGCCAGGTTGGTGCGGTCGACCGCGATCGCGGTCGTGGTGGCAGCTGTCCTTATCGTGCCGCTCGCTTTGATGGCGCTTCACCGCGGCACCGCCCAGATCGACTGGATCGCTCCCATCAGCTGGGGCGCGGCGAAGGGATTCCTCTACGGCCTGGTCGTGCCCAGGTTCTCGACGTGGCTGCGCTGGCTGATGCTGCTGGTCATTGTCGCGGGGATAATCCAGACCGCGGGCGAGGCCGTGCGAAGCGACGCCGGCTCACTGGAGCGTTGGCACCGCGTCCTGTTGCTGTGCTGGGCGGCAATCCCGCTTCTCGCGTTGATGGCGATCTCCTTTTCAGTGTCGCTTCTCCAGTCCGATTACCTGATAGCCGCCGTGCCCGCCTTCGCCGTGCTGGCCGCGGTCGGGATCCAGGCGATCGCTCGTCGGGCGGGCGCGGGAGCTGCCAGAGGTGTCGGATCGATCCGAGCCGCAGAGGGTTCTCGACAAACCAACGGCGCTGCATCGACGGTGGTCGTGCTCGCGGTGGTCGCCGCCCTGGTAGTGGTGTACCCGCTCGTGAACTCCTGGGGCCGCTACGGGGCGGTTATCGAGAACGGCCCCGGCGAGACGTCTTTCATCGTCGGTCTCGCACGCCCAGGGGACGCGATCATCTTCGATCAGCCCGCTCAGCGGATGATCTTCGACTACTACCTGCTCGCGGACCACGACAGGGCGGGCACACTTGCTCGGCTCCCCTCGCCGGTCTGGCCGGCGGCTAAATGGGGCACCCAGCTGCCCTATGCCGCGAACCACAAGCTGCCCACGCCCACCGCGATAGCCGCACTCGACGGCCGCTTCTCGAGGATCTGGGTCGTCGACGGAGGCTGGGCAGCGCTACCGCGTTACCTGGTCCAGAGCCGCGCGATGCTTGCGGATCTCCACCGGGACTATCGCGTCGTCGGGGAAGAGGACTTCCAGGGTGTGAAGGTGCTCCTGTTCTCGAAGTCGGCACCGAGACCGCCTGGCATGCACGCCTGGACCGGCGAGGGGTAGCACCTCGAGGTCTAACCCAGATGTCAAACCCCGAGGTGCACGCGCCAGTACGCCTCTATCTCCTTGACCGCGGCAATCGCGATGATGTCGCAGCCCCCCGGCGGAGCGATGTGGATCCCGTCGCTGTCTCTGGCGAGGACCGTCTGACCCGAGCTGTTGGTGAGGTAGGCGGTGTAGAGACCCTGGGCGTTGGAGAACAGGGACCAGGTGGAGAAGAACTCGACACCCCGGTGCGCTGCGGCCTGTGCCCGGTAGATCGCGTTCAAGGTCTGCATCGCGGCGCCGAAGGTGGGGTCCTGCATGATCGGCAGCCCGACCCAGAGCATCTTGGCACCCGTCTTCAAGGTCTCGTTCATCATGAGGGCTACACGCTCGGCGTAGATCGTGTGCCACTGGGCCGTCCCGAAGACGACCGGCTCGCCATTGACAAGGAAGTTCTGCGCGTCGTTTGCACCGATGAGGATCGTCACCATTTGCGGGTGGTACTTGGCGAGATCAGCGGCCAGGACCGAAGGCCAGTTGTAGAAGTCGGGGCGGGCGAGCCCACTGTCACCGTGCGCAGCCTGGATGAGGTGCACAAGCGGGTTCGTGCCCATCGTGTAGCCGAGGCCGAGGCCGAGATCCTCTCCCAATGAATCACCGACGTCGAGGATCGTCATGGGCTTGGTGTCTGTCGGCTGGTGAAGGCGTGGAAGGGTTGTCGTCGTCGTAGTCGGAGCCTTGTGACTCGGGGGAGCGCCAGAGGCGTTGGACTTGCACCCGGCGATCAGGACACAGCACGTCACGGCCACGACGGCGCCGCGGGCGAACCGAGTCGGGATCGCGACCTTGTCAGTCCGCAGTTCGCGCATGCCGTGGAAACTAGCCGCCCGCCGGCCGCTCGGCAGGGCAGCAGTTCTTTGGCGCAGCTGTCCGGCTAGTCCCGGTCGAGCCGCCCGTGCAGGAAGTCGTCGTAGGCGCCGAGGTCCAACAGCCCGTGTCCGGAGTAGGAGAACAGGATCACCTTCTCCTCGCCGGCTTGTTTGGCGGCAAGTGCCTCGTCCATCACGGCGCGGATGGCATGTGCGGTCTCGGGTGCAGGGATCGTTCCCTGGGTGCGGGCGAACTGAACGGCCGCCTCGAACACCTTGCCTTGGGGATAGGCGACTGCCCGCATTCTGCCGGCCTTCACAAGATCGGAGATGATCGGCGCGTCGCCGTGATAGCGCAGCCCCCCGGCGTGTATGGACGGCGGCATGAACTCGTGACCGAGGGTGTACATCGGCAGGAGCGGTGTCATCTTGGCGACGTCGGCGAAGTCGTACCGGAAGGTCCCCTCCGTGAGGGTCGGGCACGAGGACGGCTCGACCGCGAGCAGGTCCACGCCGGCGTCGGGCACGAACGGCAGCGAGATGCCGCCGAGGTTTGATCCGCCACCGCACGAGCCGATCACGATGTCGGGGAGTCGCTCTCCCGCACTGGCCAGCTGCTCCTTGGCCTCGAGCCCGATCACGGTCTGGTGCAGCAGGACGTGGTTGAGCACAGAGCCGAGCGAGTAGTGCGTGTCCTCTCGCGAGACTGCATCTCGGACCGCGTCGGAGATCGCGGATCCGAGAGACCCGGGGCTGTCCGGATCATCGACGGGGGAGGGCACGACCGATCCTCCCCAGACCTCCATCATGACGCGCCGGTACGGCTTTTGGTTGTACGAGGCACGCACCATGTACACCTTGCACTCGAGCCCGAACAATGCGCAGGCGAACGCAAGAGCGCTTCCCCACTGGCCCGCACCTGTCTCGGTGGCGAGCCTCGTGATGCCGGCCTGCTTGTTGTAGAAGGCCTGTGGGACTGCGGTGTTCGGCTTGTGGGAACCGGCAGGCGACACCGACTCGTCCTTGTAGTAGATCCGCGCCGGCGTGCCGAGGGCACGCTCCAACCGTTGCGCGCGGACAAGCGGCGTGGGGCGCCACAGCCGCAACACGTCGATGACCTCTCCTGGGATGTCGACCCAGGGCTCGGAGGTGACCTCCTGGCCGATGAGCGCCATCGGGAAAAGCGGCGAGAGATCATCGGGGCCGACCGGCTCGCGGGTGCCCGGGTGAAGATCGGGTTGTAGTGGCTCGGGCAGTTGTGGCACTACGTTGAACCACGCCTCGGGCATCTGTCCGGGTGGAAGGTTCCAGCGCATGTGAGACGCCCCTTTCTCGGCCGCTTGCACTTGGGTGTGGGGACCTTAACCAAAACCTGTGCGCCGTGCGCACGATTGGCCCGCGACCGAGGGGCGTCCGGCCCTGCGCGCCGGTGACCGACCGCACCCGGCTGGGCTGAGGAGGGCAAGCTCCTCTCCGGACGCGGGAAATGGCCTATTTCCCGATAGATTGCGACATGCTCGGGAATCGGTGAGTTGGGGGGACCTGGACGCGGCATGGCCCACGGCGCGCACGGCATGTGGTCGCTCATGAGGGACAGCTCTGTGACCAAGCAGAAGCTGCCCCCCGGAACACTGAGACGGATAATGCGCTTCGCCGCGCCGTACCGCAGGATGCTCGGGGTATTCCTCGCCGTCATCGTCGTCGACGCCCTCATCGGGGTGTGGAACCCTCTTATCTACCGCGAGATCATCGACGGTGGCATCGCCAGGCACAACTCCCACCTGATCTTCCTGCTTGCACTGCTTCTCGGGGGCCTGGCGCTCGTCGACGCGTTGTTGTCCCTGGCGCAGCGATACATCTCGTCGCGCGTCGGTGAGGGACTTATCTACGACATGCGCGAGAAGGTCTTCGGCCACGTCCAGGAGATGCCGCTCGCGTTCTTCTCCCGCACACAGACCGGTGCCCTCATCTCGCGATTGAACAACGACGTGCTGGGAGCCCAGCAGGCCTTCACCGACACTCTTTCCTCGATCGTCTCCAACCTCATCACCGTGGTCCTCACCGTCGCGGTGATGGCCTTCCTCTCGTGGCAGATCACCGTCGTCGCCCTGCTGCTCCTTCCGCTGTTCGTCTTCCCGGCGCGCCGGATCGGCCGCAAGCTGCAGGTCTTGACCAGGGAGGCCTACAACCTAAACGCCCAGATGAACAACACGATGACCGAGCGCTTCAATGTGTCGGGGGCTCTACTGGTCAAGTTGTTCGGCCGGCCGGACATCGAGCATGAGCAGTTCGCCGGTCGCGCGGCCCGTGTCCGCGACATCGGGGTGCAGACGGCGATGTATGGCAGGGTCTTCTTCCTGTCCCTGATCCTCACGTCGTCACTTGCAACGGCGCTCGTGTACGGCTGGGGAGGCGTGCTCGCGGTCGACGGCCGTTTCAAGGTGGGCACTGTCGTCGCGCTCGCCGCACTGCTCACCCGCCTTTACGGTCCGCTCACCGCGTTGTCGAACGTGAACGTCGACGTGATGACCGCACTGGTCTCTTTCGACAGGGTCTTCGAGGTGCTGGACCTCGCTCCGCTGATCGCGGAGCAGCCCGACGCCGTCGCCATTCAGCGCGGCCCGGTCGGAGTCGAGTTTGACCACGTCGATTTCAGCTACCCGACGGCCGAGGAGGTGTCGCTCGCCTCGCTCGAGTCGGTCGCCGTCTTGGACCAGACGCCATCCAGCCAGGTCCTCTACGACGTGAGCTTCCGGGCCGATCCGGGACAGCTGGTGGCCCTTGTAGGGCCGTCGGGGGCGGGCAAGACCACGATCAGCTATCTCGTCTCACGCCTGTACGACGCCCGGAGTGGCGCGGTCCGCCTGAACGGCATCGACGTGCGCGATGTCAGTTTCGCGTCGCTTCGCGAGACGATCGGCGTGGTGACCCAGGACGCCCACCTGTTCCACGAGACGATCCGGGCGAACCTGCGCTACGCAAAGCCGGACGCGACCGAAGAAGAGCTCCGCGAGGCCGCCTCCGGTGCACAGATACTGCCCTTCATCGAGTCGCTCCCCGATGGATTCGACACCGTCGTGGGTGATCGCGGATACCGGCTCTCCGGTGGCGAGAAGCAGCGCATAGCCCTGGCGCGCCTGTTGCTGAAGGCACCGGACGTGGTGGTTCTCGACGAGGCAACCGCTCATCTCGACTCGGAGTCCGAGGTGGCGGTCCAGCGTGCGCTGCAGACGGCTCTCGAGGGCAGGACATCGATTGTCATCGCGCACCGGCTCTCGACTGTGCGCGGAGCCGACCAGATCCTTGTCGTCGCTGAGGGACGCATCGTCGAGCGCGGTCGCCACGAGGATCTGCTGGCAGCCGGCGGGGCGTACGCGGATCTGTACCACACCCAGTTCGCGCGTCAGGCGATCGAGGAGACAGGTGTCGTTACAACCTGAGGGTGTCCCCGAGGCTGTTGGACATACTGGACGCGTGGCCCCCGGTGACCTCGGCGAGCTCTTGAGCCACTTGTCGGTACGCCGTCGGCCCGGGAGCTGGTGCATGGTCAGCGGTGTGACTGTGCCTAAGGAGACCACCGCAGCGGCCACGATTGTCGAGGACGAGGGCACGACCACCGTGTTGGCGCTCGCGGACGCCGAGCGCCTGGGCGTGAGGCCTGACTTTGTCGCTGCTTGGCTCACCGTGGAGGCCTACTCGGCACTCGATGCCGTCGGCTTGACTGCTGTGCTCGCGTCAGCCCTGGCGGGAGCGAACATCGCCTGCAACGTGCTGGCCGGGTACCACCACGACCACCTCCTCGTTCCGATCGGTGAGGCCGACCGGGCCATCGCCGTGCTCAGGTCACTTCGCAGCCCGCTCGGTAGATGAGCCCCACCGGTGGGCGCCAGTGTCGCGCTCACCCGTCCGGGGACGCGGACGCAGGCCCTCTCACGCTGCCAGCGCCACGCAGGCGGCGTGGCAGTCTCCGGGCCTTCGGGCGGCTCGAAGGCCACCGCGGCCGGTCAAGGTAACTTGGGAGGGCTTGTAATTACGGTCCGGCAGCCGAGCGCGGCCGAGACCGACGAGGAAGGGGAGATCGGTGACGGCAAGGGAGCATTGGAAGTTGGATCCGGAGGAGCACGACTATTCGGCCGCTGCGAGCTACCTTTCCCTTCTCCTCGACGAGAAGGCGGTCGATGTCCTGCTGGCCGAGCTGCGTGCCGCGTCCATCGGACACTGGAAGGCCAAGGACCTCCTCCGCGCGAGCCACCTCGCCCTGCTCCCGACCGACAACGTCCATGTCGTGTCCGATCTGAAGAAGGTCAAGGACGGCGCGAAGCTGTCGCCGGTTCTTCTCATCCGGGGGAATATGTCCACCTCGACCCCGTTGCAGATCGTGGACGGCTACCACCGGGTCTGTGCGAGCTATTACATCGACGAGGACGCCGACATCCCTTCCAGGATGGTCGATGCCCCGGCCTGACGCTCTGTCCGAAGTCCACCTGACCGATTGTCGGTACTGGGGTTCTGCTCATCACAGGTCCTTTTGATGGATCAGGTGCGTGAGGTTATTGTCGATCGCACGCAAGGCTTGCCCGCGAGGACAGATTGAGTCGAGGAACCGCTTTGTCGACACAGCCCATTCAGGTCTATCCGGGCTACGTTTTTGACCTCGACGGCACGGTATATCTGGGTGATGCCCTGTTGCCGCATGCCGCTCAGACGATAGGCGAGCTCCGCCGCCGGGGATCGCACATCGTCTATGTGACCAACAAGCCCCTCGAGACCGCGGAGGACTACGCACGCAAACTGACCCGCCTCGGCGTGGAGACGGCGCGTTCGGACGTCGTGACCTCGGTGGACGCGCTCGTGGACTACCTCGGCGAGGAGCACCCCGGCGCGACCGTGCTCGCCGTGGCTGAACGCTCGACCACTGACGAGCTGTCTGCGGCGGGAGTCAAGGTGACCACCCAGCCTCTCGAGGCTGAGGTCGTGGTCGTCTCGTTCGATCGCACCTTCGACTACGAGAAGCTGAACGCGGCCTTCCAAGCCGTGCGTTACGGCGGCGCCGTGATTGTGGCGACGAATCCCGACCCCTACTGTCCGACGCCAGAGGGTGGCATCCCTGACTGTGCCGCGATGCTGGCTGCGATCGAGGCGTGCGCGGGTGCCAAGGCTGAAGCGGTGGTCGGCAAGCCGAGCATCCACATGGCTCGCGCGCTGCTCAGGCGGCTGAGCATGGCCCCTGACCGAGTGGCCGTGGTCGGTGACCGCCTGCTCACCGACATCGCCATGGCGCGCTCCATGGGCATGACGGGCGTGCTCGTGCTGACGGGGGCGACGTGTGCCGAGAGCATCGAAGGCTCCCCCGTTCAACCTGACTACGTGATCGGATCCCTGAGCGAGCTCCTGCCTGAGTCTCGCCCGGTGATTGAAGCTCTTGAACCGCGAACCTTGGAGGCTGATTGCTGATGGTGTCGGATACTGAGACTCGTTTCGGGCCCGACACTCGTGAACGTGCCCTGGAACGCTGCGAGTCAGAGAGCTTCGACGTGCTCGTCGTCGGCGGCGGTGTGACAGGCTGTGGCGCCGCCCTCGACGCCGCCAGCCGCGGCCTGTCGGTGGCTCTTGTCGAAAAGCGCGACTTCGCTGCGGGAACCTCGAGCCGTTCGAGCAAGCTGATCCACGGCGGGCTGCGCTACCTCGAGAGCTTCGACGTCGAACTGGTTCGCGAGGCGCTGCACGAGAGGCGGCTCCTGGTCGAGAAGATCGCGCCTCATCTGGTTCATCCCACGCCCTTCCTGTTCCCTCTCAAGCACAGGGCCTGGGAGCGCTTCTACATGGGCGCGGGCCTCTCTCTCTACGACGCTCTCGCGGGTCTGCACCCCGCGATGCCGCGCCACCGGCACCTGACGCGCCGCGCGTGCTTACGGGCGGTGCCGGGTCTGCGTGGCGACTGGCTGACCGGTGGCATCCGCTACTTCGACGCCCAGGTCGACGACGCCCGCTTTTCGATCGTGCTCGCGCGAACGGCCGCGAGCCACGGCGCGGTCTGCGTCTCGGCGGTAGGCGTCGTCGACTTCCTGCACGCGGGCGAGCGCGTCGCCGGCGTGCGCGCGCAGGACCTCGAGTCGGGTCGTGAGTTCGACGTGCGTGCCAGCACCGTGATCAATGCCACCGGCGTATGGACAACCGAGATGGAACGCCTCGCTGGTGTCGCGGATCCCATGATCGTGAGACCGTCCAAGGGCGTTCATCTCGTAGTGCCGAGGGACCGGATCGACTCGCAGTACGCGCTCATCCTGCGGACGGAGAAGAGCGTGCTCTTCGTGCTGCCCTGGGGAGACCGCTGGATTATCGGCACGACCGATACAGAGTGGCATCACGGTCTCGATCACCCTTCGGCGACCCACGCCGACATCGAGTACCTCCTCGACCACCTCAACGAGGCACTGCGCGAACCACTGGGATTCGACGACGTCATCGCCGTCTTCGTCGGCCTGCGTCCACTTCTCGGAGGAACCGACGAGGAGACCGCCAAGCTCTCTCGCAACCACGCGGTGAGGCGAAGCGCGCCTGGGTTTGTGAGCGTCGCCGGTGGCAAGTACACGACCTACCGGCTCATGGCGCGCGACGCAGTCGATCTGGCGGCGCGCGAGTTGGGCTTCGCTGTGGATCCCAGCCGCACCGGCGATGCCCCACTTCTCGGAGCCATCGGTCTGTCCGGCGCCGAGGTTCGCTTGAGCAGCAGTCACCCCGGCGCCGCCCATCTGGCACCAGAGCAGCTGCACCACTTGGTGGCCCGCTACGGAAGCCTTGCGGCCGAGGTGCTCGACCTCGTAGTCGATGACCCTCGGCTTGCCGCTCCGCTCGTCGGGGCAGAGGAGTACGTCGCCGCCGAGGTCAGCTACGCCGCCGCGTACGAGGGTGCCCTACACATCGATGACGTTCTCACCCGTCGTACGCACATCGCCTTCGAGGTGCCCGACCGCGGATGGTTGGCAGCAGACGGTGTGGCCCGGCTGATGGCAACAGTGCTCGGTTGGGACCGGGACACCGTTGATCATGAGATCGCCCACTACCGGGCGCGGCTCGAAGCCGAGGCCGCAGCGCAGGTCCTGCTCACCGACGCCGCGTCAGACTCGGCCAGGGCCGGGGTGCTCGACCCCCGGCTCGAGCATCTCGCCGAGCGGGGAGAATAGGGACCGGCCACCGGCCGATCGGAGGCGCTCCTCAGCCGGGGCGACGTTGCGCTCGCCTGCGCTTCTTCAAGGCACCGCCTCGGGCGTGCCGCGCTGGACCGGTCGCCTGGCTCCCTGGCAGCTCAGGGCCTGGCCCCCCGGGGGAGGCGGTGTAACGCGGAGGCATTGAGCGAGACTGTTAAGCATGTTCCGATCACGAGGATCCAAGACCTCCAGCACCGAGAACCAGGCGCCACGCGAAGTTGTGCGGTCCGAGGACGAGTGGCGCAGTCGTCTGACCCACGAGCAGTACCGAGTGCTGCGCAAGGCGGCGACCGAGCCTGCCTTCACGGGTCGTTACGTCGACTGCCACCTCGACGGCACCTATCACTGCGCGGCGTGCGGCGCCGAGCTGTTCTCCTCCGACGCGAAGTTCGACTCGGGCTCTGGATGGCCGAGCTTCTTCGAGCCTGCAGTGGCCGACTCGGTGGAGCTGCACAGCGACCGGTCCCTCGGGATGGAGAGGACCGAAGTTCTTTGCCGGGCTTGTGGGTCGCACCTCGGGCACGTGTTCGACGACGGTCCTCTGCCGACCGGAAAGCGGTACTGCATCAACTCGTGCTCACTCGACATGGACCCGGAGCAACAATGAGCTTTTTCAAGAACAAGTCTGAGATGGTGTCGCCCGAGCAGGCGATCCGCGGCCGCGACGAGGAGATGAAGCTACCCGAGCGGCACCTGGTGCTCGGGACGCCGCTTCGCCCCCCGGTGTCGGGAGGCTTCGAGCGCGCCATATTCGCGATGGGCTGTTTCTGGGGTGCCGAGCGAAAATTCTGGCTCGCGGACGGCGTGTACACCACCGCGGTCGGCTACAGCGGCGGCCTCACGCCGAATCCGACCTATGAAGAGGTCTGTTCGGGCAAGACGGGCCACGCCGAGGCGGTCCTCGTCGTGTTCGACGGCACGAAGACCTCCTACGACAAGTTGCTCTCCATATTCTGGGAGAGCCACGACCCGACCCAGGGCATGCGTCAAGGAAACGACACCGGAACTCAGTACCGCTCCGCGATCTACACGACGACTGCCGCCCAGCAGGTGATCGCCCAGCAGTCGCTCGCCGAGTACCAGCGGGCGCTCGAGGCGGTGGGTTACGGGCGGATCACGACCGAGATCAAGCCTGCAGGTCCCTTCTACTACGCGGAGGGCTACCACCAGCAGTACCTGCAACGGAACCCGAACGGCTATTGCGGACTGGGTGGCACCGGTGTCTCGTGCAATGTCGGTCTCACATCCGGCGAGAGCTGATCCACAGCTCCTGCCGAGCGATGCCGCCGTTGCAGCCGAGCGAGCGTTGGTGAGCCCGCTCACGCTGCACTCCTCACGGAGTTGTTCGGCTCGGTGGACGCCGAGCCTCCCTTTCGCGTGTCTTGGCCAGCTGCCGGGCGAAGCCCGGTCTTGTGCTCGGCTCCACGCTTCACCGGGGCGCCAACTGCGCCCAGGCTCACCGCTTTGGCGAGATTGATAGCGGCGTTGTCGTCGCTCTGGTGCTGCCTTTTTTCGCAGCATCCCTGCCGCGTCCAGCACCTCGACGACGATCACGCCATGGGTCTTGGCGAGCTCGGTGAGGTTGTGGATCGCGTGGCTAGTACCGGCGCCACCTCGTCGTAAAGGCGGGTGAGCTTCGTTGTCGTCTTTCGGTAGCGGGGGGAGCCGGCCTTTTGACCTGAGCGTCGGCGGTTGAGGCCCGGAGTTCGGCCAGGCGATGATCGAGGGCCGGGCAGGTGGCCGCGTCGTTGACCTGTGCTACCCAAATGGTCACCCGCCGGAAGTCTGCATCGCTCGCCCATTGGAGGACGCCTGACACGAGCGCGACGCCGACACCGCCTCGAGGTGCCGTGGGAGCCGTCCACGTCGACACGAGATCGGCGGACTGCGGCTCGCCGGCGGGTCGCCATGCCCCCGAGGCCGAAGCTCGTTCCACAACCGCGCCGACACCAAGCCTTCCTCTAGCGTTCGGCCGGTGGTGTGGCTGGCGGCAGTCCCGCTGATCATCTGGGTGTACATAGTGCTCTTCCGGGGCGCGTTCTGGACTACCGGGGTGCGGCTGCCGGTCGCCTCCGACCCCGCGTCGTGGCCCCCGGTTTCTGTCGTCGTCCCGGCTCGGAACGAGGCGTTCGTGCTCGGCGCCAGCCTGCCGACCCTCCTGTCGCAGGACTATCCGGGGCCTCTGCAGGTGATCTTGGTCGACGACCACTCGACCGACGAGACCGCTGAGGTGGCTAGGCGGCTCGGAGGCCAAGCCGGTGGGCGAGTGGTCCCAGTGGTCGTGTCCGGCGAGGAACCCCCGCCAGGCTGGTCCGGCAAGCTCTGGGCGCTGGCACAGGGCATCCAGGCTGTGTCGCCAGGTGGTTCGGCCGCGGGGACCACCCCGGGTCTTGCTCCGCCGGGGTTCCTGCTCCTCACCGACGCTGACATTGCCCATCCGCCGTCGTCGGTTCGCCGGCTCGTCGCCTGGGCCGAGAGCGCCGGGCTGGACGAGGTCTCGCTCATGGCCCGCCTCCGAGTGCAGACCGGTTGGGAACGGCTGCTCATTCCTGCGTTCGTCTACTTCTTCGCTGAGCTGTACCCATTTCGCTGGGTCAACCGCCGTGGCCGCAAGACTGCGGCGGCGGCCGGCGGTTGCATCCTTGTTCGTCGTCAGGCGCTCGAACGCGCAGGGGGGATCTCGACGATCCGCAGCGCGGTCATCGACGACGTGGCCCTGGCCAAAGCGTTGAAACGGAGCGGATCTGCGATCTGGCTCGGCCTCGCCGACGAGGTTCGCAGCGTGCGCCCCTACTCGGGGCTGACGGACCTGTGGGACATGGTGGCTCGTAGTGCGTACACCCAGCTCAGCTTTTCCCCCTTCTTGTTGTTGGGGACCCTGGTCGGGCTCACCATCACCTTCGTCGGGCCGGTCGTCGCCGCCGTCGGCGGCCTCATCGCCGGTGCGCCGGCGATCACCGTGGTCGGTGCGGCCTCTTTCGTGCTCATGGAGCTGACCTATGTGCCGACGGTCCACTACCACCGCCTGGGGTTCTGGCGGGCCGCGGGACTGCCGGCTGTGGCTTGCCTGTACGGGGCCATGACGGTGACCTCGGCCTGGCGCCACTACCGGGAGGGCGTGGCTTGGAAGGGGCGACGCTACGGGGCGCCCATCGACTGAGGCAGTGAGCGCGATTTGCGACGGCCGTCGTCGAGGGCGACCGGCTCCATGTGCGAGCGAACTTGCGTAGCGTCGTCACCATGGAAGAGGGGATGGAGGAAATCCACGACGGCGAGACGCTCTGGCGCTTCGAGCGGGACTTTTTCGAGTCGAGGTGGACCTGCTTGTGGGGTCGGGGCTGTCTCGGCATCGGCTCGGAGCCGGCGGAGCATCTCGGTCTCGGGTGCTGTTCGGTCGGCGCCGAGCTGTGTGATGTCGACGAAGCCCGCATGACCGCCGCGCTGGCGGCGACGCTCGACCCGGCCCGCTTCGAACATCACGGCGAGGCCTCCGAGCGGGGCATCTTCAGCGATGGCGCCCGCAACCACACCCGCGTCGTCGACGGCGCGTGCATCTTCCTCAACCGCCCCGGGTTCGCGGGAGGCTCGGGTTGCGCGCTCCACCTTGCGGCCATCGAGGCTGGCGAGTCACCGATCGACTGGAAGCCCTCGGTGTGCTGGCAGCTGCCCATCAGGGTGGACTGGGAGCCGGGTCCGGACAACACCGAGGTGGCAACGGTGCGGCGTTGGACGCGGAGCGACTGGGGCATCGAGGGCGAGGAAATGGCCTGGTGCTGCACAGAGGGTCCGTTGGCCTACGTGGCCGAGAGTCCCGTGGTCGACTCGCTGGGAGCAGCGCTGGCGGCGATCACGGGCACAGAGGTTTATCTCGAGCTTCGCCGTCGGATCAAAGCAGAGTAGGAGTCCGGTCGGCACGGACTGTCTCGGCCCGCTTATCTGTGCTCCGAGACACGGATCACAGCTGCGCCGTTCACGGCGTCGTTGGCGAGGTCCTCGAGTGCGAGGTCGGCCTTCTCGAAGGGGTACTCGGTGGTCGTGCACCGGATGGGCA
>Ga0302320_10007767_pt1 | contig 23526 bp, 19 predicted proteins | sample Bog_T0_3_FD_202130 | JGI IMG/M metagenome (GOLD analysis project Ga0302320, IMG submission 202130) | Peat permafrost microbial communities from Stordalen Mire near Abisko, Sweden - Bog_T0_3 | ecosystem: Environmental > Terrestrial > Soil > Wetlands > Peat | place: Sweden: Abisko, Stordalen Mire... | reverse complement strand
GTCGCGGCTGAAGCTGCACTCCTGGCACTGGCACACGCGGCGTAGATACTCCCACGAATAAATCCCGCCGGAGTGGCCGTCGGCCCAGTTGAACTGGATCGCATACCGACCCACCGGGTGCACACTCGCGGGCTTGGGCGGCGGCGCGTACATCGGCAGCAAAGCCGCCGGTTTCGGCTTGGGCTGCCCCGGCTTGCGACCCTCCAGCGCGCGCTCCTCGATACAGGTCGCGCACGGGCAGGCATCGCGCAGCCACGCAAAACCCCACGCGCTCTTGTGGCCGTCGCTCCAGTCGATCTCCAGGCCCTTGCCCTCGGTCATCAGCACGCGCACTTTTTCTGGCGTGGTTGCAATCTTCGGCAACCGCTGATTGCGCGCCTCCTCGTGTGCCTGGTCTTCCTTCGATGCGAAACGGATGCCTTCGTGGCTCATAACTACAGTTTACAGGGGTCAGGTTTCAGGGTTCAGAAGCTAGACCTACAAGCTACCGGCGCCTCACACCTGATCACTGCTTCAAAAAGAACCACGCCGCCATCGATAAGCCGATCGCCACAACCAGCGCCCGCAGCACCGGTTGTGGAACGCGCCGAGCGAGGCTCGCCGAAGTGTATCCGCCGATGGCCGCCGCCACCATCGCCGCCAGGCATAAGCGCCACACCACCTGCCCATCCACAACAAAAATGAAGAAGGCGATGCTATTGGCCAGTAGATTGGCGACGACCTTGAGCGCGTTGATGGCGTGAATATCCTCATAGCCGAGTAGCGAGAGCACGGTCATAAAGAGAAATCCTGCGCCCGCGCCAAAGTAGCCGACGTAAAAGCTCACCACGATGGTAGCGACAAAAAGCTGCGCTCGATGCGGCGCGTGGACGTCACCGTCCCCGGCGCGCGCGCGGCGCTTTAACCTGAGCCGCTCCAGAGCGCGCGTCACTGGTCCGCTTATGGCAAATGTCGTAGCAGCGAACAGCAGCAGCCATGGGACGAGATGCATGAAGGTCTTTTGCGGCGTGTTCAGCAGCACCAGCGCCCCGGCCGTGCCGCCCAACAGTCCCGCCAGCCCCATCAGCAACGCTGCACGCATGTTCAAACGCACGTCCGGCCAATACGCCGCAATCGACGTCAATTGTCCGGGCCAGATGGCCACAGTATTCGTGGCATTGGCCTGCACAGGCGGCACATTCATTCCCAGCAGCGCCGGAAACGACAGAAACGACCCTCCACCGGCCACGGCGTTCAGCACGCCGGCCAGAAATGCGGCCACCACCAGCCACACCCAGTGCCAATTGACGGTTGCCAATGTGCCAGCGACATGAGACATGAGATTTTTATTGTAGAGTGCCCGAGGCCTCACCCGGCCTGCCCGTTTGCCCCGCGGAACGCCTGCCCCGAATCGCCCCCAAATTTTGCTTTTTTGAATCACATCGGCACGGTATGCTCATGCCATGCTTCCCTGCTGCTTCCCCTACACTGCAGAGAGATTTGCGTTCCTCACCCGGCCGGCGACGGGCAAGAAATCGACGACGCACCGGTCGGCTCCAGCTCAGACCAGGGCGTAAGAGCTTCACGGGCTCCAGAGTCGTGCACGAGGTCAACGATGCCGAAAGCGATCGCGACATTTTTCGTGCTGCTTTGTGCGACGGCTGCGTATGGCCAGTTTGCCGACGTCTCCTCGGCCGGCGGTCCGGTAACCATCACTGCGCTGTGGCGCTTCCACACCGGCGACGATCCGGCGTGGGCCTCGCCCGGCTTTGACGACTCATCCTGGCCGCTGCTGAGTACCGACAAGTACTGGTCGGCCCAGGGTTATCGCGGCTACACGGGATATGCATGGTATCGGCTACGCCTCAAGCTGCCCGCGACCAACGAACCGCTGGCGATCAACATCGGCCACATCAACAGCGCCGCCGAAGTCTACGTTGACGGGCAGCTGATTGGCGCCAACGGCATCATGCGCCCGAAGCCCGACTGGAGCATGCAGCTTACAGCCAACGCGTTTCCTTTGCCGCCGGCTCTGGACGGCAATTCGGTCGAGATCGCCGTGCGCGTATGGAAGAGCCCTGTGGCCTCAAGCTACTCGGGCGGCGGATTCCACGCGCACCCTGTTGTGGGTTCCCTGGCTCTGCTTGAGGCTGGACGGCGTGTGGCACTCGATAATGAGTTCGCCAGCCGTCTTTCTGGGCTCGCCGTCGATCTCCTCACTCTGGTGCTTGGCGGTTTTGGCCTGGGACTCTACCTGCTCGACCGGCGCAATACCGAGTACGCGTGGTTTGCCGTGTGGGCCTTTGGCACGGTATTTCTCGACGTGCTGAACATTTCCGTGATCCTTCGCCAGGGCAGCGTCACATTTGTTGGCAGTGACTACCTGTTTTTCTTGCTCCCCTTTTATCTGGCGGAACTTTTCTTCCTCTGGGGATTCCTCAAAGCGCGCCGCGATTGGTTACTGTGGACAGCAGCTTTCTTCGACATCGTCGGCGTTGCCGGCAACTCGCTTGGCTACCACAACGTAATCTCTCTGCCCGCGGGTCAAGCCATCATGTCCGGTTTCTTCGGGCTGCTGCTTTTGCTGATCATCGCCCGCGTTCTGCTTTCGCTCAAGGCCGGTAATCGCGACGCGCGTCTGCTGATCGTTCCGGTGTGCCTCTTGTCTCTTGGCATCTTCATCGAAGAAGTTCGCCAGGCCATTTATTTTGCGGGCTGGTCCCACAACACGGGCGAACTCATCTTCTGGTCCAACGGCATCGTGACCGTGGATTGGAACGACGTGTTTTCGGTTCTCTACCTGATGGCTATCGGTTTTGCGCTGATGCTGCGCTTCACACGTTCCGCACAGGAAGAGCGGCGGCTCTCCACCGAATTCGCCGCGGCGCGCGAGGTACAGTGCCGGCTTGTCCCAGCCGAGTTGCCTGAGTTGCGCGGATTGCAGCTGGACGCAGTGTACTTGCCCGCTGCAGAAGTGGGCGGCGATTTCTATCAGATCTTCCCGCAGCCCGACGACTCCGCCCTGATCGTGATTGGCGACGTGAGCGGAAAGGGCCTGAAAGCGGCCATGACCGGCGCGCAGGTGGTAGGCGCCCTACGCTCTCTGGCGCAGGAGGGTTCGGCACCCGCGCAGATTCTGGCGCGGCTGAACGATCAGCTTGCCGACTCAACCGACGGCGGCTTCGTGACCTGCTGCGTAGCGCAGGTTTCAGCGGACGGCCTACTGACCCTGGCCAATGCCGGTCATCTCGCTCCCTATCGCAATGGCGTGGAACTCAAAACCGACTCCGGCTTCCCGCTGGGAATAATCCCCGAGGTCGCATACACCGAAACCTCCGTTGCCCTCGAACCCGGCGACCGGCTCACCTTCATGTCCGACGGCGTCGTCGAAGCACGCAACACCGCAGGCGAACTCCTCGGCTTCGATCGCACTGCCGTCCTTTCCACCGAATCCGCCCAAGACATTGCCAGCGCGGCTCAGCGCTTCGGCCAGGACGACGACATCACCGTGCTCACTTTGCAGTTCGCGCCCGTCGAGGTGCTCCATGCGTAAGACTCTTCTCCTTCTTCTGCTGCTGCCCGGGCCTCTAGCCGCTCAATCGGCGCTGAGCATTGCGCCGCAACAGTGCGTATGGAAGCAGGGCGACGACATGCGCTGGGCGGCTCCGAATCTCAACGAATCGGACTGGCAGCCGGCGGCTGCGTGGGTTCCAATCGCCACGCAGACGCCTTACTTCTGGCTGCGCTGCCGCTTCGATCCTCGCCAGCTTGCAGCAGCCGTCCATCCTCAACTTCAGGTCTCCGGCGATCTGGCGTGGCAGGTCTTCGCCAATGGCCGGCTGATCGGAGCCTCCGGCAACGTCGTCACCGGTACTCACACCGCAGGGCTTGTCGTCGATTACTCAGCCGCAGAATTCTCTCAGCGCAGCCTTCCTATCGTCGTCGCCGTCCGCATGACCTTCGCGCCCGAGCTCAATGGCCGGCAGCAATTGCCCGTTCTCTCGCTGGGAGACGCGGAGTTCCAACGCAATGCCTACTGGAGCCAGGTCTACGAGCGCACGCAATCGCAGTCGGTCACCTGGGCCTGTTACGCGCTCATCGCCTCCGCCGGCCTGTTTTTCATGGCGCTCTATTGGTTCGACCGCACCCAGCGCTACATTCTCTGGATCAGCCTCGTTTGGCTCGGTCTCGCCGACCTGCGCATCAACGAATTCCTCGCCGCTGCGTCGGTCCACTACTCCTCGCACCTGGAATTCCTGTTGTATTCGATCGGACAAAGCTTGCCGATCTTCGTCATCCTCTTCTTCTTTGCCGTGAATCGCAAGCCTGTGCCCATCTTCTTTCGCGTCGTCATCGGCATCAATGTCTTCTACCCGGCCGCGCTCTTCGTGGCTGCCCTTCTGCCACTCCGCGCCAGCGTTGCCTTTCGCTGGTTCGTCGAAGTCCAGCCCACCATGACGACCATCGAGGTGGTTGCGACCCTTGCGGCTGCCTTTGCGGCCCCGTTCGCTTTTTTGCCGCTACGATCCATGCGCCGTGGACAGACCGCGCTTGCCGTCGTGTGCTTCTTCTGGACGCTAATGGACTTTATCTACATGGTTGTGCAGTTCCCCTTCCTGAATCTCGACGTCGAATCCTTGTTTCTCACGATTCAGCCCTACCGTTCCCTGGCAATCGCTGCCGTCGTGGTCTCCATGACCATCCTGCTCGTGAAGCAGTTGCGCACCACCAACCAGGAACGCGCCGAGCTGCACGGTGAAATGGAGTCAGCGCGCGAAATTCAGCAATACCTCATCCCGGAAAAGCTGCCCCCCACTCCCGGCTTGGCCATCCGTAGCGTCTACCAGCCATCGCGGGAAGTGGGCGGAGACTTCTTCCAGGTTCTCCCCGACCCGCGTGACGGAAGCACGCTGATCGTCGTCGGCGACGTGGCGGGAAAAGGACTGAAAGCCGGCATGCTCGCGGCGCTGATCGTGGGCGCCATTCGCACCGCATTCAAATTCACCTCCGATCCCGGCAGTATTCTTGCGCTGCTCAACGAGCGGTTGCAGGGCCGCGGCCTCGTGACCTGTCTCGCCATGCGCATCGATCGCAATGGAAACGCCGAGTTGGCCAACGCGGGGCACATTCCGCCGTACATCAACGGCAAGGAACTGGCGCTCGACGGCGCTTTGCCGCTCGGTGCGCTTCCGTCCGTTGCATTTCCCTCGCAGAGCTTTCAGCTTACCGAGGGCGAATCCGTTTTGCTCGTCTCCGACGGCGTCATCGAGGCCCGCAACGCCTCAGGCGAACTCTTCGGCTTCGATCGCACCCGCGCCATCTCCACCCAATCCGCTGAAACCATCGCGCATGCCGCGCAGGAGTTCGGCCAGGACGATGACATCACCGTGCTTACCCTTGCCCGGCTCAACTCAGTCCCTGCCCGCACCACCGAAACGCGCTCAGAAGCACTTCCCGCCCAAGTTTGAAGCAGGAGCAAAGCAGGTCTGCAGCTCCATTCCCCTCACTCAAACCCCGTTATTATCCGATAAATCATTTAGAAACAGAGTCATATGTCAATGTGCACAGAATATTAGCCTATTGCACTCATATTTTATGAATCGTTTGTGCTATAGTTCCATCAGATAGGTTGAATGGCTGGGACTTAAGCTCCCGCCTACCTACAAATCTTGGATACACCTGGAGGAAATCACCATGGCAATCACGCGTTTTGACCCCTTCCGTGAAGTCGTTACCCTGCAGAACCGCCTCAATTCCCTGTTCGGCAACTTGAACAGCGAGACCGAGAGCGCCTTGACCACGGCCAGCTTTGTGCCCGCCGTTGACGTTTACGAAGACGACAAGAAAGTCGTCCTCAAGCTCGAAGTGCCCGGCATCGAAGAGAAGGACCTGGACGTGAGCGTGGAAAACCACACCCTCACCGTCAAAGGCGAGCGCAAGTTCGAGAAAGAAGAGAAGGAAGAGAACTTCCATCGCATCGAGCGCCGCTACGGCAGCTTCTATCGCGCCTTCACGTTGCCTTCGACCGTCGACACAGAGAACGTTGCCGCCAAGTACGAAGCCGGCGTGTTGAAGCTGGAAATCAAGAAGAAGCCCGAAGCCCAGCCCAAGCAGATCAAAGTCAACATCGCCGCCTGAGGGCAGTGACGAGCCGCTGGCTACTAGCTCCACCTGCTGGAAGCGGCAGCGACAATCTGAATGCGCCGGGTGGTGAAAGGTATTATCCCCACTCGGCGCATTGGTTTTTTCGGCAACAAAGTACCAGAATCAGAATCTTAAAAAGCGACTGGACGCTGGCTCCCCGGCAGGATCAAGCTAAGAGCTAGAAGCTGGTAGCTAGGAGCTGTTTTTATGGCCATTCGTTTCGACAAGTTCACCTTGAAGGCACAGCAGGCGATTCAGCAGGCGCAGTCGCGTGCCGCCGAGTTGGGCAACCCCGAGTTGCAGCCTGTGCACCTGTTGCTGGCGCTCATTGAGGACCGCGAGGGCGTGATTCCCGCCGTCCTTGAAAAGATCGGTGTGCCCACTGCGCGCCTCGAAAGCGACCTGCACGGAATCGAGGAAAAGCTGCCTCGCGTGGCAGGCGCGGCTGCGCAGCCCGGCATCAGCCAGGCTCTCAACAAGGCGCTCGAGCAGGCGTTCAAGGAAGCCGCCAATTTCAAGGACGAGTACGTTTCCACCGAGCACTTGCTTCTCGGTATCGCCGGCCTCAAAAGCGACCCCGCGCGTGACGCCCTGGTCGCAGTCGGCGCCACCAAGGAGGCCGTTCTCAAGGCGCTCACGGCCGTGCGCGGTTCGCAACGCGTCACCGACCAGAATCCCGAGGGGAAATTCCAGGCCCTCGAGAAGTACGCAAAGGACCTCACGGAACTCGCCCGCCGCGGCAAGCTCGATCCCGTCATCGGCCGCGATGAAGAGATACGCCGTGTGATCCAGGTGCTGAGCCGCCGCACCAAAAATAATCCGGTGCTGATCGGCGAGCCCGGCGTGGGCAAAACCGCAATCGTCGAGGGCCTCGCCCGCCGCATCGTCTCCGGCGACGTGCCGGAAAGCCTGCGCGACAAGCGCGTCGTCTCGCTCGACCTCGGCTCCATGCTTGCCGGCGCAAAGTACCGCGGGGAATTCGAAGACCGCCTCAAAGCCGTCCTGAAGGAGATCGAGGAAGCGAACGGCCAAATCGTCCTGTTCATCGACGAGTTGCACACGCTGGTAGGCGCAGGCGCGGCCGAAGGCGCCATCGACGCCAGCAACATGCTCAAGCCGGCTCTGGCGAGGGGCGAGCTCCGCGCCATCGGCGCGACGACGCTCAATGAATACCGCAAATACATTGAGAAGGACGCGGCCCTTGAGCGCCGTTTTCAGATCGTCTACGTCGGCGAGCCTAACGTCGAAGACACGATCGCCATCCTGCGTGGCCTCAAAGACCGCTACGAGCAGCACCACAACGTGCGCATAAAGGATGCAGCCATCGTCGCCGCGGCTACGCTTTCGCACCGCTACATCAGCGACCGCTTCCTGCCCGACAAGGCGATTGATCTTGTGGATGAGGCAGCCGCATCGCTCGCCATCCAGATCGGCTCCGTCCCCACCGAGATCGATCAGTTGGAGCGCCAGGCCACGTCGCTCGAAATCGAGCGTGCCGCGCTCAAGCGCGAAACCGACGCGAACAGCAAGGAGCGGCTCAAGGCGGTAGAGCATGAGGTCGGCAACCTGCGCGAACAGACGACAGCCCTGCGCGCGCGCTGGACAAAAGAACGCGAGGCTATCAACCGCGTCGGCGATTTGAAAAAGAAAATCGAGGCGTTGCGTTTTGAGATGGAAGAGCAGACGCGCAAGGGCCAGCTCGACCGCGCCGCGCAGATCCAGTACGGCGAATTGCCCAAGCTCGAAGCCGAGCTGAAGCATTTAGATGCCGTCCAAGACGGAAAGGGCGGAGTCCCGCGCATGTTGAAAGAAGAAGTTGACGAGGAAGACATCGCCAAAATCGTCTCCAAGTGGACGGGTATTCCCGTCAGCCGCATGTTGGAAGGCGAGGTGAAGAAGCTCGTCAAGATGGAAGACCGCCTTCGCGAACGCGTCATCGGCCAGGATGCCGCGCTCAGCGTGGTCGCAAACGCCATTCGCCGCTCGCGCGCAGGATTAAGCGATCCCAAGCGCCCCATCGGTTCGTTCATTTTCCTGGGACCGACGGGCGTGGGTAAGACTGAAACCGCACGCGCGCTCGCCGAGTTTCTCTTCGACGACGAGCAGGCCATGGTGCGCATCGACATGAGCGAATACATGGAAAAACACGCCGTGGCTCGTCTGATCGGCGCGCCTCCGGGCTACGTGGGCTATGACGAGGGCGGCCAGTTGACCGAGGCCATCCATCGCCGTCCCTACGCGGTGATCCTCTTCGACGAGATCGAAAAGGCGCACCCCGACGTCTTCAACGTGCTGTTGCAGGTGATGGACGACGGCCGTTTGACCGACGCCAAGGGCCGGACGGTTGATTTTAAGAACACGGTGCTCATCATGACCTCGAATCTGGGCGCGGCCATGCTGGCCGGCGAGACCATCAAGACCGAACACGATCTCGACATGGCGCGCGAGAGCGTGATGCGCACGCTGCGCGAGCACTTCCGGCCGGAGTTTTTGAACCGCGTGGACGACATCGTGATTTACAAATCGCTGGGCAACGCGCAACTCGGACAGATCCTCGACCTGCGACTGAACGAAGTGCGCAAGCTGCTCGAAGACCGCGCTATCTCACTCGAACTCACAGAGTCGGCGCGGCAATTGATCCTCGCCGCGGGCTCTGACACGGCCTACGGCGCGCGTCCGCTCAAGCGTGCGTTGCAGCGCATGATCCAGGATCCGCTGGCGATCAAGATCCTCGACGGCGAAGTGCTGCACGGTGCGCACGTCAAGATCGACGTCGACCGCAAGTCGAACCAGTTGAATTTCGAACCCATGGGCCGCGAAGCCATGGCGTAACCACTTGCGGAAGGGCAGCCGGCGCTTCGCGCCCCAACGACCCATTCACGACTCAGCAACACAGGCTCTGCAAACGCGGAGCCTGTTTTTTCCCTTCATCCAACCGATTCAAATTCCGCTCTGGCCACGGAACGCTCACTCAGTGATGGAACCCCGCCCCCGTCCCGCTCGGCTTGAATCCTGGCTGCGACTCGAACCATGCGAGATGTCGCTCAATGTCCCGTAGCAACATCTCTGCCAGGTCGCGCGTAAATCCGTTGCGCACCACCGCGCGCTGGATCACGACCTCTTCGCGGTTGGCGGGCATGCGATACGTCGGCACCTGCCATCCCCGATCGCGCAGCCGGTCCGACAAATCGTAGAGCGACCAATTCGTCTGCTTCTTCAAGCGCCATGCCAGCACCGGAAGATCCTGCCCCGCGCCGACCAGTTCGAATGGCCCCAGCGCTTCGATCCCCTTACCTAAGTGCAGCGCTACCTGGTGGCACGCTCTGTGAACGTCACGGTAGCCCGCCTTGCCCAGCCGAATCAGGTTGTAATACTGCGCCACGATCTGACTCGCCGGCCGCGAGAAATTAATCGCCAGCGTCGGCATCGTCCCGCCCAGGTAATCCACGTTGAAGATCAGGTCTTCATGCAAGTCGCGCTTTTCCCGCCACACAATCCATCCCACGCCCGGATACACGAGCCCATATTTATGGCCCGATGTGTTGATCGATTTCACGCGCGGCAGCTTGAAGTCCCAAATCAAATCGGGCTGCAGAAACGGCGCAACAAATCCGCCACTCGCTCCGTCCACGTGGATCGGCACATCGTGCCCCGTGCGCTCCTGCAACCGGTCGAGTGCCACGCTCAGCGTTGCCACGTCCTCGTAGTGCCCGGTGAACGTGCTGCCCAGCACGGACACAACGCCAATGGTGTTTTCGTCGCAGGCTGCCGCTGCACGCTCGGGATTCGTCACCACCTCGTCGCCTTCAAGCGGAACCTCGCGCGCTTCCACATCCCAGTAGCGCGCAAACTTGTGCCAGCAAACTTGAGTATTCGATCCCATCACCAGATTCGGCCGATCCGTGACCTTACCCAGCTTGCCCACGCGTTCGCGCCAGCGCCACTTCAGTGCCAGGCCGCCCAGCATGCACGCCTCACTCGATCCAATCGTCGAGCACCCGATGGTCTCATCCGGCTTCGGCGCGTGCCACAGATCGGCGAGCATATGCACGCATCGCATCTCCAGTTCGGCCGTCTGCGGATACTCGTCCTTGTCGATCATGTTCTTGTCGAAGGTTTCGGCCATCAGCTTGTGCGCCTCCGGCTCCATCCACGTGCTGCAGAACGTGGCCAGATTGAAGCGCGAGCTGCCGTCGCCGATCAGTTCGTCGTGAATCAGGTTGTAGGCGGTACTGGGAGCCATGCTCTCCGCCGGAATCGCGTGGCGCGGCGCCGGCCCGAGCAGCCGCGCGCGGGCGTACATGGGACGCACCGCATCGTTCCATCGCGGCGAATTTTCGGCTTGATTTTCTTTCATCGTTCGACCTCACTCCTACGTTCAATTGCATCCCGGGGAAACAACCTGCTGCACGCGGCACTGCGTGCTTCCACTCTACTGCCGCAACTCCACCAGCGTAGCCCCCTGCCCACCCTCATTCTGCGGAGCCTCTTCAATTCCCGCCACGTGCGGATGATTCTTCAAAAACTCGCGCACGCCGCGGCGCAGAATTCCGGCGCCGTGCCCGTGGATTACGCGCACCTTCGGCAGCCCCGCAAGAAATGCGTGGTCGAGATACTTTTCCAGCTCGTCGGTCGCCTCATCCACGGTGCGGCCAATCAAATTAATCTCAGTGCGCATTGCGTCCGTGTTGGCACTCGTCACCGTAACATGTACGCCCACCTGTTTCCGGGCCGCACCCAGCGGATCAGCCTTCGCCGTAGCCGCGCCAGACGCTTCGGCAAGCTCATCACGTTTAGCGCGCATTTTGATCGGCCCCAGCGCCACTTCAAAAAGATCCTTCTCCACTTCGCGCTGCACGATTCCAACTTTGCCCATCGATTTGATCAGAACGCGATCGCCCAGGGCGATGTGCCGCAGCACGTGCGGCTGTGCATTCTGGTCGCCCTGATCCGCGCCCGTGCGGTGCGCGACGACTGTTTGGTTAAAGCTCTCCTGGAATTCGCGCCGCAGCCGCTGGATGCGCCGTTCCGCTTCCTTTGAGAGTTTCTGCTGCGCCGCGCGATCCTCGATCACGCGTACGTTTTCGCGCATCTGAAACTCGAATTCCTTCATCAATGAAGCCAGCTTGCCCTCGAGTTCACGCACGCGGTTACGCATCTCCGCGTCGCCCTCGCGTTCCAGCTTTTTCCGTTCCTGGTTGAGCGCGTATTGCTGCTCGCGCGCCGCCTTGCGCTCCACCTCGAGCTCGGCCAATTCGGAATGGAGCTTGTCGAGGAAGCGCGCAATGTCGGCCTGCTGCGATCCCAGCCGCTCCCGCGCCGCCGCAATAATCGCCGCGTTCAGCCCCAGCCGCCCCGCTGTCTGGATGCCTGCCGACGCGCCCGGCGCGCCCAGATGAAAATGATAGTTCGGTACCAGCGTCGTTTCGTCCACGCCCGCCGCCGCATTGCGCACGCCCGGATTGTTCGCCGCGTACACCTTCAGTGAAGTGTGATGCGTCGAGATCAGCGTCCACGCTCGCGCCGCAAGAAAATACGCCGCCACGGCCACCGCCAGTGCTGCGCCCTCCTCCGGATCGGTAGCCGAGCCCAATTCATCGAGCAACACGAGCGAACGCGCATCCGCCAGCCGCGAAAGCCGGTCGAGATTCGTAATGTGCGCGGAAAACGTCGAGAGCGCCGCCTCAATCGACTGCGCGTCGCCGATATCGGCCAGAACCGCCGTGAAGACGGGAAAGCTCGCGGTAGTGGCCGGCACGGGAATCGCCGCCTGCGCCATCATCGCCAGCAGCGCCGTCGTCTTTAACGCCACCGTTTTGCCCCCGGTATTGGGGCCGCTGATAATCAGTTGCCGCTCTTCCGCCGTCAACTCCAGGTCCAGCGGAATAATTGTCCCACCCGTTGCCCGCAGTCTTTTTTCCAGCAGCGGGTGGCGACCACCCTCGACCCGCAACAACTCCGACCCAAAGGTCGGCGTGGCGCAACCAAAGTCGCGCGCGAAGCGCGCCCGCGCCAGCAAGCTATCCACAAGCGCAAGAACTCGTGCGCCCTCAACCAGGCTGTGCGCGTAGCCGGCAACCTGTCGCGTGAGCGCGACAAAGATGCGATGAATCTCTGCCTGTTCCTCCTCGATCAGCCGCACCAGCTCGTTGTTTTGCTCAATGGTCTCGAGCGGCTCCACGTAAACCGTCTGCCCCGAGGAACTGGCGCCGTGAATCACGCCCGTCACGCGCCGCTTCAGCTCCGCACGCACGGGAATCACAAAGCGCTCGCCGCGAATGGTAATCAGATCTTCCTGCGTTGCGCCTTCGCCGGTCAGCTTGCGCAGCGCCGCGCGCAGGCTCTCCTCAATCAACTTCTGCTGGCGCTCCTGCTCGCGGCGAATGCGGTTCAGCTCCGGCGAGGCATTGTCGGCAAGTGAGCCATCCGGTTGAATTGTGCGCTCGATCGACTCGGCAAGCGGCCGCAAACTCGTTGTCAGCGCCGAAGAGAGCTCCGACAATCCCGGCAGTTTGCCCGCCAGCCGCATGGGCGGCTCGCGCAGCAGCGACTGCCATGAAGCAACGTCATTCGCCAGCCGGGCCACACTCTGCAGCTCCGCAGCTTCCAGCGCCGCGCCCGCAATCTGCGCCTTGGCGGCCAATTGTGTTGGATCAAGCAGGCCGCCGAGCGGAATCGATACTTGCTCTTCCAGCAGCAGCCGCACTTCGCTCACCAGCCTATGCTGGCGGCCGATCCACTCCTCATCGGTCGAGGGTTGCAACGCGAGAATCGCCCCGCGCCCCACCGGCGACGCGGCGTACCCAGCGACCAGCCCCAACAGCGGCTCCCACTCGAGAGCGGCATAGTCGGCGTGCTGCACCGGCGACGGTATGGGATCGAGAAGCGGCATCAGGAACTATGGTAGCGGTTCGGAGCGGTGCGATGCAGTTACCGCGTCGCAGCACCCTGCGTCGCCCTGCGCAGTGCCGCGCGCGCCAGTAACCGCGTGGAGTCAAGCGTGGGCAGCGGTGAGTTGGCGTCGTTCATCAACAGCGGAATCTCCGTGCAGCCCAGAACCACCGCATCGCAGCCCTCTGCCTTCATCCGCCCGATGATCTGCTGGAAAGCCGCAATCGCCTCCGGCTTGAAGACGCCGTAGGTCAGCTCATCCATGATGATGCGATTGATCTCTTCGCGCTCTTCGGCGTTGGGGCGCATCGAGGCGATGCCGCGCGCCGCAAGTTTCTCCGGATAGACCTCGCTCTCGATCAGCCATCGCGTTCCCGTGATCGCCAGCCGCTGGTATCCGCTCTCGGCCGCTGCCGCAGCCACCACCTGCGCAATGTGCAGCCACGGCAATGGCGACCGCTGCTCAATGAAGGGCAACGCCTGGTGGATCGTATTATCCGGACAAATGAGGAAGTCGGCACCGGCCCCTGCCAGTATCCGCGCCGACGCGAGCATGATCTCGCCCACATCCGGCCAGTCGCCGCGATCGATCAGATCCATGGTGCCGGCGAACGACGGCGTGTGCATCGTGATCTCTGGATGCGCATGCGCGCCAAGGACCTCTGCGCCCTCTGCGCAGATGGTGCGGTAACAAAGTGCCGCGCCTTCGGAGGAGCACGCCACGATGCCGATATGCTTTGGCCCTATGTGTTCCGGCATCGCTACACTCCTTCCCACTTCGCGACCACAGCCGCCGCCATGCAGTTGCCAATCACGTTCATTGCTGTGCGACCCATGTCGAGCAATGTATCGATGCCAAGAAGCAACATGATCGCAGTTACGGGGATGTGAAATGAGGCCGCGGTGCCCATCAAAATTACCAGCACCGAACGCGGCACACCCGCTACACCTTTGCTGGTAAGCATGAGCGTGAAAACCATGATGAGTTGTTCGCCCACGGTCAGGTGCATCCCCGCAGCCTGCGCAGCAAAGATTGCCGCCATGGAGAGATAGAGGCTCGATCCGGTCATATTAAAGCTGTAGCCCGTGGGAATCACGAATGAAACAATCCAGCGCGGCACGCCAAACTCTTCCATGCGCTCCATGGCCAGAGGCAACGCTGCCTCCGAGGTGGTCGTGGCAAAGCCAATGGCCGCAGGCTCGCCGACCGCGGCGCAAAACCGGCCCACGGGAATGCGCGCGAGAAGCAGGATCGGCGTCAGAACCAGAACTACGAAGCATCCCAGCGCCGCATAGTACGTCCCCGCCAGTTTCGCCAGCGGCACCAGCGTTGCCAATCCCATGCTGCCCACCGCGTAGGCCAGTGCCGCGCCTGCTGCCACCGGCGCCATCAGCATCACGATCTTCGTAATGCGAAACATGACGTCGGTCAGAGACTGAAGTACAGTGACAAGCGGCGCGCGCCGCGGCTCAGGCAGCATGGCCAGCGCCACGCCAAAGAGCAGCGCGAAAACCGCTACCTGCAATACCTGGTTTTGCGCCACGGCCTGAGCAATGTTTTCAGGAAACACATTGAGGATGACGTCCTGCCATCCCGGCGCATGCGCCGGCGTCGCAGCGAGCTGCGCCGCCGCAGGCAGCGCCACTCCCCAACCCGCTCCTGACAGATTGATGGCAATCGCGCCCAGGAAGATCCCAAGCGTTGTCACTACTTCAAAAAAGATCAATGCCTTGAGCGCCACGCGCCCGACGCCGCGCAACTCGCCGTGGCCGGCGATTCCCGTCACCAGGCCGCCAAAGATCAGGGGCGCAACGATCATGCGGATGAGCCGCAGGAAGATGTCGCCCAGAAAACGGGTTTGTACGGCGAAATGCGGTGCATCCGCGCCTAGCTCCGCCCCGGCGATCATGGCGAAAAAGGTCCACACCAGCAGCGAACGACGATGCACGGCAACGGGGATAAAGAGCGCCAGGCCCGCCCAGCGTAAGGATGCGGCAATATCCGCGCGGCCGTGGAGCAAGCCGGCCCCAACGCCCGCCGCAAACAATACGAGCGCCGCGGCCGTGAACGCGCGGAGCATGAGTGGAAAGTCGCGCGATGGCCCGGTTTTGCCGGGAGCCGTTGAATTTTTTTGCGAATGTTTGAAAGTCATGCCGGAGCCTTGCAATACAAGGTCTCCATTATCCTATGGCAGAGCGGCTCAGCATCACTTGGCTGCTTTGCCTGGAGTCGTGGCAGGAGCGGACGTGGACGAACTGGACGAACTTGACTCACCGCCGCTCGTCGACTTCGATTCCGACTTCGACTCGGTCTTGGCCTCGCCTCCGGTCTTCGTTTCCACCGGCGCGGAGTCAGCGCTCGAGCGGCCGCCCGAAGCTGAGTTGGAGCTTGCGCTCTTGGGGGCGTAGTCGTTCACATACCATCCCGCGCCCTTGAAGCTGAGGCCCGGCGCGGTGAGCGTACGCTCCAACACGCCGCCGCACTTGGGGCAGACTTCTTCCGGCTTGGCGCCGAATTTCTGGATCTTTTCAAATCGATGGCCGCATTTCATGCAGTGATACGGATACAGGGGCAAGTTCTTTCCTCTCCGGCAGGAATCTCCCGCTACCTTCGATTCTAACGAGAAGGCGGCAATTTCACAGCAATCGCCACCTCCCCTTTGGATGCCGGAGGCCCCGACAAGGAGTCATCGTCAGTGCGCCATTATGCGCACCGACGCGCTCACATCTTCCCATGCCAGCGTCAGCGTCCCCATGCCGCCGCCATTGTCGGTCAGCGTGTAGGTCAGGTCTTCCACCATCGCCGCCGGCTTCGACGTCATCATCGGCGTCTTGCCCAGGTCCTTTGTTGGATCGTAGGCCAGTCCCCATTCGCCGGTCGCCTTGCTCACAATCAGCACCCAGTGCGCCGGATCGGAAATATCGACGAACAGCGTGTACGTCCCCGCGGGAATCATTAAATCACCGATCATGATGTCGCCGTCGGTCTTGAGCGTAGTAGCCGCGTTCGCGCCCGCGCGCCACACGGGATAATGCGGATCGTGGCTGATAAGACCGTCCGAAGTGTAGATCTTGCCCTCGCGGCCTTTTACGCGTGGCGAGCTATAGGTAATGGTGATGGTATGACCACCGATGGTCGCCGTGCACGTGGCCGGCGGACTGGCCGGCGCCTTTTTGGGTGGGGCCGGCTGGGCCAGCAGTGTGGTTGCGGCAAAAAGCAAACCCGTGCAAATCAGAACGCGTTTCATGCGATGCTTCTCCTCCGGGCGGAGCCTTTTTTGCCTTGATCCGGCGTCAAATAATGCTGTGTTGCCCGATCCTTTCGACGCCCTCGGCCGCCAAAGGGTGGGAGTGAACGTCTTTCAGGCCGGATCAGTAGGGAAGGCCCCGACGCGATGATTGTCGCATTACGCGCCCCATTTGCGAAAGCCGTACAGATGAAAACCCTGTTATGATGCGCCAAGGAAACAGCATGGCGGACACTGCCAATCACAATTCTCCAGGTGCGCGTTTTCGCGCCGCGCTCGCGGCCGAGAAGCCACTGCAGGTGGTGGGCGCCATCAACGCCTATGCGGCGCGCCTCGCCCAGGCCGCGGGTCTTCGCGCCATCTATCTCTCCGGCGGAGGCGTGGCCGCCAACTCGCTCGGCATTCCCGACCTCGGCATCAGCACCATGGAGGACGTTCTCACCGACGTCCGCCGCATTACCGACGCCTGCCTTCTTCCGCTACTCGTCGATATCGACACCGGCTGGGGCGGAGCCTTCAATATCGCGCGCACCATTCGCCAGATGATCAAGGCCGGAGCAGCCGCCGTGCATATGGAAGACCAGGTAAGCGCCAAGCGTTGCGGCCACCGTCCGGGGAAGGAGCTGGTTCCCGTCGAAGAGATGACCGATCGCATTAAGGCCGCAGTCGACGCCCGCTCCGATCCCGAATTCGTCCTGATGGCCCGCACCGACGCCCTCGCGAGCGAAGGCCTCTCGCGCGCCATCGAACGTGCGCAAGCCTACGTAGTCGCCGGCGCCGATATGATCTTTGCCGAAGCCGTGACTGAGCTCGGCCAGTACAAACAATTTCGCCAGGCTGTCGGCGTGCCCATCCTCGCCAACATCACCGAGTTCGGCAAAACTCCGCTCTTCACGCGCGAAGAGCTCGCCGCCGCGGGTGTCGATATCATTTTGTATTGCTGCGCCGCCTATCGCGCCATGAACGCGGCCGCGCTCAAGGTATACGAGACGATTCGTGCTGAGGGTACGCAAGAAAGCGCGCTGCCGCTGATGCAGACCCGCGACGAGCTCTACAGATTTCTCGATTACCACGCCTACGAACAGAAACTCGACGATCTCTTCGCAAAGAACAAGGGTTCTGCTGAATGATTCTGCGCGTCACAAAACTATTGCTCGTGGCAGCCATCGCTCTTCTCCACTTGCTGGTGGTATTCAATAACCTCACTGACTTCGATTCTAACTATCAATTTGTTCGTCACGTGCTGATGATGGATACAACTCTACCCGGCAATCATGGCATGTGGCGCGCACTCGCTTCGCCGGCTTTTCACCTTACGTTTTACTTCGCCATCATTGCATGGGAGTTGGTCACAACCATTCTTTTGGCTTGGGGTGGGCTGCGCCTGCTGCGCGCACTTCGCCGGCCGGCAGCCGGGTTTAATGCCGCCAAACGCATCGCCCTGGGCGCGCTCCTGCTTTCTTTGCTGCTCTGGCTGGTGGCTTTTCTTACCGTTGGCGGAGAGTGGTTCCTCATGTGGCAGTCACACATCTGGAACGGACAGGATGCCGCTTTCAGAAACTTCGCTGTCGTGGGGCTTGTCCTTTTGATCTTGATGCAACCGGATGCGGAGACGCAGCCATAAAGGACCGGGCATGTTTGAGCCCGCTTCTGGACATTCCCTCCTCTCATCCGCTAATTTAGTGCTTTCCCGGGGGTCAACATGAGCACTCAAGAAGCGAGCCACGCGCCCGCCGCCTTCAAACCTAAGAAATCGGTTGCGCTGTCGGGCACGCCTGCGGGCAACACTGCTGTCTGCACCGTCGGCCAAAGCGGCAACGACCTGCACTATCGCGGCTACGACATTGCGGATCTCGCCGCCCACTGCGAATTCGCCGAAGTCGCGCATCTGCTCATCCACGGCAAGCTGCCCACGGCCGTAGAACTGGCCGCATACAAGAAGCGCCTGCTCGGCCTGCGCAGTTTGCCTGACGAAGTGAAGCACGCCCTCGAGCAACTCCCCGCCTCCGCTCATCCCATGGATGTTTTGCGCACTGGCGTCTCCGTCCTGGGCTGCATACACCCCGAAGCCGAGAATCACAACGAAGCGGGCGCGCGCGAAATCGCCGATGCGCTCCTCGCCTCGCAGCCGTCCATGCTTTTGTATTGGCACCACTTCGCGCATCACGGCAAGCGCATCGCGACGGACGCCGACAGCGAACCGCTCGCGGAGCACTTTCTGCATCTGCTGCATGAGCGACCGCCCAGCAAAGCATGGACCCACGCCATGCAGGTTTCGCTCATCCTTTACGCCGAGCACGAGTTCAACGCCTCCACCTTCACCGCGCGCGTCATCGCCGGCACCGGCTCCGATATGTACTCCTGCATCTGCGGCGCAATCGGCGCGCTTAAAGGGCCCAAGCACGGTGGCGCCAATGAAGTTGCGCTTGTCATCCAGCAGCGCTACAAAACTGCCGACGAAGCCGAGGCCGACATTCGCCGCCGCGTCGAAAATCGCGAGGTCGTCATCGGCTTCGGCCATCCCGTCTATACCATCAGTGACCCGCGCAGCGAAGTGATCAAGAGACTAGCGCACGACCTTGCCGTGGACGCCGAGGGCCAGCGTCTCTACTCGATCGCCGAACGCATCGAAAACACCATGCACGACGCCAAGCGCATGTTCCCCAACCTCGACTGGTACTCTGCCGTGGCCTATCACCTCATGGGCATTCCCGTGGAACTCTTCACGCCCATCTTCGTCATGGCGCGCACCGCAGGCTGGGCCGCGCACATCATCGAGCAACGCCAGGACGGCAAGATCATTCGCCCGTCGGCGGTTTACACTGGCCCGGAGAACCTCAAGTTTGTGCCGATCGCGGACCGGTTGTAGCGCCGGTCTCCAGACTGGCTTTCGTGCGGGCGTCCTCGCCCCGCACTTTTGCGCTCCACCGCCTCATCACATATGTGGACCGGAATGGATTATAAGCACGAAGGAGCTCCCGTTTGTCCTCGCATATCAGCAACGAACGCCCCGCGCCCGATCAAGTCCTCGCCGACATCGCCGACTACGCGTTGAACTACGAGATCACCAGCGACCTCGCCTACACCACTGCGCAACACTGCCTCATCGACACGCTCGGCTGCGGCCTCGAAGCTCTCGAGTATCCTGCCTGCACTAAGCTCCTCGGCCCGATCGTTCCCGGCACGGTAGTTCCCAACGGCGCGCGCGTTCCCGGCACCAGCTTCGTTCTCGATCCAGTACAGGCCGCCTTTAACATCGGCGCCATCATCCGCTGGCTCGACTTCAACGACACCTGGCTCGCCGCCGAGTGGGGCCATCCTTCCGACAATCTCGGTGCAATTCTCGCCGTTGGCGACTGGCTCTCGCGTTCCGCTCTCGCCGTGGGCAAAGATCCGCTCAAGATGCGGGATGTATTAACCGCGATGATCAAGGCTCACGAGATCCAGGGGTGCATCGCGCTCGAGAACTCCTTCAACAAGGTCGGTCTCGATCACGTCGTCCTCGTCAAGGTCGCTTCCACAGCAGTCGTCTGCCAATTGCTCGGCCTCTCACGCGACCAGACCATAAACGCCATCTCCAACGCATGGGTCGACGGTCAGAGCCTGCGCACGTATCGCCACGCGCCCAATACCGGCTCGCGCAAAAGCTGGGCCGCGGGCGACGCCACTAGCCGCGCCGTGCGCCTGGCGCTGATGGCTCGCGCAGGCGAAATGGGTTACCCGACCGCACTCACCGCAAAAATCTGGGGCTTCTACGACGTGTCGTTTCGCGGGCGAGAATTCAAGTTTCAGCGGCCTTACGGTTCGTATGTGATGGAGAACGTGCTCTTCAAGATCAGCTTTCCTGCCGAATTCCACGCGCAAACCGCCGTCGAAGCCGCCATGAAGTTGCACACGCGCATTGATCCGGCAATGCTCTCGTCCAAGACCAAAATAAAAATCCGCACGCATGAAGCCTGCCTTCGCATCATCGACAAGAAAGGCCCGCTCGCGAATCCCGCCGACCGCGACCACTGCATCCAATACATGGTTGCCGTGCCGCTTCTCTTCGGCCGCCTCACGGCTGCCGACTACGAAGACTCCGTCGCAGCCGATCCCCGCATCGACGAACTCCGCGCCCGCATCGAATGCGTCGAAGAACCGCAGTTTACGCGCGACTACCACGACCCCGAGAAGCGCTCCATCGCCAACGCACTTCGCGTGGAACTCGACAACGGCGAAATCCTCGAAGAAACCGTCGAGTATCCCATCGGCCATCGCCGCCGCCGCGACGAAGGCCTTCCCTTGCTCGTCGAAAAATTCAAAACCAACCTCCGCCGCCGTTTCCCAGAGTCGCGGCAGCAGCGCATTCTCGCTGCCTCGCTCGATCGCGCGCGTCTCGAATCCACGCCGGTGAACGAATACGTGGAACTCTACGTTCCCTAGAACTGACTGCACGAATCCAGTTTTCAGAGAGCGCGTCTTGCATCGCGACCCAAGGCGATGCGATTTTGCGGCACAGGCGCACAGGATCACAGAAACTGTGGGACTGTGAGATTTTTCTTCTTAAGTTGTTGATTTCATTTGTAAAAGTCAGCTTCACAGTTTCACGGACAACTTTTTGAAAACCCGCTTCCAGCCTCTAGCTTTTAGGGAATCTGTCGGCGGCGCGTTTGGTTTCGGGGAGGGTTTGCAGAAGAAAGGCGACGACAGCGGAGACGGAGGTCTGGTGTTCGGCGGCCCAGACACGCGCTCTGATGTAGGTGGATTCGGATACCGCTACGGTGATGTTTTTCATCATGCATTACTCCATATGGATTGCCACGTGGGAACAGGTTGTTTTTGACGTGCCTGGCAGAAAGCCCAGGTCCACATTTGAGGGCACGGGATTGGCGGCGCGGCTCGTTGGCCGGGCCATGCCGGCGATGCGCCTTCATTTTCAGTTGACACCGCCCTATACCCTATACTTTGGCCCAAGGTCCATCATTCCAAAGGGGTTGCGAAGCTGGGGTACTTCGTAAGTCTTTGATTCTAAAGGATGGTACCCTGTAAAGTCTCTGGAATCAACGTAAGGGAGCGAGGGAGCAAGGGAGCGAGGAAGCGAGAGATCCTCGATACGTGGTTGAAGATCGGCAATCATGGGAACAGTATGCGCCTGGGCCGCATAATTCTGTGCAAGGAAGACAGAGATCAGAGAACAGGGGTCATGGATCAGAAAAGGAAGGGGTTAGGGTGAGGTGGACGGTGCGGTTTGAGTGGCGCAGAGATTGACAAGCGAGATGGCGAGCTGTCGCTTCGACTTTCATCTGCGCAACAGGTCACGAACGGTCAAGCGGCGCGGGGGAAGGCCTGAATCTTTGGCCGGCGGCGGCGCGAGGCGTGCCAGAGGTCGTACTGCTGCTGCATATCGAGCCAGAGCTCGGCTCGGTTGCCGAACGCGTCGGAAAAACGCAGCGCCATCGCGGCGGTGACGGAGGCGCGGCCGTTGAGAATGCGAGAAAGCGTAGAGCGGGCCACTTTCAGCCGGACAGCGGCCTCGCCGACGGGCGTCTCGCCGATCCACTCACGAAGCAACTCACCGGGGTGCGGGGGATTGTACATTCTGGTCACGATGCGTTGTCCTTTCTAGTGATAGTCGCGGTAATCGACAAGGATCGCATCCTCGCCGTCGAAAGTGAAGGTCATTCGCCAATTAGCATTCACCTTGACCGACCAGTGGCCGGCAAGATCTCCTTTAAGCTGATGCAGGTCCCAGCCGTTGACGGCCATATCTGAGGCGGAACCGGCAAGGTCGAGAGTAAAAAGCTGGATAGCGAGCTTGCGCGCATGAGCCGGTTGAATGCCCGCCTTGCTTCCCGTCAGAAAGAACTTCTCCAGCCCCGCGTGCCGGAACGACCGGATCATGCCTCAATGTAGCGCGTAGCGCCTCACGCGTCAAGGGGCGAGAGGGCGTGACCCGGCGAGGCCTGCTGAGGGTCGTGGTGTCCCACCCGGCAGGCCGCGCCGGTGGCTGTCGAAGACCGCAAACCGATCCCGCATGCGCTCGGAGTCAGCCTCCAGGAAATGCTTAAAAGCCAGCTTGGTGTTCGCCTCCAGGCCGTCCCAGAACCCCACCTTCAAATCAGTCAGAGAGTGTTGGAAGTGTTCGCTGATCGATACAATCTCTCCCATGGGTGTAAGGCTCCATTCCAGGTTGGGCTTTAGCTCGTGAGGCCAAAGCCACCTTACACCCTCCTGCCTTTTACACAAGCGGCTTGACATCACCCTGTCGAGGCTTCTCACTGCACAGAATCCGATTCTGATCTATAGTGGTTGCACATAATAATTCCACATGCGGGGTTCGCCCTATGAGCTTTCGTATTCATTCGTCTTTTTGTGTCTTTATTCTGGTTTTCGCGGCCTGCATCCATCCGCTCTCCGCGCAACGCGCGCCCAACGCCAATGCATACTATCAGCAACTGCGCAATTTGCTTCCCGGCGGAGAAGTCATCACCGTCAAAGACCTCGTGCTCAAGCGCGATGCCGCCACATTCACCTTTCGCAGCGGCAGCTTCGCGTTCTACGGCCCGGTCAACAGCAAAGTCACGGGAGCGGTATTCAAAGGGGAAGGCCACCTGCACATCACGCCTCCCACGGCCGAGGAGCGCCACAATCTTTCCCTCCAGGCTCACGTTGAACAGCTCGACGAGGAATTCGACGAAGTGGTACTGCGCTTTTCCGATGCCACGGCCGACGAGCTGCACAAGGCTTCAAGCGGCGCGGGCCAGCCCGACAGTTCATACGCAAAATCCGCGCAAGAGCTCCAGACCTTTCTGCGGCGCCACGCCATGGGGTCGTATTTGGCCTACGGAGGCACGATCTATTACGGCAAACTCTATGAGAACCTCGACCTGCGCCTGCTCGAAGACGTTCTGAGCGCAGCCCCGAGCGAATATTTCTTCGCCGCCATCCATGGCAGTAAGAGTCCCCGTCTTTTCTTCATCGTTGACCCGCATGGCGTCGATGAAGTGGCCCCGGAGGAAGTCGCGCTCATCCGGTGGGACACGATGAACGACACCGAGACCATCCCCCTCGCCTTCCATCGCGCGGCAGAATACGCCAATGGCACGGCCAGCGGCAATGAACACAACGCGGCCTACAAGATTCTCCATGAAGATCTCGACGTGTCCATCGAGAAGAACGGATTCCTCTCCAGCCTGGCCACCGCGGAAGTGGAGGCGGAACAGGATGGCGATGCCGAGGTCCCGCTCGGCCTCTATCCCGCCATGCGGGTCAGCCAGGTGAC
>Ga0302320_10007766_pt1 | contig 23527 bp, 22 predicted proteins | sample Bog_T0_3_FD_202130 | JGI IMG/M metagenome (GOLD analysis project Ga0302320, IMG submission 202130) | Peat permafrost microbial communities from Stordalen Mire near Abisko, Sweden - Bog_T0_3 | ecosystem: Environmental > Terrestrial > Soil > Wetlands > Peat | place: Sweden: Abisko, Stordalen Mire... | reverse complement strand
CCTTTCCGCAGCCATAACCCGTCTCGACAACGTAGTTATGACACAGAAAAGACGGCCTTTCCAACTATTTCCGCTCCCAAGCTCACCCAAATCGACAATCCGCCTGTGAGATATGCAGGCTAGACGCTTGGGGGCTTGGCCGGTTGGGCTGCGATCGGGATGGTTATGTCAACACGGCCAAGTAAGATCATGCTTGCCGGCGAGCGCCGGAGGCGCAGCTGTTCTCAAGAGTGATCGGGAGTCACAGAATGCACTTGATGCGCAATCCCGAACCGGTTCATATTGGACTGGTGATTGACGAACCTCTCCGGTTGGAGGGGCTGGCCAGTGTTTTTGAGGCGCTTCCCGGCGAGGCGCGCTCTCCGTTTTTGCCCATGTTCGGAAGCATGGATGAACTGCTGTCGGTTTCCACGCTGGAATACATGGTTTTGGATCTGAACTCGGCGTCGAATGGGCTGGGGACGTTGGAGGCGATTCGGCGCGCGAGGCACGACCTGCGGCTGATCGTGATTGGGCCCGAGAGAAACGACGAACTGGTGATCGACTCCATTGTGGCTGGTGCGCGCGCGTACCTGGATTTGACGGCGGAGCCGGAGACGGTGCGCAAGGCGATCCAGGAAGTGACGAACGGATCTATCTGGGCGCCGCGGCGGCTGCTGTCGCGTTTGATTGACCGGTTGCTGAAGATTCCCGTGGGCAGCCAGGACCACGCTCACCCCCATTTGACTGATCGGGAGCGCCAGGTTCTGGAGTTGATCCTGGCGGCGCGCTCGAACCGGGAGATTGCGCGGCAACTGGGCATTGAAGAGCGTACAGTGAAGGCCCACGTGGGGCGACTGATGCGCAAGACCGGAGCGGGCAATCGGATTGAACTTTCGATGCGAGCTTTGAATCACGCGATGGTTCAGGGGCCGGGCACAGGGGAGAGACGGCGCGAGGAGCGGCGGAGGGCTATGGAGCAGCCCGCAGATTAATTACTAAAGAATCCGGAGGGTAGGTTACTAAAATCCACACTCCTATCGTAATCTTGTTGAATTTTGTTGTTTTCCACAGACTAGTTTACAGAAACAACGCAGATCTGGGGAAAGGAGTTCCCAGGCAGCATGTTTTCCATGAAGCCTGGGAACTCCTCTTTTTTCTTTGATTGGAGCCTGTGTTGCTTACCTTCTCCCGATTCCTTTAGTAAACCAAATTGAATGAAGCAGTTGACCTGCGATCTCTGGTGGGCGCCGTGAGCGGCTACGCCGAGCTGCAAGTGTGTCTTTAAAGTTCCTTAGAGTGCACGCCCAGCGCACGTTTCGAGCTGTGCTCTGGTTCATGTTGAGTTTCTAGCCTATTGGGAGGTAGCTTGTCGCGGCGAGCCACTCGGCAGCATGGGTCTCCCACTGCACCAACTGGAGAACCGTTGTGGGCCCTTGAACGTTTAGGAGAGTTGACCGGCAGCCTGGTTTGGCTGGTGCGCATCGACAGGTGCTCGAATAGCAGGCTTGTCGAAGTGTTCAGTTGGGAACTGCATTACCACTGGGAGCGCGGGATGCTATAGGCTGTTTGGGGTATGCTTTTGTTGCGCCGAGCCAGGAGAGGTCGCCGGGCGAACAGGGGGCGGATGCAAGGGCGTTTACCGGCATTGGAAGATCCCCACTAACCCTCAACCATCAGCGCCGTGAAGCGGCGCGAAAGGTAAAGGACACGGATATGAAAAAGACACTTGCACTGATTTGCCTATGTTTCATGATGACTTTCGCCGCGGTTGCGGAGTCATCGCGCGAAGATTTGCAGGCCCGCATTGACGCGGCCAAAGCGGTTCTGGACGAGATCATGGCCACGCCTGACAACAGCATTCCATTCAATATTCTGGAGAAGGCCACCTGCGTGGGCGTTGTTCCAGGAATGAAGAAGGGCGCGTTCGTGTTTGGCGGCCAGTACGGGCAGGGAGTGGTCACCTGCCGCACCGGTCACGGATGGAGCGCCCCGGTGTTCATCCGCATGGAAGGCGGATCGTGGGGGCTGCAGATTGGCGTTCAGTCCACGGATCTGGTGCTGGTGGCGGTGAACGATCGCGGATTTCAGGACCTGCTGAAGAACAAGTTCAAGATTGGCGGAGATGCCTCGGCGGCAGCGGGCCCGGTGGGCCGCAGTGGGCAGGCCGCGACGGACTGGAAGATGAGCGCGGAGTTGCTGAGCTATTCGCGGGCCAAGGGTTTGTTTGCCGGGATCGATCTCGACGGGACCAGCGTGAGCCAGAACTCAGTAGACACGGAGCACTACTACGCGCATGCGCACAGCTTTGAGGCGATTTTGAAGGGCAGCGTGGAAGTTCCGGCGGGGGCGGTTCCGTTTGTAAAAACCGTGGCCCACTATTTTGTGGAGTCAAAAAACCGCTAGGGATCTGAAGCGGGGCGAGAGCATGGACGCGGCGGGCCGGTGATGGCTGGCCCGCCGCTGCTTTTTGTTTGCAGCTAAGTCACGGGCGGAACGAATTACACTTGTCGTTTGACCTCGACGATGCGGGAACGGATGGAGTTCTGGCTGGTTCTGGCCCTGGCGCGCAGCCTGGGCTGGTTGCCGCGCGGGGTTGCGCGCGGGCTGGCCGAGGGGCTGGCGGCGCTGGTGTATTGGAGCTTTGGCCGGCTGCGGCGGGTGGGGCTTCGCAATCTTGAACTGGCGTTACCGGAGCTGCCGTTGATGGAGCGGCGGCGGATTCTGCGCGGCGTGTACCGGAGCCTGGGCCGGCAACTGGTGGAGTTCTGCCGCATGACCGGCTACACCCAAGAGAATACCCGCGACTGGATTGGCACGGAAGGACTGGACAACTACCTGGCGGCGCAGGCGCGGGGCAAGGGCGTGCTGGTGGTGACAGGGCACCTGGGGGCGTGGGAGCTTTCAAGTTTTTATCACTCGCTGATGGGCTATCCGATGGGGATGGTGATTCGGCGACTCGATAACAGGCTGCTGGACGAGTATGTGAACGGCATCCGCTGCCTGCATGGGAACCGTGTGCTGCACAAGGACGATTTTGCAAGGGATTTGCTGCGGGCGATGCGGGCGGGCCAGACGGTTGGGATTTTGATGGATACGAACATGACTCCGCCGCAGGGAGTGTTTGTAGAATTTTTCGGGCGGCAGGCGTGCACGGCGTCGGGGTTGGCGCGGGTGGCGCTGAAGACGGGGGCGGCGGTGCTGCCGGGATTCATGGTGTGGGAGCCAACTGAGCGGCGGTATGTGCTGCACTTCGGGCCGGAGATTGTGTTGGAGCGGACCGACGACCCGGAGCGCGATGTGTTGGCGGCGACGCATGCTTGTACGCGGGCGATTGAGGGATGGATTCGGCGGTATCCGGGGCAGTGGTTGTGGATTCACCGGCGATGGAAGACGCGGCCGGCGGGGGAAGCTGGGATTTATTGAGGAATGGCCATGACACTGGGCGAACTGATTAAAGAACTGGGCGGCGAGTTGGTGGTGGGGAGCGCGGAGACTGAGGTTCTGCGCGTGAGCTCGGCGGAGCGGGCGGGGAGCGGGGAGCTTGCGTTTGCCGAGGATGCCGCGGCTGCGGAAGAGGCGCTGAAGTGTGGGGCTGGCGTGGTAGTGGTGCGGAGCGGGGTGGGAGCATCGTGGTATCCCACCCTTGGCAACGATGAGGCTGTTGCCAAGGGTGGGGCACGGAGCGATGGTGGCAGGTCGGGAGAGGGAGAACCTGGGCCTGTGGTGTCCCACCCATCTGCGACAAAGCTGCAGATGGATGGGGCACGGGACATTTCTGGGCAAGATGAGATTGGGATGGGCGGGATTGGGTTGGGGAAGTGCGTTGTGGAGGTGAAGCAGCCGCGGCTTTGGTTTGCGCAGGCGGGGAAGTTGCTGGCGCCGAATATGGCGGTGACGGGGGTGCACGCTTCGGCGGTGATTGGCGCGCATGTGCACCTGGGTGCGGGCGTGAGCATTGGGGCGTGCGCGGTGGTGGGCGACAACGCGGCAATTGGCGCGGGAACGCGGATTGAGGCGGGGGCGGTGATCGGCGCGGGGGTGCGGATTGGCGAGGAGTGCCGCATTTATCCGCGCGTGGTGATCTACGAGGGGACGACGCTGGGGAATCGCGTGGTGCTTCATGCAGGAGCGGTACTGGGGGCGGATGGATTTGGGTATGTGCGCGATGCAAAGACTGGGCGGTACACGCAGTTTCCGCAGCAGGGGACGCTGGTGGTGGAAGATGACGTGGAGGTGGGCGCGAACTCGACGATTGACCGCGGAGCGCTCGAAGAGACGCGGATCGGGCGGGGAACGAAGCTGGACAACCTAGTGCACGTGGGACACAACTGCGCGATTGGCGAAGACGTGATTCTGGTGATGGGGACTGGCATCTCGGGGTCGAGCACGGTGGGCAATGGTGCGGTTCTCGCGGGGCAGGTGGGGATTGGCGACCATGTGCACATTGGGCCGGGGGTGATTCTCGGCGGGCAGGCGGGAGTGCTGAGCGGCAAGACGCTGACCAATGAAAGCGCGGGCGTGAAGCCGGGGACGGTGCTGTGGGGCACGCCGGCGCGTCCGCTGACGCAGGTGTTGAGGGAGATTGCGGTGGTTTCGCGGCTGGTGAAAAGGGCAGGGAGTAGGGATCAGGGAGAGACGCGGGCGAGCGCTAAACGTTTGCTTGCAAGGTGCGTAAAAGGGGCCAAAGGTTTGCTTGCAAGGTGCGCTTTGGTGGGCAAAGGTTTGCTTAGATGGTTAGGAAAACCGTCAAGACAGGCGTTAATTGGTTGCGCATTTGAGAAATCGGAACGTTAAATGGTTGTACATATTGGGGGGTGGTTTGCTTTTAATTGAACCTGTTTTGCGCGAATTGCCTTGAAATGGGGTGGGTTAGCAGCGTAAAGCATTGATAATGCTTGGTTTTTTTGGTTTTTGTTGTCTGTGTGCATGGGCGAGATTAGAGCGGTTCCCGAATTCACGTGGCCTCTTCGATGCAGCAGAAGGTGGCTCGCCGCGGCGAGCCACTCGACAGTGACGGCTTCGGTTTACACCAATTCGGGAACCGCTGTAGATGTAGCGGAGTTGGCGGGGGTAGCGATCAGTAGGTCAGCGCCGCTTCGCGGCGTTAGCAAGTCAGCAAGTCAGCGGGGCCCGGGGGCGAAGGAGTAGGGAAAAGGGGAAGAGACTCTGTGGCTGTCATCGTTGTTTGTGGAAGCGGGAAGGATGTGGGGAAGACGGCGCTGGTATGCGGTCTGATTGCGGGGCTGCCTGGGTTTGGGTGGACGGCGGTTAAGGTTACCTCCCATGCGTACGGCAAGGCAGAGGCTGTTTGGGAAGAGACAGAGGCTGGGGAGGGGACGGATACTGGGCGCTATCTGGCAGCGGGAGCGTGGCGGGCATTTCTCGTGAGTGCCGGGGACGAGGAACTGGGAGCCGAGGTGGAGCGGTTGAGGTCGGAGTTGGGGCCGGGGGCTCATTGGATCTTCGAGTCGAATCGCGTTCTGAGACATGTGCGACCGGATGTTTGCGTGGCGGTTGCGGGAGGGGTTGCGCAGAAAGGCTCGTTTGTTGCGGTGCGTGGACAGGTGGCTGCACGGATTGAGCTGGCGGAGGCCGATGGTTTTGTGGATGGGGATGAGCCAGTTTTCCGGCTGGGGGCGTTGGAGCGGATTTCGGCGGCGATGGCGGAGTGGTTGCGCGGGCGGTTGGGTGCGGTTTGACGCGGGGTGGGTTGGAATTGATATACCCATGCAGAGAGCGAATTCAGAGGGAGGGATTATGGAGCGTCGTGATTTCTTGAAGACGGCTGCTACGGCGGCGATAGGGGCTGCGGCAGGGGAACAACTGGGGTCACTGCGGGCGGATGCGGAAGAGAAGGCTGCGGAGAGTGGCGGGATGATTTATCGGACGCTGGGACGGACAGGGGAAAAGGTTTCGGCGATCGGGCTGGGCGGATACCACATTGGAACGGCGAAGCTGACGGACGAGGAGAGCGTAGGGCTGATTCGCCAGGCTGTGGAGCGCGGGATTACGTTCATGGACAACTGCTGGGATTACAACGGCGGGGTGAGCGAAGTGAGGATGGGCAAGGCGCTCAAGGACGGGTACAGGAACAAGGTCTTCCTGATGTCGAAGATCGACGGGCGGACGAAGGCAGCGGCGGCCAAGCAGATTGACGAGTCGCTGGAGCGGCTGCAGACCGACCGGATTGACCTGATGCAGTTTCACGAGGTGATCCGACTGGAGGATCCGGACCGGATCTTTGCCGAGGGCGGAGCGATGGAAGCGATGCAGGAGGCGAAGAAGGCGGGGAAGGTGCGATACGTCGGGTTCACGGGGCACAAGGACCCTTTTGTGCATTTGAGGATGCTGGATTTTGCGCGGAGGCATGTGATTCATTTTGATGCGGTGCAGATGCCGCTGAACGTGATGGATGCGCACTTCAGGAGCTTTGCGCACGAGGTGTTGCCGGTGCTGACGCGCGAAGGGATTGCACCCCTGGGGATGAAGTGCTTTGGGGATCACCACATTTTGGATAGCGGGACGGTGAAGCCGATGGAGTGCCTGCACTATTGCCTGAATCTGCCGATCGCGGCGCAGATTACGGGGATCGACAGGCAGGAGATTCTGGATCAGGCGGTGGAGGCGGCGCGGACGTTCAAGCCGATGGCGGCGGCGGAGGTGGCCAGCCTGCTGGAGCGGACGCGGGCGGCGGCGCTGGAGGGGAAGTTCGAGCTGTTCAAGACGACCAGCGGGTTTGATGGGACAGCGCATAATCCGCAGTGGCTGGGGTAGAGGGCTTTCAGGTCGAGATTGGGTGGAGTTCGAAACGGGGTGAGCTGACTTTTTTGGTATCCCACCCTTGCGGGAAAAACAAAAGCCCCGTGCCCCGACCCTAGAAGGTACCCCGGCGCCTCGATGGGGCACGGAGCCGCAGTGGCTGGGGTGGGGATGGGTGTTGAGATAGGTGCAGCAAGTCAGCCCCGCTGCGCGGGGTAGCGAGTCAGCGAGTCAGCGGGGGCGTGCCGGGGTGCGATTGACCTTGTGCGTGTTGGCGCGGTGGCTCAGAAGGGCTTTTCGGTGAGGAAGGGCTCGGGTTTGAGGGAGCCGTCGCGCTGCTTGACGAGCATCTGGACCTTGCCCTCGGCGGCGTCGAGCTCCTGCTTGCAGGCGGCGGAGAGGCCGACACCCTCTTCAAAGAGCTTGAGGGAATCTTCGAGGGCGAGGTCGCCTTTTTCGAGTTGGTCGACGATGGTTTCGAGCTTCTTGAGGGATTCTTCAAAGGTTGCCATCAGGGATTGTCCTTGCTTTGCTCTGAAAAACTATTGTAGGCCCGGGAGCGGAAGATTCGCGTTAAGCTGGACGCGAGGATTTAGAAAAATGCGATTGGGATTGATTTTGGCGTTGGGGCTTTGCGCCTTACCGGCCGGGGCGCAGGCGGGGATATGGGATGGTGTGAGCACCACCTATAAACGTCCGGAGACGCCGGCGGCGACGCTGACCGAGGCGCAGCGGGCGGCGGTGAGCAGGGTGCTGAGGGAGCCGGGCGAGTTTGGCGGCTGGGAGTGCAGCAAGGACGAAGTGGATGCAGTGATCAAGGACGCGCAGTATGAGTGGATTCCGGTGACGGACAGGCAGGATGTGCTGCTGGTGGAATCGGGCGCGGGCTGCGCGCGCGGGGGCCAGGGCGCGAACGGGGCGATGTGGCTGATTTGGATGAAGGGGGCGAGCGCGGCGTTGATTGCCTCGCCGAAGGACGGGTTCAACGGGTGGCTTTACTCAGTGCAGTCGCCGGGGAGCCATGGGATGCGGGATGTGGTGCTGGGCTGGCATATGGGCGCGCGGGAAGCGGGGCTGAGTTATTTCCGGTTTGACGGGAAGAGGTACAAGCCTGCCGGGAGCGCTTCGCTGGTTTCTGGCGAGGACGGGCTGGGGAAGATTGTTCCCAATGCTGCGACGAAATAGACGCGGAGCCGGGGCCTTCGAATTTACGGCGTGGGCTGGGGCAGGACGCTGGCGATGACTTCGGCGGCGACGTTGTAGCGGCCGAAGGGGGCGCTGACCTGGACGCCCTGGACGAAGGGTTTGACGGCCTCGAGCATCTCCTGGGCGATGAGGATGCCTTCGCGGCGGGCAGCTTCGGGGGTGTCGGCCTGGGCCATGCGGAGCATGATCTCCTCGGGCATGGAGACGCGGAGATCGTTCTTCATGAACTCGGCGTTTCTCAAGCTGGTGAGGGGCCAGATGCCGGCGATGACGGGGATGCGGTGATCCTTAGTGCGCTCGATGAAGCTCTCCAGAAGTCTGAGGTCAAAGACGGGCTGGGTGATGGCGTACTCCGCGCCGGCCTCAACTTTGTAGACGAAGCGGCGGAGTTCGTGCTCGATGTCGGCGACGCCGGGGTTGGCGGCGACGCCAATGGTGAAGTTGGTGGAGGCACCAATGGAGTTGGCGCCGATGTCAAGGCCGTGGTTGAGGCGGCGGACAATGTTCACGAGGCCGATGGAGTCCACGTCGAAAACGGAAGTGGCATCAGGGTAGTTGCCGAGCTTGGGCGGATCGCCGGTGAGGCAGAGGATGTTTTTGAGGCCGATGGAGGAAGCGCCGAGCAGGTCGGACTGGATGGAGAGCAGGTTTCGGTCGCGGCATGTGTAGTGAAGGATGGTCTCAATGCCGGTGTGCTGCTGAATCTGGATGCAGAGGCTTTGGGCGCTCATACGGGCCGAGGCGCGGGGCGAGTCGGGCACGTTGATGGCGTGAACGCCGAGGGAGGCAAGCAGGCGGGCGCCCTCAATCTCTTTGGAGCAGTCGATGCCGCGGGGAGGGACGATCTCGACCATGGTGACGAAGGCTCCCTGGGCAACGAGGGCACCGATGCGGGAGCGCTCCGCGAGGCGCGCGGGCGGGGTTTCCGTCGTGATAGCGGGCGCTACGCCGGTGGATTGGACGCGCGCCTGGGCGTCAATGGCGCGCATGGCCGAGCGCATGGCGCGGATGTGGTTGGGGGTGGTGCCGCAGCAGCCGCCGACAAACTGGGCTCCGGCGGCGATGGCCTTGCGGGCAAAACTGGCCATATACTCTGGCGAGCAGAGATAGATGTTGCGGCCTTCGATGGCGCGGGGCATGCCGGCGTTGGGCATGGCGGCCAGGGGCAGCGTGGAGGCCTTGCGCATGGCCTCAATGGCGGTGAGCACGTTGGAAGGGCCGGTGGAGCAGTTGACGCCAATGGCGCCGGCGCCCCACTCGGTGAGCAGGGAGGCGGCGTGCTCAGGGGATGCGCCGTCAAGGCAGTTGCCTTCGTCGTCGACGGTGACCATGACCAGAACCGGAAGGTCGGGGGCGATTTCGTGGGCGGCGTTCAGTGCTTCGTGGGCCTCATTGAGGGCGGGCATGGTTTCAACGATGAGGAAGTCGACGCCAGCCTCAGCGAGGGCTTGAATCTGCTCAGCAAAGGCGGCGCGGGCTTCGTCGAGGCCGGTTTTCCCGAGGGGCTCGAGGCGGACGCCGAGGGGGCCGATGGCGCCGGCGACCCAGGCATCGCCGGCCTGCTTGTCTTTGAGATGAGCGACCGCTTCGCGGGCGACGCGAACGCCGGCGGCGTTGATTTCAGCCACTTTTCCAGCAAGTCCATGGCGAGCGAGGCGGAAGCGGTTGGCGCCGAAGGTGTTGGTTTCAAGGACATCGGCTCCGGCCTGGAGGTACTCTTCGTGGACGGCGAGAATGAGGCTGGGATCGGAGAGATTGAGCTCGTCATAGCAGCGGTTGATAAAGATGCCGCGCGCGTAGAGGACGGTGCCCATGGCGCCGTCGGCGAGAATGGGGCGGTCGGCGAAGATGTCGGAGAATTGGGGCATTCTTTAGCCATGCTAAGCCACGGGGGCCAGCCGCGCCAACCGACGGGGCTGCTTTGTTATACTTCGAGTGTCGCAGGGTGGGCAAAATGGAGCCAGGAGCGGTTCTTTTTGAACCGGCAACTGCCCCAGATGTTATGGACGCCGCGGGCTAGGCCGCGGAGCAGGATTTGCCTGGGTTGCGAGTTTGGACTGAGGACGGTGGTGCGCAGCCGATGCGGCCGTCAAGGGGCGGGATGCCCGAGCAATGTTAAACCGGGCACTTTAAGGCTTAACCGGGCACTTTAATGCTGAAATGCCATAATCCGCGGCTAACCCCGCGCTTTTCGTCGAGGTAAGGGATTTTGAAGAAGAGAAGTCTTTGGATGAGCGCCGCTGCGGCATTGGCGGCTGCAGCAGCGTTGGCGGGTTGTGGAACCACGACGTATTTCGCGGGCCGGGTCTTGCCTCCCAGCGGGATTGCCAACCGCGTGTTGATCGCGATTCAGAATCCGACTGCGGGCCTTCGGGGCTCGTTGCAGATTGTAGACGCCTACTTTGACACCCGGTACAAGTACAACAACATCAACAAGACATATGTTATTTCCGGTTTCGGAGGAGCGCTTCCGACCACGATCCAGAATCTTCCGGAGCAGCAGGAAGGCATGGTCTACGGTTCGGGCGATGGCTCTTTGACGACGGTCAACTACGCCAAGGAAACTGCCAACGGCAGCATTTCGGGCCTGAACGGCCAGCTTTTCTCAAGCATTTTCTCAACGCGCAATACGAACTATACGTTTGGCGCCGCGCAGCAGGGGCACGCGCTTCTGGTTGTAGACCAGACGAGTCCCGGGGGCAGCTACCCGCTGGGACTGCCGGGTGTTTACCGGGTGAGCGTGAATCCCGGTGGGTCGGTGGCGCTGGCTTTTGTGGAGAACTCGAACTACATCTACTACGCCAAGAAGCTGAACGCGCAGCAGACGACGGCTTACTCAGGCGGGCAGACCACGTGGCCCAAGGCCGCGTTGGATTGCGAACCGCGCACATCGCCCAACTGGTGCCTGTTCCAGGCGCAAAGCCCCGACAATGTGGATGCGACCGGCACTTACTATGGAGCGCCGCTGGTGTTTGACCGGCCGACCAAAGCGGTGTTCTCATCCGATGGCGGTACGGCCTACATTCTGAATTGCGGCAAGGAGTGCGGCGGGACTTCCGCGTCTGTGTCGTTGATGCCGGTGGGGCCACTTATTTTTCTACCCGGCCTGGCTTCGGGCCAGTTGCCCACCAACGCGGCTCTGAGCACGAACTGCGCCACGGCGGGCAGCGTGAACTCGTGTAAGATTCCGATCGCCGGCGGCGCCACGAATGCCCTGGTTGCCAGCTCGACCATGTACGTTGTGGGTCAGCAGTATATGCCAGACGGGTTCTGGGGCGGCTACCTGACGACGGTGGACCTGAGCAGCAATAAGGTGGTTGCGGGCACCAGCGCAGTGCCGAACCCGGTGGCGATCAGCGATGGCACGCCGGGTGGGGTGAGCCGCATGCTGCTTGCCGATGACAATACGCTGTGGATCGGGATGACCAAGTGCAACAACGGCGAGCGCTTTAACAATCCTTCCCAGTATCCGGGCGGTTATGGCTGCCTGACGATGGTGGACACCACGAACAACACGGTGAAGCTGATTGAGCCGTATATCGGGGATGCGACGGGAATTGCAGCGGTGACCGCTTTGCACAAGATATACACGGTCGAAGGCGGGCAGGTGTATATCTACACGACGACCGACGGGACGTCGATTGACAACCAGTATGTGACCGTGACGGGCACGGCCTGGGACGTGGCATATATGGATGCCGCGACCGACGACGATAACACCGTTTATTGACGCGATGACCGCCGTAACCGATTCCGGGGTTGAAGGTTGTGTGGCCGATGTGCTGGCCATTGCCGCCCACCGGGACGATGTGGAACAGACCTGCGGGGGCACCCTGCTACGGATGGCGGCGCGGGGACTGCGCACGGCGATTCTGGATCTGACCCAGGGCGAGGCGGGGACGCGGGGCAGCGGAGACGAGCGTGCCCGCGAGGCAGAGGATGCGGCTAAGCTGCTGGGCGTGGGCTGGCGGCAGGCGCTCAAACTTCCCGATGGCGCGATAGAGAACTCCCTGGAAAACCGGTTGGAGATTGTTCGCGTGCTGCGCGTGGTGCGGCCTCGGGTGGTGATTTTGCCTTATTGGCAGGCGCGGCATCCGGACCACGCGATTGTGGCTGCGCTGGGGTACGAGGCTTGCTTTCTGGCGGGCCTTGGCAAGGCGCCCGGGGCGGCACCTGCGGTGCGGCAAACTGCGCCTTCGGCGCGCGCGATGCGGCTGGCGGCACCTGCGCCAGCGCCTGCGGTGGCTCCTGCGGTGAGGTCAGCTGAGTCTTCGGTGCGCGCTGAGGGTGAACGGAACTCTTTGGAATTGGCGCCGCATCGGCCGTTCAAGATTGTGTACGCCAGTTTGTATGCGGATGTGCGGCCCAGCTTCATTGTGGACATTACTCCCTTTATTGAGCAGCGGCACGCGGCGCTGATGGCCTATCGCTCGCAGTATGCCAACCAGGCTGCGGGGGGCGGATTGTTTGTGCCGGAAGAGGAGATTCGCGAGCGCACGTTTGCCGAGGCGCGGCATTACGGGCTGCTGGCGGGAGTGCGGTACGGCGAGCCGTTTGTGCAGAAGGAAGTGGGGCTGGTGGATGATCTGACGCTGGTTCCGGTGCAGTCGATCTGAGCGGGTTGGGAACTAGCGGCTGAAGAACATGCGCGCGCCGATGGCGACGAGGGTGACGGCGAAGATGCGGCGAAGCCAGAGTTCGGGAATGTGCTGCGCGCCCACTGCGCCGAAGTAGCCGCCCACCAGAAAGCCCGCGGCCAGCAGCAGGCCCACGCGCAGGTCGGCATTGTCTCTGCGGTAGTACTCGAAGAAGGCGAAGATGCCGACCGGGGCAAGCAGCGCGGCCAGCGAAGTGCCTTGCGCCTTGTGCTGGTCCATGCCCAGCAGCCACACCAGTGCAGGAACAAAGAGCACACCGCCGCCGATGCCTACCACGCCGGAGATCACTCCGACCCCCAGACCAAGGAGCAGAATCATCCAGGTCAAAGCAAGCCCTCCTCATGAATACCGCGCCTTCAGCGTACATGATGGGAGGGCGGAAAGGGCGCATGGAGAGCGGGGGAAGTGAAGCGAAGGCGGCAGTTTATTGAGCGGGCTTGCTGCGCATGAGGCCGGCGGCGGCGAGCACACACACTGCGGGCATGACGGGCAGGCGCAGGCGGGCGATGCCGGCGGCTCCTCCGGAGACGGCGATGAAGTAGAGGGCAATGCCGAGCAGCAGGCAGAGGCACGAGCGGGGTACGGCGGCGCGGAGGAGTCCGCAGACGGCGAAGGCATAGAGGGCGAGAAGCACTGCGGCGAGGGCGGCCATGACGGCGAACTGGCGGGGATGGCGGGCGATGAGACCGAGGGCGGATGGCAGTGGGCCCTGCTCGCGTTCGCGGGTGAAGACGGACTCGTCGATGGGGGCGTTGAAGAGGCTGAGCAGGACGGCGGCGCCGGGGTTGAAGGCGGTGCGGAGGGAGCCGGCGAGGTAGGCGCGGAGGGCGGTGGAGGGGTGGGAGCGGAGTGTGCGGAGGGCTTCAGCCTGCATGAAAGCAATGCGCTGGGACTGGGACCAGTTGGCGGATTCAGGATGCTGAGCGAGGAAGCTCTGGTCGCTCGTGTAGCCGAGCTGGTTTTGGACTGCGGCGAGAGGCTTGTGCTGGACGCGGCTGGTGACTTCGGCGGCGGTGTAGAAGTAGAGGTTTTGGGTGGGGATGGTGGAGAAACCGGCGAACCCGGTTTCGAGGCGGTTACGGAGTTGCCACAGGGCGAACCAGGGCAGGACGCTGAGTAGGAGTACGGCCGGGGCTTTGAAGCGGAGAGACGGGACGTGGAGGAGCGAGAAAAAAAGGCCGATGGCGAGGGCGACGGGCAGGTAATAGGTAACGGGGCGGACGAAGGTGGCGGCGGCGAGGAAGAGGCCGGCGAAGGCAAGCACGCGGAGGTTGTGGGTGCGGAGGAAGTGAGTGAGAGGTTCGAGAAAGAGGAGGAAGAGGAAGAGAAAGAGGGTTTCAGGGAGCAGCAGAATGGAGTAAATGACGGACAGAGGTTCGAAGGCGAAGATCCAGGCAGCTACCTGCGGTGGCGCTAACTGCCACCTGCGGTGAGGCAAACTGCCACCTGCGGTGGGTCCAGGCGCTGGTTGTGCGGCTGCGATGGTGAGGCGGGCGACGAGGGCGACGGAGAGGACGGAGAGGAGTATCTGGATGAGGGATGCGGGGATGGGGCCGGCGAGGGTGGCGAGGGCGAGGAAGAGCGGGTAGCCGGGGGTGCGGAGGAGTTCTGGAAGGCCGTTAGCGGCGAAGGCGCCGTGGAGCAGGAGGCTGCGACCGGGGAGGAGATAGCTCTGCGTGTCGGGCCGGGTGAGGGCGGCGGGGCCGCCGTGCGCAAGCACCAGGGCGAGCAGAGTGAGGCGAACCGCGGCGGCGGCGAGGAGGGGCGCAACGCACTTGCGCAGATTCCACACGGGCGGCTGGGGCTGGTGGTTCATCGAATCACTTTAATACGGCGGCCACTTGCGGTGGGGCCACCTGCTTTCGGCCACCTGCTTTTTTCACCCGCGGTGGGGCGGGTTGCCTTCGGCGGGGAGAACCTGGGTTGGTGGTATCCCACCCATCTGCGATAAAGCTGCAGATGGATGTCATACATGGGGCACGGGGCATTGCGGTTCGGGGGGTGACGTTGATAATTGGAGGGCTGGATGGAATTCACACAACGTTTGCAATATCTTTGCCTGGTTGCATTAGTCTGTTCATAGTTCCGTGCGGCCTCCGCATTTTCGAACTTCATGGCCGCCGGGAAAGGCAGACCGGTTGAGCCAGACTATTTTTGTACTGGAAGACGACGCCGACATCGCACGGCTGGTGCAGCATCATCTTGAGGCCGCGGGCTTTCAGGCGCGCCTGTTTCACATCCCCACCAACCTGATTCCCGATGCCGAGCGTCAGGCGCCGGCCCTGTTTCTGCTGGACATCATGGTTCCCGGTGGCGATGGGCTGGACGTGTGTAGGCGTTTGCGCAACCATCCGGCGTTATCGACGATTCCGATTATCTTTTTGACGGCGAGAGCGGGGGAGAACGACCGCGTTCTGGGGCTGGAACTGGGGGCGGACGACTATATCACGAAGCCGTTTGCGACGCGCGAGCTGGTGGCTCGGGTGAAGGCGGTGCTGCGGCGGTTTGAGCGGCCGACGACGCCCTCGGTGATCAGCTTTGAAGAGGTGATTATTGACGCCAACGCCATGCAGTTGAAGGTGCGTGGGGAGCTGACGACAACGACGGCGACCGAGTTCCGGCTGCTGGATTACCTGGCGCGGCATCCTGGGCGGGTGTTCAGCCGCGACCACCTGCTGGATGCGGTGTGGGGCGATGCGCGTTTTGTCACGCCGCGCTCGGTGGACGTGTATGTGCGGCGCATCCGGGAGAAGATCGAAGTGGATCCGGAGAATCCGCGGTACCTGAAGACGGTGCGCGGGGCAGGGTACCGGTTTGAGCTTCCCAAGGGTGAGTAGAGATAGAAGCAGGACCCATTGAAGGGAAAAGTATTTACAAAGCTTCTGGGGCTTTTTGTGCTGCTGCTATTGCTGCAGGCGGCGGCGATGGAGTTCGCGTTGATTCCGCTGGTGGTCAAAGCGCTGGAGCTGTCAGCGGGGAGAACCGCGCTTCTGCTGGGCAATGAGATTTTCTGGTCGGGGCTGATTGCGCTGGCGGTGGCGATTGGGCTGGCGGTATGGATTGCCGGGCGCATCACGGTGCGGCTGGAGCGGGTGCTGGCCTTTGCGCAGAAGATGAAGGCGGGCGATCTGGATGCGCGGCTGGAACTGGCCGGCGACGATGCGCTTTCAACGCCTGAGGCTGCGCTGAACCAGGCTGCCGAGCAAATTGGCCTGAGGTTTAGAGAGCTCGAGAGCCGGCGGCAAGAACTGGCGGCGATGCTGGACTCGATGCAGGAAGCGGTAGTGGCCATTACGCCGGAGGGGATGGTGCGGTGGTCGAATGCCACGATGCAGCGGGTCGCGGGGACGCCGATTCATGCGGGCCGGCCGCTGGTTCACTCGGTGCGGGACCCGGAGGTTTTGGCGTGCGTGAAGGCGGCGCAGGAGCAGCGGGGGGTTCGGTATGGGCGGGCGAGCTCGCTGGCGCCGGGACGGGTTTTTGAGATCAATGCGGCGCCGCTGCCCTCGGGCGGGGCGCTGGCCGTGCTGCACGACGTGACGCGGATTGAGGCGGCAGAGAAGTCGCGGCGGGAGTTTATTGCCAACGTGAGCCACGAGCTGCGGACGCCGCTGACTTCAATTCAGGGATATGTGGAGACGCTGATCGAGGAGCCGGGGGGGAACGCGGAGACGCGGCGCGAGTTTTTGGGCGTGATCTTGAAAAACGCCACCCGGATGAACCGGCTGACCGAGGACCTGCTGGCGCTGGCCAGCGTGGAGAGCCCGGACTACAAGCTGGCGTTGCAGCCGATGCGGGCCAGCGCTCTGGTGCACGACGCGATTGAGTCTCTGGGCGGCATGGTGGTGGATGCGAAGGTGAAGTTGGAGTCGGCGGGCGCGCCGGAGGCGGTGGTGATGGTCGATCCGGACGCGATGAACCAGATTTTCGGCAACCTGATTGAGAACGCTCTGAAGTATGCCAGGGACGGCAAGAAGATTCGCATTGGAGCGCGGGTGGCGGAAGACGGGGTGGAGTTCAGCGTGCAGGATTTCGGGCCGGGGATTGCGTCGGAGCATCTGGACCGGATCTTCGAGCGGTTTTATCGCGTGTACAAGGCGCGGTCGCGGGATTCGGGCGGGACGGGGCTGGGGCTGGCGATTGTGAAGCACCTGGTGCAGGTGCATGGCGGGCGGTTGTGGGCGGAGAGCGAGCTGGGGGCGGGGACTACATTTCGATTTACCTTGCCTACCACAGATCAAGCTTCTGCCCGTTAGCTTCGGAAGATTCCCCGATCTGCCCCGGTTCACTCGCTGCAAAACTCCTGTAACCACTGGTGCGCACTGGCTGCCCGCACTATGATGGTCAGCGGGAGAAAATGCTATGAATCGCAGGGAGTTTTTGGGCAGTTCAATCACGGCGGGGGCGGCGCTGGCGGCTGTACCGTTGGCTTTGGGCGAGGCAAAGGCGGGCGGGTCGGCGGAGACGGAGAAGCCGGCAAAACCCGGCATCAAGAAGTTGCCGATCGGGGTATTCAATCATCCGTTTACGGGGATGCCTCTGGAGGAAATGCTGGACAAGTATGTGAGCCTGGGTGCGGAAGCGATTGAGGTGGGCTCAGGCGGATATAGCGCGACGTCGCAGTGCCCGGTGGCGGAACTGGCGGCGGACAAGGCCAAGGCGCGGGCGTGGAAGAAGAACTTCGACGATCGCGGGATTCCCATTCTGGCGTTGAGCGGACATGGGAACTCGCTGCATCCGGACGCGGCCAAGGCGGCGGAGTTCGAGAAGGATTTCAGGAACACGATTGTCCTGGCGGGGATGCTGGAGATTCCGACGGTTGTGGGCTTTTCCGGCTGCCCGGGCGCGACGCCGACCGACAAGTTTCCGGCGTGGATTGTGTACAAGTGGCCGGACGAGTACGCGGATGCGCTGGAATGGCAGTGGAAGGAGCGCATCATTCCTTACTGGAAGGAAACCGCGAAATTCGCGCTGGATCATGGCGTGAAGCGGATTGCGCTGGAGATGCATCCGAACTTTGCGGTGTATAACCCGCGGACGCTGATGCGGTTGCGCGAGGCGGTGGGCCCGGTGATCGGCGCGAACTGCGACCTGAGCCACTTGTTCTGGCAGGGCTGCAATGCGGTGGAGGCGATTCGGTATCTGGCCAAGAATGGGGCCTTGTATCACGGGCACATGAAGGACACGGCTTTCTTCCAGCAGAATGTGGACCGCTTTGGCGTGTTGAACTTTACGCTGACGCCGACGGACCTGGAAGCCTCAGAGTTCTTCCGGTCGGTGGGTTATGGGCATAGCGTGAGCTTCTGGAAGGACGTGATTGCGACCTACATGGAAGTAGGCTTTGATGGCATGCTGAGCGTGGAGAATGAAGATCCGCTGCTTAGTGGCGAGGTGGGCGTTACGCGTTCGCTGGCGGTGCTGAAGCATGCGCGGGAAGAACTGCTGGCTGGGGAGGCGAATCCGGGGGAAGGGCGCGGGTAGGTATTGTGGGATCCCCCGGCCACCTGCGGTGGGGCCAAGTGCTTTCGACGGGGAGAGCTGGAGGCTGTGGTATCCCACCCTGACGGCAGGAAGAAAGACGCCGCGAGGGTGGGACACCGGGTTTGGAATCTTTTTTCCGGGGCTGAAGCCCAGGTTCCTTTATCTGGCTCTTTTTGGGGGGGTAAAACCCCGCCTCCCGCCGTTTTTCGCTGGTTATTTTGCCGCGCGGCGGGTGTTTGATCAAGACCCGCCCGGTGCGCCCAGTCCTCTTCAGTTGCCTTCGGTGAGGGGGACGACACCTTGTGCTGAGACGGCGATGTAGAGGCCGGAGGCGAGGATGAGGGCTCCGCCGGCGAGGACGTAGAATCCGGGCTTGTCGTGCCAGACGAGGAACGAGATGAGGGTTCCGGTGACGAGCTGGGTGTAGTGGTACTGGGAGACGTTGGCGGCCGAGGTGTGCTTGACGGCGATGTAGAAGCAGAGCGTTCCGGCGGCCCAGAAGAAGCCGGTGGCGAACAGGGCTGCGGTCAGGCGCGGGGTGAGCGGCGCGGCATGGAAGAGCATGAGCACCGATCCGACGGCCGCGGTGACGAGGCCTGAGAAGAACGCGAGGCTTTCCGGGGTTTCAGTGCGGGTGAGCACGCGGGACCAGACCATATTGATGGAGAAACAGGCGACGCAGAGCATGCAGGCGGCGATGCCGATCCAGTCGCGCGGTCCGGCGTTGCCCCAGGGATCGACGGCGATGACGACGCCGGCAAAGCCCGCCGTAATGGCCACCATTCTTCGCCAGGAGAGGCCCTCGCGCAGCACCAGCGCCGACAGCAGGGCAATGACCATGGGAGCCATGAAGACGAGGATGTAGAAGATGGTGAGGGTGAGGTGGCGCAGCGCAATGACCACGCACACGGTGTTGATCATGTCGAGGCATGCGCGGGCCAACTGGCGATCGAGGCGATGCGGGCGCAGGATCGACAGGCCAGTGCGCACCTGGGCGTAGGCGGCGAGAAACATGGCCATGAAGAGGCCGAGGAAGGCGACCATTTCATAGGGCGGCAACCGGAATTGGCCCATGTACTTGATGGAGCTGTCGCCGAGGACCCAGAAGGTGAATCCGGCGAGGGCAAAGCCGATGGCGCGAAGATCGGAGACGGGGGATTTCATGGGCTGTCTTCAGTCTAGTGTGGAGTGGCGGAAGTTCTTTGAAGAACAACCGCAGATCCTTCGCTCACCACCCCCAAGCTGAAGAACGCTTGGGGCCCTGTTCACTCAGGATGACAGCATTTATGAAGTGGACCTCAGCGACAGAACATTAGCAGGTTGAGATCGATTATTCTTCCAGAGTGAATTGAGCGGGCGGAGAATCGGCGCCCAAATAGGGCGGTTAGCCGAACTGCTTGTAGCTTGTGGAACGGAAGGACCTGCTTGTGAAGACGATCGCATTGTTTCTGCGCTTTTGGTGTTGCCTCAGCCTGGCTACTGTCTTGATTGCGGCTTTGGGGGCGCAGGAGCAGCAGCGTCCGCCGGCGGTTCCGCTGGTGGCGCACAATCCTTATTTCAGCGTTTGGTCGATGGCGGACCGGCTCACCGACGAAGACACGCGGCACTGGACGGGAGCGGTGCAGCCGATGCATGGACTGGCGCGGATCGACGGGAAGACGTACCGGTTTATGGGCGCGGAGCCGGAGGAGGTGGGGGCGATGAAGCAGGTTTCGCTGGAAGTTACGCCGACGCGTACGGTTTACACATTTGAAGCCGGGCAGGTGGAGCTGACGGTGACGTTTTTTACGCCGGCGTTTGCGAAGGACCTGGATGTGTTGTCGCGGCCAGTGACCTATTTGACGCTGACGGCCAGAGGGCAGGGGGAGCACGAGGTTGAGGTGCTGGTGGATGTGGACCCGGTGATTGCGGTGGACACGGCGGACGAGGCGGTGACGTGGGGGCGGTCGCGGGCCGAGGGGCTGACGGTGCTGAACGTGGGGTCGCGGGATCAGAGAGTTTTGAATCGGCCGGGAGACAATCTGCGGATTGACTGGGGGTATTTTCACCTGGGCGTTCCGGAGGGGGCGGGGGCCGAGATGGCACTGCGCGCGGATGCAGCGAGGGAATTTGCGGCGACGGGGACGCTGCCGGCAAGCGACGAGATGGATATGCCGCGGATGCCGCGGGAGGGGGCGGCGCACCTAGCGGTGGTGCTGCCAATGGGCAAGGTTGGGGCGGAGGCGGTGAAGCGGCATGTGCTGCTGGCTTATACGGAGGAGTATGCGATTGAGTACCTGGGGCGGAAGCTCCGGCCGTATTGGCAGCGGAACGGGATGACGGTGGAGCAGATGCTGGCGACGGCGGAGAGCGAGTATCCGGGGTTAGAGGAGCGAGGGCGGCGGTTTGATGCGGAGCTGACGGCGGACCTGGACAAGACCCGAGGCAAGGCTTACGCGCAGTTGGCGACGCTGGCTTACCGGCAGACGCTGGCGGCGCACGAGCTGGCGGCGGATGTGGATGGGACGCCGATGCTGTTTCCCAAGGAGAACTTTTCGAATGGGTGCATCTCGACGGTGGATGTGTTGTATCCGTCGGGACCGTTTTTTCTGTTTTTCAATCCGGAGTTGATTGAGGCGCAACTGAAGCCAGTGTTGGAGTACACGGCGCTGCCGCGGTGGAAGTGGCCGTTTGCGCCGCACGATCTGGGGACGTATCCGCTGGCGAATGGACAGGTGTATGGGGGTGGGGAGCGGACGGAAGAGGACCAGATGCCGGTGGAGGAGAGCGGGAACGTGCTGATTCTGGTGGCGGCGATGGAGAAGGAGCGGGGGAACTGGGAGTTTGCGCGGGAGTACTGGCCGAAGCTTACGAAGTGGGCGGAGTATTTGCGCGAGAAGGGGCTGGACCCGGCGAACCAACTCTCGACGGATGATTTTGCGGGGCACCTGGCGCATAACGCGAACTTGTCGATCAAGGCGATTGAGGGGCTGGCGGCGTATGCGGCGATGGCCGAAGGGGTGGGTAAGCCGGACGTGGCCGGGGAGTACGGGAAGCTGGCGGCGGGGATGGCGGGGCAGTGGGCGACGATGGCGGCCGACGGGGACCACTACAAGCTGGCGTTTGACAAGCCGGGGACGTGGAGCCAGAAGTACAACCTGGTTTGGGACCAGATTCTGGGGTTCAAGCTGTTTCCTGCGGCGGTGCGGGAGAAGGAGCTTACGTTCTATCTGCGGCATTTGAATGGGTTCGGGCTGCCGCTGGATAAACGTGCGGGGTATACGAAGCTGGACTGGCAGGTTTGGACGGCGACGCTTGCGGAGAGGCCGGAGGATTTTGATGCGCTGATGGGGCCGATTGGGCAGTGGGTGAACGAGGGCCCGAGCCGGGTTCCGCTGCCGGACTGGTATGAGACGGTGAGCGGAAAGCAGGTGCGGTTTCAGGCGCGGTCGGTGGTGGGCGGGGTCTATATCAAGGCGCTGGCGGATAAGGAGCTGGCGGCGAAGTGGCGGGGCCACCTGCGGTGAGGCCAGCGTTCTCAAGGTTTGTGGCATCCCGCCCTTCCGCCATAAAGCTGCGGAAGGCTGGGGCCCGGGGCCTTTGTGGGGATCGCGGTGCCCGGATGCGGGTTGGCGTGGTGGGCGGAGAAAACGACCTCCGAGGGCTGCGAAAACGGCGAGGATTCAAACGCCAGTAACAATTGCGGTAGAGAATGGGGTACGGCAGGTTATCTGCAAGGGAGAGTTTCGTGAAAAAGACGTTGTTTGCCGTTATTTTGATGGTTTTGGCGATGAGCGCGGCTCAAGCGCAGAAGTTGACGGGGGCGGGGGCTACTTTCCCTTATCCGATTTATTCCAAGTGGTTTAGTGAGTACAGCGCGGCGCATCCCGGGGTTCAGATCAACTACCAGTCGATCGGTTCCGGTGGTGGAATTCGCCAGGTGACGGCGGGGCTGGTGGATTTTGGCGCGACGGATGGGCCAGCTACCGACGAACAGCTTGCTTCTTCGAAAACAAAGCTGATCCATATTCCGACGGTTTTGGGCGCGGTGGTGCCTGTGTTCAATGTGCCGGGCGTCAGTGACATCAAGTTCAGCCCCGATGTGCTGGCTGACATTTTTCTCGGCAAGATCACCGTCTGGAACGATGGAAGGATCGCCAAGGACAATCCGGGCGTGAACCTGCCGAACCAGAAGATCATCGTGGTTCACCGGTCGGACGGCAGCGGCACCAGCTACATTTTTACGGACTTCCTGAGCAAGGTGAGCAGCGAGTGGGCGAACGGGCCGGGCAAGGGGACTTCGCCGAGCTGGCCAGTGGGCGTGGGCGGCAAGGGCAATGAAGGTGTGGCCGGGCTGGTGCGCCAACTGCCGGGGGCACTGGGCTATGTCGAGCTGATTTATGCGCTGCAAAACAAAATCACCTATGGCTCAGTCAAGAATCCGGCCGGCAACTGGGAGAAGGCGTCGATCCAGGGCGTGACCGAGGCTGCAGCCAGCATCAAGGTGCTGCCGGCGGACTATCGCGTTTCAATCACCAATGCGCCGGGCAAGGACGCGTATCCGATATCGAGCTTTACCTGGCTTCTGGTGCCGCTGAAGTCTCCGGATGCGGCCAAGGGCAAAGTGATCAAGGACCTGCTGAGCTGGATCGTGAACTCCGGCGAGAGCGAGGTTGAGGCTCTGTCGTATGCGCCGCTGCCGAAGAACGTGGCGGAGAAGGTGCTGAAGACGGTTTATTCGCTGCAATAGGCGGTGGGTTGCGGCAGGAGGGTCTGGCATGGCGCCGGGCCCTTTTGTTTTGGGGGTGTTGTTTTGATGGGGGCTTCGGGCTAGCCGGCGAGGTGGTCTTCGATGAGTCGGTCGATGAGAGGAGTGAGCTGCTCGTCGGTGCGGGGGAGCACGAAGGCTTTGGCCTTCTCGTCCCAATCGAGTTTGAAGCTGGTGGAGAGAGCGGAGATCCATATCTGGCGGACGGGGGCGTTGGGGGTGATGACGAACTTGCCTTGGGGCTCATCGAAGAGGACGTTCAAGACGCCGTTCTGCTCTTCGACTTCAAAGCCGGAGTTATCTGCTTCTTCGCGGGTGAAGAGATGCTGCTTGAGGGCTTCAAGAGCGGATTCGGCGAGGGAGCGGAATTCGAGTTCATCGAGCATGGAGCCAGTGTAGCAAGGCGGGGTGCGGGCGGGCGTTGGGGCGTGGCGGGGTGGTTCTTTTCGCCCGGGGCTTGGGCATTGCTTTTGCTGCAATTCCCAGGATTTTATCCTGGGCTATTGTCTTTTCCTCCCTACGGGAGGAGGTGCGGTGGCGGATTGGGTGAATTGGCGGAGAAATGCGGATTGGGGCGGTGATGTGGAGGTTCGTTCCGGCCCTTGTATGTTGCGTTCAGAGGCGTGAGGATGATTTCACGTTTCGGCGGTCAGGCCGTCCGTCCCTTAGGCCAACGCGAGTTGAGCCTGTCCTG
>Ga0302320_10007765_pt1 | contig 23533 bp, 23 predicted proteins | sample Bog_T0_3_FD_202130 | JGI IMG/M metagenome (GOLD analysis project Ga0302320, IMG submission 202130) | Peat permafrost microbial communities from Stordalen Mire near Abisko, Sweden - Bog_T0_3 | ecosystem: Environmental > Terrestrial > Soil > Wetlands > Peat | place: Sweden: Abisko, Stordalen Mire... | reverse complement strand
ATCCGTCGAACCAACGTTTTTGGGGACAGGGCGGAACCGCGCCGCTGTTGATCGATCCCTGCCGCTCGGGGTCGACCCATGCGCTGGTCATCGCGGGTTCCGGCGGCTTCAAGACGACTTCTGTCGGCGTGCCGACGATGCTGACCTGGACCGGCGCCGCCGTCGTGCTCGATCCGTCGCGTGAGATTGGGCCAATGGTGCACAAGGCGCGCGAGCGGATGGGGCACCGCGTCGTGACGCTCGATCCAAACGACGCCAGCGCCGGCGCCTTCAATGTTCTCGACTGGATCGATACCGGCTCGCCCCTCGCCGAATCCAATGTCGAGGCCGTCGTCGGCTGGATCGCCGGCGAAAGCGGACAGCGCGAGCGCGCGGCGTCCGGCGCGCATTTCTTCAAGGACAGCGGCAAGGCGCTGATCGCCTGCGTCCTCGCCGACATTCTCTGGGACGAGACCCTTTCTCCCCGAGAGAAATCTCTAAGGCGCCTGCGGCAAGTTTTGATCACGCCCGAAGACGGGCTGCGCGAAGTCCTTCAGCGCATAAATGCGACTTCTTCTTCCGCCATGGCCCGCGATCTCGCCGGCACGCTGATGGGCCTCGTCGCCGAAACTTTTTCCGGCGTCTACGCCAACGCCGCCCGCGACACGCGCTGGCTGTCGACGCCGGCCTATGCCGATCTCGTCTCGGGCGATTCTTTCGAGGCCCACGAAATTACCGGCGGCAAGCTGACTGTCTTCGTTCAAATCCCGCTCAAAACCTTGCAGGCGACGCCCGCTCTCGGCCGCGTCATCATCGGCGCGCTGCTCAACGCCGCCTATGAAGCCGACGGCGCCGTGAAGGGCCGCGTCCTGTTCCTGCTCGATGAGGTTTCTCGCCTCGGCTACATGGGCGTGCTCGAACAGGCGCGCGACGCCGGCCGCAAGTATGGCATTACCCTGCTGCTGCTCTACCAATCGCTCGGCCAGCTGGTCGAGCAATGGGGGCGCGAGGGCAAGCAGGCCTGGTACGATTCCACCTCCTGGCGACTGTTCGCCGCCATCCAGGACCCGGAAACCGCGCGCGAACTCTCGAGCATGTGCGGCGAGCATGGCGTCATGGCGACGAGTCTGGGCGATAGCGTCAACGCCTCTGGTCGGGTCGGCGGCGCCTACGCCTCCAACTCTTCCGGCCGCAGCGAAAACCGTTCGGAAATCCGCCGCGCCTTGATCAAGCCGGACGAACTGCTCCAGGACGCCCGCGCCGACGAAGCCTTCGTCATCCTGCGCGGCGCCAAGCCCCTGCGCTCCGGCCGGGCGATTTATTTTCGCCGGCCGGACATGCGCGGACAAGTCGAGGCGAGCCGGTTTCACAAAACCCCGGCCGAAAGCGCATGAATGGCGACGGCGCGGTCGAACGCCTGCTCGGCGGTGTGTTTCGCGTCGTCGTCGCTCTCGCGCTGCTTGGCTGTCTGCTGTTGCTGTTTCGCGCCTATGCCGGCGTTGTCCTGATCGGGTGCGTCGGCGTCGCCAGCTGGCGGTTGTGGTGGGCTGAAGCCGCGGGCGAAACCGGCCGCATGTCGAACACTCGCGGCGCGGCGGCTGGCCGGCCGTTGCCAGATGTTCTCGCCGAACTCGACGCGCTGGTCGGACTCGCCGATGTGAAAGCGGAAGTGAAGAAGCTCATCGATGTGCTGGAGGCCGATCGCGCGCGGCGCCGGCATGGGCTGGTTGCGTCCCCGCCCGCCCTGCACTGCGTCTTCCTCGGCAATCCCGGCACGGGAAAGACGACCGTCGCTCGGCTCATGGGCGAGATTCTCGCCGGGCTTGGCTTTTTGAAAAAAGGCCATCTCGTTGAAGTCGATCGCTCGAACCTCGTCGCCGGCTTCGTCGGTCAAACCGCTATTCTGACGCGCGAGGCCGTCGAGCGCGCCCTCGATGGCGTCCTCTTTATCGACGAAGCCTATGCGCTCGCCCCCGAGAACGCTGGCAATGATTTTGGCCGCGAAGCCCTCGATACGCTCCTCAAGCTGATGGAAGACAATCGCGACCGTCTCTGCGTCATCGTCGCCGGCTACACCGGCGAGATGCGCCGGTTTCTGGACGCTAATCCCGGCCTGCGGTCGCGGTTTACCCGCACGATCCGATTTGCCGATTATTCCGCTTATGAACTGGCAACGATCGCCAGGGGGCTGGCGGACGGCGGCGGCTTCGTTCTGGACGGCTCGGCGCGCGACGCGCTCGATGACGCCTGCGCGGCTTTGCTCGCGGGCGCCGGCCCTCGGTTCGGCAACGGCCGCGCCGCGCGAACGCTTTGGGAGCGCATCCGCGAGGCGCAAAGCGCCCGCGTCATGCGGGCCGTATCGCGCGACAAGGCGGCGCTGACCACGATCCTGCCCGAAGATATCGCGGCGGCGGCGTTTCTGAGCGAGGCCTCATGAGCAAAAGCCTCTTCGCCTTCCGACTACGCCGGTTCCTCGCGGTGGCGCCGAGCCTCTTCCGTCATGATGCGGTGTTTCGCTATGCGGTCATCGGCGGGGGGCTGGCGCTTCTCGCGCTGCTGAGCCGTCTCGGCGACGCCCCCGTTCCGGCTCCCGCGTCGGCGCTTCCACCGGTCGCGCAAAGCCTCTCGGCGCCCGTGCCGCCGCCGGCGTCTCTCGGGGCGGAATATGGCGCTCCGTTACAACCACTCGAAGTGAAGCGCGCGCCAGCGCCGGTATCGAACGATCCGCCGCACATTGCGCCCGGTCGCCGTCTTGACGAGTTGGGCGCCACGCCAAGTCATCCCAGCACGCCCGAACGCTTCGGCGTCATCCCGCGCGCGTCTCCGGAGAAACAGTGATGCCCCTGCCCCGCCTCGTCTTTCCGGCCGCCCTGCTTGCTCTCTTCTTCGCGAACGCGCGCGCCGAACAGCCGGCCCCGCCGCGAAACCCCCAACTCGACCGCATCGAACAGAAACTCGACGACGTTTTAAAACGCCTCGGCGCGGGCGGCGCGCCGCCCGCTCAAACGGAAAAAACGCCAGAATCGGAAAACCCCGCGAATTATCGGCCCGGCGCGCTGGCGATTGTCCACGCGGCGCCCGCGTCGGCGCGGCTTCTTTCCGAGATTCCCGTCGATAGCGTCGGCGGTTTCACCTATTCCGGCGGTCCGATCGCGTTGCATGATCTGAATTCGCGCGGGGTGAACTTCTCCGGCCTCGCCGGAATCGAGTTGCAAGGCTGGCTCAAGGTCAAACAGACGGGCCGGATGCAGTTCGTCGCCGATCTGCACGGCACGCTCGCGCCCAACGTGTTCGTGCCGCCCGAATGCCTGCTGCAAATCTGGCTGGAAGACCGCCTCGTCGGCCCCGAACGCGCGACCCTCGCGCCGGATAAAAATCGCGACGCCAAGGCGTCGATGCTGATCGGCGCCGAAGTCGAGCCTGGTCTCTATAAGTTTCGGCTGTGGACGGCGTGCGCCGCCGTGCAGAACCCGAACGCCGCCCGCGTGACGCTCGATCTGCTGATCAAACCGCCCGGCGATTTAAACCTGCGCGGCGTGAAAGCCGATGAGCTGCTGCATCGCCCGGGGTGAGTGTGATCAACACGGGGCTGCGCGTCATCGAGGAAGAAAAATCAACCTTGGCTTCCATGCCAGAGTATCCTGATGGGTTGGAACAAAGCGAATAGAGCTCGCCCGGAATTCGTCGAAACCGCTCTCCCGCTGTTCGTTTTAACGAACCTCGCCGCCCTCTCTTTCATTGAAAAGCCTTTTCGCGGCGTAGCCGCGTTCTCAACCTCTCCCGAAAGCCGCTTCTTTCGGCTTTTGGGAGAGGTTTTTGGAATGTTGACCGCGTGAAACGCGGTCTCCGCGGTAGGTTCGTTTAGAACCTTTATCCGTGGACTCCATTTTTTTGGACCCTCCCCCCTGGGAAGCGGAAGCCTTGGCGTTCCCTCGGGCGACGCTCGAATTTTTTCGGCCGCGCTCGATCCAAAGAAGCCATTCTCGGGAAACAATTCGCACGACATTGGAGAGATTGGGTCGCTTGTCGCGGCGCCGCTCCTCGATGGTCAGATAGCCATGACCGGCGGCCTCGTGGATGGCATTGCGGGCGGTGGTGATCCCGACGCCCGCGCGGGCCGCGAGCTCCCCCAGCGTGAGCGTGCAATGCCGCTTGGCCCGCGCCTCGTCGGCGACAAGCCGCAGCACCGCCAGCTCCCCCGTTGTGAATTGGCTGGCGAGCCGCGGCGGCATGGGGCCCGACGCCGCCAGCGTCCGGCGCCGCTCGATCGACGCCTGCCGGTCGGGCGAGCGCGTCACCTTCCGCTTGGGCGGAAAATGGCTCGGCCTCCCCTGCCCTTTCGCCAGCGCCGCCACATGCGGCGCCCGTTGCGCCACGGTGTCGATCCCGCGCACCTCGCGCTTGCGGGCCTCGATCGCCTCCGCCAGCGCCTGCGCCTGCTCGTCCGTGACGTCCTTCGCTCCCCAACGCTGCCAAACCGTCCGGGCGAACCCGTCCAGGGTGGAAAGAGATTTAGTGCCGCCAATCGCGGTCAAAAATTCAATCGCTGTCATAGGCCCTTCTCCAAGGGCCGCGACAACCTCCCGATCAGCAAGGCTCGATGTCCATCGCAGGGCGCGTGTCTCCGTTGCCAGGCGAGCAAGGCCCCCGGCTGAAAAAACATAGCTCCGCCACGCGCAAAACCTCACGGTTTTGCGTTGACACGAAACTCGGGCTGTGGGAGATTTGCCTATAGCTTCAGGCGGCTCCCACAGTCGTCACCAACGGCCTTCAGCTCGCCAAAGCTGGGGCCGTTTTGCTTTTCAGGGGTCAGCGCGGCATAGCTTTGCTGTCCCTTTGAAACATCGCCTCAATGGCGTGCTCCATAGCGGCGCGGCGAGTCTTGAATTGCCCGGACGCAACGGCCTCGTCGATTGCTTGGCGCACACTCTCGTGCACAAAAACAGTCGTCTCGTGGAACCCACGCGCCCGCTTTTTCGCCTTACTGGTGGCGGACCACCGGGCGGCGGGCGTGAGGGTTTTGGCCGCAACAGACATCGCAACAGACATCAACGAATCTCCACGCTTAGCTAGCTAGCTAGGGTGTCTGAGTCGTCCTAACTTGTAAACTGACTTTTGAAGGGGATGGCTTGTTGAGGGCGAGAGAAGTCGCCTCTATTCAGACCCCCCAGATTGAGGCGGGCGGGCTCGCTCAGGGGCGTCTTGTGGCATTTGCTAAACAAACTACCAGCCACGCGTGCCGTGTCGGCGTTCTGGCCAGTCCCTTTCGGGATGAACGACTCTGGAATCCTCGCCCCAAAATCGGGCTCCGCTGTGGTCGCGCATCAATAAACAGCGTTATCACGTTGTAACGTTACAACGTGGCAGCGTATCAATCCTTTGAGATGTCCTTGATCGAAGGGCGACCATATTGTGTGAGCATCAGGTTGATGCCCTCAAGGTAGAGGTCGTGGGGCTTGCGATCATATTGGAGCGCGATCTCCTTAATGACCCTCTGAACTTTTTTGCCCAGATAAAGGGTCGTATGCGGTCGATCTTTGCGGGTCGTCGCGGCGGCGGACGACACGAGTTCAACCACGTTGGTTGCCACGGTGTCGGCCGGCGGTGCCGCCGTTGCCGGGATTGGCGCTGCGCTCTGCGCGAACGCCTCAAGCGACGGCCGATGCTTCGCCATGAGGTTTCCCTTCCAATTTGCGTTTGATCCATTGCCAGAGCTGGCGGATTTCCTCGGCGGCTTTCCCATCCGGGTCGTGCTCGGTCACACCGAGCCCGTAAGCAATGGCGTCTTGGTGGTCGTTCCGCTGGACGATATTGGTCGGCGCGAGCACGCCAAGCAGTGACAGGGCCCGGGACGCGTCCTGAATTCGTGCAGAACGTCCGGCAGGAATTTGGTTGAGCACAAAGGCGAAGGATCGATTAAGCCGCGATAGCGAGCCCATGGTGGGCCGCGCGGCTTCAATGTCGAGGGCGCTCGGGCGGGCGGGAATAAGCGAGAGGTCTGCTGATCGCATGGCTGCAGCGGTCGCGGCGGTGTCCACCCCTTGTGTGTCGATGATAGCGAGAGTGTAGCCAGCCTTTTCTAGCCCGATGAGCGCGGCGGACAATTTGTCCGGGCTGATCTTGTCGACAGCGGGGGCCTCAGCGTCGCGGCGGTCGCCCCAGCTCGCTAGCGAGCCTTGCGGGTCGAGGTCGACCAGAAACACGCGCTCGCCTGCTTGCTGCGCGGCGACGCCAACGGACGCGGCAAGGGTTGTTTTCCCGGTGCCACCCTTCTGGGTCAGAAATGCGATGACTTTCATAAGGATCACCCTATCACGGCACCACGTTATAACGTCGCCACGTTAACACATTATGACGCGGTAACGCTACAACGTTGCCGCGCTGTAACGTTACAACGCGACAACGTGACCGCGCGAAAAAGGTGGCCGTTTCGTTAGCTCTGCTCAAATTGCGTCCCTTGATTTTTGTTGAGGCGCAACCATCTTTGTTGCATAGTGAGGAATGGAGAAAAAGCGCTGCACGCACGACATCGCCGCGATCAAGGCGGCATTCTCAAGCGGGGCAACGCTCAAGCGAACAAAAACTTCAGCCCGTGACGCAGGGGCGCTCGGGATGGATGCTGAGGCGGTGGTCGCCGTCATTCAAGCGCTGATCTATCCCCGCGACTTTGAAAAGAGCGCGACTGCGCATCATGACCCACGACAATGGCACGATAGCTACAAGCCGATGGTCGACGGGCGTCTGCTCTATTTGAAATTCACCTTGGACGAGACAGGGGAGTTTTTGCTCACCAGTTTCAAGGAGGCATGACGATGACGACGGAACAAAAAACGCGACGCTGCCCGGCCTGCGGCGGGACGATGGAACGCAAGGTCATGAATGAGACGGTCTCGTTTCAGGATCACTCGCTGAGCTATGAACAACCTGGCTGGCATTGCGATGCCTGCGACGAGGGTGTGCTGGAAGGCCCCGACAACGCCTTCCACGATGCCGCACTGCATGAAGTGATGGCTCGCGCCAAGGGGTCGCCGATCTCGCCGCTTGCGATCCGGGCGGCGCGTGAAGCGGCCGGGTTATCGCAACGGGAAGCCGGACGCGTATTTGGTGGTGGCCCCACGGCCTTTTACAAATACGAAACGGCAAAAGCCGTGCCTTCGGAAGGAATGGCAACCCTACTGCGGCTCGCGCTGGAAAGGCCTGAATTGTTCCGCAAGCCGGCGCCCGGTGCGATTCCGCCACCCCCGGTGACTGATATTGCTCTGATCCGCCGCGCCAGCCTGAATGATGCGCTGAACACTATCTTGCGACGCGTCTATCCCGAAGTGACCGGCAGCGACGTTTGACAACCGCGCTCCGCATCAGCGGTGGAGCGCGTGAGATCGTGTGCGGCGGCTGCCGACGTATGTTCGAGAGAGATTCGGAGAAGCGCCATTATGGAACGCAGGGGAACCACATCAAGCCGAAGTGGCTGAGCACAAAAATTCCTGCTGATTTCCTTGACCAGCGCACCAACCATCTCTAATGTGGGAAGATTAGTTTTGGTGCTTGTCACCATCCGGAATAGAAGGGCTAAGCGTTCGGCGCTGCCCGACTTCCTCACTTCATAGTTGCTTTGACTGCGGCCTCAATGCCCGATTTTATCACGAGATCGTGCAGCGCCTTAACGTAAAGTCTGACGTTTTCTCCGACGGTCGGACTCGCCAACTTCTCAGCAACTCCGGTTAGCTTTTCCGAAAGCTCTTCGATTCGCCCTTCATAAGCTTTTGCAAATAGGCCAAGTGCCACATGGAGACGATTATCTCCATCGCTATCAATCTTTGCTGGAGCAAAGCGGGAAAGCCTATCGAGCATTCCCTTCAGCATCTCTCGTAATTCTTGCTTTCGTCCTACTATTTTCCCTTCTTGTGACGCTGAGGCAACATGCGAATAAGCAAACAGAATTGAATTCATGTGAGAAAATAATACGCGCGCGATGCGTTCATCAAATTTTTCTTCGAATGTGCTTTTTTGCGAAGACTGCACAATAATCCCGTTCCTCGAACTATAACCGCTTGCTGACGTAACCAATATTTCTGAATCTCCGTCTCCACTTATTAGTCGCTTATCACGCCCTGTTTCTATATATCTCCCAGAGGAAACGCGGACGTGCATTATCGGGCTTCCGACTTTCACGTACGATCCATATATCTCATTCGGAAGGAATTTTGAGATTTCCGCGCTCTTGGTCGTTGCAGTTAGATAAGCCAGCCCAAGAGGATTCGCACAATTAGCCAAGGTCGTATCGGTTATGCTTCCATCCATCGAACGGATGCGCACAGCAGTGGATAGTACTGCACGTCCAACGTCAGCCGGTCTAATCGCCGCATCATTTGATAAATGAAACACCATTTCCTCGTCTTCGTCATGAATAGCAAAACCAAACTCGAACCTTCAAGATATTTCACCATCATAATATAGCCTACGAAACCAAGGCGTAATTTGGAGCGGCAATTTTAGGTTTTCTTGTCGTAATTGAATTACTTCCATAAACTTAACCGCTTGATCACAGTCTGCGAAAGCTCTCTCACCGCGCAAACTTAACCCTGATTGAGTTCTCGAAGAGATTTTTCCGAAACCACGGATGAATCCTTCTGGAATGCTATCGGCTCGCCAATCTGGCCGGTCAAGGCGACCAAAGCCTCCTGAAAAAAGTGGCCTTATATCTACCAGGGGAAACTGAACCATGATGAACATAAACGCCTCTCCATTATAGCCGCGAAATCGTCGCCGCGCTGACATTGTAGCTGCGACCGATCGAACGCAACGTTTCTCCGTCTTTATCGCGGCGCTGGATCGCCTCGCGCTTTTGGTGCGGCGTAAGTTTCGACGATCGGCCAAATTTCACGCCCTTGGCCTTCGCGGCGGCGCGTCCGCGCTCCGGCCTGTGCGGCTGAGAGGAACAGAAAACCGTCACAAGGAAATTGTCCTTATTTATCAGAGCCTCAATTCAGCAATTTCTATGAGGCAAAGTGATTTTGGCGCTCATTGCAAAAATTATCGCAAAAGATTTTCGCGCATGTCGTGTGCGAATGTAAACATAAGCCATTGAAATCCTTCACGTCGTAAATCAAAATCTGAGCGTCGCATATGTGTTAAGTTTTGTGAGGCGGCTTACGACGGTTTTCTGTTCCTCTCAGCCGCACAGGCCCGTTTCGTGACCGCGCAGGCCCGGTGCGTGTGATGTTTCGACTGATTGTTGCTCATGGTTCTGTCCTCTCTTCTGTGACGCCCCGACAGGGGGCCTCGATGCGGTTCGGCCCCGGACAGACACGGCGCGCGTCAACGGGCTTCGCAGGGACCCGGAACGAAAGAACATTGATCCGCGACGCGGGCGATTTTCTTCGCGTTTTGGGTGGAAGGCGGTTGACGCATAGCCGGCGTGGATGGCCGTAGAACCCGCATGAATTCGAGGCCCTTGGCGGCGGAACGCGAAGGGCAGGGGCAACAAAGATCAAGCGAAACGGCTTACGCCGGACCGTTGCAGAGCGGCGGTGATCTGAAAGCGGAACGCTAAAAGGTGATTTCGGGGTCGTAGCGCTCGGCGTCGGGATTCGGACGGGCAGGGGGGGCGCGCCTGATCGGCGTTGTTTCGAAAAAGTCGGGTTTGTCGCCTTCATCGCCGAAACAAGGGCCGGTTCCCTGCGCGATAAGCAGCAGCTCCCACTCGTTGAGCCAATGCTCCAGCCAGCGGCAGACGGCGGCAATCTCGCGGACCGTGTCAGGATCAGGATCGCGTGGAGCCTCTTCAAGCTGCCGCCGCACGGCAAGGCCTAGAAGATAAGTCGCCCGCTCGTCGGGGGTGAGGCGTTTGAGACTCATGGGAATCTCCGTGATGTCGGAATATAAATTGATCGGGAATACGGCCCGGCAAGGGGAAAGGGCGCTCATGCGCCCTGCAAGCCTGCGAGAAACGCAACGGCTTGCCGCACATCCGTGCCAGAAACGTGTGGATACGTGGCGAAACGGGCGCGTTTGCCCTAGGGGCGGAAGCCGAAAAGGCCGAAACCGGATAGGTGGCTCGGTTGCCTACAGCCCGCGACCGCGCGATTGGGCGGGGGATGCACTGAAACAGCTATAGCCATGCGGACGAAGCATAGGTAAAATCAATGTACTGTAGTCGTGCACGGACATCCCAAAGATTTTTAGAAAGTTAGCTGATGACCAAAGAGGAAAAACTGAGCGCTGCGACGTACAAGCATTCTCAGAAAAGTGTGCAGCGTCCTGATGTCGGCGTGGAAGCACAATTTCCCAAGAAGAAGGCTCCGAAGGTCTATCGTTATGATTCAAGTCTAGCGCCCGAATTGTGTTGGGATGAAAATGCCGAGCGCCCATTCGCCGAATGGTTGCTTAATCTCGTAACAGAAGCAGCAGAAAAGGGCGAACCCACTGTTTTTGGAAAGCCGAAGGTATGGGAAGGCACAAAAGAAAGTTTCTCATCGCTCTCGCAATGCGCAGCCCGCCTCAAGAGCCTAACCAAGCCATTTCTCAATTGGACAGGCAAAGCCGAACGGCAACAAATTTCTGTGCCTACGTTGCCGCTCTTCGTACATGAGCGTCATTCCACCCAGGCCATTCTCGAAACCCTCAAGGCGCACAAAGCCGCTGGAACAAACTTTGATTTGTTTGGCGATGCCGGCCTGGACATTGCGGACAAGCTTGATGCTTACGAGCACAAAGGCCCGTGGACGAACCGGCTCATCCTCGGGGACTCGCTGCAAGTCATGAACTCCCTGCTCGAATATGAGGGCATGGGCGGACAGGTGCAGATGATTTATTTCGACCCGCCGTATGGAGTCAAATTCGGCTCGAATTTTCAGCCTTTTGTGCGCAAACACACCGTAACGAACGGTGTGGACAATGACATGATCCGTGAGCCAGAAATGGTGAAGGCGTATCGCGACACCTGGGAATTAGGACTGCATTCGTACTTGGCCTATATGCGCGACCGGTTGATGCTGGCCAAGGAGTTGCTCCATGAATCTGGTTCGATCTTCGTGCAGATTTCGGATGAGAATCTGCATCATGTGCGAGAGCTACTAGATAATATTTTTGGTGATGGTAATTTTTGCTCGCTAATCCCTTTTGCGAAAACTAGCAGCACGGCGACAAATCTACTTAACGAGGAATTTGACTATTTATTGTGGTACTCGAAAGACAAAAAATTAACAAAATACAATCAGCTATACCTAGCTAAGATTTTAGGAACATTCAAGAGTTACAAATACGCTGTATCTAAAAATTCCGATGAGGTAAGGCCCCTTACTAAAGATGAAAAAGAAAACAAAATACCGCTGCCTGATGGCTGGAAAATTGCACAGTTGAGCTTTGCTGTCTCTCAGGACCCCGGCCCACCCGGGGAAATGTATTATAAGTTCCGTGGCAAAACTTACGACTGCGGTGTTAATAGACACTGGAAGACCACAAACCCTGCTGGACTTGATCGCTTAGCGGAAGCTAAGCGTCTAATTGGGCTTGCAAGCCAGCTTAATTACATTCGATACCTCGACGATTTTCCAGCGACTCCAATAACAAATTTATGGGCTGATACTGGAAGTGCTGGATATTCAAGTTCTGATCCTAAAGTCTACGTCGTCCAGACCGATACCACCGTGATCCAGCGCTGCCTTCTGATGACCACCGATCCAGGTGATTTGGTTTTGGACATCACATGTGGGTCTGGCACCACAGCTTACGTTGCTGAACAATGGGGCCGGCGCTGGATTACTTGTGATACCTCCCGCGTGCCGCTGGCCTTGGCGCGGCAACGTTTGCTCACCGCTACTTTTCCTTGGTATTCCCTCAAAAATGCTTCCCAAGGCCCGGCAGGCGGATTTGTCTATGAGCGCAAACAGAACCGCAAAGGCGAGGAAGTCGGCGGTCTAGTGCCGCGTATCACGCTCAAATCCATTGCCAACAATGAACAGCCTGAAATGGTGACTCTCGTTGATCGCCCGGAGACCAACAAAAAGATCACCCGTGTTTGCGGACCCTTCACAGTCGAGGCCACCATTCAAGCGGCGCTGACTCTGGCTGAGGAAGACAACAAAACCGCAGACGTTTCGAAAGTCACCGCCAGCCCACGCGCCTATCTAGATCGAATGATTGAGGTTTTGCGCCAGAGCAAAACGCTTCAACTGCCCGGCAATCTGAGCCTCGAACTGGAAACAGTCCAGTCATTGGCAGATCGGGAGCATCTTCACGCCGAAGCGAGGGCCAAGAACGGCTCAGAAAAGCGCATTGCGATTGCCTTCGGGCCGGAGGATGGAGCTATCGGTTCGGAGTATGTGTTCAATGCCTCAATGGAAGCCATGCAACAGGGGTTCCAACAGCTTTTCCTGTTCGGCTTCGCCATTCAGGCCAAAGCCCGCGAGATGCTTGAAAAGCTGAAAATCCCGACAACCTACATCGCAGTGACTCCCGACGTGGTGATGTCTGACCTCCTGAAAACCAGTAAGTCGAGTGAGATTTTCTCGATTACAGGGTTGCCAGATGTAACGCTGGAGCCTGTCAAGAAAGGCTCGAACGGAACCCAGCTCTATCATGTAGAGGTGCGGGGGCTCGATATTTTCCGTCCGGACACAATGGAAACGGACTCTATCGACGCCGAGAACCTGCCGTGCTGGATGCTGGATACAAATTACAACGGCATGGTGTTTTGCGCTTCACAAGTTTTCTTCCCGAAAACCAGTGCCTGGGACAATCTGCAAAAGTCCTTGAAAGGCCAGTTCAACGACAGCGTTTGGGAACATCTCGCCGGAACAGTCAGCGAGTCTTTCGCGCTAGGGGATAATCGGCGTATCGCGGTCAAGGTCATCGACGACCGTGGCAACGAGCTGATGGTGGTGAAAAGCACTGAGGGAGCGAAGTGATGGCTACAGCCAAACAGGAGCTGCCGCCGATCACTCCGGCTGAAGTGGAATCGCCGATCATCAATTCACCCTTTATCGAGCCGCAATTCCATTGGCAGATTGAGCGAGGGAAGCCACCCATAAAAGCGCCTGGTCGCCGACGTGCGAGCTATTTCTATCGTGTGCCTGAACATGCTGGTCGAGGCCAGAAGAGCAAATCCCAGCAGGAAATGTTCGAGGCCGAAAAGGGCGAGGAAATAGAACTCGCGTTGGTCAACGGAATCCGTGAACGGATCAAGTTGTGGCGCGAAGGAGCTCACAGTTCTCGGATGGCATACGACGGCGCTTCGCAGGTTACGAAAGAGTTGTTGGAGCTGTGGCGCAGCGAAGACCGGATGCAACGGCTCTTTTTCGCCCAGATCGAGGCGGTCGAAACCGTCATCTTCTTGGTCGAGGCCGGCGAGATTTACCGCAAAGGGTTGCCGGAAATTCCCAAGGATGAACCAGGCCTTGATACTAAGGCGGCTGGTTTTAAAGCTTTCGTTCGCTATGCCTGCAAGATGGCGACCGGTTCCGGCAAAACAACCGTGATGGGGATGCTGGCGGCATGGTCGATCTTGAACCGAGTAGCTGCATCGACCGATGACCGGTTTTCCGACACGATTTTGATTGTTTGCCCCAACGTCACCATTCGGGAGCGGCTGCAAGAGCTAGACCCGGCGCTAGGGGACCTGAGCCTTTATCGAACGCGCCAGCTTGTTCCCCCGCACCGCATGGAAGAGCTGCGGCGTGGCGAGGTCATGATCGCCAACTGGCACCGCCTGGCGAAAAAGGAAACCAATACGGTCAACGGCGATTCCGCAAAGGTCGTCAAGACCGGCGAGCCTGTGGAAGTCGTCAAAAACGCTGGCAAAGAGAACGAAACCGTCGAAGTGAAATACTTCGAGTCGGACGCGGCTTGGTTCAAACGCATCCGCCAGGAATTGGGAAGCGGAAAGGGCCGTAGTCCGCACTGGCTTATTTTCAATGACGAAGCACACCACGCCTATCGGCGCGGAGATGTGGCCGGCGAGGAACAGACGCTCGACGAAGACAAAGACCTTGCCAAGAAAAATGCCCGCGAAGCGACCATTTGGATCGAAGGCCTTGATCGTATCAACAAGCTCGCCGGAGGAAGCCGCAAACGTGGTATCAATCTGTGCGTCGATCTTTCCGCAACGCCTTTTTACATCCAAGGCTCTGGCAACGAAGTCGGCAAGCCATTCCCCTGGATCGTCTCAGATTTCGGGCTATTGGACGCGATTGAATCCGGCCTGGTCAAGATTCCTCAATTGCCCTCACGAGATGTCACGGGAGCCGACGAAGCTGCCTATTTCAATATCTGGCGTTGGGTTCAAGCGAAGGCCGAGGAGGCAGGATATGGTTCCAAGCTGACGCCTCAAATCGTCATGAACTACGCAAGCGCCCCGATCAATCTCCTTGCGTCGGAATGGCATCAGCGCTTTGAAGAATGGGAAACCACGTCAAAACAACAACACAAACATCCTGTCCCCCCCGTCTTCATCGTTGTTTGCCGGGATACCGCAATCGCCAAGGAAGTCTATTCATGGCTGGCGAAAGGGAATGACGGCTTCGGCGCGTCTCCTCCGTGGTTCAAGAACCAACCAGGACAGGAACTCACGGTGCGCATTGACTCGAAGGTGATGGAAGACATCGAGGAAGGCGGCACCAAAGATGAAACCCGACGGCTCCGCTTCATCCTCGACACCGTCGGCAAAGCCGAATGGCCGGGCGGCAAAGTGCCGGAAGAGTGGTCTGAGCTTGTCCGCAAGCATAATGAAAAGGTCGCCAGCGAAGACAATGACGGCTCATTAAAATGGATGGACGAACGCATTCCGCCGGGCCGAGACATCCGGTGCATCGTTTCCGTGTCTATGTTGGCGGAAGGGTGGGATGCGAACACGGTGACCCATATCGTCGGGCTGCGTCCCTTTGGCTCTCAATTGCTGTGCGAACAGGTTGTCGGCCGGGCGTTGCGCCGCAAGAGCTACGCACTCAATGAAGAAACCCAGATGTTCGCCGAAGAAACCGCCAAGGTCTTCGGTGTGCCGTTCGAACTCATACCCTTCAAGGTATCGCCCCAAGGTCCGACACCGCCGACGCCGGAGCCGAACCATATTTTCTCTGTGCCAGAAAGAGCGAATTTCGAAATCACTTTCCCCATTGTGACCGGCTATCACGAATCGGGGCAGTTCGACGTTTCCGTCGATTGGAGCCAGGTCCCGAAAGTCACGATTGATCCGATGAAAATTCCTCAATCGGTCCAGCTGACCGCGCTCATTGCACCGGAGGGTGCATTGGCTGCTTATGGGCCAGGCGAGAAGCCGGTGCTTTGTTTGAAAGACTGGCGCGCCATGTTCCGCGATCAGCAAGTCGCGTTCAAACTGGCCCGCGAAATCTGCATCCGTTGGCAAAACGACAACGGCGCGGCGGCGGTGCCGGTGCAGGTGTTATTCCCGAAGGTCGCTTTTGCCGCTAAACGGTTCCTCGCCGAAAAGCTGGACAGGAAGGGCGGAAGCCAGCCCTGTGATGTGCTGCTGGTGGGCGAGTATATGCAAGCGGCCATAAGCTCATTGCTCGAAGCAATCAAGAAAGGCTCCTCTTCAGACAGCGGTGAGGTCGCCATTATTCCGCAAGGCGCGTCTGGGCGCGGCAGTACGCTTTATGTCGATTTTCACACCACAAAGCCGATCTACCCGGCAACCAACTGCCACCTCAACGCAATGGTAGCGGATACAAAAAAGTGGGAGCAAAGCGCCGCCTTCCTGTTGGACAGCCATCCGGGGGTAAGGAAATGGGTGAAAAATGAACGTCTGGGCTTTTTCATCCTGTATCGCAATAAAGGGCTACCGGCCAAGTATGTGCCGGATTTCATCATTGAAACGGATACCGGACTCAACGTTATCGCTGAAATCAAAGGACAGGTGACCGACAGCGCCGACGTGAAAGCCAAGGCTGCGGAAAGATGGGTTAGCGCCGTTAACCGCCTGGGCCAGCATGGCACCTGGCATTATCTGTTCATCACCGACCCCGGAGCGCTAGGAAAGGCTCTCAACGCCTTTACGACGGCGAAGTGGGACGAGGGTCAGTTTGAGTTGAAATGATGGGTGGCGTTCAGCCGCTCACATTGTAGCTGCGACCGATGTCGACCTAGAGCACAGGCGATGAAATATTAGTGTAACATAAAGGACGTTATGTTACGCTAACCGACATGAGCCAAGCCGTCGCCGCCGTCGAGTCCAAGATGCTGGTCGTCGCCTTGCGCGAGGGGATTGTCGTGCCGCGCGTCATCGCCGCCGCCGGCGACCAGGCGGCGCGGCGGTTCTTGGAATTCTTCGCCGCGACGATTAGGAACAAGAACACCCGCATGGCCTATTACCGGGCCTGTTGCCGGTTCTTCGCCTGGTGCGACCAGCACAAGATCGGCGAGATCGCCGATATCGAGCCGCTGCATGTCGCCGCCTATGTCGAGGCGCTTGGCAAGGATTTCGAGAAGCCGACGGTCAAGCAACATCTCGCCGCGATACGCATGCTGTTCGACTGGCTGGTCACCGGCCAGGTCGTCGCGACCAATCCGGCCCATTCGGTCCGTGGTCCCAAGCACGTCGTCAAGACCGGCAAGACCACGGTGCTGACCGGAGAACAGGCGCGCGAGCTGCTGGACAGCATCGATGTGTCGACCGTCGTCGGTTTGCGCGATCGCGCGCTGATCTCGGTGATGACCTTCGCCTTCGCTCGGATTGGCGCGGTCGTCGCGATGCGCGTCGAGGATTACTACCCCAACGGCAAGCGTTGGTGGGTGCGGCTGCATGAAAAGGGCGGCAAGCGCCATGAAATGCCGGCGCATCACACTCTCGAAGCCTATCTCGACGCTTATATCGAGGCGGCCGGCGTCCGCGACGGCGGCAAGGCTCCCCTGTTCCGCTCCGCCGCTGGCCGCGCCGGCGCGCTGACGGAAAAGCCGATGCACCGGGTCGACGCTTGGCGCATGATCCAGCGCCGCGCCGCCGATCTCGGCACGCGCGTCAAAATCGGCTGCCATACCTTCCGCGCCACGGGCATCACCGCCTATCTCGAAGCCGGCGGCACTCTGGAAAACGCGCAAGCCATGGCGGCGCACGAAAGTCCAAGGACCACAAAACTCTATGATCGTACGGGCGATGAGATTACGCTCGACGAGGTCGAGCGGATTACGATTTGAGCGTGTTAGTGCGAAGGCCACGGCCTCACACTATTCCGAGTAGCGAGCGGTGGTGTGCTGTCCAGAACCAGGAAATTCCAGCCAGTTCAGAAAGCACCGACTATTCACGCCAGTTCGGAAGGTATCTGGGGAGTCGCAATTAATCTGCCTTACCCGCGATGCGGACAAAACGAGGTCAAAACGTCATGAGCGTCTCAGATGACCTTAAGGAGAAGCTTAGGCAACTCGCGCCTGACCTTGTGCCCGTTCTAGATCAGCCAGACGCGGGCGCGAAGCTGATGGAAATATTGCCTAAGAAGTATACCCCAGTTCAGGCGGCGGGCGGGGAGGAGCTCAAAACTTGGGACACGTCGGGCCTCTTCCTTCAGAGCACGGGGCGCTATCATGAAGCGCTGGCCGTCCATTGGGGGCATTACCGGCATCTGTTATCCGGCCAGTCTGGATCAACGCGTATTCACAAAGGCTTTCCGTTGGTTCGCATCAGCGACTGTTTTCGGTCAATCGGCTTTCCTGTTCATACCAAGCGCTATTTAATGCTGACCCTTTGCGAAGATGCGATCCAGGGTAAAGGCACGGTCTCTCCACAGACGACAGGGGTTTACTTTCGACTGGTTTGGGGTGGATTGAACGATCTCGAGCTGCATCGATATGCCCATGAACTTTACGAGTTAGCTCAGAAGATGCCGGAGGAGGCGCTCTTTCCTGAGGCCCTGTTGCAGCGTTTAGACGATGATTGGATAACGGAATTTCCTTCTCAAAACGAGGCTTCGTTTTACCTCACCAACCCGAATTATGTGCATCACCTGATAGCAAAGCTCGGCGACGGTAGTGGTGAGGCTTTGGAGTTGATTGCGGAATATTTAATGTCTTGCATGGCTGGATGCCGAACCAGACGCCGCTTGCGAAGTGGGTCAACAGACTATGATGTGGTCTGTGCAATGGAGGGCTTCGACATCGACTTTCGGTCAGAGTTGGGACGGCACTTTGTCTGTGAATGTAAGGACTGGAAGACACCTGCCGACTTTAGTGTGATGGCCAAATTCTGCCGAGTTCTAGACTCTACCAAGTCTCGGTTCGGCATCCTCTTTTCGAAGAAGGGGATATCTGGTGAAGGGAGGAAGAAGGATGCCGCCCTGGAGCAGCTCAAGATTTTTCAAGACCGTGGTATCATCATCGTGGTCCTGAACCTTGACGACTTAAAGAAAGTTGCTGGTGGCACGAACCTGATTGCCCTGCTACGCCGCGAATATGAAGAGGTGAGGCTAGACCTGCGTGGCTCAGTTTAGCGCCCGCGCCGCACAAGGCAGCAGGCTTGTTGTCGTTCCGCCGCACTACACACGTAAGTTCGTCAAAAACAGCTCATCGTTCCAGCTCATGGGCTTTCTTAAATTCCTTCAATGCCTCGGTAGAATTGTGCTGATAATCAAGGGCTGCGCCGAGTTTCCGATGAAAGGACGCCTCGCTGGGATTGAGTTCGATGGCCTTTTTGTATTCGACGATCGCCAGGTCGGTCTTGTCAACACCACCGTCCCGAGAACCAGACAGTAGATCGCCAAGATCGGCGTGGACGGAGGCGTCTCCAGGATCGAGTTCGGTCGCCTTTTTTAATTCGACGAGCGCCATGTCAAACTTCCACTGGTAAGGCAGAGCATTGCCAAGATTCTTGTGGTAGTTGGCATCTCGTGGATTGAGTTCGATCGCCTTTTTGTATTCGACGATCGCCATGTCGATCTTGTCCTGCATAGACAGGGCTTTGCCAAGATTGTTGTGGGGGCTGGCATCTCTTGGATCGAGTTCGATCGCCTTTTTGTATTCGACGATCGCCATGTCGACCTTGCCTTGCATATATAGAGCATTACCAAGATTGTTGTGAGGGGAGGAATATCGTGGATCGAGTTCGATCGCCTTTTTGTATTCGACGATCGCCATGTCGATCTTGCCCTGCATAGACAGGGCTTTGCCAAGATTGTTGTGGGGGACGGACAACGCGGGATTGCGCTCTATGGCTATCTGGGACTCGACAATCGCTTCGTCAGGTTTGCGTTGCCTATCAAGCATAACTTCGGCAATTAAAATATGCGCCCACGTAACGCTCGCACCATTTTCTGCGTATCCAACAATAATACCCCTCGCAAGCTCAATTGCTTTATTAGGGTCTGTCTGACTATATGACGCCGCTAGCAAATATGGATCAGTTACCTCAAGAACGTTCTGCGCCGCAGCCGTGACAATATCATCAATATGTTTCATATCGCCAGAATTACTTCTTGTAATAAATTCATACTCCTTGGTTATCCGAAGGTTTAGAAAGTAACGGTCTTTTTCCTCCGTGAGGTAACCAGATACATTCCAACGGCTTTCGATGCCAAAAAAGCTGCGAATTTCCGCTGCGATCGTTTCGAGTGATAATCCGGTCTGGGGCACGATGATGTTGGGCACATCCATCGGAGTAGTAACGTCTGCGATCTGTTTCATCGAATTTGCGTCGTGGACGATTTTCTTTAAAGCTCTCTGCAATTGCAGAGCGATGACCTCGGGCGCATAACCTTTGTCCGCTAATTCCTTCGGCACAGAGATCGGCGAGATAGCGATCGATGGCCGCATGACCGCTTTATACAGGAGGATCAAGGCACCCAAGAAAATGAGTGTTCCCACAGTGTTCAAGACAAAGGCCTTGACCAACCTCCAGCCCCCCGCCGCCCGGCTCAACAGAAGGACTTGTTCATCCGATCCCTTGACTAGCTCCGCCTCACGCCGGTGCAGCGTCCGTCCAATCCGCGCTCTACGTAGACGTGATCCAGTCATCTCGCTAAATTCCCCCTAAATCCTGTAGAATCAATTCAATTTTCCGGATTTCTCCCCGAATTGGCTTAATGCAAGAGCGCGTCAAAGTCGCATATGCCCCAATATGTCTAGTGCGCGGGGATTCCGCGCTTTACGCGGTCACGCATGGCAAAGGACGTTATCATGCATGAGATGGGCGGGAGCGGACAGGCGCGGGCCGCGGCCGCGTTCCGCCTTCGAAGTCGCCGATTACTTACCGGCCTTCGCGGGACGCCCACGCTTGGTCGGCGCGGCGGTGGAGGCCTTCTGGCGCGGCGCGGCGCTCGTGCGCTTTTGACCAAACCCCGAGCGCTTTGCCATTTCCGATCGCGCCGCCGCGTAGTTGGGCGCGACCATCGGATAATCGGACGGCAGGCTCCACTTGGCCCGGTATTGATCCGGCGTCATGCCGAGCGTCGACAAGTGCCGGCGCAGCGACTTGAATTTCTTGCCGTCGTCCAAACAGACGAGGTAATCAGGCGTGATCGATTTACGAATGGAAACCGCTGGCTCCTTTTTTTCTTCCAGCGGGGCGGCAATTACCGGCCCGCTCGCAAGTTGCGCCAAAGCAGAATGCACGGATTGAATCAGCGAGGGCAGGTCCGCTATTGGCAAGGCGTTGTTAACGACGAAGGCCGCCACGATGTCGGCGGTTAATTCGATTGGATTGAAAGATTCTGCATCGGATGTCAGCATGGGAGAGTTCCTCGGGGGTCAACCTGGCTACCGATACGCTTCTCCTGTCCGCTCGTCGATACCCGTGCATAGCCGCAGATCATGCACGGATCGTCGAGCCGTGGCGGCGAGAGCGACACGACGAAATTCGCGGAGGCGCCATTATGGAACGTCGTGTTGCGGTGGGAGCACGCCGATCTCAACCAACTCGCTTAATCTGTATCGGCTTTGATTCCTGGCGGCAGAATTCTCCAACGTCCTTTGGTGAGCGGGACAAGACGTTCAATCGTGATGTGGTCTGCACTTCTCTGGTCGCGAACGGACACGCGGGCGTCTCCACGCTCGGCGCTTGCCTTCATTCCATTGACCATCTGCATTAGCTCGCTGTGCAACGCAGTGCCCTTCTTGGGCGGGGCAATGTCCTCGCTCTTTACGCGATGGCCAACAGTTTTTAGGCTCAGTTGAGCTGGCAAAAATCGATCGTCCTCGGCAATGCCTCCGCTGAGCTTCAACAGGCCTTGTGACAGCACGTCATCAGGCAGCCCACTCACATGCGCACACAATTCCTGTATTCCTTTTTTTAAATCATCGCCCGAGAGAAAGCTTTGCCTTGTGTTCATAAAAAGTGGAGCGGAGTTCTTATGGAGACGATCATTTGACGTGAAAATTTGGCAGAACGGCAAATAATAGAGGTAGGCCATATCGACTTTGTTGCTCGGGCGGTCTGGCGAAATCAAGCTCTTTGCGATCGCGATGTAGAAAAACACATCAACCCACAGGCAATAGGCCGTGTATGGGGCATAGCTTGGAAGTGACGGGTGATTCGCTGCACTCCATCTCTGGTGTACGGTCCGCCAGTACGGCTCGGGCAATCCAAGGAGCGAGTATGCGACGCGCAGTGTTTGAAATCGCTGACCGAGGCCTTTCACCGCTTCTTTTGCGAGGGCCGCCGCTTCGCTCAAATTCCTTGGATTCCCTGAGACCGAAAGGGCAGCTTTGACCAACTTCGCTGCTTGAGAAAGGTCCATGCTGGCCAGCTGCGTTCGCCAACCGCTCGCAAACTCGCGTTCAACATCTTCGAATTGACCGTTTTGCCAGCGGCTAAAGGCGCGCGCTTCGGGGCTTTCAGAATAAACGAGGCCGACTTTACCGTTGTGTCGAGCAGGTCGGCCTCCGCCCAGCATGGGCGCATTTCGCATCTCAATTTCGGACCCAAGGAGCTCCGTGAGGCACAAGTCTCTGTGCGAATTGTTGGGATAGGAGCGAAGCACGGGTGTCTTTTTTGCCAAGTCCGAAACGATATCTTCCGTCGTCCTTCCTTGGGTCTCCAGTTTGTAAAGGTCAGCAAGTACCTCAACATAAAATATCGGGCATATGACCGTCGGAAATACGGAATCGAATAGTGTAGCTTCGTCCAAATTCAACATTTGGAGCGCCGACTTATCAAATAAAATCATTGGGCCGAAAGACATTACACCATTATCCGCTCAACCTCATCGAGGCTCATTTCATCACGCCGACGATCATAAAGCTGCGTCGTGCGCGTCGAGGCATGGTTCGCCATCTGCGCGGCCTTTTCAAGCGTGCCGCCGTTCTTCAGGTAAGCGGTGACGCCCGTGGCGCGAAAGGTGTGGTTGCCGACGCGCGTGGTGATTCCAGCGGATTTCGCGCGGCGCTGAATCATCGCATAGGCGTTGGCTTGCGGCAGGGGATTGCCGGTGAGCTGCCCGGTCGCGCGGCTGTAGGTCTGAAACAGCAACGCCTTTGGATCGTTCGCCAGCCCCGCGCCGTCGATATATTCGTGAAGGTAGACCTCCAGATTGTGATGGCACGGCATGGCGTGCTGCTTGCCGCCCTTCTCGTGCAAGCGCATGCACGCTCTCGACGGCGGTGATGTGCGCGACGCCGCGCGCCTCCAGCCAATCGAAGAATTCCACGGCGGCGCGCGCATAGGCGCGGCGCGTGTGCGGATTGCGGATATTGGCGGTGAAGAATTCAAAGAAGCGTCTGGCAGAAAGCACGTTTGAATGTGATCAAGAAAAAGGCCGCCGGTCTTGCCGGCGGCCCAAGGCAAGCAAAAAAACCAAGGTGGGCTATGCCGTATCAGCAACCACACTTGGCTTCGCACGCCTTTTTGGCTTCCTTTGGCCCCTCGAGATGGCCAGCGGTGCCGTATGCCTGACTGGCCTTGATGTAATCGTCTTCGCAGCCCCTCATGCAAAGGGCCTGCTTGTCATCATCATTGACATTGCAGCTTACAGCTTGGAGGAGGCGGTCCGCGTGGATTCCGCCATTGCCAGACAACAGCATGCCTTCAAAGGCAAAACTCGGCCCGGTCACTCCCGCGATGATCAAGCCAGCCGTCAAAAAAGCTCGTAGTTTCATGTTCTCGTTTCCTCTCCCACCGTCAAGATCGGCGCACCTCGTTGTCTGGGTGCCCAGAATTGGGTGCCGGGATCCAACGAAACAATATTGCCCGACATTCACCAGACACCTGCCTTGTTGAGCCAGACCTTCCCATCTTCGACGGCTACTGGATAGGGTGACTCTTCGACGCACGGACCAGCCGATCTGTCGAAGCCGCCGAACTTGGAGCGCGAGGGGTGGATTAAAGCAACGCTTCAGCGGCATTCTCGACGAAAAGTTCGCCATCACGGATTTGTCGGGCCAAGATCGCGTCCGACGCGCCAATTTAGATATGAATTCGTGCCGCGTATCCGACGCATACCTTGGTATGGGCGGCCATCGCGAACGGAAAACAGCCAACTCCTCGCCGCGCGGGGATGGCGCGACCGCTCAACAGACGAAGGCCCCGCAGCGTCTCTACGCTACGGGGCCGACGAGATAGACTTCGCCTTGCGAAACATCTCTGGGAATACCCAGCTATCGGCAGGCATGCGCCGCGCTT